>ENA-OROU01000039-OROU01000039.1-human-gut-metagenome-genome-assembly--contig:-NODE-39-length-158512-cov-24.607111_pt1 | contig 158512 bp, 130 predicted proteins | sample MGYA00242131_ERZ509054 | MGnify/ENA primary metagenome ERZ509054 (study PRJEB26280, sample SAMEA2338749) | human gut metagenome | biome: human gut; feature: human-associated habitat; material... | reverse complement strand
TTCGGAAGAGTCCAACCTTCCAACAAGGCTGGATTCCACCGAATTCGCGCTTTAGCAAAGCCATTGCTAAGCCCCTCTCTCCTCGCGTGTAAACACGTTACACAAAACGATCGACCATCATTTCCGCCGATCAATCAAAAAGCTTGTGCACGTTTACTTTTTGGTCTCTCGTTTGAAAAAGAGTTCCTGAGGAGAGTTTTGCTTCACTTTACCTTTACTTGCACGCAATAAAGACCAAGCCAAACGGAAATCCCCTTAACTCCCTTTCTGAAAAGATGGTCCCTTTTTATCTGTAGCTTTTTGCCTTACTGGTATGACCCCCCTTGGGCACACCACTAAGAGAGCGCAAAAAACCACACACCGATTATCTGATACCTACTTTCAATAGACCAATTCGCAATGAACATGTTATAAATAGCCAATAGAAATGATATTTCTTCAGAAAATGAATTTTTGTTGATTTATAGATGTGGGTTTTATATTCGCTTTATTACCGTTTGGAAACACGGCTATTTCTCTCGTTTTGACGGTTAAAGGACACGATAGTTATCATCTATGTATCTTTTTCATAGATGTATGTCTTACTTTCATATATTGAATTATTTTTCTTGCCGACTATCCCTGTTTTTCTGCCGTTTTCTGATTAGGCTTTTTCTTGACGAACGCGTTCATCTCACGTACCTTTTTCCTTATTGCTTTGTGTGTGGGAGGGTTTTGCTTTTTTGAAAGCGGGCTTTACGGATGGCTTATCGCATTCAAGGAAACATCCTTTTTCACCTAAGACGACAAATCGCATCTGTCCATTAATTAGTTAGAAAGGGAGCAGTACGAAATGATCGCCTTAACCACAGCGCAAATCATCTCAATCGTCATCTTCCTGATCGTCATGATCCTTATCATTTCCGAAAAGGTTCATCGTACGACAGCGGCGCTTGCAGGTGCTGTTGCGCTCATTCTTGCCGGTATCATTACGTTTGATACAGGTGTAAGTCATATCGACTTTGGCACTTTAGGTGTTTTGGTAGGTATGATGATTTTTGTTGCTGTAGTAAAGAATTCAGGCATATTCGAATACTTAGCCATCCGCGCAGCAAAAGTCGCTAAGGGCAACCCTTGGTTGATTATGGTGTTGTTCTGTTTAATCACTGCTGTTCTATCTGCATTCTTAGACAACGTAACGACCGTTCTTTTGATCGGCCCTGTAACGTTCACGGTTTGCAAAATGCTCGAAATCAGCCCAGTGCCCTTCTTCATTGTTGAGATCATTGCTTCAAACGTTGGTGGTACCGCAACGCTTATTGGTGACCCGCCAAACATCATGATTGGTTCTGCAACTGGCCTTACCTTCTTCGATTTCTTGATGTATGACGGCCCTGCAGTTCTTCTCATTCTAATTGCTGCAATGATTTGCTTCTACTTTATTTATGGTAGAAAGATGGGCGTTGCTGAAGATAAGCAGGCATCCATCATGACGCTTCATGCCCACGAAGCTATTAAGAGCAAGTCGCTCTTTACTAAGAGTGTTGTTATGACTCTTGTTACTGCAGTTGCTTTTGTTCTTCATGGTGCTGTGCACATCGAACCGAGCGTTGTAGCTTTAGCAGCAGCCGCTATTATGCTGCTTTTAAGCCGTGCTGAGGTTGAAGAAGTTCTGCTGGACGTTGAATGGTCTACTATCGGCTTCTTCGCTGGCCTCTTCGTAGTTGTAGGTGGCTTGGCAGAAACAGGCGTTATCGAAATGCTTGCTAACGCTTTGATTGATGCTACAGGCGGCGATCTGTTCCTGACTATCATGATTATGGTATGGGCATCCGCTATTATTTCGTCCTTCCTGGACAACATTCCATTGGTTGCAACTCTTATTCCTATTGTTCAAACCATGGAAGCAGCAGGCCTTGACGTTATGCCTTACTGGTGGGCAATTTCACTCGGTGCTTGCATCGGTGGTATCGGTACGTTGATCGGTGCTTCTGCAAACGTTGTATTAGCTGGTATTTCTGGTAAATACGGCTACCCCATTACCTTTATGGAATACACCAAGATCGGCTTCCCGCTGATGATCCTGTTTACCGCAATTGCTTGTGCATACTTAGTAGTCCGCTTCTGCGTATTAGGGTGGATGTAGCTAGGTACGCACTAAGACAGGTGTACGAATACGGCTCTTGCTTGTATAGCGATTCCAAAATAAAACTCCCGCCCCACTTAAGTGAGGCGGGAGTTTTTTATAGGCATATAGGACAAAATTATGTCTGTTTTAAGGTGTTACTGCAGGTAGCACCCTATTTTGTACAAAATGCCGAGAACACAAACTGCTTAGTCAACAATCTCTACCAGAGTAATCTCAAAGTTAAGATCTTTGCCAGCCATTTCATGGTTAAGGTCAAACGTCACGTGTTCTTTAGTAACCTCTACTACCTTTGCAGGCAAAGGCTGTCCTCCTGGTCCCTGCAGATAAACCGTCTGACCCACTGGAAGTTCTTCTGCACCAGGGACGTTTGAAGTAGGAATAGTCTGTACGAGTTCTGGATTAGGCTCGCCATAAGCCTCAGCTGCAGGCAAGTGAACCTTTTTGGTTTCCCCTACTTCCATTTCGTTTACCGCTTTGTCAAAGCCTGGAATCATCTGACCAGCCATGCAAACAAATTCCAAGGGCTCGCCACGTTCTACCGATGAATCAAATACGGTTCCATCATCAAAGGTACCGACATAATGAGCGCGTACACGCTTACCTTCGTTGCTCATCTTGTTCCTTTCCAAAAATAAACAGTACTGGATAGTGTAGCGGCTCAATACTCCAAGACAAATAGAAATGCGAAAAGTCACATCAATAGCAAAGAAGCCGCCAAGCGGTTTCAGACAATAAATAAGCTCCCGCCTCATTAGGAAGCGGGAGCTTAGTATTGGTAGCTTTTCTTCGCTTAATTGCTTCGTCTAAGCGGGTCTTTTAGCTATTAGCCCTTCTAGACGCTTACACGAATACGCAGAAACGAAGTACCAAGTATACACAGCTGATTGCCGTGAAAACGAGCATCATTGGGAATGCAACCTTGGTGTACTCCATAAAGGTAATTGGGTAACCATAGGTCTTCGACATACCAGAAAGAACAACGTTTGCCGAAGCACCAATAAGAGTACCAATACCACCAATGCAGGCACCAAGTGAAATTGCCCACCAATAAGGCATAACATCAACACCGGTATTGCCGATTGCTATAATGATAGGAATGAGCGTTGCAACCATAGGAATGTTGTCCAAGAAGGAAGAAATGATTGCCGATGCCCAAACCAGAACAATAATGGTAATCATTACATCGCCGCCGGTAACATCAATCAGGCCATTAGCAAGCATATCGATAACGCCCGTCTCTACCAAGCCACCAACAACGATGAACAAACCTGCGAAGAAGCCGATGGTTGCCCATTCAACATCCAGCAATACCTTTTCGATTTCTGCAGCGCTGATAATAAGCATAACTGCTGCTGCCGTCAGAGCTACAACGCTAGGTTCAACACCAATAACGCTATGGAAAACAAATGCCAGAGCTACGATAACCGTCATTGCAACACTCTGATGGAAGAGGCGCTTGTTGGTAATAGCCTCATGAGCATGCAAGTGCATGACTGATTCCATTTCTTCGGAAGTAGCTGACATGTTCCTGCCATAAAGAACGTAGAACATGCCGATAGCTGCAATCATGATGAAGAAGATAGCAGGACCGTTATAAACGATGAAGTCGAGCATGGAAAGACCAGCCTGCATACCAATCATGATGTTTGGTGGGTCGCCAATCAAAGTAAGCGTACCGCCAATGTTGGATGCCATGATCTCAACGATGAAGTAAGGCACCGGGCTCATCTTCAACATCTTGCAAACTGTAAAGGTAACAGGACCTACCAGCAAAACCGTGGTTACATTATCCAAGAATGCTGAAAGAATTGCCGTAATGAAGCAGAACAACACCATGATGATCCATGGATTACCCTTTGCTGCTTTCGCGGTTTTAATGGCGATGTATTCGAAGATACCCGACTGTTTAACCACCGCAACAAAGATCATCATACCGACCAAAACACCGAGTGTGCCGAAGTCGATGTGCTCCATACCAACGTCAAAGGTAACAATACCCGTCAGAATAAGCACAACGGCACCCGCAAGCGCGGCAGTAGTACGATGGATCTTCTCCGAGATAATGAATGCGAACACTACGATAAAGATCACAATGGAAATGATCTGCGGAGTAGTAAATTCTGGCATGCACATCCCTCCTATCCAAAATCCATTCCCTTTTTCTGTAAAAGAATTTAGCCTGGAGCATCTTAGCTTTATGCTCCCTGCATAAACCTCAGCTTAAGCTTTATGCAATCAGCAATTCGCGCTTTCTGCTTTAAGCTAAAGCGTGTGATCAAAATTCTTTCGCACAAAAAGCCTCTCCTGAATTCAACCTATACGAAAAAGAAGGCCTATGGCCTTCTAGGTCGAATTCCCCTCCTAAAATAATAAAAATCAGATAAATAAGCGTCAAGAACGCGTTCACTAACTAACAGGTAAGACCGATTGATGTTTTTGTTGGTATACATAGCTAAAACAATATGAATTACCTAAAGTGAATTGATAATAAAGAAAAAGCAAATAAAAAGGCACATTCACGGAATGCGCCTTTTGGAATATACGAACCAAAAATCGAAGAAAGATATCACTTTAAGGACTGGCGGGTCGGGTATCAATCAAATATCACCCTCTAAGCCACCAATAACAAAACTTAGCCTTTTAGTGCTTCTTCTTTCCGTACATAGTCATTTGAGAAACATTGAACAATTCACCATCGGACATGCGATACTGCTCTACTTTCCACTGAGAAATACGTCCGCCCGCACGAATAGGAGTTGCAACCGTCTCTACCGTATCGCCTGCTTTTACGGGAAGAAGATGGGTGCTGCTTACCTCAACTCCAAGAAAGAAGAATTTATCGTCCTCGTAATGTTCAGTGCAGCATTCGCTTGCCGCATTTTCTGCCAGGGCAGCACTAATACCACCATGTAAAACGCCATGAGGTTGAAGCATGTCTTCCGTTACCAACATGCGGGTAACATATTTATCTGGACTAGATTCGACAATTTCAATACCAAGAATATCTGCGAGGGCCATATGATTTCCTCCTTGTTAGTCGCTTAAATAGATATTGTAGCGTGTAACCAAACATTGTTTTATGCAAGATCGGCGTTTAAAGAAGGTGGTTTGATATTTTCTATGCTTCGTTTTTTGATAGTGAAGCTTCCTCTTCGTCTTCAGGATGAGGGTGGTTATCAAAATACCCCGTCTGACCTCGAACATTCCAGGCGCAAGCAGCAAACGCAAGGACTATGACAAGAGAAAGCGTTGTTGCGGGATCAATTTGGCCTTGAGAAACCGCACTCGCCGTTGACCAAGAACTCAACAGAGCATCTAAAACAACCAGCCAAAAGAAAACTGTTATTCGCTTTGGATTGTACGCACCCCACAAACCAAGAATTGCAACAATCAGATTAACCGCACCATTTGCAATCGTATAAGGACCCACACTGAGAGCAGGAACAAATTCTTGCAAATGAAAGATGTTCAAAAACGAAAGACTCAGCAAACCAATACCTGCAGATAACTCAATCACTGCCCACACAATTAGAGCTACACAAAGCCAATGAGTTCGCACTTGCCAGATGGTATAAGGAGTCCCATCCGCTGATATGCGTTGTTTGCGCTGTTTTTTATCTTTTGCTTTTTTAATCAAACCTTATCAAACCTCAAAAGCACTACAAAAGAATGAAAAAAATAACCTTACTTGAGTCGGTGATTACTACTTATAACAGAAAGGTACCGACCTTTTCAGATCGGTACCTCCAAAGTAAACAAATCGACAACTAAACGAGCTGTTCTGGCAAATATCAGCAGATATACAACGAACGTTCTAGCGAAAACAGCTAAACAAGCTTTAGCAACGAACCCCGTTTCACGGCTTGTTATCGTGTTGCAGCTTAGCCGCGAACCTCAGCACCTGTTGCTCCGCAAACCTTCTTAATAAGACGAGCATGCTGCTTATCAACTTCTTCAGTAGTAAGCGTACGATCAGCTGCGCGATATTCAAGCGCATATGCCATAGACTTTTTGCCAACACCCAAACGTTCTTCATCGCGATATACGTCAAAGAGCTGAGCCTTATCGAGCAACTTGCCACCTGCAGAAGAAATGCAACGAGAAAGCTGTTCGTGCGTTACTGATTCATCAACCACAAAGGCAACGTCCATGGTAACAGCAGGGAACACTGGAACATCCACGTAATCACGAGCTGGACGAGCACACTTAATAAGCGCATCCAAATCAAGTTCGAATGCCACTACGGGAGCCTGAACATCATAGGCATCACAAGCAAGCGGATGAATCTCGCCAATCCAACCAAGCACCGTGCCACCATCAAGCACCTGAGCTGCACGACCAGGCTGCAAATGAGGAGCCTCTTCAGCACTAAGCGCCTTAAAGCGAGGTTTAGCGATAGCCAATTCACGCATCAAGCTTTCAATAACGCCTTTGCCATCAAAGAAGTCAAAGGCAATAGAAGCCTGATTCCATGAAGGATCACTCATGGCACCTGCCATTACCACTGCCAAACGATTGCGTTCTTTGGGGCTTTTTCTTCCCTCAGCGCCAAAGAAAACAACACCTGTTTCATAGAGCTGAATATTATGAACGCCTCGGCTCTGATTGTAAGCAACGCTGCGCATAAGACCTGGAATAATGGACTGGCGCATAACTGATTGTTCAGCATTAAGCGGGTTCAGCAGCTCAACAGGAATACCCATGCCCTCAGTTGGCATACGAAGCTGTTCGAGTTCGTGGGGATCTGCAAACGAATAGGTCATGGTTTCGTTCAAGCCGCACGCACGCAACGTGTTGTTGATTTTATCCATGGTGCGCTGAGCTTCCGTTTTAATGCCAACACGACCTGGACCACCTGGCAAAGTGGAAGGAATGCGATCCATGCCATAGAGACGCAGAACTTCCTCATATAAGTCAATTTCGCGCTCAAGGTCTGGACGGAACGTAGGAGGAACAACTGTGAGTGTTTGCTCGTCCTTTTCGCTTACCGTACATCCAAGACGCTGCAGCATATCAACAATGAAATCACGCGGAATGATTTCGCCCATCATGCCTTGGAAACGAGAAATACGGAAATCCAATACCTCTGATTCGGTCTTAGTGTTGTATACATCAATCAAACCTGGGACAACCGTACCGCCCGAAACCTCTGCCAGCAACTGGGCTGCCGCAGCGGACATGCGATCGATTTCAACATCGTCTACACGACGCTCATAGCGCATAGAAGACTCGGAGATCAAACCAAGATTACGTGAGGTACGAGAAGTACGTCCTGGTTCGAAAGTTGCTGCTTCAAGCAAGATAGTAGTGGTTTCATCTGTTACTTCGGTATCCAAACCACCCATAACACCTGCAAGACCAACCGCTTTTTCTGGTGTTGCAATTACCGTCATATCGGTAGTTAATTCGCGCTCTTCGCCATCAAGAGTAAGAAGCTTTTCGCCCTCTTTTGCAGCACGAACGACCACGTTAGCTTTTCCTGTTTCATCCGCCAATTTGTCGTAGTCAAAGGCATGAAGAGGCTGACCGAACAGGAACAGAATATAGTTAGTTACATCTACTACATTATTAATAGAACGAGCGCCTGCTGCTGTTACGCGCTCTGCTAACCAGTCAGGACTTGGGCCAACTTTTACATTCTTGATAACACGCGCCGTATAGCGAGGGCAGCGATCGGTATCTTCTACCGTTACCGTTGCCAATTGTTCAATAGAAGGTAGATCTGCCCCTTCTTTAAGAGCAGCCTCCATTTCATCAAGAGGATTTTTAGCATCTACGGCATACATAGCACCTACTTCACGTGCCATGCCAACCATAGACAAACAATCAGGACGATTAGGGGTAATCTCAAGATCCAAAACGGTATCGGAAAGCTTCAGGTAATCCGCAAGGGGCATACCGATAGGAGCATCCTCGGGCAAAATCATAATGCCATCATGATCGGATCCGATACCCAATTCACGAGCTGAACAATTCATACCGCAGCTTACCACGCCACGAAGCTTGGACTTTTTAATCTTGAAATCACCAGGTAAAACCGCACCAATAGTTGCAACAACAACGTGGTCTCCCTGATTAAAGTTCTGAGCACCACAAACAATCTGCAAAGGTTCAGGGTTTCCCTCTTTGTCCACATTTGCAGCACCAACATCAACCTTGGTTACCCACATATGATCAGAATCGGGATGGGCTTGCTTTTCTAAAATCTGACCCGTAACCACATGGTCGTACATATCCCCCGTACGTTCCACGCCTTCTACACCAGTACCCGTTAAATCCAAACGATCGCAAAACGCTTTTAAGTCGGCAGGTACCTCTACATATTCAGAAAGCCATTTAAGAGAAACTTTCATAACCTTTATCTTTCTACTCTTTAGACTAGCACATCATCAATGTTGCTCTGCATAAACCATGCTGACTTGATGACGCTTGCCTAATGATTACTCGGTAGTTACTTCGCTTTAGAACTGACGCAAGAAGCGCATATCGCCTTCAAGCAACATACGCAAATCAGGAACGTCGTACTTTAAGCAGGCGACACGTTCGACACCTACACCGAATGCGAACCCTGAATATACTTCAGGGTCAATGCCTGACATACGCAAAACATTAGGGTCTACCATGCCGCAACCAAGGATTTCCAGCCAACCAGTACCCTTACACATACGACAGCCTTCGCCGTGACAAATTCCGCAAGAAACGTCTACCTCGGCAGAGGGCTCCGTAAAGGGGAAGAAGTGCGCACGGAAACGCGTCTTGCGATCTGGGCCAAACATTTCTTTACAGAAGTATTCAAGTGTGCCCTTCAAATCGCCAAAAGTAATATTTTTATCAATAGCAAGGCCTTCACACTGGGTGAACTGAGGCAAGTGCGAAGGGTCTGCCACATCGCGACGGTATACCTTACCAGGAGCGATTACATAAATCGGCAAATCCTGGTCTTCCATAGCATGAACTTGAACGCCTGAAGTTTGAGTACGAAGCAAAACATCTGATTCACCACGAACGCGGCTATGCTCGCCAGAGAAATCGCGAACATAGAAGGTATCTTGCATGGAACGGCTTGGATGATCTGCGGGAGCATTCAGCGCGGTAAAGTTATACCAGTCGGTTTCTACTTCAGGACCAGTTGCTACTGAATAACCCAAGCCTAAAAAGATTTCAGAAATTTCATCAGAAATCGCATTAATAAGATGACGGGTGCCCATCTGCTGTACACGACCAGGAAGAGTTACGTCAACAGCACTTGCTTCCATTTTTGCTTCAAGCTCAGAAAACGAAAGCTCCTTCTTCTTAGCATCAAGTGCTGCTTCGATTTCATTGCGGGCCGCATTGACCGTCTTGCCTACTTCGGCTCGGTGCTCTTTTTCAATCTGACCCATCGAGCGCAAATAGCCCGTCAAAGAGCCTGACTTACCAACAACTTCAACGCGAATTTTCTCAAGCGCTTCCGTATCAGACGCCTGAGCAATGGCCGACAAAGTATCGGCATGGAGGGATTTTACGTCATCTACTACTGACATTCCTCGCATCCTTTCCTACCTACTCATACGACGTGTCTGTGTGCGTAGACAAAATACGCATTAGCACAAGCACTATCGCAAAATAAAAAGAGCCCTTCTCATCCTTTACTTCCAAGGACGAGAAGGGCTCTCGCGGTACCACCCTGGTTGATGTTTTGACCGTCAACTGTATTCGTTCAATTCTTGCGCGTTACAAATGCACGAAACACCCATAACAAAAGTCTGGCGAAATCAAAACACCCACTCTTACGCTCTATTACGGGAGCGCCCGTCAAAGCTACTACATCCATGCAAAACAGTTTAAATCATCAAAATTCGGAGTCGCAAAGATCCGAATCACCCAGACACATTTCCTAAAGAGAAAAGGAAACTGTTTCCACATCCTGCGTTCACTTTGATGCTCAGAAGGGAATCATGTCAGCGATTCATGTTGCTTTTCCAGCCAAGAAGCAACTCTCTGAAACGAATCACGGTATTGACTTACGCTTTGCGCTTAAGTACTACCGCTCGTGACATGCTGTCTTCGTCAATGCACGTGGCAAGAAGTATAACGCAAAGAATACTTCTACCGAAACTGCTTTTATGAGAAACCTCACTTTTATTACAGTGTTTGGCTTGTTTTTACTACCGTAGTTGGCCAATTTTATACCGCGTTTGGCCGAATATCACTACGGTAGTTGGTTAGCTTCACCGCCGCAATTAATCAAAGTTGTTCTAATTGTTCGTCTGCCCCGTTTGATTGTTGAGTATTTCACGCACATGAGCACTTGACTGATCAAGACGCGCTGCAGCTACCACAATGTTACGTGCCTCTGCTTCAGGATCTACCTTTTCCTTCTTGCCTGGACGACGTGCCAGCACTCGTTGTAACTCTGCCATATCCGCTTTAATCTGACGCTTTTCGTGCTTATCTACCTGCTTACCCAAGGAAGCCAGTGCCTGGTTGCATTCACTCAAAAGATCATTTGCTTTTTGGCGAACATCCATGGTTGCACGACGGAATTCATCTTCTTCGGCGTAATCCTTTGCATCTTGTATCGCACGCTCAATTTCTTCATCGCTCATACGATCGGAATCATCGATAACGATGGATTGTTCGCGCCCTGAATCCAGATCCTTTGCCGACACCGTCAAAATACCATTGGTATCAATATCAAAGGTAACCTCGATTTTTGGCACCCCTGCAGGAGCACGTTTGATACCTTTCAAGCGAAACGTACCGATAGCTTTGTTGTCTGCTGCCATAGGACGCTCGCCCTGCAAAACCTTAATTTCGACACTGGTTTGAAACGGCGCTGCGGTACTGAAAATTTGAGAGTAGTGAACAGGTAACGTTGTATTGCGCTCTACCAGACGAGTTGCCACGCCACCTACCGTTTCAATCGACAGAGAAAGCGGCGTTACATCGAGAAGCAGCAAGCTGTTCGCCTGCACAATACCAGACGATGAAGCTGATAACGTTTCCCCCTGAATAGCAGCACCCGTTGCCACGCATTCATCAGGATTGATGGAAGAAGACGGCTCTTTCCCCGTAAGTGCCCGTACATGGTTTTGTACCGCAGGAATACGAGTAGAGCCACCAACAAGCAGCACGCAACCTAGCTCTGAAGCAGCAATAGCTGCATCATTTAAGGCAGACTGCACAGGACCTGTAGTCTTTTCTACTAGATGGGCAGTCAAGCGATCGAATTCAGCACGCGTGAGCGTAATGTCCATATGCAATGGCCCAGATGAGCCTTGAGCAATAAAGGGCAAGTTAATTTGCGTAGAAGTAGCCGTCGAAAGCTCTTTTTTTGCTTGTTCTGCCGCTTCAAGAACTCTCTGCATTGCCATAGCATCGCGTTGGAGATTTACTCCTGTTTGCTGCTCAAAAGCTTGTAGCAAATACTGCGCAACGCATTCGTCGAAATCGTCGCCGCCTAGATGATTGTCTCCCGAAGTTGCCAGTACTTCGATTACATCATCGCCTATTTCAATAATGGACACATCAAAGGTACCGCCACCTAAGTCATATACCATGACTTTTTGAGCAGCACCATTATCAAGACCATAAGCCAAAGCCGCACTAGTAGGTTCATTGATTATACGCAACACGTTAAGACCAGCAATACGTCCTGCATCTTTTGTTGCCTGACGTTGAGAGTCATCAAAATAAGCAGGAACAGTAATAACAGCATCGGTTACTTCTTGCCCTAAGAAGTTTTCTGCATCACGACGCAACTTGGTTAAAATCATCGCAGAAAGCTCTTGAGGAGAATATGCTTTACCATCGATCTTTGTTTGCCACTTTGTTCCCATGTGGCGCTTTACCGAGGAAATAGTACGTTCGGGATTTACCGCTGCTTGACGTTGAGCAATGCTACCAACAAGGCGTTCGCCGTCTTTAGAAAACGCCACCACGCTTGGTGTTGTACGCTCGCCTTCTGCATTAGGAATAATAGTTACACGACCACCCTCCATTGTTGCCATACAACTATTAGTGGTTCCTAAATCGATTCCAATTGCAGCACCCATGTAAGATCCTCTTTTCTTAGATAACGCTTCGTAAACCTACAAGGTTCACGCAAGCGACGCGATACCTGATCCTAGATACAAAAAATTCCCAAATTCGAGCAGCCATACATACCCAAGCACAAACCGCAGCAAATCATGTTAGGATCCATGCCTACCGTAAAGCCGCGTTCCTTGCCTTCCTGCTGATAGGCTGCACCTGCCATCTGGAATTGCTGTTGCGCTTGTCGATATTCGCGATTGTTCGGATCAAGTTTTATAGCACGGCGAATTTGTTCGTTTGCCATCATTGAATTGCCTACACCATGATTAGCAATAGCGCTAATGTAATACCAGCGAGCATTCCTACCCGTACTTGTTACCTGATTTAAGATATTGACCGCCTGCTGGTATCTACCAACATTGATGGCATCAATAGCATTGCGAACCTCGGCAGTGTCAGATGGTGTGGCTTCTGGATGAATAGCACCAAAGCCCCCCATACCACCAAAACCGAAAATGTCATCAAAATCAATAGTAGACCAGCCATAAGGACCAGAAGAACTATAGCCCTGGCCAGGTCCACCAGAACCGTATCCTTGAGCAGAGCCACCTGCGCCAGATCCGCCATAACCAGCCCCAGCACCGTAGCTGCCATAGCCTCCTTGTGCACCAGCCGCACGACGATCACTCGCTTTATATTTTTCAGGATTAGTAATTCGATCGTATGCTTCGTTGATCTCATTCATACGTTCAGCAGCTTTGGGATCATTAGGATTTAAGTCTGGATGATTTTCGCGTGCCTTTTTACGATATGCTTTTTTAATTTCGTCAGCCGATGCATCTCGGCTTACACCCAGAACCTCATAGGGGTCTTTAACCATCGTGGTCCTTTTTCTCCTTCGCCTCAAAACGCTGCCACACGCCCGCATACAACACGCTTCTCATTACCTGCATATCTCGCTCAAGCGGCAAACGCTCAAAAGCGTCGGTCATACTTGCCGCAAGATATTCCAAATTATCTCGAAGCGCTTGCGTGTCATGCTCCATATACTTAAATGGATTATATGAACCTGTTCGTAAATCTTCCTCCAAGTCCATCGCTGCATCCATGACGTACACAAACTTTCCTAAACGTGCACCAAAACGACGCAGATCTGCTGCCCAAAAGTCATTTTTATAGGCAAATATTTCCCCTAGCAACATACCAAAACAATTCGCGGGAGCATCAAAAGGAATATCTGATTGGTTGGAGGAATGTTCAATTTCGTATTCCATGTTCTGAATATCGTGCATGGTTGTCTCAATACTATCGCATACATACGGTATTCGCTTTTTTGCTTTTCGGTACGCCCCCGACAGCGCAAAAGCCGCTGCGCGAGATCGTATCATCCGATCGTCTTGCCAATCGTCAAGCAACTTATGGTAAGCAAACGCAACACTTAAATCCGCTGCATAATCACTATATTCACTCATAGAAAAAGCCTGAGGAGCAGTAGGATGCACAGGGCAACGTTTAGCACCACTTATTTCCTTAGGCTCATAGAGCGACCCTAACACTAACGTTAAAAAGGTCATATCAAAAGAAATAGTTACTCGGGGAAGCTGCCCATAGCGGTTTTTGATCGATCGGCACACACCACAATACACGGCACGATACCGTTTCCGCTCAGCTTCTTCTAAGCTCTCTAAATTGGGAAGGATAAACCCAAACAATGACTACCTCTTATGTGCCTGCGCAATTTGCCTACCTGTATTCAAAGTATCTTATCGGCATATGATGCTTCGCACGAAAAATTCGTGCGTTATTCCACAAAATTGATCAAATTGCGCATCTCTATTGCGCGTCGCTTACCCAAATCTCTTTTGAGTGACTGCCCTGTATACCGCTTTACGCATCTATTCAGCAGGTAGCTATTGCGCATCTATTCTGCGGATGCCTTTTGCATATCTCTTTAAAGCGCACGATAAAAACAGGAGGTATTTCCCGTATGACAGGCAGGCCCTGCTGGACGTACTAACGCCAACAACGTGTCCGCATCGCAATCATAGCGAAGCTCCACTAATTCCTGCGTATTGCCCGACTCTTCGCCTTTATGCCAGAATTTTTGGCGACTGCGCGACCAGAACCAAGTTGTACCTTGTTCTAACGTACGACGAAGTGATTCTTTATTCATCCATGCCATCATCAAAACTTCGAGCGTATTAGCATCCTGGACAATGCAGGGAACAAGCCCATCGGCATTGTAGGAAAAATCATCGAGTGTTAATTCAGCAGATTCCCTATCAGCCGACGCTGAAATTGTTTCTTTTTGTAATTCAGAAGAAGTCATTGTTACCTCTCGCAATACCGTTTGCCATCGATAAAGTCGGCAAAAATATGCTCTTACAACCGAACAGGTATTCCCTGAGATCGCATATATTCCTTAACTTCGCGAATAGTCAGTTCTCCAAAATGGAACACACTTGCCGCCAACACCGCATCAGCTTCGCCCTCGATAATACCCTCGGCAAAATGTTCAAGCTTACCCACACCACCTGATGCAATAACGGGAATATTAACCGCACGAGCAACTGCACGGGTCAAGGGAATATCAAAGCCATCTTTACTGCCATCGCGATCCATACTGGTCAACAGAATTTCGCCTGCACCACGCTTAGCTGCCTCTATCGCCCATTCAATGGCATCGACGCCCGTATTCTTGCGGCCACCATGCACATACACTTCCCATTTATTGGGATTTCCAGGAACCTGTTTTGCATCAATAGCGCATAAAATTGCCTGGGTGCCAAATGCAGCAGCTGCTTGCGTTATAAGAGAAGGATCTGCAAGCGCCGCAGAATTCACCGAAACTTTATCGGCACCGGCAGCTATCATGGTTCGAATGTCGGCCACACTTCGAAAACCACCGCCAACACAATAGGGCAGGTGAAGTTCCTCACTCGCACGGCTAGCCATTTCAACGGTGGTTGCACGACCTTCGTGAGTAGCGGTTATGTCAAGAAAAATAACTTCATCTGCACGCTGTTCGTCATAGCGCTGAGCAAGCTCGATAGGATCTCCTGCATCACGAAGATTAACGAAATTGACACCCTTTACTACCCTGCCGTCTTTGACGTCCATACAGGGAATAACACGCTTTGTTAGCATGAATGAGTCCTTTCACAGAGCGCAAGCGCTGCTGGTACATCGAGGCTTCCCTCATATACCGCGCGTCCTGCAATTACTCCTTCTATAGAAGAAGCCACCTCAGCGAGATTTTTAATATCAAGCAAATTTGCCACGCCGCCTGATGCAATAACGGGGTTCCCGAACACCTTTGCTACTTCTACGTAGCGCTTTGCATCAATTCCCGTTTGCATACCATCACGAGAAATATCGGTATACACGAGGTGCTTAAATCCGAGCGCTCCCACCTCAGCAATGAGTTCTTCAGCGGGAACACCTGCGCCTTCACGCCATCCTGCTACCGCAACTTCTCCATTTTTGGCATCAATACCTGCAGTAAGCATATCGGGAAATTCTTTAAGTGCTGCCTTTGCAAATTCCTGATCGGTTACCAACGTCGTGCCCAATACCACTCGCGAAACACCAGCATCAGCTAAACGGCGAATAGTTTCTAAACTGCGCACACCGCCACCAACTTCAATTTTGAGACCTGTTTCGCGAATAATTCGTTCGATTATCTCAATATTTTCAGGTACTCCGCTTCGAGCACCATTAAGATCAACCACATGAATCCAACGCGCACCCTGTTCTTTAAAAAGCGCCGCCTGTGCTACAGGACTATCGTTGTATACCGTGACAGCGTTGTAATCACCCTTAGCAAGACGTACTGCCTTGCCATCTAGAATATCGATTGCAGGAAGCAGATCCATTACTTCTCTCCTTTATTACCGCAGCACTAGTGCCGCAACATTTCTGCAGCGCTGATGTAGCAACATTACCACGTCGTATTTATCGCAATAGCGCAGTCCGTGACAACGTTATCGCAGTACCATCACTACAAAGCCGCTTGATTCTTATCAACAAGACGAACAAAGTTCTCCATTACTTTAGCCCCTGCATCGGAAGACTTTTCGGGATGGAACTGCACCCCAAATACCGTATCTCCTTTTTGCACTACACAAGGAAACGTTACCGAATGCGTTGTGGTAGCAACGCATGCTTGTGTTTGCGGAGCAATGTAGCTGTGAGTAAAGTAGAAATATTCCCCTGACTGAATACCCCGTAATAAAGGACAGGTAGTATCAGGATCGAACTCAACAGAATTCCATCCCACATGAGGAACCTTAAAGCGCCTGCCTTGCTCGTCGTATTCAGGAATGCGATCTACCGTGCCAGGAAGCACCGCCAATCCTTCGCAGGTGGCACTAGTCTCATCAGCGCTATCTGAAGAATTGGAGTCCACGGTACCAACATGGGCGCTCACAGCCCCTTCAGTACCCTCCGCAAACAAGAGATGTTCGCCTAAGCAAATTCCCAAAAACGGCTTACCCGCTGCAATGCCGTTACGAATTGCCTGCATCTGGCCTGTTTGAAGCATTGTTGTTGAGGCATCCGCAAACGCACCAACCCCAGGAAGAACAATGGCATCTGCTTCAGCTACGACAGCAGGATCATCGGTAATTCGCGCATCGGCTCCTGCATTGATAAGGCCACGCTCAACGCTTCTTAAATTTCCCTTGCAATAATCCACTACCGCAATCATTACAGTGCCCCTTTTGTGGAGGGGAGTTCATCTAAGCAGCGAGAATCAAGTTCTAGCGCATAACGCATTGCGCGACCAACCGCTTTAAAACAAGCTTCAATAACATGATGAACATTTTCACCTGAAAGCATTCGTACATGAAGGGTTACGTTCGCATTGGTGGCAAAAGCAATAAAGAACTCTTTTGCAAGGGAAGAATCGAATGAACCCAGCAAGCAAAGCAGCACATCAACATCCCAGTGAAGTTGCCCACGACCAGAAATATCAACGGCAGCCAAAACGAGTGCTTCGTCCATAGGAAGCAGTTGTGATCCGAAGCGCGTAATACCACGCTTTTCGCCCATAGCCTGAGCAAACGCCTTACCAAGGACAATACCCACGTCTTCTACGGTGTGATGAGCATCTACCTCGATATCGCCCTTTGCCTGAACGTCAAGGTCAAAAAGGCCATGCCTACCAAATGCATTGAGCATATGATCAAAAAACGGCACGCCTGTATCAATGTTAGTCACTCCCGTACCATCTATGGCAAGCGAAAGAGAGATGTCAGTTTCCTTCGTAGTACGCGTAACCTGCGCTACGCGAGAAAACTCGGTCGTTTTCGCCATATCTCTTAACTCCTTCTATGCTTAAGGCTTATTTACGCTGAGACTAATTCTTCTAGCGCCGTTAGCATTGCTTCATTTTCCTCAGGTAAGCCTACCGAAATACGCAAGCAATTTTCAAGCAAAGGCGACTTAGAAAAATCTCGCACCAGAATGCCACGTTCATAGAGCTGTTGCCATACCTGGGCAGCATTAGCTAAACGAATGAGGATGTAGTTAGAATCAGAATCGAATACCTCAATGCCTGGTATTGCGCGCATCTTTTCAATGAGCACGCCACGCTGTTCGATAATCTGATTGATTCCTGGTTCAAACTGCGCTCGATTACGGAATACCGCACATCCTATTACCTGAGAAAGCGCATCTACCGAATAAGGCTGGCGCACTTTAATAAATTCGCGAATAACGGATTCGTTAGCCAAAAGATAGCCCAAACGAACTCCCGCCAAGCTAAATGCCTTGGAAAACGTGCGCAAAATGACCAAATTTTCGTGTTCTTCCAAAAGCGGACGCATGGTGGTACGTGAAAATTCGAAATACGCTTCATCCACCATAACGAGCGCATCCGTTGTGTTGAGCAACTCGCGCACAAACGACCCCCGAGCCAATTTGCCCGTGGGATTATTAGGGCTGGTAATCATAATAAAGTCGATATCACCCTTTTTCACGCGTGCCAAAACCGCTTCTTCATCAATTTCAAAGTTAGCTTTACGCGGGATATTAACAACATTTGTACCTACCAAACGGGCATTGGCCTCATATACCGAAAACGTAGGAGGCAAATTCAAAAAGGTTCGACCAGGACCGCCCCAAGCAAGAGCAAAATTGAACAGCAGCTCATCACCGCCATTGCCCAAAAGAACATTATTGCGAGAAAGACCATTAGCATCTGCAATGAGATCGCGCAGTTCGTTTGCCAAAGGGTCAGGATAGCGATTATACGAAAAGTTCTTGAGAGCTTTCCTAATTTCTAGCTGCACCTCTTCGGGAACATTATTAGGGTTTTCATTTGCAGACATCAGCTGTTTTGCTGGAAGATACTTTGGATCGTAAGGAATCAACCCATCCAGCGCAGGCTGAGATGAACGCACGGTTTTCATTATTATTCTTCCTCCACAGCAGCCCTTTGTCCTGCTTCTGCTTGCTCAGCAGAAACCTGTTCAAAAGCCTGTTCAACCAACTTACAACGCAGACGAACACTTTGAGCGTGCGACCACAAACCCTCATGATCTGCCAAGGCAATAATTGCCTGAGAATCTCGCATCAAAGCAGCAGGTGAATACTGCAACACGCTTGATTTCTTAATGAATTCATCTACCGAAAGCGGGCTCGAGAAACGAGCGGTGCCACCCGTTGGCAAGGTGTGATTAGGACCTGCCACGTAATCTCCCGCAGCTTCTGGAGTCCATTCGCCACAGAAAATTGCACCTGCATGACGGATAGTGCCAAGAAGTTCCATAGCATCAGGAAGGTGAAGCTCCAAATGTTCAGGAGCAATCACATTTACTACTTCAAGTGCGGTATTCATGTCAGGGCAAATGATAACAAGACCCTTATCGGTAAGTGATGCCGTGGTAATTTCAGCGCGCGTTGAACCCTGCATGTGTAGCTCGATAGCAGCTTCAACCTGATCGGCATATTCTTCAGAAAACGTAACTAAATAACAACTCGCCAGCGGATCGTGCTCTGCTTGAGCCATAAGATCGATGGCGACCAGTTCAGGAAGAGCGGTTTCATCAGCAACAACGCACACCTCTGAAGGGCCAGCAATCATATCGATTCCCACATCGCCAGAAACAACTTTTTTAGCAGCCGCAACAAAAGCATTTCCAGGACCAGTGATTTTGTCTACCTTCTTGATAGATTCAGTACCATACGCAAGCGCCGCTACCGCCTGCGCTCCACCAACAGAATAAATTTCGGTAACTCCCGAAACGCGGCAAGCCTCTAAAATCGCAGGATCAAGAGAGCCATCTTTTGCAGGAGGCGTTACGCATACAATGCGACGAACACCTGCAACGGATGCAGGAATGGCATTCATCAGCACCGAAGAAGGATATAGCGCTCGTCCACCAGGCACATAAATACCTACCGAATCAAGCGGCTGAACCTTGGCCCCTACCAGAGCACCATCTTCACGCAGTGTAAACCAACCCTGCTGTTTTTGACGCTCGTGGAAATCGCGAATTTGCGCTGCGGCCTGATTAATTGCAGCGGCCACTTTAGGATCAACGCGCGTAAGTGCTTCATCGATTGCTGCTTGGGGAACACGAAAAACGTCTAGGTCTACCCCGTCAAACTTTTTCGTATATTCTCGCAGTGCTTCATCGCCACGATTTCGTACATCTTCGACAATATTAGTTGCCGCAATAAGCGCCTCAGCATTAAAAGCGCCCGTGCGGTTAAGCATCTTTTCTTCAAATACCTGACCAGCGCCTAATTTGATTCTTCTCATGGACTAGTTCTCCTTTGCTTGCGCATATAACGTATTAGCAAGTTCGCCAACACGAGGATTTGTTCTAAACGATGACGGGTTCGCGAAAAAGCGCGCCGTGGAAGCAAGTACGTCATCGACTACTACCAGGTTATTTTCCCTTAAGGTAGTTCCTGTGGCAGTAATATCCACTATTCGTTCTGCCATTCCGGTAATTGGAGCAAGCTCAATATTACCGTGCAACTTCACGATTTCTACTGGCATGCCAATCTTGTCGTAGTATGAACGCGAAATATTAGGATATTTTGTTGCTACGCGAATAGAGCCCAATTTACGATAACGCTCTTCAACCGCCTCAGTAGTCCCCTTGGATTCCGCTACCACAAAACGGCATCCTCCGAACTTGAGATCAACCAGTTCAACCACATCAGGCATTGCTTCAAGCAAAGAATCTTCGCCACAAATACCGCAATCGGCAGCACCCAAGGATACGAAAACAGGAGCATCGGTTGGGCGAACAATGATATATTCCACATCCCCGTTGCGAAGCATTAAGGTGCGCCCTGAATCGAGCAATCCATTAACGTCGAGACCAGCATTTTTAAGAACTTCAACAGAGCCCTCTTTAAGCGATCCTTTTGGAACTGCTATGCGAAGGGGTCGAGCCGAAGCTTTTTCGCCAGCAAGCGCATCATCAGCACACGCCTGGCCAGCCTGAGCCGCCTTACCCTCAGCTTCGCGAATAGCAAACTGAGCAGCAGCTTGGCGAGCGGCCATTACTTGTTCCAAATAGAATGCAAAACCAGCTGCAGGAACCTTTTCTGCACCGTAAGCAGCCAAAAGGTTATCGTATCGGCCGCCACCACCAAGAGGCGAACCAAGCCCAGGTGCATATGCCTCAAACACCAGGCCTGTGTAGTAATCAAAAGAGCTCATTACAGAGAAATCGATAAGGATTTTTTCGCCAAGACCTCGCTCGACAAGAGCCTCAAATACTGTTTCTAGCTCAGCAATTCCCGATTCGCAACCAAAAGGCTTAAGCAGAGCACGAACATCTTCAAGAGCTTGCTTTCCGCCACGCAAACGCGACAACTCAAAAATTGCACGCGCAACCTGAAAGTCAACCGATCCAGGATTGCTCAGTGCAGGATCTGCTAACTTAAAGTTTTTAAGTTCCACCTTTTCGGCAGCAGCAACCAGTTCACTCAAATAAACAAAATTTGACGTGTGGTACGCCTGCAACACCGCCGCTTGCCACTGCTCACTAGCGCCGCTCACCTTCAGCAGGTCGCGCAACACACCAGCAGAACCAAGCGCAATAGTAAAACGAGTGAGTCCACATTCTTCAAGCGTGGTCGCAAGCATGCTAACAAGCTCAATGTCGGCCTCGACACTAGAAACGCCTAAGCATTCAGCGCCACACTGCGTTAATTCGCGTGCAGCCGCTTCAACCGTTTTTTCTCGAAAAACGCGCTGAGTATAGCGGAGACGCAACGGCTTAGTTATACCGCCCATAGCATCACTGCGGGCTGCACACATTCGTGCAATTTGCATTGTGACGTCGGGACGCATCGCCAAAAGATCACCATGAGAATCAAAGAACTTGAAAGGAGCCTCCGGAACGTGACCGCCTGCCTCCATCACATCAAGAACTTCAAGTGTCGGAGTTTCAACGGGCAGGTAGCCCCGTGCCGCAAAACAAGAGCGTACGCGTGAAATAAGATTTTCGCGTACCAGAGCCTCTTCGCTAACCACGTCGCGGAAACCAACGGGAGTAACGTAGTTCATGGTTCTTCTTTCTCCTCATCTTCATAACAAGTATCAATTATCTAACGAGTACCGCTTAGCGAGTATCGATACTTTAGCACAGTAGAGTGATAAAGTGCGTTACATTTTTGTTACTGGACAAAGCCTTCACAATGCTCTCGCACATCAATGCGAGCTTTGTGCTTCTTTATGCAGGCAGCAGGCCAAATCATCCAACAAATTCTTAGAATACCCCTAGCGCTACCCTACTCTACAAAATTGTGACATCTGATCTGTATTCGTTTCAAAATTCGCGATTAAAGTATTATTAGACTAGCTATCAATTCCATTGGGTTTTATGCCCTACGAAGGGGATCGTATGTTTGAACGAAAATCGACTTATGTCATTCCAGAGGGATACCGTGAGCATATAGAAGCAACTGCTCCGACCATTAAGTACCGCGGAAACACCAAAATCCATCCTGAAGCATATATTTCAGATACCTGCTGGATTGTCGGCGATGTTCGCATCGGATATCACGCAGTGGTGATGCATGGCGCATGCCTGCGCGGCGATTGTGACTATATCGAAATTGGCGCAGAGACCAATATTCAAGAAAACTGCGTTCTGCACGAATCTGACGGTCAGCCTATTATCATTGGCGAACATACCACGCTCGGACACGGATGCGTTGTGCATGCATGCGAAATTGGCGACAACTCTTTAATCGGCATGAATGCTGTTGTGCTCAATGGTGCAAAGATTGGCAATAACTGCATCGTTGGTGCAGGATGCGTGGTAACCGAAGGTATGGTTGTTCCCGACTATCACATGGTTGTAGGAGTACCTGGAAAAATTAGACGCGAAGTAAGTCAAGATGAAGTGGTCAGCATTATCGAAAGTCTTTCGGAAGGCAATTTGACTGAAGCAAGTCGTATGTTTGCGGAAGGCCTTGTTTTTCATCCTAATGACGAACTTCTTCGCAAGATTGGCGCACTGTAGAACGCTTGCTGCAAAACCCTTAACACCTGAAGTCGGTATATCCAAAATAGAACGCTTCATCAGATGCACTAGCAAAACACTTGCTGCAAGCTCCTGACTTGCAGGATTCACCTGGGCCAAGAGACGAGTATAATAAAATCAAGATAAGGAATCTGAGGGGGGATTCACAATGAGCTATAAAAACATCCTCGTGCCATACGACAATTCCGAACATGCAAAAAACGCCCTGAAAGAAGCTATTGGACTATCAGAAGGTGTTGAAGGAGTAGCAATCCATGTAGTAGAGGTTGCAGCTCCCCCACAAGACTTGGTTTACAGCAGCATTAACCAAACAGGCTTCGGTATGGGTGTTTCCCTTGCTTCGCAAGAAGATTTTGCTCATGTAGTGGAAGAGCGCAACGAAGCAAGCGATAAAAAACTTCAAGATGAAATCGTTTCCATTGTTGAAGGCTTTGAGGGCGAACTTACCGCAGAGGTTGTTTTCGGTATTTACACCATAGAGACTATTATTGATGCTGCAAAGCATTACAACTGTGACCTTATTGTTATGGGATCACGTGGTTTGGGCGCTATTCGTGGTGCTATCGGTTCGGTAAGTTATGGTATTTTGCGCTCGGTCGATATTCCTGTATTGGTTGTTAAGTAAATCGTCTTAATGACAGATAACATGCATCGTAGAAGTGCCCCAGATATCTGGGGCACTGTTTTAAGCTAACCCTAACCACACTTGCAGGGTAGGAATCCAACCGCCAATAAAGACAATTGCCATCAAAACAGGGATGCCATATTTTACCCAAAGACGTGCCCAAACAGGGAAATTGATGCCCTTGCCGCTATTCGCTTCAGCGATAAAGTTATCCCATCCCCATCCACGCTTTGTTGTACAGAAGAGCACAAACAAAATGCAGCCAATTACCAAGATATTATTTGAAAGCATAAAGTCTTCCAGTGTTTGGATATCGCCAATTCCTGGCACCGAAAAACCCGACCACAGGTTATAACCCAAGATACAAGGCATCGAAAGCAGTACCAACAAGGGGCCATTAATAGCTACTGCGCGCTTACGCGTAATATTCCACTGGTCCATAGAGAAACGCAGGATGTTTTCAAACACAGCAATAACCGACGAAAGTGCCGCGGCAGCAACAAACAAGAAGAAAAGCGCTCCCCACAACTGTCCCAAAGGCATCTGAGCGAAAACATGAGGCAGCGTAAGGAACACTAATCCTGGACCAGAATCAGGATTTACCCCATAAGCAAAACAAGCAGGAAAAATAATCAAGCCCGCCATAATAGCAACTAAGGTATCCAGCAAAGCAATATTTGCTGCCTCACCTGTCAGTTTATTGTCTCGTCCGATGTAACTACCAAAAATAGACATTGAACCAATACCAATAGAGAGCATAAACAATGCTTGGCTCATAGCGGCAAATACAATCTGCAAAAAGCTTGCATTAGGATTATTGAACAGATTATCCAGGTTCGGAACCAGATAAAATTCCAAACCTGCTTGACCACCCTCAAGTAAAAGAGAATGAACGCACAGAATTGCCATAATAACGAACAAAGCGGCCATCATTCCTTTGGTGATACGCTCAATGCCCTTCTGAACACCAAGGGCGCACACACCAAAGCCGATGATGGTAACCAAAAGCATCCAGCCTGTCATCTCGATAGGATTTGCAAGCAGATTGCTAAATACCGCAGCAACATCCGCATTGCCCTCAAAAGAACCTGTTGCGGTCTTGAAGAAATAGGCTAACGTCCATCCGCACACTACGGTATAAAACATCATAAGCAAGTAATTACCAACCAAGGCAACCCACTTAAAGCGATGCCATTTTGTTCCGCGTGGTTCTAGGGCATCGAAGCTTCGAGCGATAGAACGATAACTGGCACGACCCATCGCGAATTCCATCACCATAATAGGCAAGCCCAGAACGAGCAAGAAAAACAGAATGAGCAGTACAAACGCTGCGCCACCGTATTCTCCTGTGATATAAGGAAAACGCCAAACGTTACCAAGCCCAATAGCGCATCCAGCACTGATAAGAATAAAGCCTAGTCGACTCGAGAATTTTTCGCGATTATCGTCAGTTATTTTTTGAGTATCTGCCACGGGTATTCCTTATCGATATTCCTTACCGAAATTTCTTTCTGTTTGTTGTTTTTATCGTATCTCTACGATGTATCGCATCCGTTTAGGGCTTACGACATGCCTAGCCAGAACATAATCTTTGGGGCCCAGCCAACTACAAATACCACAATGATCAACAGTGGTACGCCATACTTAGTCCAGCCGTACAGAATCTTGGGGTATTTCATACCAACACCCTTATCGGCTTCTTCAATAAAGCCTTTCCATCCCCAACCAGCTTTTCTGGTACAGAAAAGAACAAATACGAGTGATCCCAAAACGAGGAAGTTATTGGACACTAAGAAGTCTTCAATCGATTGGATGTCGCCAATGCCAGGAATCTGAACACCCGACCAAATAGAAAAGCCAAGAACACACGGCATCGAGAGCAACGTCAAAAGCGGCGCATTGATAGCTACCGCACGTTTACGCGTGATGTTCCACTGGTCCATGGAAAAACGAAGGATGTTTTCAAACACAGCAATAACCGTTGAAAGCGCTGCGAAAGCCATGCAAACAAAGAACAACGTTCCCCACAGCTGGCCTAATGGCATCTGTTCAAAGACATAGGGCAAGGTGAGGAACACCAGGTTAGGACCAGAATCAGGATCAACACCATAGGCAAAGCATGCGGGGAAAATAATCAAGCCCGCCATAATAGCCACCAGTGTATCCATACCTGCAATACGTGCAGCTTCGCCCATCAAGCGCCTATCGCGAGTCATATAGCTACCGAAGATAGACATCGAACCAATACCGATCGAGAGCATAAAGACCGCTTGGCTCATTGCGGCATAAGCAATTTCTGGGAAGCTTGCGCTTGGATTGTTGAACAAGTTATCGAAATTTGGAAGCAAATAGAAAGCCAGACCTTCTTCGCCACCCTCAAGCAAACAAGCGCGAACGCATAGTACTGCCATAAAGATAAACAGTGCTGCCATCATATATTTTGTGATTCGTTCTACGCCTTTTTGTACACCCATGGCACAAATTGCAAACCCCATAACCGTAACGAGAAGCATCCAGCCAGTCATTTCGATGGGATCACCAATCATGGATGAAAATACGCTCGGTATATCTTCAGTACCATTAAACGTGCCTATCGCCATCTTTACCAGGTAAGCAACCATCCAGCCACATACCGAGGTATAGAACATCATGAGCAAGTAGTTGCCCACAATTGTCACCCACTTGAAGCGGTGCCACTTAGATCCCTTTGGCTCTAACGCATCGAAACTACGTGCAGTCGAGCGATAGCTTGCACGACCAACAGCGAATTCCATTACCAATACAGGTAGACCTAATACTGCCAAGAAAAAGATAATGAGCAGCACGAATGCTGCGCCACCATATTCGCCCGTAATATAGGGGAAACGCCAAATATTACCAAGACCAATAGCACATCCAGCACTGATAAGAAGAAAACCAAGGCGGTTAGAAAAACCCTCGCGGCCTTCCATTGAAGCGTTGCCGCGTGTTTCCCCACTGACATTTGAGCTTGAACTATTTGAAATCGAAGTTTGACCTTCGTGGGCCATGAGGTCCACCTTTCTATACGTATCATCAAACGACACGATCACTTAATGTGCTAGACAGGTTGTCCTGTGGTGTCGTCGAATGCTTAATAACATATTTACAACCGCTCTATAATACGCTTATTTCTTACGAACACCATCATAGGCTTTTAGAAGGCTTGCTGATACGCGCTGGCGGCATAAACTATCAAGCAATGGTTGAAGCCAGTTTTTAAAAACATTGCTTTGATCTAATACAAAAAAGCCTCCTATATCTGGCTTTCCAGATATAGGAGGAATCACCTTATTTTTCGAGGCTAAAACACGAATAGGTTTACCTTGCATTAGCTATTTTGGTAACCCCTCCGCTTTCGCTACGTGAACAAAGTCTAAGACGCTAACTGTATCACCTTAATGCCACGCAGTATTAGCCGTTGAGCTTTTGACTTAACAACTCATTGATAACCTTAGGGTTACCCTGACCTTTCATTTGCTTCATGCATTGACCAACAAAGAATCCGAGCAAGCCTGTCTTGCCACCCTTGTACTGCTCTACCTTGTCAGGGAATTCAGCCAAAACGCCATCGACAACAGCTTCAATAGCGCCCGTATCAGAAACCTGCTTCATGCCGCGCTCTTCAACGATCGCAGAAGGGTCCTTATCCTCATCCAGAACCGCAGCAAACACTTCCTTTGCCTGTTTGGAGGAAATGGTGTCTGCCGAAAGCAGAGAAACCAACTCAACAGCACGCTTAGGAGAAAGTGCAGTTTCTGCCATATCGGAAATACCCTGGGCGTTTGCATATGCTGCAACATCATTGATGATCAGGTTAGCAAGCGGTTTTGCTAACTTATCCGCATCGTTTCCAGCAACATCAATGCATGCTTCAAAGAAGTTTGCGGTGCTGCGATGCTCCACCAAATGACGAGCGTCATAGGCAAAAAGACCGAATTCGCCCTCAAAACGTTTTGCTTTTTCATCAGGCAATTCTGGTAACTTAGCACGAACGCTTTCGATAAATTCATCCGAAAGATCATAAGGAGCAAGATCGGGTTCAGGGAACAGACGATAGTCATCCGCTGTTTCCTTTACGCGCATAACAATGGTGCGTTTCTTGGAAGGATCCCAATGACGCGTTTCCTGATAAATTATGCCGCCCTCTTCCAGAACTTCAGCTTGACGACAAATTTCATACGCCAAACCATCGTGCAGGTTCTTGAAAGAATTCATGTTCTTAAGTTCGGTCTTAGTACCAAACTCAGTTGACCCACGACGACGCAAAGAAACGTTACCGTCGCATCGGAGGGAGCCCTCTTCCATGGAGCAGTCAGAAATACCAATAGCCAAATAAATCTGACGAAGCTTCTGCATAAACAGGCGTGCCTCTTCAGGAGTGCGCAGGTCAGGCTTAGTTACCAGCTCGATCAAAGGCGTACCGGCACGATTGTAATCCACAAGCGAATGAGTAGCACCAGCAATACGACCTTCTCCGCCGCCAATGTGAATCATCTTGCCAGCGTCTTCTTCCATATGAATGCGCTCGATACCCACATGAGCCACATAGCCATCTTCGGTGCGCGTCACATTAGCAGCGGTCGTACCTTCAGCGCCAGATTCGCCTGGCTTCAAATCGGCAATGTCAATACGTTCTTTAGCTGCCGCACCATCTACGTCCAAATCAAGATGACCACGCATGCAGAACGCTACAGGGCCCTGCGTGGTTTGGAAGTTCTTTGCCATATCGGGATACATGTAATTCTTGCGATAGAACATGGACCGCTTTTCGATATCGCAGTTAGTTGCAAGGCCTGCAAGCACGATGGATTCAATAGCAGCCTTGTTAGGTACAGGCAAAGCTCCTGGTAAGCCCAAACATACAGGACACGTATGCGTGTTGGGCTCTGCGCCAAATTCCAATTTACAGTTGCAGAACATTTTGGTTTCGAGCGTGGTCAGCTCAGCATGAATTTCAAGACCAATAACTGCTTCCCAATCCTGAAGTACTTCTTCAAGTTTCTTCATTGCTACTCACCTGCCTTTTCATCAGCAGCTGCCGCTGCGGGAGCTTTACCATCCGCAAAAGCAGGAGCAACGGGCGCTGGTCCATATACTGTTTCAAGTGCTGCCGCCACACGCAACATGTTTTCATCCTTGAATGCAGGACTAATAAGTTGAGCACCTACGGGCAGACCAGAATCTGCGCCCAAGCCAAGAGGCATGTTCATGCCGCCATTGCCTGCAATATTGATAGAGATTGTGAACATATCCGACAGATACATCGACGTAGGATCGCTAATTTCGCCGAACTTAAATGCTGTACGAGGACTTACAGGAGCAATGATGCAATCCACTTTTTCATAAGCCTTCACATAGTCTTGGGTAATAAGGGTGCGAACCTGCTGTGCTGGATAATAGTACTTGTCATATACACCAGCAGAAAGCAGATAGCTACCAAGCATAATGCGGCGACGTGCTTCAATACCAAAGCCTGCCGAACGGGAAGCTTCATATTGTGAGCCCAAATCTTTATGCCCTGGATCGCAGTAGCCATAGCGAACTGAATCGAAACGAGCTAAGTTAGAAAATGCCTCGCAAGGGCCCAACACGTAATAAGCACTCATAGCAGCCTGAGCATTAGGAAGCTCAACCTCGATTATTTCTGCGCCCATTTGACGCAAGTGTTCGATTGCCTCTTCCACCTTGGCGCGTACTTCAGGCTCCAAGCCTTCCGCCTCCATAAAGGCAGGAACTACACCGATACGCATACCTGCCACGCCATCTGCTAAGTTTGCCGTAAAGTCAGTCGTCACTGGCTGGCTCGTGCAATCAAGAGGATCATGACCTGCAAGTGCATTCATGGCAAGAGCAGCATCGGCAACATTGCGTGCAAAAGGTCCAACCTGATCGAGTGACGAACCGAAAGCTACTACACCATAGCGGGAAACAACACCGTAGGTAGGCTTAACCGCTACCACGCCGCAGAAGCTACCTGGCTGACGGATAGATCCACCCGTGTCTGATCCAAGCGTAATAGTGGCGCTACCAGCTGCTACCGCTGCAGCAGATCCACCAGAAGAACCACCTGGTACACGCTCCAAGTCCCAAGGATTATAGGTGCGACCAAATGCAGACGTCTCCGTCGAGGAACCGAATGCGAATTCATCCATATTCAGTTTGCCCAGCGGAATACCGCCTGCTTCAATGATTTTTGCAACACAGGTTGCCGTGTAAGGAGAGACATAGTTTTCCAACATGCGGGAAGAACACGTGGTATGAGTTCCCTTCAGGTTCATGTTGTCCTTAAAAGCAACAGGCACACCCGCCAAAGGACCAGCCTGACTCAAGTCGCCCGTCGCAACCGCAGCGTCAACCTTTGCTGCAGCTTCATAAGCTAGGCTTTCAGTAGTTTCCAGATAGGCGTGAACTGCTGCATCTGTTGCTGCGATACGCTCAAGAGAATCTTTTGCAATTTCTCGTGCACTAAATTCTTTCGCAACAAGACCAGCTTGAATTTCTGCAACAGAAAGTTCTGAAAATGCACGCGCCATTACTGATCACCTCCGCCCAAAATAGCAGGAATCAAGAAGCTGCCATCTTGTTGTTTAGGGGCATTGGCAAGCGCTTCTTCTTGGGTGAAGCTTTCGCCTTCAACATCTTCACGCATTACGTTGGAAAGGTTTCCAATAGGGTGAAAGGTTGGCTCAACGCCTTCTAGGTCATATTCAGTAATCGGCTTCAGGCTATCGATGATATTGTTAAGGTCTTCTGTCATAGAAGTAACCTCTTCATCGGTCAGCCCGATACGAGCGTACGTCGCAATACCGCGTACGTCCTTTTCGGTTAAATGTTGCGTCATGATATTCCTTCGTTTTCTTTGTGGGCACCTTTCATGCATGCTTCAACAAAAATAAGTTTCACAATACATGTACGCCCTCTAACGAGTAGATCGTTCCCATAATAGCAAAGGCGCACCCTAAGCGAAGCACACCTTAAAAGGAATCAAGGTATTCACAAGTTTTTCGAGTGCGCAGCACTTCAAAATAAGCATTATTTCCGAACGATAGGCGCAATAGCACGAGTAATAGCATCAGATACAGGAGTGGCTTGCTCCGCATCATCGATTTCCAGTAAAACTTTGCCCATAATGCCCTCTGCCGTAACTTCAGTAAACAAAACATTGGGCTCACTTACAATCTCAGCATACTGAGCTGCTATTTCGTGTGCAATTTGTACTATTTGCTCTGCCATAGAATCAAGATCGTCGCTTGAAAGTGCCATAAACGGCACACTGATTCGCTCGGGCGGTGGTAGGTGAACTACCGCATTCTTAGAAATGACCGAATTAGGAATTACTACTGTTTCCCCATTGCGATTTTTGATGGTTGCATGACGCCACGTTACATCTTGAACTACACCCTTATTATTGCCTACTTGAATGTTGTCCCCTGGCTGAACAATACGCATAAAAGAAATCTGTACACCGCCGATAAGATTTGACAGTGTATCTTGAAAACCAAGCGACAGCGCAATACCGCCAACACCCAGCGCAGCAATTAATGCCGACATGTTCACGTTAAAGCATGAATCTAAAACGAGACATATACCAACACCCCAGATAATGCCACGAGTAATATTTACAAAAATCGAGCTTTGCGGAATCGGGTTGCTATCCCTTTGCATAATATGACGAAGCCATTTCACCAAAACATGAGAAACCGCCCCAACAATTACCAAGATAACAATCGCAGCAATTATCTTGCCTAAGAAATCACCACCCGTAATGTTAGTTATGGTCTGTTCGAACCCATCCATATCGCATGCTTTCTCGTAATTGCCTATGTTGTAGTTTTATATAGTTCCTTTTATTATCTTTGCTTCAGCTACTCGTGATCAACGTTATTATGAAAAATCGCAAATCACAATCACGTGCTATAGCGCCGTAACACTAAAAAACGATAAGCGTATAGATTGTTAAACTATATAACCAGCAACTATAAGCAACTATACAGGTTAAGTGCGCAGCCATGTATCGGTTATTACGCAAGGGGTACACAATGAATTACAACTTAGTCGAATTCCAGGGAGCCTATGGCACTTCAGCTCAAATCCCTGCTTCAGTACGCCCTGAAGTTTCATTTGTAGGAAGATCAAACGTAGGGAAATCTTCCCTTATAAATCGCCTTTTTAACCGAAAGAAGCTGGCCAAAGTTTCTCAAATGCCTGGGAAAACTACTACTATCAACTTTTTCACCACTGACAAAATTGATTTTGTTGACTTGCCAGGATACGGTTATGCAAAAGTCGCTAAAAGCGAAAAAGCACGCTGGGATGAAATGATCAATGGCTATTTTGATCAGTATCGCTACTACGCACTGGTAGTTTCATTGATCGACATACGCCACCCTGCAACCAAACTTGATGAGCAAATGATTGAATTTCTCCGTGTATGCGAACTTCCTTTTATTGTTGCGCTTACTAAAGCAGATAAGTTAAGCAAATCACAAGCCGCCAAACAAAAGGCTGCTATCCGCAAGCAGCTCCAATTACCTGACAGTATTCCTTTTGTAGTATGCTCCTCTGCAAACGGCATCGGCTTTGACGAACTCCGCCGCCTTATCGAAGAAGCATGCAAATAACGCTCCACTACCGCTTATTAATACTAAGGATATTTATGAAAGTACTTCTCTATAGCGATGGATCATCCCGAGGAAATCCTGGCCCTGGAGGCTTTGGTACTATTTTGCGCTACACCAATTCAGAAGGAAAAACCTTCGAACGTGAAATTTCGCAAGGATACACCAACACCACAAATAATCGAATGGAACTGTTAGGGGTTATCACGGGACTTGAGGCGCTAACACGCCCCTGCGAAGTGGAAGTGCATACTGATTCCCAATACGTCGTAAACGCCTTCAATCAGCACTGGATTGAAGGATGGCTCAAACGTGGTTGGAAAAACGCGAAAAAAGAACCAGTTAAAAATATTGACCTATGGAAACGTCTTCTTGCCGCAAAAGAACCCCACACCGTCACCTTTCATTGGGTAAAGGGACATGCAGGTCATCCGTTAAATGAACGCTGCGACGAATTGGCTACTGAAGCAGCTGATGGATCAGGAAAAATCACCGACGAAGGGTTTATAGGTTAAGCTTGGTTTGTTTTTCTCTAAGCTGCCTGAGTGCTTATCGCTTTTTAAAAACACTAAGAGCGCGGCTAAGATGACGCACGTATGGTTCACCAAATTCCAATGAACATGCTTGCTAATCTGGGGCCGCGCTTTTGCGTGTGTTTTTAAAATGCGGCACTCAGACATAGCTTCTCGGAAAACAAACCACGCTTTAACGCAATCTCTTGCGAGAATCTCTAAATCCTTACCTAAACATTTTCTATCGTAGTAGTACCAAGTTCACCTAATTTGTAGACACAAGCATGTGCTGAGCCAGGCTAAGAACAAAACAATTAAAAAGCACGGCCCCTGATGTTCAAGCAATACTTTTCGGGATGAGAAAATCATGCGTTGAAACATTTGTTGCCGTGCTTATTATGTTTTGTTCGTGCCTGAAATGCGAAGCTTGCTTGTGGATGCAAACTAGGCGAACTTGGCACTAAATGAATACTGGTTTAGATATAGCGCAAGCGGCGAACTCCATCGATTGCACGAATCTTAGCCATTGCTTCATCAGATGCAGGCTGATCCAAATCTACCAAGGTATACGCATGTTCTCCGCGAGCCTTGTTCATAAGGTTTGCAATGTTGACGTTGTCTTCACCCAAGATGGTAGTAATTTGAGCAATCATGTTAGGTACATTGCGATGAAGCATCGCCAAACGCGTCATACCTTCAGGACAAATTCCCATATCACAATCAGGATAGTTTACGGAATGGGTAATATTGCCATTTTCGAAGTAATCAACCATTTCACGAACTGCCATAAGAGCGCAGTTGTCTTCAGCCTCCGTGGTAGAAGCACCCAGATGAGGAAGAACAACCGTGTTCTTCATCTGCATAACCTCTGGGGTTGCAAAGTCGGTAATGTATTTCTTAACGCGACCCGAATCAAGGACAACAGAAAGCGCAGCAGAGTCTACCAACGTGTCACGCGAGAAGTTCAGCAGAACAACGCCTTCCTTCATCAAAGAACAAGCATGCGCATTCACCATACCAATAGTGTCTTTAACTGCCGGAACATGAATAGTGATGTAATCGCATGTGCGGAAAATATCTTCTAAATCAGTAATGTGGTGAACAGGGCTCGAAATCTTCCATGCAGCACTTACCGAAACAAACGGATCATAACCATAGACATCCATGCCTAAATCAACCGCAGCGTTTGCTACTTCTGCACCAACAGCACCAAGACCAATAACACCAAGCTTCTTGCCTTTGATTTCATTACCAGCGAACTGCTTCTTTGCCTTTTCAGCTGCCTTTGCGATGTTTTCGTCATTTGCATTTTCGCGGCACCAATCAATACCCTCAACAATGCCACGACTGCCCATCAAAAGCGCACAGAGCACAATTTCCTTTACCGCATTAGCATTGGCACCAGGCGTATTAAATACAACGATACCTTCTTCTGCACAGCGATCAAGAGGAATATTGTTTACACCAGCACCTGCACGAGCAATAGCGCGCAAACCTGCAGGGAATTGCATGTCGTGCATTGCAGCACTACGAACCAAAATGCCTTCTGCTTCTTCAACGTTATCAGTCAGAGCATACTTTTCGGGATCCAACTGATCAGTACCGTGTGCAGAAATGTTGTTCAAGCAATGAATCAACCTCATGGGGGAGCTCTCCTTCAGCTTCTAACGTTGGCGGAATACACCTAAGTAGAAACCATCTTAACTCGTCGATATTTCCATCTATTAACACAACGTTTCGCGAGCAACAGACGCTTTACTTGGTAAACCCGTCAGATTTTTTGGTAACGCGAACATAATACAAAAAAAGCGCCCACATGGGCGCTTCAATGTTCAATGGTGCGGGTGAAAGGACTTGAACCTTCATGAGCCGAAGCTCATACGGACCTGAACCGTACGCGTCTGCCAATTCCGCCACACCCGCATATGCAATAAAAGTGCGAAAGTTAGACTATCCTACCTTGACTTAAAACGCAAGCATCAATCACACAATTCGAACAAAGCACCACGTTTCAAGTTGAATAAAGTCCAATTTACATCCTCTTTTTCGCTATTAGCCCCTTTTCACAAACTCTTTGCGCGTTTCGTTACAAAAAAATCTAACTTTATCGTGACAATCAAGTGAAATATTTCTGTATTGGCTTGTATTGTGGCATGATTGATCGTTGGAATATATTGCCGTTACTATACATTCGTAAGGAGTACTAACATGGGGTTTTTCTCTAAATTCGAACGCCGCGTAGAAGACGGCTTCGATGACATGGGTGACAAATTCTTTGACTCCCCTATCAGCCCCGTCCAAATAGCTAAAAAGGCCGAAAAACAGATGCGCCGCGAAAAAATGGTAGGCGCTGGCAAGGAATTCGCGCCTACGTTATATACGGTGCTGGTAAATCCTGATGACGACGAGCGTCTTTTTGGATATTACCCAACCCTCGCAGGCGAAACCGAAACCTATTTAACTGCAAAAGCACAAGAACTAGGTCTTGCCATGGATGGCGCACCTTTGGTTCGCTTCATTATTGATGACGAATTGAAGCACGGAAAATTCGAAGTAGTTGCAGAGTTGGTTTCTGCTCCTATTGTTTCTCAGTTGCGCGAAGAAGAAATGCAGCGCTACGGCCTGAATAGCCAAGCCCCTCAGCAGCCTGGTGTTCCCATGCCTCAGGCTCAACCCGTAGCACCTATTCAACAAAATCCTGGTCAAGGATATGCAAGCTCTGGCATAGATGTTATGGCTGAAGATCCTATGGCTTATGACGATAATTACGCCGCCCCTGGTAATATCCCAGGCTCTGCTCCCGCCAACGCTGGCGTAGTTCCTCCGATTGCTGGCGGCGTTGCAGCAGGTGCAGCAGGCAATCAGACGGTACGTTTCAACGATAATATGGCAGCTCCACAAATGGGCGGTCGCCATCTTCCCCATCAGCCCCGTTTGATTGATCTCACTACCAATCGCTCATTTCCCCTCACGAAAGATCGTATCCTTTTAGGCCGCGCTCTTTCGAGTGATATCGCCATCGAAGATCTCAACGTAAGCCGTACTCATGCTGAGATTCGCCAAGAAGCAGCAAATGCTTGGAGCATCGCTGATCTTGGATCAACAAACGGCACCTTAGTTAATGGTCGCCACATTGCTTCTGTTATGTTGCAGGAAGGTGATCGTGTTACTGTTGGAACTACAACATTCCTCTTCACGTTCCAATAAGCTTTTCTTGCGGGTAGCATCTGCTACCCGCTTTACTCTTTATCTCTTCGTAGTGCTATTCCGATGATGATAGGTTCTCTTTCGTGATTGACATTATCCTTCTCATAGGCAGACTTCTTTTTGTTGTACTGCTCTACTTGTTTTTATTTGCCATTATGAAAACAGGCATTGGTCTTGTGCGCGGTTCACGCAAAAAAGAACAAGTCTGGACCGTTGCAATCGAAAAAGGTCCTAAGGAATTACGCGGCGTACAAATTGCGGTACGCGGACCCGTTATTGTCGGACGCAGTCCTGGTTCTGACATCGTTATTGGCGCAGAATATGTGTCTTCGCGTCATGCCCGCTTTGTCTTGATGGGACAAAATCTTTTCATTGAAGATCTGGGCTCCACTAATGGCACTACCGTAAATGGTAACTACATTACCGAACCTACCGCCTTGCGAAATGGTGATCGTATTTCAGTAGGCGATGTAGTAATGCGAGTAAGGTTTGCATAAATGACCGATCAAACAACACATACCACATCATCACATAAAAGCGATTCATCACCCGTCGAGGTAGTGTCTTCATATTATGGCAGCCGTACCGAAGTCGGCCATGTACGCGAACACAACGAAGATAGCCTTACGGTTCTTCCTCCCCTGTTCGCGGTCGCTGATGGCATGGGTGGTCATGAAGCAGGCGAAGTTGCTTCAGAAATTACTATCAATACCTTAAACGACTTAGCTCCTACCAGCGCAGATGCCGAAGCGCTTGCACGAGCAGTAGTGGCAGCTAACCTCAATGTTATAAAAGCTCCGAGTCAAGGTATTGGCCGCGAAGGCATGGGAACCACACTTACCGCAGCTATTCTTGAAAAGGAACGCCTTATTATTGCGCAGGTTGGCGATTCGCGCGCATATCTTCTTCATAACGGATCGCTTCAGCAGATCACTCGCGATCATAGCCTTATGGCAGACATGATAGAAGCGGGTCAGCTTACTGAAGCAGAGGCGCGCGTCCATCCAAATCGTTCCGTTATTACCCGCGCTATTGGCTCAGATCCCCACATGCAGCCCGATCTGTACGAGCTCAACGTAGAAACAGGCGATCGCTTGCTTCTTTGCTCGGATGGCATCTGCGGCATGATCGAAGATTCTGAAATTGCCTCTATCATGCGAGGAGCTCCTTCTGCACAAACTTGTGCTGATCAGCTTGTTGAAGCCGCACTTAATGCAGGCGGATTCGACAACGCAACAGCAGTCGTAGTGGACATAGAAGGATTCAAAGCGGTTCGCGAAAAAAAGCAGCGTCGTAAATCTAAGGCACTTGCTATAGGTGTTGTAATTTGCTTGATTGCTGCCCTTGCCTGCGCCTTTTTTGCTGGTTATATGTATGTAAACAACTCTGCTTACCTTATTGAACAGGATGGCAAAGTTGCGGTATATCGCGGATTAAACGAAGAGTTTCTTGGCATGCCCCTTTCGTCTTTGGAATACACCTCTGCTGTTGAAGTTGACAAGCTCAATCCTGGTGTTGCCAATCGCATTAAAGAAGGCATGCAGGTAGGAAGTTTGGAAGAAGCTAACAACCTTATTACCACCTACCAGCAAGAAATTGCTCTACAAAATACTACCCCTGGTCAAACAACCGCCAATGCATCTGCCACCGAGGCAAATGCTACAAACAAGCCAAACGACAACAATCGCGAAGCAGACGAAGCTACCGATGACCACAATGACGAAACCTCCGAAAACGATTCGGGGAGCAGTGAGTAGCCTATGACCAGAAGAAACACTGAACTGCTTCTTCTTTGCGTTGCGGCGCCGCTTGTTATTCTGTTGTTTGCAATGGTGGCGCTCAACCAAGATGGTGGCGTTACTTTAGATAATCTCACCGTACCGTTAGGCATGTTTGCTACATTCGTGGTGGCACACCTCGCCATTAGAAAGCTTGCCCCTGGAGCAGATCCTGCTATTCTTCCTATTTCTTTTGCTCTTTCAGGTATTGGCATTGCCTTTATTACTCGCCTTGCTCCTGAACTGGCCCTTCGCCAGGTAGGATGGCTCTTTTTAGGCGTAATCTTTATGGTGCTCGTCCTTATTTTTATTAGAAATTTGGACAAACTGGGCAACTATAAATACACCATCATGATTGCTGGCATTTTACTGCTGGTATCTCCCTTGTTGCCCGTTATCGGTAATGAAATTTACGGCAGTCGCATCTGGCTTTCTATTGGTGGTTTTTCCTTCCAGCCTGGTGAGCTGGCAAAAATCTGTATTGTTATTTTTTTGGCAGCCTATTTAGCACAAAACAGGGAAATGCTTTCGGTGTTCACCCACCGCATTGGTCCCTTCAAGATTCCTGATTTGCGTGCTCTTGTTCCCGTACTTATTATGTGGGCAATTGCCCTTTTGGTTATCGTTTTCGAACGCGACTTAGGTTCAGCGCTTGTTCTGTTCTTCGTGTTCTTAACCATGCTCTATGTTGCCACTGGTCGCAAAGCCTACATTGTAATCAGTTTTGTATTAATTGCATTTGGCCTTGTTGCAGCCTATTTCTTGTTCTCACACGTACAGGTTCGCGTTAATACCTGGCTTGATCCTTTCGCTGACCCCTCAGGTACGGGCTACCAGTTAGTTCAGTCTATTTTCTCCATTGCTGATGGTGGATTATTTGGTGTCGGCATTGGCAATGGTCTTGCCGATCAAATTCCTATTGTTGAATCTGACTTTATTTTCTCTGCTATTGCCGAAGAAGCAGGTTTGCTTGGCGCAGCTGGCTTATTACTGCTCTATCTCTGCTTCGCTATTCGCGGCATTCTTATTTCTGTTCGCGCTAAAACCGACGTAAGCTCTTTTATGGCACTTGGTTTTACCGCAATCATTATTTTGCAGGCATTCATCATTGTTGGTGGCGTTACCCGCTTTATTCCTTTAACTGGTCTTACTCTTCCTTTCGTAAGCCAGGGTGGCTCATCGCTGCTTGCAAGCTTTATCATCATCGGCTTTTTGATGCGCGCTAGCGACCAAGGAACTGGCCTAGGCACAGAAATGACATCAGGAACGGGCGCTATTTCTATGAATGGTGTCTTGGGACGTGTGTCTCTTGGTAAGCGCCTAACAGGCACGATGATTGTATTTTCTGCCATGTTCGCCCTGTTGGTAGCAAACTTAACGCTCATCATGGTTATTCAGGCAGATTACTACCAGAACATGTCTATCAATAACCACACTATTGCCAAGGAAGCAGAAACGGAACGCGGCACTATTTCAACCTATGACAATGTAGTACTCGCTCAATCGGTTCTCCAGGACGATGGCACCTACACGCGCGAATATCCTGCTGGAACACTTGCTTCTCATGTAGTGGGATACGCATCTGATACGTATGGAACTTCAGGTATTGAAGCTTCAGAAAACGACACTCTTAAAGGTTCTAGCAATTACGCTTCTTGGATTGATGTCCTGAATTCATACACGGGTAACAATACCGCTGGAAACGATGTAAAACTTACTATCAATTCCACCATTCAGCAATCCGCACAAGATGCACTTGACGGATACAAGGGTGCTTGCGTGGTCATTGATCCTAAGTCAGGCGCAATACTTGCTATGGCATCTTCCCCAACCTACGATGCCGCTGATGTTGAAAGCCTGCTTTCTGGTGGTGACGATTCTTCTGCACTCTACAATCGTGCTACGCAAGCATTGTATTCACCTGGTTCAACCTTTAAGATTGTTTCTCTTGCCACAGCGCTTGAAAACAATGTTGCTACCGAATCCAGCGTGTACGATGCTCCTTCCAAATTGGAAATTGGTGGTGGCGAAGTAACCAACTTTAATGGTTCATCCTATGGGGAAATCACCCTCAAACGTGCCACCGAGCTTTCTGCCAATACGGTATTTGCTCAATTAGGTACTGAAATCGGCGCAGACGCTTTGGTTTCTTCTTCAAGCGAATTTGGCTTTAATCAAGATATCGACTTCGATTTGCCGCTCGTAAAATCGCTCATGCCCAACCCTGACGAAATGACCGAATGGGAAACCGCATGGGCTGCTGCTGGTGAGCCAGTTGGAGAGCATGAAAGCCCCGCTGGTCCTCAGGCAACAGTGCTGCAAATGGCATTAGTAGGATGCGCAATTGCAAATGATGGCGTTATCATGCAGCCCTATTTGGTCGACAGCATCTATAACGCCGAAGGCACCAACAGTTATCGCGCAAATCCAAGCACGCTTTACACCGCCTGCTCAAGCTCTATCGCAGATCGCGTAAAAACAGTTCTTGAAGGCGTTGTGAATAACGGTACTGGTACCGCAGCTGCAGTTGATGGCGTACAGATTGCAGGCAAAACTGGTACCGCTGAAACAGGCAAGCCAAAAGACGACCGTTGGTTTGTGGGCATGGGCCCCAGCGAGGATTGTTCAGTGGTAGTTGCCATTGTTTTAGAGGAAGCAGGTGAAGACATTCCTGGCGGCGCCGCTGGTCGCGCACAGGATGTTTTAGAAACATCTTTGGAAGTACAAGGAATGTTGTAAGCCTACTTCGGAACAAAAAAGTAACGGTTGCTTCCAAAAACTTCTTGAAAGCTAATGGAAGCTTGAAGATGAACTAAAAGTTGATTAAGAAATACGATATGCTTAGAAATTGGTTGTTAAGCATGGATCCAAAGGGAGAATAAACGTGGCTGGAAGCATGATTGGCAGAACCTTTAATAACCGCTATAAGCTGATAGAACGAGTTGGCTTAGGAGGCATGGCTGAAGTATACCGCGCCGAAGACAGTGTCTTGGGTCGTACGGTTGCCGTTAAGGTTATGCTTCCCCAATATGCAGCGGACCCCACTTTTACCAAACGTTTTCGCCAGGAGGCAGCTTCTGCTGCAAATTTGCAGAGCCCTTATATCGTAAGTATTTATGACTGGGGCTTAGATGACGAAACTTACTATATTGTCATGGAGTTCCTCCGCGGTACCGACCTAAAAACCGCCATTAAGGAACGCGGCGCAATCAATCAGCGTAAAGCAGCTGAAATTGGCTCTCAGGTAGCACAAGCACTTTCCGTTGCCCACGCAGGCGGCATTATCCACCGTGACATTAAGCCACAAAACATCATGATTCAGCCTGATGGCAACATCAAAGTAATGGACTTTGGTATTGCTCGTGCTGGAGATGCGGGTCTATCGCAAACTGCAACCGTACTGGGTACCGCCCATTACGTATCTCCCGAACAAGCTCAGGGCAAAGAACTCACAGGTGCAAGCGATATCTATTCGCTTGGCATAGTGTTATATGAAGCCACCACAGGAAAGCTTCCCTTCGACGGACAGGATGCCGTAAGCGTTGCTGTAAAGCAGGTCAACGAAATTCCTGCACCTCCAAGCAGCATTAACCCCAATATCGATCCAACGCTTGAAGCTATCATCATGAAGGCAATGGAAAAGGATCCTGAACGTCGCTTCAAGGATGCTTCCGAAATGCGTCATGTATTAAATGACTATTTGGCAGGTCGCCCTGTTAACCTAGGCGAAGACATCAGTGGTCTTAAAACCCAAGTAATGGGAGGCGTAGCGCCTGCAAGCGGAACTGCCGTAATGAATCCTGTTGGTGCCAACGGCGAAGCTGGGCGTACTACCGTAACTAAAGCCTACACCGCCGACGACAACAATGGCTCCAACAAGAACAATAAACGCAATGTTATTATCGGCGTCGTAATTGGCCTGCTTGTTGTTTTGGGCATAATAGGTGCCGCTATGGCTTTTGGCGGCAACAAAGAAATGGTTTCTGTGCCAGATGTTTCCAATAAACCAGTAGCGGAAGCACGCGGTGAACTGCAGTCCGCTGGCTTTACTATCGGCACCGAAACCGAGGTATACAACCCTGATGTCGAAGCGGGCAATGTGGTAAGCACTGATCCAGCCGCGGGCGTACAAGCTGAAAAAGGCTCTGCGGTAAACATTACCGTCTCTAAGGGAACCGAGCAGGTTACCGTACCTGACTTAAAGGACATGACCGCCGACGAAGCACAGCGCACGTTAGCATCCTATGGTCTTAATGGCCAACAAGGTGATGCCGTGTATTCAGATGAAGTAGACGAAAATAAAATTGCTGAACAAGACGTAGAAGCAGGAACCACAGCACATAAGGGAGACACTATTACATTCCATCTCTCAAAGGGACCTGAAAAAATAAGCGTACCCAACGTTCAAGGCCTTGATTTTGAAACCGCTCGAGATCGTCTTGAATCGGCAGGCTTCACTGTTTCTCTTCAGTGGCTTGATGATTCTGCTGAAGTAAATACGGTAATTAGACAAAGTGTAACGGGATCTGCCGAGCCTGGCACCACGGTTACTCTAACCATCTCCAACGGTCCAGCAGAGCCTGAACCTACTGACCCCACCGATCAAGGAGACACTACTGGTGGTGGATCAGATAGCGAAACCGATGGATCTGGATCTGATACCGAAGGATCAACCACGGGAGGTAGCACCTCAGGTAGCGCTGATTCCAACAGCAATTAATACCGATTGCGCTTGAGCTACTGCCGTAATATAGCAGCGAGCAATCCATAGCTTGATAATTGTTTGGCATGCGATAACCGAGCAAACATTTTCAGCCCAGCCGTGGTAAAATGGCTGGGCTGTTTTATTGCGTTTGTAATAACGCTTCACTATCCGCCCCCGTAGCTCAGTGGATAGAGCGTCGGTTTCCTAAACCGTGCGTCGGAGGTTCGAGTCCTCTCGGGGGCGCCACTTATTAATCAATAAAAAATAATCGCTAAAGAACTATTTCGCGTTCACTTCCATCGATATCGGCAATTTTTGCTTTTCCTTCAGCTAACGAGAAAAATGTTAGACGTGGATCATCGCAATCTTCATAGGTTTCACCCAAGGCCGTCATATGCTCATAGCCCGCTTTGCGAACTTCGTCTCCTGCGGTATCAACCATGCTTGCAACGCCAGTCAGGATAACCCAGCCACGACCTGGTTTCCATGCGGAAAGCTCAAATTTAGGGTTTGCCACAAGCTGCTCGTAAACGTCTTTATTGGTTGCAGTACAAAACCATAGCTTGTCATCTTCACGCATAACGAAGCTAAATGGACGAACATGAGGCTGATCGCCTTCGCACGTCGCCAAATACCAAGCAGGAACAGAAGTAAGGTAGTCAATCAATTCATCCATAATAAGACATCCTTTTCTTTAGCGCTACAAACCAGTCGGGCTGGTTAAAGTTCAGACACCTACAATAAATAATTGCTTAGATCATACCAAAGAAGCGCAGCGCCACATCTGTTGCTATAACAAACGCGGTTCCACAGAGCAGATATATTAAACCACCCATATCACGCTTAGCATACGAAAGTTCCTTTAAGCGTGTGCGATTTTCCCCACCATGATAACAGCGAGCATCCATTGCAAGCGAAAGTGTTTCTGCATGACGAAATGCACTGGTAAACAAAGGAACAATGAGTGAAACCATCAACTGAACGGTGCTCTTAGTGCTCGTACTGAAATTCGCACCGCGACTTACCTGCGCCCTATAAATCGTGCGCAGCTCAATTGCAAATTGAGGCAAAAAGCGCAACGCAATACCAAGAATCATGGATAGCTCATGAGCGGGAAGACCAAAACGAGAAAATGGCTTAAGTAAATTTTCAAAAGCATCAGTTAAGTCGAGCGTTGTTGTTGCTAAGGTAAGCAAACTTACCCCGAGCAATAGCATGGTCAAGCGGATGGCAATGAAGAGTGCCTGCTCTAAGCCGCCTTGACTAATGCAGATAATCCAAAACTGAAAGTACACTTCCCCGCCTTGGACAAAAAAGATATTGAGCAGAGCAGTAAACACTACCAAAATCGCAAGGGGCGCAATAGAAACAAATGCTTGCCGTAGCGAAATTCGAGCAAAAGCAAACATGCCTGCCGTAAACAGTGCAGCAATTCCAAGAGAAGGATACGATCCCGCAGCAAATACCATCACCATAAACAGCAGAGCAAGCAAAAGCTTTGCACGCGGATCCATACGATGAACTATGGAGTCTTTAGAAATATAGCGTCCAAAGACCGTCTGTATATCGAAGAGAGCCATGCCTAGTGCCTCTCTTCCTCTGCAGCACCAACGCCGTCTGGATCTTTCTCTACGGAACCAACATCACCTGTAGTCGCTTTGCTGCAGTTCAACAACTTCACAAGTTCGTCTGCAAGCGATTCAGGGCTGTAAAGCTTTTCAGGAAGCTGAAAACCTAATTCTCGCAGTTCGTTGGACAAACGCTGAGCATGAGGTATGCCAAGACCGATCTTGCGAAGTTCAGGACCATAATGCGTAAAGATATCTTCGGGCGTTCCGAGAAACGCCACTTCTCCTTCATGCATAACCAGCACACGGTCCGCCAAACGCGCAATATCGTTCATGTTATGAGAAACCATGACAACCGTAAGGCCATGCTTTTTATGCAGGTCTTCAATAAGTGTTAAGAAATCTGAGCGAGAAGCAGGATCTAGGCCCGCTACAGGCTCGTCTAAGACCAAAGTGGTAGGTCGCATGGCCAACACACCAGCAAAAGCAACACGGCGCTGCTGACCGCCTGACAATTCGAAAGGAGAACGATGAGCGAACTTATCATAATTCAGTCGAACAATGCCAAGCGCTTCACGCACACGAGCATCAACTTCTTCGGTGGTTAGCCCCAAGTTGCGCGGTCCAAATGCCACGTCTTCAGCAACACTTGCCGCAAATAACTGATGCTCGGGATATTGAAATACCACGCCGATATCACCACGAGCTTGAGTTGCCACTTTTTTGTCGGCTAAATCCTGACCATTCCAAAGAACTTTACCCTCAGTAGGATTTGCTAAGCCATTAAGGTGCTGAACCAGGGTTGACTTGCCTGACCCCGTATGACCAGCAATAGCCAAAAATTCACCATCACGCAATTCGAAAGACACGTTGCGCAAAGCATATTTTTGATGCTCGCCCGCTTTCTTTTGGCGCTTGGTAAGGGGCACATAGCTGAAGCTTACTTGTTCGAATGTAATCGACACAGTTCCTCCTTCAGCGATGTGGTTTCAATATGAGTTTCTAGGCTAATGCCTCTATCTTGCAATAGACGCGACATTTGAGCCGCAAAGGGAATATCAAGATTGAAGCTGCGCAACACACTATCCTGTGTAAGAACTTCCTCGGGAGCTCCATCTAATACACAGCGACCATCTTCCATAACAATAACGCGATCCGCCTCAGCAGCTTCTTCCATAAAGTGAGTGATCATCACAATGGTTAGGCCCTGTTCGTGCAATTCTTTGCATACACGCATAAGGCCTCGACGACCACGAGGGTCCAACATGGAGGATGCTTCGTCGAAAACCAAAATAGAAGGTTCCATTGCAAGCACGCCCGCAATAGCGACGCGCTGCTTTTGCCCGCCAGAAAGCGCAGTTGTTTCGCGTTTTCCCGATGTCTGTAATCCGACCTGTTTTAGTGCTGCATCAACTCGCTGACGCAATTCAGGATTTTCAATTCCCAAATTCTCGGGACCAAACGCAACATCATTTTCCACAAGGCTTGCTACGATCTGATCGTCGGGATTTTGAAAAACCATGCCTGCAGTACTGCGGATGATATACGTATTAGCTGATTGGCTGGTGTCATAGCCATCAACCTCTACCGTACCTTTATCGGGAACTAACAAGGCGTTTATCAATTTCGAAAAAGTGGATTTGCCTGAACCGTTTGCTCCCAATACACAAACAAACTGGCCTTTCTCTATGGACAGAGAAAGGTCAGAAAGTACGTAGGTATCACCCGTATAGGTAAAAGAAACATCGGAAAAGGAGATCATTTAACGCCCCTTCACCTGATCTTTCTTAGGAGTAATCAAATTAGAGATTGACTTATAAATAATGAGGGTCAAAACAGCGTTAATGACACCCTTGAGCAGATTAAATGGAATAAGAATTGGAATAATCATAGCGATTACCGCATCAAGCGGAACGCCCAACCACATAGGAGTCAGAATCAAATTGCCAACAATAGCAGCCAACGTTGCCGCAATTACGCTTATTACCAAACCAACAATTGCAACAGGATAGGTGCGCTTCTTGTGATACATAAGTGCAGCAGGCAGAACAAAACAGGTAACGCACAAGATGTTCATCAAAGCGCCCGTAAAGTCCGCCATAAGCAATCCGTGAATAACAGCAATTACAATACCTACTGCCACACCTGCACCAGGGCCAAATCCAAAGCCAACAACCATAGCTGGCATGTTTGAAGCATCGAATTTAAGCCAGGTAACACCAGGCAAAAGCGGAAATTCAACAAAAGAAAGCAATGCACCAATGGCACACATCAAAGCCATAATAACCATCTGCTTGGTTGACCAAACATTGGTGTTTTTTTCTGGCATAGAGTTTTGTGGCGTAGCAGACACGGAATTCTCCTTTTTCTTACAAAATAGAAAGCTGGTCGACAAGACGACGAGCAGCATCACGAACAGACAAACCATCGATATCGATGGTAACATCTGCATATTTTTCATACAGTGGACGACGCTCTTCGTAGAGATCGGCCAAGCTCATGCCCATACCGTTCTTCATTACAACACCGCGTTCATGCAAGCCACCTAAACGACTTTCAAGCTCTTCATAAGAAACGCGAAGATATACCACGGTACCAATAGACTTCAGATGATTCATAGCCTCATCGGAATAGACTGCAGAACCACCCGTAGCAATTACAGCACGACTAGCACTAAGCGTGCACAAAACTTCATTTTCAACTTCAATGAAGCCGTCAGGACCACAAGCATCAATAATTTTCTGCAAGGTTTTATCCAGCTTGCTTTGAATTAGTAAGTCAGCGTCAATAAATTCGTAGCCCAAAATTTTTGCAAGAACTACACCAAGCGTTGATTTGCCTGCACCCGGCATACCAATTAGGACGACGTTGTCTAAGTTGTTAGACATTTCCTTCGTCCTCCTTCCATTTTTTGCGTTTGAATGCAACTATAGCACGTTTAGCCTCAAGCCTTGGAGCAAGGAGTTCATTCACTAAGATGGCTATAAAAATCAAAGTGAATCCCACAAGTAAGCGCGCAGTAACCACTTCTCCATAAAGCAATACAGAAAAGATTACACCAAAAACCGATTCTAGGCTGAGAAACAGTGAGGCCTGGGCAGGAGGAACGTATGCAAGCGATACGTTTTGAATGCCAAAAGCAACCACCGAGGCAAACACAATTAAGAACGCCATCTGGCCTACTACTTCTGGCGTAATAAGGCTCAAAGCAGGTGGCACTTCAAATGCCGCACCAACGCAGAGTCCAAAGATACCTTCAAAGATAAACTGAAAAACGGTGAGCACTAAAACATCGCGCGTTTTAGAGAAGCGCGACACCAGCACAATATGCAGCGCAAACAAAAGCGCGCAGACTTGTGTTAGTCCTTCGCCAAGTCCTAATGTAAGTGTTTCCCCTGAAGTGGTAACCGCAACCAGCCAAATTCCAATAACCGCAATAACGGCAGCACCCACATTACAGATAGAAGGGCGCTTATGTGCCACAACCCACCATGCGAAAGGCACAATCACGCAATACGTAGCCGTAAGAAATGCATTGATGCCAGGCGTGGTGTACTGAAGACCAATGGTCTGAGTTAAAAAGGCAGAAAAATCAAACAAGGCGAGTACCGCACCACACGCTACCATGTTCCAAGAAAAATGCTGCTTTACGCGTTTGTGCAGAATGACCAATAAAAGCAGTCCAGCCAAGGTAAAGCGCACACCAAGAAGCAGCGCTGGGGGCACTACTTCCACAACATTTTTCATTACAACAAAGCTATAACCCCAAATAACGGTAGCAAGAATAAGCAGCGCTTTATACACGCCTGTTGGTATGTCTGACAAGGCAATCACAGCGGCTTATTATAACCAAGCATTGGTACGCCTGCAGCAATTACCCCGTAAGCGCCTGCAACTCCTACCCAGCAGGTACCACTTACTAGGACCTATTAGCGCTATTAACGAGCGACACCTTCGCCGAACTAGCGAGCGCCTCCTCCGCCGCCGAATCCACCACCGCCGCCGATGGAAAAACCGCCACCGAAACCAGCGCCAGATGAATGACTACCCGATACCGCAGATATGCTTTCTGCAAGCGATTCCGAAACCGTTGCCTGCAGCGCACTTCCCACATCTGGCAATGCGGCGCTGTGATGACCTACGCTATACCAAACCCACCAAGGAGCAGTGTTGTAGTAGCCCATGTTGGTATAATTGCCGCCCGCAACTTCAGGTACTGCCTTATCAAGTTCTTCCATAGCTTTTTCGGCAACACCAAACACCAGTGCATATACCATAAATTCGCCCCATACCTTAACATCCAAAGGCGGACGTTCGTTGAGGGCAGAAAATTCCGTAAGCCACTTCTTGAGCGCCTCACAATGCGCATATGCATCAGCCCCCTTTTGCGTGCGACGATCCATGAATCGTGAAACCACCATCAGCACGATGCTGGTAACTATTCCTGGGATTAAAACCAAGGGATTGTTGAACAAAAATGCCACCATGACACATATAACTATCAAGACAACCGCAACCGATGCCATGCGGGTACGCTTCACATAGGAATAATTTTCGAAATACTCTCCCGCATTTACATGAGCAGTAACTATCCCCTGCCAACGGGCCATTTCATCACTAAACTGCTGAGGATGCTCTTTGGCGAATTCAGCAATGGTACCCAGCCAAAGAGAAGGTTGTCCTGTTGCAATTGTATCGAAAATGAACTTCATTGCCTGACGATCAATTTCACTATTCAGCCTTAATTCGGCCTCTGGCACACAAGTGAAGTAATAGTCTTCTACATCCTTATCTTGGAAAACCCCATCAACCTGATAGGACCCTTTATTGATAATAAGCGCTCCTTCATTAGCTAAATGCATGATGGTCGCCGTGAAATCTGATGTGTCTTCTTTATTGAAACGACAAAGGCGTCCTATTACCGCAGGATGTTCTCCCTTTACGGGAACATCACGCCAATATTCATCTTTAAATTGTGGCTGCAGTTCTTTTCCGTAGCGAATAAAGGAACGAAGAGCCCATATAAGCAGCAACAAGCAACCGACAACTACCGCAAGCAAAATCCCTAACGATGTTGCGCGCTGTGCATTAGCTCGATCAGACCAAGTGCGTTCCTCGTTAAGTACGGTATCAAGATACGCAGTAGAAAAATGAGCGTTTTCATCGCTGGGTGCTATACCGCTTAACCATTCAGTCGGAAAAACAATTCGAGCTTCCGCATACGATCCTGCATCAACATGAGGCACCTTATAAACTACGGTGCCGTTATCGGCAATATCTACCGTAGCGTCAAGAGGACCATGACCCCAAGCACGAATCGTTTCTCCTGCTTTAATATCAGTATTATCAGGAACAGGAAGCATTACGGTAAGAGAAACATTAGAGCTTGATTCCTCCCACTGATCTCCCACAAACTGCCAGTACAATTCCCCCACATCTGAATAGGCCTGAATAGCGTCTTTTACAACATAGTTCAATTCAAAGACGACTTTTGAATCGTTTTCATTAAAGAATGCATATACGGTATTTTGGGGTTCATCGAAAGAATAGGCTGTTTTACCTGGTCCACCTTCATTGCGCCAACTAAGCTGAAACGGCACGTTTGGAAGTGCGGTCCATCCATCTTGCACTTCCCCTGAATCGCTCACATACGCCATGCGAACAGAGTCTATTTCTATGCTAGCGCCAGAAGGAAGGTTGTCGTAGTTCCACCACACCGCACTAAATGATCCACTGAAATCAAATTCACGCTGCTCCGTTACCAATAAATCGCCATTTTCTTGCACCTGTGCATCGATGGTGGTTTTTGGCATATCGTAGCTTTTTGCAAACGCTGTTTGAGGTGCAAGGCATAGCACAAAAAAGCTCACCGCCACAAGCAACAAAAACAGCCCCATCGAAACAGCGCTACTTACGCCCTGACGCACCTTAAAATCAGTATTTTTTATAGTATTAAGAGCCTCGAGCTCATTTGTTTTGTAAAAAGCGTGGTTTTGCACTGCTCTTCTCCTTGCAAGAAAGGCCTGGGCAGGTTATCATATCAAGTCGCATCGACATTGGAGAGCTGACCGAGAGGCCGAAGGTGCTCGCCTGCTAAGCGAGTATACGCCAAAAGCGTATCTGGGGTTCGAATCCCCAGCTCTCCGCCACTTACAATTTTAAGCGGTTTACCACTTTCACCTGGTTAAACCGCTTTTTTGTTTATTTTTTAAGCTTCAAAATTTTCCCGATTTTTTCCACTTTTTTCTGATTTTGTCCTATTTTTTTGAACCATTTTGCATCGTTGCGCATCGTTGCGCATCCTCGAATGCAATTATATGCAATCGATTTTGCGCCCATTTTAAAACTCGGATCAAGAGTCACAAATGCGCACCCATCACAACTAAGCATCTAAGAGTTTTCCTGCATAAACGATAGTATTATGCGGATATCTCACTCTATCGTCTTGCGCATAGCGTAAAAAGAGCTTCTCCATTTCTTCTAAGAACCTCTCGTAATTCGTGTCACTTTCACGCGGTGAATATGACGAAGAGAGCGCACGCTCAATAAAGGCGTTCTTCGTCATTACCTGATCGTTGTTCCAGCTTTTTACTTCACAGGCACCCTTAAAGAAATTCTTCAAATCAGAGTCTTTTAACCCATTACTAAATCCGTGAAATGCTGGATTGAACTGCGCATGCAAACGCGCTAAATCCTTTGTCAGAGGATTATCCATATCGCGCATATTGTAGACGAGCAAAACAATTCCATCAGGCCTTAAGATCCGCTGACACTCTACCCTAAACGCATCCGCGTCAAACCAATGAAAATCCTGTGCCGCAATAATACAATCAACGCTTGCATTTTCAAGAGGAATCTTACTGGCCTCTCCCTACAGCGAAATGAAGTTCTCACACTTCCCCAGCTGAAGCTCTGCCTGCTTGCGCATATCCTCATTCGGCTCCACTGCATACACTACATATCCCAAAGAAAGGAGCTGATCAGACATGATGCCTGTTCCTAATCCCACATCGGCTACTATGCCGCCTTCGCGCAGCTGTAAGTCTTTTTTCATATAAGAAAAAGCGCATCCGCATACCTTGGACGCGCCTGAACATATAATTCCGCTTTACCAGTAAATCGATTGGTATGATCAACACTCATAGTGTTTCCTCTCAGGTTGAGCCAATGATTTTATCAGCCGCACACAGGCACTAAGACTGACCAAGCGCTGCGCGAGTGATCATGCGTCCTAAACAAACCCCTAGAACGCACACCATCACTGAGCCAAAAGCATATAAGCCCGCCATGGCATAACGCGCTTGCTCTATAAGGCCAAACGCTTCTAAGCTAAAGGTAGAAAACGTGGTAAAACCACCCAGGATTCCAGTAGAAACAAATAAAAGCGGTTGCTTGCTATCAGAAAAGATAGCTGGCAACAAAACCGACATGACACCAATCAAGAAAGAACCTACGAAATTAATAGCAAACGTGGCAAGCGGGAAAGCCCCTGTTGGAACACCACCTAAAATCTGTGAGCATATATAGCGCAGTGCAGCACCAATAAAGCCCCCGCATCCAACTAACAATGCATTGAGAATCATTTAAACGCCTAAAAGCCTTCCTTGATAGCGTTGTGCCTTTAAAACGAAACTTTTGGTGCTTGATCTGCCGATGTTTCAGCATCAAAGCTTTCGCGTTTATCGAAGCGGAACAGACCTGCCACCAATACGCCAGGGAATGTCTGAATAGCATTGTTGTAGAGCATAACTACATCGTTATAGCTCTGGCGCATATAGCTAATCTTGTCTTCGGTCGATGCAAGCTCAGTCTGCAGCTGCTGGAAATTAACATTAGCCTTCAAATCCGGATATGCCTCTGCCACTGCAAATAAGCTTTTAAGAGCATTGGTCAACATGGAATCTGCCTGCATGCGAGCCTGAGGAGATCCCGCATCGGCCATAGCACTTCGTGCTTGCGTGACTTGACGCAACGTATCGTTTTCGTGTCCCGCATATCCCTTTACGGTTTCCACCAAATTAGGAATAAGATCGAGTCTTCGCTGAAGCTGGACATCGACTTGTGCCCAAGCATTATCAACACGGTTGCGAAGCTGAACGAAATTGTTGTACATAACAACAAGCGCTATCACCAATACGATAACAACCACTAAAAGAATGATAAGAGCAATTTCCATAGCAATTCCTTACCCATATAACCTCTCGCACAAACAAAACCATTTAGTACGATTCAACAATTGCGACACCTACAGGAGAAAACGACGTAATTCTATTCCACCATCCACGCTTAAACGCATCTAAAGAGCAATTGTAAGCATCTTGGTACGAATCACACAGGATGCATACCGCAGAGCCGCTACCACACAAAAGTACTTCTTTTGATTGAGGCATGGTTCGCGCCCAATCCATAACCTCTTTAACTTCTGGAGTTACCTGACAAGCGGCATCAGTTAAATTGTTCCAGAGTTCGACTTCGGCACCTGAAGTATGCTGCGCAAGAGTATCCAAGTAGTCTTGTGTTGGATAAGTGGGGTTTTCATCAAATACCGCATAAGCCTTTGCAGTAGATACTCCCACTGAGGGACGAACAAGAAGAGCAAAGCCGCGACGTGGCTCAAGACTTGATTCAATAATTTCTCCCTTACCAGAAAGATAGGTGCAACCGCCTTTCAAGAAGAAAGCCACATCGGCACCCAATCGAGAAGCAACGGCAAACAAACGCTCATCATCAGGATCAATTCCCCAAAGTGCAGCAGCGCCAAGCAAAGCGGCGGCAGCATTTGAAGAGCCACCACCAAGACCCGCTTGGGCAGGAATTACCTTAGAAAGAGACAGTTGAATGGTTTCGTTTTCTGAACGACCGAGCTCTTTTGCCAATTCTTCGACAGCACGATAGGCAATATTATCTTGCGGAGCTACATCAAGTGGTTCAATATCGCCCGATGTTTCGCAGCGTAAAATAACCTTTAAGCCCTGTTCATCATCTTCTTCAAATCGACGCATAATAAGAGAGTCATGCAAAGCGAGAGAATGCATAATGGTATTGACATAATGAAAACCATCTTCGCGCTTCCGACCAACCGCTAATACTAAATTTACTTTGGCAGGAGAAATAAGCTTTACGTAATTTTTCACGAGTTCAACCCCTCACTACAGCATAGAACAGCACAGGCATACGCTACTATTTATCGTCGAATAACATTTTATAGAATTAACCTTCATGGTGAGCATTTAACGATTCTTGCAAACGCTTTTTTCGCTCTTTGTTGCGTTGACGCTTCTCTCGAAAAAAGGTTTTTAGCAGTTCCGCGCATTCTTCGCTTCGAATTCCCGAAACAACCTCAAACACATGGTTCAGACGCTCATCGGCGTTAATGGAATACAGCGAACCTAACGCACCTGCTTTTGGATCCGCTGCACCATATACACATCTATCTATACGTGCTTGATACATGAGACCTGCACACATCAAACAAGGCTCAAGAGTTACATATACCGTGCATCCAGAAAGACGCCACACACCCAAATACTCCGATGCCATTTTGAGAGCAATAAATTCTGCGTGCCCCGCTGGATCGTTATCAATCTCGCGGCGATTATAGCCTGTAGAAATAACTTTGCCTTCATACACCACAACTGCACCAATGGGAACCTCATCATGCTGACCAGCAAGTTTTGCCTGCTCTAGCGCTAGTCCCATAAAATAAGTATCTGCTTCTTGTTGTGTGCAGAATTCCACGTAAATATCCGCCTTTCGAGTTTTATTCAAACTATCATAGGATATTCATAACCGAATTGCTTGCAAATATGGTATCCTTGTTCGTGCTGAAAACGGAGGAATGGCAGAGCGGTTGAATGCGGCGGTCTTGAAAACCGTTGTGCCGAGAGGCACCGTGGGTTCGAATCCTACTTCCTCCGCCAGTGAAATTACAAGCGTACGTAGAAATACGTACGCTTTTTTGTTTCTGTAGCCTACGCCTTAAATACGATTCGAGCCAATGAAGGATAACGATACTTCGAACCGATGAGGTGCAAACAGCCCTGTGGGCTGTTTGGGGTCGAAGGCGTTAGGCGAACTATTCCGAGAAGAAACGATCCCTTACATAATCGAGTGGCATTTCACGGCCTACCCATAAGCGTTCACCAATAGCGGCTTGTTGCAAGAACACACCAACGCCATCAACAGTTTTATTACCCTTTGCTTTTGCGCGTAAGAGCAATTCGGTTTCACGCGGAGCATATACCATGTCTGCCACTATAAGATCAGGCGTGATAAGAGAATCATCCACCAAGCAGCCTGGTTCGTCTGGCGAACCAACAGTGGTCGCGTTAAGAAGCAGTGTGGATTCAGCAACAGAGACGCGTAACCGATCAGTATCGGACAGATCGTACAACGTCACTTCGCAATCAGAAGCTTCACGTAAACGTTCGATAAGCGCCTTGCCGCCCTTTACATATGAATCATCACGATTGAACACATCGATTTGCGCAACCCCATCAAGAGCCGCTTGCACGATTACTGCTGAAGCAGCACCACCAGCACCTAAAACGGTAATTTTCTTGCCAATAATATTGACCCCATTAAGCACCAAATTACGCATAAACGCCGCCCCATCAGCGTTATCACCTAATGAACGGCCATTTTGAATAACAACAGTATTTACTGCGCCCATAATTTCCGCAACGCGCGATACTTCATGCAAGTAAGGCAAGATGCGCTTCTTATGAGGAGCAGCTACGTTGTAACCCAAAAAACCGAGCGCTTCTAAACCACGCACAGCCGCTTCAAGATCCTGCTCAGATACCTCTAATGGTACATAAGCATAATCCCAACCCATTTTTTCAAAACCTGCATTGTGAATTTCCGGCGAGCTGGAATGTTCCAATGATGACCCAATTACTCCCATGAGCCTTGTAGCTCCAGTAATTCTGCTGCCTAATTCCATGATGCCCTTTCTGGGTATTTTTCTTTACATAGAAATAAACTTTACCGCAAGGTAATCGAATAAGAAAGTTATTCCTCAAGAAGGGCAGCTGTTTCAAGCCATTGCTCTTCTAGTACTGCAAGCTTGTCTTCGCATTCGGACACCGCTCCTTGCGCTTCGCCAAGAGCTTGATAGTCATAAGGGTCTACTTCCTGCAACGCTGCTTTTGCTTCATCGATTTTGCGTTGAGCAGTATTCATTTTTCGCTCAAGCGATTGAAGCTTTTTGCGAATATCACGTACCTGAGCAGCGCTAAGAGTGGTTTGCGAGTCGGATTTTGAACCGCCAGATGCCGCATCGTGTTTTGTTTTGCTTTCAGTATGAGCGCCACCTTTGCTCTTAGAGCCTGAATTCTTCTTGTCGTTTTTTCCTGCAACGCCGCCTGATGCTTTATATTCTGCAAGCAATTCAAGGTATTCACCTACCCCACGAGGAACATGAACTACCTTACCACCTATAAGGGCGAATTGATTATCGGTCACGCGTTCCATCAAATAACGATCGTGACTAACCAAAATCAAGGTGCCAGGCCACGTATCAAGCACATTTTCTACCGCAACGAGCATATCGGTATCAAGATCGTTGCTGGGCTCGTCCAAAATCAAAACGTTTGGCGAATCAAGCAAAATAAGCATGAGCTGAAGACGGCGCTTTTGACCTCCCGATAAAGTATTTACCGGCATATTCAAATGCGCCGAAGTGAATCCGAGCGACTCTAGCAACGTTGCAGGACTTACTTCTTTTCCGTCAATGACATAGCGACTTTTATAGCGCGACAGCACTTCACGTACTCGATCAGATCCCAAAGGATTAAGCTCTTCGAGCTTCTGTGATAAAAAGGCGAATTTAACTGTTTTGCCAATCTTTACCCTGCCAGTTTGAGGCAAAAGCTCGCCTTGGATAATATCGAGCAGCGTGGACTTACCTGCACCATTCGCCCCAAGAAGTCCGTATCTGTCGCCAGGCCCAATCAGCCACGTAGCATCGTCTATTACCTTATTGTCGCCATACGAAAAGCTTACGTTTTCCACATTGACACACTGTTTTCCCAAACGCGAAATTGCCGCACGTTTAAGTTCAACCGAATTGCGTAAAGGCGGTTCTTCAGCAATAAGAGCCTGCGCTGTTTCTACATGAAACTTCGGCTTCGTAGAACGAGCCCGAGCCCCACGCGAAAGCCAAGCCAATTCGCGACGCATTAAGTTCTGGCGCTTTTGTTCGGCAAGTTCCGCCAAGCGCTGTCGTTCAACTCGCTGCAAGATATAGGCAGAGTAGCCACCTTCAAACGGTTCAACCAGACCATCGTGCACTTCCCACATGCGATCGCACACTTCGTCCAAAAACCAACGATCATGCGTCACAACAACTAAAGCACCATCTTTACGTGCAAAACGTCGACGCAAATGCTTAGCAAGCCAGTCGATAGCAACCACATCAAGATGATTGGTAGGTTCGTCCAACAAAAGCACATCAGCATCAGCAACTAGCACACGCGCTAAATCTACGCGACGGCGTTGACCACCAGAAAGCGTACTGACCTGCGCATCCCAAGAAATATCTTCAAGTAATCCATCAATAATTTGGCGAATATTTGCATCTGATGCCCATTCGTACTCGGGCATTGTTCCTACGATGTTCCAGCCAACACTTTGCGCGTCTGCTAACGTATCGCCCTGGTGAAGGGAAGCAAAGCGCACGCCGCCTGTTCGAACCACGCGACCGTCATCAGGTTCTACCGTGCCATCAAAAAGACCCAACAGCGTAGATTTGCCATCGCCATTACGACCGACCACTCCAATACAGTCTCCGTCATTTACTCCGAGAGACAATGAATCAAAGATGGTCTTAGTGGGGTATTCAAAATGTACATTTTCACAGCCAAACAAAAAGGCCATTGTTCAAACTCCTTGACTGGTGCTATTTTGGCTCGAAGTTCAAGCTTAAATGAAATAAGGGTTTTTCGTCTTCTTCGTTTTCGAGTATACACAGCGAATATACGACTGCGTACACCCATTTTGCGCCGAATACGTGACATATTCAGCATCCTGCATGGCATTTGCGTTACTTTTCCGCATAAGTCTAGGGAGCTTTGTTATAGTCCAAACATGAACTACAGCAACGAAAACATAGGGATCATTCTTATCAACACGGGCTCTCCTGCTTCCCCCGAGCCAAGCGATATACGACCTTACCTGATTGAATTTCTTTCGGATAAAAACATTATTCGCATACCTCACGCAGTTTGGTTGCCCATCCTCCATGGAATCGTTGCACGAAATCGCCCCAAGAAAACAGCACCTCGCTATCGGCAAATCTGGACGCCACAAGGAGCTCCCCTTCTTGTTGAATCCCTTGCTCAACGCGATGAACTTAACAAACGTTTCGCCCAAGAGCATCTTCCTTTAATTGCAGAAATTGGCATGCGTTATGGCTCGCCTTCAATTAAAGAGGCTCTTCAATCGCTCAAACAACAAGGTTGCAAACGCTTCATTGGCTTTCCTCTGTTTCCCCAAACAGCCACCTGCACCACAAAAACCTGCAAAGAAAAGTTTTTACAAAGCGCCTCCGATGCTGAATGTGCTGGATTCATCGAAGGCTATGCGCATAATCCCCTGTACTGGAAATCGCTCGCACAATCGATTACCGATCACTGGATATGGCAACCAGGAAGCAAGCTTTTGTTTTCGCTCCACTCCATACCCTTAAACGACGTTAAAGCGGGTGATACCTATTTGGACGAGGCGCAGCAGTCGTTGAGCGAAACAGCAAAGCTCCTTGGTCTTTCTTCCGATGATTGGGCTATTGCTTACCACTCTCGCTTCGAAGATTCGCGTGCCTGGGCAGCACCTCATCCCAAAACAGTCCTGTCGTCTTGGGCAGACGAAGGAGTGCAACGCGTAGCTCTTGTTACTCCTGGTTTTGCCGCAGATTGCCTAGAGTCGTTGTACGACATCGCGTTTGTTGCTAAAGAATATTTCGAACAGCGATGCCGCGCAAAGGGCAACACTCCAGAAGTCAGTTATATCCCTGCGCTCAATCACCGTAGCGACCACATTGATCTACTTTTTGACGAAGTATCCAAGGCAGTAAAAAGCATTAACAACAAGATCAGTTTCTGAATATATTGCTAAAAAGAGAAGACCACAGAGTTGCCCTCATGATAGGATGTAATCAGGCCTAATGAGAGGGGAAATCATGGAATACAAGAACATCTTAGTTCCATTCGACGGCTCAAAACACGCAATGCGTGCAGTAAAAGCTGCACTCGGACTAATTAAAGGATCCGAAGATTGCAAGCTGACTATTTTGCACGTTGTTTCAATGAGCGTCGCGCCAACTATTTCTGAAAGCGATCCTGTTATTGGTTCTACGCCAACCTACATCGATTACAAAGATTACGAAAATCTTTATGACGACTCGCTTTCTAAAAAGCGTGAAAAGATGATCCAAGAAGTAACTGCCGAATTCTCAGAAATGCCTCAAGATCAGGTTGAGTTCAATGCTATCGCCCATCCATCACCAATTCAGGCAATTGTAGATTATTGCGAAGCACACAAATGCGACATGATCGTAATGGGACGTCGAGGTTTGGGAGCAATCCGCGGTTTGCTCGGTAGTGTTAGCTCTGGAGTTTTGCGCTCCACCGATGTTCCTGTTTTAACCGTGAAATAAACTCGCAGCTAACTTTTCGAACGAGCCGTAACCATTCGCTTCGAGCTTTCAAACAATTCAATAGCAACAAAAAAAATGCGCTGAGAAAAATCTCAGCGCATTTTATTTTCAGATTTGACTTACGAATGAATCGTTAAGTCTTGCTTTTGTTATTGGCCTTAAACTACTTAATAACCAAAACAGGCATTGGAGCTTCGCGCAATACCGCATAGCTTACAGAACCAAGTACGCCACGAATTGCACCCAAGCCACGAGAGCCCATTACGATAAGGTCTGCATCAACCTTTTCTGCATAAGACAGAATGTCTGCAGCAGGAGTATAACCAGGAATAACCTCAATTGCAGCACGATCACCCAAGCTATCCAATACAGAACCGATGCCCTCGCGAACCTTTTCGGTTTCCTCTTCGATAGTCTTGTTGTAAAGATTCATGATGTCCTCAACGGAAAGCAGATACTGCTGAGGATCGAATGAAGCACTGTTAAAGTTTGCAGGAAGCTGAGCATTAGGATGCGTGGTAACGAATACCAAGTGAAGCTTTGCATCAGCATCGTCTTTTACTAGTTCTGCTGCCTTAGTCACTGCAGCCAATGCATGATCGGATCCATCGTAAGCAACAACTACGTTCTTGAATACCATGGTTACCCCTCCTTTTCATCAAGCGCAAATACGCTGTTAAGTGCTTTCCCAACGAGCACTTTGTTACATCTATACCTTATCACTATATTCAATGCCCGACCAGGTTTTTCATTGTTTTGAAATGGATAAACTTTACAACCTAGGAAAGAAAAGCACCTTGCGTTTCGAGAGGTTCAAGATTGATTACCGTATCGGGATCAACCGCAATGGAACGAAGATAGGTCGCAATAGCGGCATCCACTTCATATTCCAAGTCGATTTTGCCTTCAAATACACACCAATAGAACATCAAACCCGTTGAAGCCGCTGCAATACGCAATAAAGATTCATCGGTGTCAACTTCTTTACGAATAAGACCTGTTTCTTTGGCTTCATCAATATAAGAGCGTACGCTTGCGATAATGAAGTCATCTTCGGTGTCGCGATGGAGAAAATCGAAAAACGGATTGTGATTCGAAGCGTACAGGCCAGAAACAAACTCTAAGCCCATGTCTTTGCAGTACACAACATAGGCACGATAGATGATAAGGATGCGCTCGACGGGATTGTACTTTTCACTTGCCTCCATCGCTTTTTCGCGATAAGGGGTAAACGCATACTTTAAGTAATACGAGATAAGATCTTCTTTACCACTAAACAGGTTATAAAAACTGCCTGTTGAAAGTCCTGCTTCATCGCAAATATTGCGAACAGTAAGCTGTTTCATTCCATCGCGATTAACAAGCTTAATAGCCGCTTTGAGAAGTTTTTCTCGCGTGACCTGGGCTCGCGTCTCATGGACCGAAACATACTCATTTCGCCTGATCATTCGAGATTTCCTCCTTTTCAAATTCAAGTGTAGTTCAAGCTCTTGATAGACTACCCGAAACGACAAGCAAGTGTCCTTTGCGCTAAGAAAACCAAAAAATGAACACGTTTTATTTTGCCTTGTACTAGGCAATCATAGCGAAGCGACTCAATATTTAAATAGCGATTAGACGAGCGGGCTATTATCTTGTGTGTTAGCTACGAATTACGCGTGCTCCCTGTGGAGTATCTTCGATAGTGTAACCAAGGCTGCCTAGTTCATCACGAATTTGATCAGCTAAGCCAAAGTTCTTTTCCTTGCGAGCCGCAGCACGTTTATCCAACAGCGCTTGGATAGCCTCTTCCCCATCAGAACCCGCGTATTCTGCAAGGTTTGCCGCCAGCGCAATAACCTCATCATTGTCTTCAGCCTGAACATCCTGCGATGCCGTAACATTAATGCCCAAAACGCCCAGCAATTCTTCCACCGCATGAGCACCAGCTGCTACTGCTTCGGCATTCATACAGCAAACACAAGCATCAGCAAGCATCGTGTTAGCTTCGCTTACAAAGGTAAAGATGGCACCCAAGGCACCTGCAGTATTGAAGTCGTCATCCATGGCTTCGCTAAATGCGGTACGCATGGAATCAATTGCGCGAGCATATGCTTCTATGTCAAAAGACGAAGGCTCTTGTGCAGGATTAGAACAAAGCCACTCAGTATTGTTTACAAAGTTCGTCAAACGATTAAGTGCTGTTTCTGCCTCTTGCAAGCGTTCGTCAGAGAAATCGAGAGGGCTGCGATAATGCGTTTGCAGCATAAGCATACGTAGCACGCGAGCATCCGTTTTCTTCAAGATGTCGCGAAGCAACAAAAAGTTACCAAGCGATTTAGACATTTTCTCAGAATTAATCTGAAGCATACCACCATGAATCCAGTAGTTAGCAAAGGTACAGCCACACGCTGCCTCAGACTGAGCGCGCTCGTTTTCGTGATGAGGAAAAGCCAAATCTGCCCCACCACCATGAATATCAAAGGGCAGACCTAAATACTTTTCTGACATTGCAGAGCATTCGATATGCCAGCCAGGGCGACCCTTACCCCAAGGAGAATCCCAAGAAGGCTCTCCTGGCTTTGCTGCCTTCCACAAAGCAAAATCCAAGGGATCACGCTTGCGGTCCTCTAAGCCCTGTCCATCAGCACGCAATTCGCGATGGCCCGATTCCATTTCGTCAATGTTGCGGTTAGAAAGCTGTCCATACTTTTCGTAAGAGCGAACCGCGAAATACACATCGCCTTCCACCTCGTAGGCATGACCACCTTCAATAAGCTTTTCAACCAAAGCAATCATGGCATCAATTTCTTCGGTGGCACGTGGACGAATATCAGGATCGAGCACACCTGCTGCATGCATATCGTCAATAAAGGCCTGTGCGTATTCAGCTGCTACCTCTGCTGCACTGCGACCTTCTTCGATTGACTTATTGATAATTTTGTCGTCCACGTCGGTAATATTCTGAACAAACGTGACATCAAAACCACGCCACATCAAATAGCGACGGATGGTATCGAAAGAAATAAACGTACGCGCATTACCAATGTGGATGTAGTTGTACACCGTTGGTCCGCAAACATACATCCCTACTTTGCCTTCTTCGCGTGGAACAAAAGGGCGCTTTTCGCGAGCCATCGTGTCATAAATTCGAATCATGGTGTCTCCTCAATGGTATGCAACATAACGTGCTGAACAAATGTAAATCATAGTATAAAAATAAGCTAGTCCACATCACTATTGGCATCGATCGCAAGACCGATTGACCAATCTAGGCAGGACTAGCTATAACACAATGTGAAGCTATCGACAACGATAGACCAGTGCTATTGCCTGAGCGGAAATACCCTCTTCACGACCTTCAAACCCTAAGTGTTCTGTCGTCGTGGCTTTCACTCCAATATTTTCTACTGAAATCCCGCAAGCCTTTGCAAGGTTTTCGCGCATTTGATCGCGATAGGGTGAAAGCTTTGGTGCTTGTGCTGCAATAACGCTATCGATATCCAGGATCTCAAACCCTTCAGAGCGTACAAAATTTGCTACTTCAGAAAGAAGCACTAATGAATTTGCCCCCTTATATTTGGGATCAGTATCAGGGAAAAGCTTGCCGATATCTCCCCCTCGAATAGCTCCTAGGAGAGCATCGGATATTGCATGAGCCAGTACATCAGCATCTGAATGTCCATCAAGTCCTTGGTGGTGAGGAATTTCCACTCCACCCAAAATGAGTTTTCGATCAGGTGCAAAAGCATGGACATCATAGCCAAGACCTGTGCGCATGCGGCTCATAGCAGAAGCGATAGAAGGGTTATACATGGTACTAGGTGCCTTTCGGGATAGGTGTTTTAGCTAGATGCTTCAACAAAGGTTAATGTTTTGACAAATCGGGTAAGCGTTGATTGTCTTTTGAGTTCAGCCCTTAGGGCTTCGGGTTCTAAGTTCGGCTCCTGATTCCCAACCGCGACCTTACGCTTCACGGCGCTCTTCAAGCGCTGCACGCACTGCCGCAGACATAATCAGATAATCTTCTGGAACCGTCAGTTTAATATTGTCGCGCTTGCCTTCTACTACCAAAACACGACCGCCTAAACGTTCGATCAAAGAAGAATCGTCGGTACCAACAAACCCATCGGATAAGGCGGAAGCATGAGCACGACGATAAATACCTGCACGGAAAATTTGCGGGGTTTGCGCATTCCAGAATACCGAACGATCGGGAGTGCCAACGATTACTCCGTTTTCCACCACTTTTAAGGTATCAATCGAAGGATGGCCTACAACCGCGCCATCACAATCGATATTGCCCTTAACCGTATTGATGGTGTGTTCGATAAGCTCCTTTGTTACCAAAGGACGAGCGCCATCGTGCAAAATAACAAATTCATATTCTTCAGGAACTAATTCCAAACCAGAAAATGCAGACTCCTGACGAATAGAGCCTGCAGGTGCCATAACAATAGGAGTTACAAACGGGAAAGGATCAATTGCTTTTGCAAGATATTCTTCGGTACGCTCTTCTGGGCACACAATAACAATTAAGCCAACGTCCCCTACCGCATCGAATGCTTCAGCAGAACGCGTAAGAATAGGCTTACCCGCAATTTCTACTAATTGCTTGCCGCCTTCCTTACCAAAGCGCTCTCCACTGCCGCCTGCCAAGATAATAGCGGCAGTTTTAGGCTTTTTATCAACAACACCCTCAAGGCGGGGTTCCGCCTTGAGGGCATCAAAATGCATATCATCAAACATGGCCATAGCATGTTCAAGAACAGATGGAACGTATACGGGATCGATCGTTTTATCGCTCATTAGGAACTCCTGTACCACCGCGCGCTAAACGCTTTACGCGCGGCGCGCCCCTGCTTAGTCAGCTGCAAGATCTCCCGAAGACGATCCTCCGCCACGCGATGAAAGTCCCGCATGTCCCAGATCATACCCCGCAAGAAGCAGCTCAGCCTCTGCAGCTATGGTATCACGCTTGCGCGGTGCAGGTATAGAACCAGTTCCTTGGCTAAAGGTAAGATGTTCACCTTCTTCGTCCAAATCCACGTCAATAACTGAACCGCTCGTCCACTTGCCTTCCAAAATTTGTTCGGAAAGCGGGTCTTCAACCAAGCGCTGAATTGCACGACGCAGCGGACGCGCACCGAAGGACAAGTCCGTTCCTTCTTTGGCGATATACTTGCTTGCTTCCTTCGTCAGATTGATTGTCATGTTCTGCTCAATCAAACGCTGACGGAGTTCGTCGATCATAAGGTCAACGATTTCGATAATTTCTTCTTCAGTAAGCGACTTAAATACGATGATTTCGTCGATACGATTCAGGAATTCTGGACGGAAGAGCTTCTTAACTTCGCTCATTACGCGCGATTTTATTTCCTTGTCATCCAAGCCGCCCTTATCGCCCGACGCAAAGCCTAAAGGAGCACTGGTAGTAATCTCGCGTGCGCCCACATTGGATGTCATGATGATAACGGTGTTGCGGAAATCAACCACGCGGCCCTGAGAATCAGTTAAGCGACCTTCTTCCAAGATCTGAAGCAGGATGTTAAACACATCAGGGTGTGCTTTTTCAATCTCGTCAAACAAAACCACTGAATAGGGGCGCTGACGAACCGCTTTGGTTAGCTGACCGCCTTCATCGTAGCCAACATATCCCGGAGGCGAACCTACCAAACGAGATACCGAATGCTTTTCCATATATTCAGACATGTCAAAGGAAATAAGTGCATCTTCGGAATTGAACAAGAACTCTGCCAGCGCCTTGGACAGTTCTGTTTTGCCTACGCCTGAAGGACCAAGGAAGATAAACGATCCTACCGGACGCTTAGGATCCTTCAAGCCAGAGCGGCTGCGGCGAATTGCTTTCGACAAAGCTGCGATTGCTTCGTCCTGACCAATAACACGCTCGTGCAGCACCGATTCCATACGAAGCAGCTTTTCGGTTTCCGCTTCAGTCAAATTAGAAACAGGCACTCCTGTAGTCATCGACACGATATCGGCAACATCTTCAACGTTAACTTCGTTGAGAGTCTTAGAAGATTTTTCTTCCCAGTTCTTCTGAGCTTCAACGCGTTCTTTTTGAAGCTTTTCTTCTTCATCGCGCACTTTTGCCGCACGCTCAAAATCTTGATCTGCGATAGCGGTTTCTTTTGCAGAACGCAGCTTGCGCAATTCGTCATCAATCTTTTGGATTTCTTCAGGCAGAACCATATTACGAATACGCATGCGAGCGCCCGCCTCATCCAGAACGTCGATTGCCTTGTCGGGCAAATAACGATCTTGGATGTAGCGATCAGACAAGCTTACTGCAGCAGAGAGTGCTTCATCAGTGAAGTGGACATGATGATGCTCTTCGTAGCGATCTCGCAAGCCCTCCAAAATTCGAACTGCCTGTTCTTCATTGGGTTCTTTTACCAAAACCGTTTGGAAACGACGATCGAAAGCGGAATCTTTTTCAATATGCTTGCGGTATTCATCCAGGGTGGTTGCACCAATAATCTGAATTTCGCCACGAGACAGTGGTGGCTTTAAGATTGCCGCAGCATCGATTGAACCTTCAGCAGCACCAGCACCAATCAAGGTATGGAGCTCGTCGATAAACAGGATAATATCGCCTGCCTGTTCGACTTCCTTGATAACCTTCTTCAAGCGCTCTTCGAATTCGCCACGATACTTTGAACCTGCGACCAGCGCAGATACATCGAGTGTATAAATGCGAATATTGTGCAAAATATCAGGTACTTGATCAGCCACAATAAGCTGAGCAAGACCTTCTACTACAGCAGTTTTGCCAACACCAGGCTCACCAATAAGCAAGGGGTTATTCTTCTGACGACGGGAAAGAATCTGCATGACGCGTTCGATTTCGCCTGCACGACCAATTACAGGATCAAGCTTGCCGTCGGCAGCCTTCTTAGTAAGATCGGTACCGAATTCTTTCAGCATGCTGTCAGAGGTATTAACGGTAGGATCAAAGTTTGTGCCCGCATATACCGCAGACTGACCCACCAAATCATTAAGCGCTGAACGAATAGCGTCGCCTGTTACGCCCAAACGAGCAAGTACGTCTATTGCGGTGCCTTCGTTTTCTCGCACGATGCCCAACAGCAGATGCTCGGTAGAAATATAGGATTTACCCATCTGCATAGCTTCACGCAAAGAATTCTCCAAAACACGCTTAACGCGTGGCGTAAAGCTTAAGTGCCCGCTAACGTCGGTACTCTCGTCAATGGTTACAATCTGGCGCACACATTGAACTGCAGCATCATATTTGACGCCCAGCTTGTCGAGCGCCTGTGAGGCAAGACCGTCTTGTTCTTTCATGAGGGCCAAAAGCACATGTTCAGTACCTACATAGGGCTGATGTAGTGCGCGCGCCTCCTCTTGAGCTAGGACAAGCACCTTGCGCGCTTTGTCGGTGAATTTATCAAATGACATTCAAGCCTCGATTCTCGCATGTTACGAGATTCTTGCGTTGTCGCACTCTTACACAATCGCATCTTTTGCTGTCGCAGGCTTGCGTTGTTGCTCGCAGTCTTGCGCCGTCGCAGGATTCTCGTACTCTCGCGGCAGTATTACTAAAGTTGCTTATACCTTTGCTTATACAAAACTCTTATACAAAATTTGCTCATCCAATCCTAGCACTCGATAACAGAGAGTGCTAGTTTGTCATGTTTTCGTAACATCTTGTCACATATTTATCGTAAATTAATTTTACCTAAACATGTTTCGTACAAATTGCGCCTAAAATTCTACCATTTTGTAAACAAGAAGAACTCAACATGCACCGAAAGCAAAAGTTTCTAAAAATCCACTCATGATTGGATGGAAATTTCGATAATGCAGGTAAATTAAACGATTCAAAGGTATTAGAAGAAACTGAGTTCGGAATTATTAGTGATTCATTCCCATTATTCGGTCGATAGTTACAAAATCCATTGGCAGCAAAATCAAAGCACCTACACTACGGCGATTTTCATCCAATCATGAGAACAAAAATAAAAAAAATCGAAGTTATAGGCAAAAAATCACTCTTATAGAGTCCATAACATCAAGAACCCGCAAAATACTTCAAGTTAGCGGAAGTTCGAAGACGCGTGCTTTAACTACGCGTGAGAACCTGGAACGCTTAGTTGAGTGCTTTGCGGGCTCGCAAATGTCGAGAAAATTGCTGGTTCCACCCGAGAGGGCGCGTGCTGCTGTTCCCGACAGAAAACATACAGCACGATTATATTTACTAGTTAATCTTTGCTTCAGGTCGCATATGCGGGAGTAAACAGTCCTGTGGACTGTTTAGTACTAACTATGCGCCCGAGAGGGCGCGTGCTGCTGTTCCCGACAGAAAACATACAGCACGATTATATTTACTAGTTAATCTTTGCTTCAGGTCGCATATGCGGGAACAGCAGCACATCCCTGATGCTTGCCTGATTCGTAAGAAGCATAACTACACGGTCGATACCGATGCCAATACCACCTGCAGGAGGCATGCCATATTCAAGAGCACGAACGTAGTCAGTGTCGTATTCCATTGCCTCATCATCACCAGAAGCCTTTTCTTCCATCTGCTTCTGGAAACGCTCGGCCTGATCTACGGGATCGTTCAATTCGGAGAATGCATTAGCATATTCATGGCCTGCGATTACCAATTCAAAACGTTGAGTCAGACGAGGATCGTCTTCGAAACGCTTTGCAAGAGGACTTACCTCAACAGGATAATCAACAACAAATGTTGGATTTACGATGGTAGGCTCACCAATTTCATCATAAAGCTCGGCAATCAACTTACCAGCAGTCCACTCTGGCTTTACCTCAATGCCATTCTTCTTTGCAAGTTCCACCAGATGCTCAACAGGAGTATCAAGAGATACCTCTTCACCTAATGCATCAGAAACAACCTTAGTCATAGGAACAGAGGGCCACTGTCCCGACAGATCGATGATAGAACCCTGATACTCAAGCTGTTCGGTATCGTTTACTGCAGCATTAGCAGCCTTAATAACGCCTTCAGCAAGCTTCTTCATGCCTTCAAGATCGCTAAAAGCACGATATGCTTCCATGGTAGTAAATTCTGGATTGTGCGTTGGGTCCATACCCTCATTGCGGAAAATGCGCCCGATTTCAAAAACACGCTCAAAGCCACCAACCAAAAGACGCTTCAAATGAAGCTCGGTAGCAATACGCAAATAGCATTCCTGATTCAGCGCATTGAAATGAGTAATGAACGGCTTTGCCGTAGCGCCACCCTGGATGGTTTGCAGGAAAGGAGTTTCTACCTCGTAATAACCGTCGTTTTCCATGTAATGACGGAAGGCGGAAATAATCTTAGAACGCTTGATAAACGTGTCACGAACATCATCGTTAACGATTAAGTCAACATAGCGCTGGCGATAGCGCAGTTCTTTGTCGGATAGGCCATGGAATTTTTCCGGCAAAGGACGCAATGCTTTGGATAACAATTCAAACGCATCAACTGCTACAGAGAGCTGGCCGCGACGGGTGCGCATAATGCAACCTTCAGCACCAATCCAATCGCCTAGGTCGAGATCTTTCATTTCGGCAAATGCATCTTCACCTAATGCGTTGATGCGGCAAAACAGCTGAATTTTACCGGTAGAGTCAAGCAATTCGAAGAAAATAATTTTGCCCTGAACGCGCTTAGCAACGATACGACCAGCAATTGCTACTCGGTCTTCGGTGTTTTCGCCGTCACCAAGCTCGCTGTACTTCTCATCCAGATCCGCCACGTGATGCGTGTAGTTATAAGCATGGCCGTAGGGATTCTTTCCCTCTGTAAGCATTGCTTCACGCTTTGCGCGACGCACCTCAATAGGATCGTCTTCGATAATCTGTTCTGTTGAATCTTGCGCCATTGTTATCCGTTTCTATAGAAAGGGGTTGCGGTTAGTATCCTCTTTAAAGTTGCAATTAGTGTTCGATTTTCAAGATCTTCATCTTGATCACGCGACCCGTTGGGCCAGTGGTTTCCACTTCGTCATCTTTTTTATGACCGAGCAACGCTGCGCCTACGGGTGATTCGTTGGAAATTTTACCCTCAGCAGAATTGCTCTCTGCGCCGCCAACAATGGTGAATACACGCTCGCGACCGCCCATATCAACTGTTACGCGGCTGCCAATGTTTACTTTGCCAGAACGCTTAGGGGCAGAAACTACGGTAGCCTCGCTAAGAATACGTGTGATTTCTGCAATACGAGCTTCCATCATGCCCTGCTCGTTCTTTGCGTCGTCATACTCTGAGTTCTCAGAAATATCACCAAACTCGCGAGCAACACGAATACGCTCACCAATTTCTGCACGCTTTTCAGTTTCCAAGTAATGAAGCTCTTCTTCGAGCTTTTCTTTACCTTCTTCAGTCAGAATGTAATTGTTGTCAGCCATAATTACTTACCCCTCGACCAAGCGCAGCCTTGGTCACTCGTCCTTTCTCTCTACCTGCGAAAGGGGCGCGTTCCATAAAAGAACGTGCCCCTTGGTATACCTGCTATACGTTAAAACCGTTTAAGCGTTTTCGGTTTCTTCTTTACCCTTAGGTGCTGGTTTTGAGCTGCCTGGTTCAGGTTTCTCAAGAACCTCTACTTCGATTTCCTCTGCCGATGCTTGCTTAGCTTCTGCAACAGGGGTTTCTTCCGCCTCTTTTACCTTTTTGTTGCCGCCTAAACCTTCACGCAAATTCTTTACCGCTTTACCAATAGCAGTACCGAGCTTGGGAAGATTTTTGGGGCCAAAAATAATAAGGATAACGATAAGAATAATGGCAATTTCAAAAATGCCGAAAGGTCCTATCTTCATGCAAGTACCTCCACACCCTAGGTGTTCCTACCTAAAGCTCGTGTTTGCGAAGCTTCGTGCCAAACGATTGGTAAAACACTTTCGTCTTTTGCTTCGCTTTCGCTTCATTGTGCGAACGCCCAGTTTCAATTTCATTGAGTGAACGCTTTCACTCTAACAAAAAAGAGCGGTACCCCTTACGGGATGCTCCCTTAGCGGTTGAAATGGTCGGGATGACAGGATTCGAACCTGCGACCTCTGCGTCCCGAACGCAGCGCTCTACCAAGCTGAGCCACATCCCGCAATTCCTACCAATTACCCTGCGGTAATTAGCGGGTGATATATTAGCACATCTTTAAGAAAAGAACACAGAAGCCACCTTTGCTTCATAAACCGCTCCACAAATAAACAAGGACGAAAAGTATCCCTTTTCGTCCTTGTGCTGTTTAGAGAGTCATTAAATTAGTAGCGAACGTACCACATACCTGCATGAACAGCACTAATCTTTACAACATCACCCGTACGTGGTGCGTGAATCATCTGGCCATTGCCAATATATACACCCGTGTGATGACTATTGAGGGCAAAGTCGCCTGGTTGCGGATTTGAAACGTGAGTCCAGTTATTCATGGCTCCTGTATAAGTCCAGTGATTGCCATATTCACCCGTAATGCAGTACCCCACTAAACCAGAACAGTCAAAGGAATTAGGACCAGCTGCTCCCCATACATAGGGCTTGCCCAGTTGAGCATAAGCGCGATCCACGATAACATTGCCCGTTACGGTTGGGGTTTTGTCGTTGTTGTAATTACCGCCGCCCGAAGACTGGTTTTGCAAAGCTGCCCTTGCTGCCTCTTGGCGGGCTTTTTCAGCAGCCTCTTCTTCTTCCTTGAGAAGTTCTTCTGCTTCAGCAGAAAGCTGATCATAGGTTTCCTGCATTTCTGCAGTGGTTGCTTCAGCTTCTTTCTTTACTGCCTCAGCTTCAGCGGTTTTGTCAGCAGCAATTTGAGCCTGCTCTTCAGCTTCAGCTTGAGCAGCTTCTAATTCGTCACGAGCATCCTTGGTTTGCTGTACCAGCTCAGCGTCATCTTCGTTGAGCATTTCCAGCATATTCCAAGTAGTTGCAAACTCTTCAAAGGAAGAAGCACCCAAAATTACATCGACAAAGCTGATGGAACCAGAACGATACATGTCACGAGCGCGATCGCCCAGCTTTTCCTGATAGCCTTCTATTTCCTTGGTTTTTTCTTCAACCTTTTTCTGAGCTTCTACAACTTTGTTTTCAGCTTCTTCTTGAGCCTCTAAAGCTGCATAGTAATTATTGGAAGCCTCATCAAGCTTGACCTGCATTTCTTCAAGCTGCTCAAGGACTTCTTTTGCCTCGGCACGTTTTTCAGCCGAAGTTGGTTTTGCATAAGCGGAAGCAGTGGGAATCATAAGACCCACCAAAAGGACAACAGCCATGATAGCTGCGATGATTGCCCGCTTTTGTGCTGCGATTTTTGTGCTCATCTGGGGATATCCTTCCTCTGATTCGAGCAAAAGTAGTTTGTTTAAGCGATAGCGAGTTTATCCTACCAAATCTAGCATTTGCATAGCAATAAATTCACAGGTTCACCACGGCAAGCGGTTGTTAAATCTTTTTGTATAATGCCTGGTCAGCATTAAGTTCAAATGGCTCGTTATAGCAACTAAACCACAACAAAACGTAGTTTGGTGCTTTTTACTACCCTACATCTTGTGGATTATTAAAAACTTTGATTTGCGCCACATCGAAAGTACAGAGAGCGCATAAAAGAAGCCCGCATGAGGCGGGCTTCAATTGATTTATCTGTTTTCTAGCGTATTGCTCGTTTTTGGTCTGTTCCTAGTAGCGAACGTAAACCATGTCAGAGTGAACAGAGCTTACACAAACGGTTGCGCCAGAATGTGGAGCATGGATCATCTGACCACCGCCAATATAAACACCGCAGTGATGACTATTGACTACGATGTCGCCTGGCTTTGCTTGGCTAGGGCTAATGTGAGTCCAGCCCATGAAAGTTCCCGTTGTACCAAGACGTACACCATAAGATCCGCTCAAGCAATAGCTAACCAAGCCAGAGCAGTCAAAGGAGTTAGGACCGCAATCGCCCCAACCATAAGGCTTGCCAATCTGAGCATAAGCACGATCAACAACCGTATTGCCCGTTACCGTTTGAGGTTTGCTGCTGCCACCATTATTGGAGCTTGGCTTGTTCGTGCTGTGAGAGCCTCCGTCATCATTGGAGTCGTTCCCACCATCGTTGTTGGATTGAGCATCGTTTTCAATAGCTTCTTCAGCAGCTGCCCGCTCTGCAGCTTCTTCAGCAGCCTGCTCCTGCTCTACCAATTCAGCAGCTTCCGCAGACAAGCTATCGTATACCGACTGCATTTCAGCAACCTTAGCATCAGCTGCATCTGCTACCTGCTTGGCTTCTTCAGCCTTATCGGATGCTACTTTAGCCTGCTCTTCAGCTTCGGTTTTAGCAGATTCAAGCTCTTCACGAGCAGTCTTAGTCTGCTGAACCAGCTGAGCGTCATCCTGGTTCATGTCTTCCAAGATGTTCCAGGTGGTTGCAAAATCCTCAAAGGAAGTAGCACCGAGAATTACGTCCAAAAACGTAGTGGAACCAGAACGATACATGTCACGAGCACGATCGCCTAACTGTTCCTGATAACCCTCAATTTCAGTGGTCTTTTCTTCGATTTTCTTCTGAGCGTCGTCTACCTTAGCTTCAGCATCGAGCTGCTCTTGAAGAGCATTCTGATAATCGCCACTTGCCTGGTCAAGTTCTGCCTGATACGCATTGAGTTGCTCAAGTGCTGCATTTGCTTCTGCCTGAGCATCATCTGCAGGGCTTGCAAAAGCGCTGGATACCGGAATGGCCAAGCCTACTGCTAATACCACCGCAAAAAAGGCAGACAGTGCAGCTTTTGCGTTGAGCTTACGTACGTGTTCAGCCATATAAATTAAGCCTCCTTATGCTCACATCCGCTTCACTGATTACGTTACATCTTCCAAATGATGAAGCGTGAGCTTGGTTCATGGTAACAAAAGGGCAACGTTCAATGCAAAATAATGTGAAGATGAACTTCATAACACCAGGTAAACTTAGTATTCTTCAAAGATTCCCAAATCGATATAAACCTGTTTTACCAGCTAGATTGCCTATTGATAACCTGCGAAAGAAGTTTCAGCTAATAATTGAGTCCAATCTCCACATTTAAAAACGATTCGCTCGTTCGGTTCGCGCAGCCGATTCACTCGACTCGTTCACCCAATCGGCGAAAACGATCCACTTGCCCAATTACTTACTTATCTGCTTTATCGCGATACTTCTCTACTTCTGCTTCCTGCTTGGAAATTTGTGTCTTTATATATTCCAATTCACGTTCATAACGACGCTGCGCTTCCTGCGCACCAAAGGTCTGCAAGTTATCGGGAGAAGCAAGCTTAGCTTCGAAGCGCACTCCCTTAAGCGATGCTGCCTTTGCCTGAATAAACAGGAATGCGAAGCCCGCCACACCAGCTACAAGAGATGCCGCCAAAATAGCAACTTTTGCGACCATGATGTCGTTCGGATTCACAAACGCCAAGTTCGCTACAAAAATTGCCATAGTAAAACCAACGCCACCGAGCAATGCCGCACCTAACATGTGAGCCCAATTGACATTTTCTGGAAGCGAAGAAAGCTTTGATTTCACGATAATAAAACTCATGAGCATGATACCCAGCGGCTTGCCTACTACCAAGCCAAAGAACACACCCAAGAAAATTGAGTTACCCATAATTTCTGCGGGAGCTGCTTGCATGAAGGCAACATCGGCATTCGTTAGAGCAAACAATGGCAAGATTGCAAAATAAACCCAAGGATAAAGCTTGCGCTCTAGGCGTGTGGCTGGTGGAACCACATGGCGAGCCACGCGTTCAAGGCGGGTAACGCTTGCCAGGTAGTCTTCCTGACCAATAACTGGCTCGTCAGGAATAAAAGCTTCATGTGCTTCCTTTACGCGCTGACCAGACCAGTCGGTAAAACTCTTCAAGTCTACGCGGGAACCAGAAGGGATAGCCAACGCCAGCAAAACACCTGCGATTGTCGAATGAACACCCGACATGAAAATGCAATACCACAACACCAAACCGCCAAGAATATAAGGCAGCAAAGAATAGATATGCGAACGGTTCATTAAGATAAGTACGATCAAAACTACCAGTGCAGCTCCAAGCCACATCAAAGAGGGGCTTTGTCCGTAGAAAATAGCAATAACCAGGATTGCCACAATGTCGTCCGCTACCGCAAGCGTACTTAAGAAAACACGAACACCCGCAGGAACGCGAGATCCCAACAACGCCAAAATACCTAATGCAAACGCGATGTCTGTTGCCGTTGGAACACCCCACCCCATTATGGTTTCAGGATTTCCTGCATTAAAAATCAGATACACCACGATAGGCATCATTACGCCACCAAGCGCTGCGCCAACAGGCAGGATAGCTTGACGAATGTTGGTAAGTTCACCCACCGTCATTTCGTATTTGATTTCCAAACCTACCAGCAAAAAGAAAATTGCCATCAGGATGTCGTTGATAATATGCGCGAGCGACATTTCAGCATGCGCATCACCAAATCCAAGCGATACCTCGGTATGCCAGAACTCATAAAACGGTTCATGGAAGGCAGTATTGGCAACAATCAACGCAATAATCGCGCCTAGAAGCATAACGCCAGCGGCTTTGGTAGTGGAATGAGTTAGTTCTACGATTTTGTGATATCGACGCTGATGACCTTCGGCTTCTTTAATAAAGATGTCAGATTCATGGTGATGATGCTGAGCCATATAACTAAAGACCTTTCGCTTCTAAAACTCTTTGCCACAGGATTAAAGATCCATACAAAAAGCTTTTCCGTAAACAAGATATTCACGATTTGGTTATCTAGCAACGATCGAACAGCGCAAACGGTTCGGTTTTCTAGTTTTCAACAAAGCGTTCAATGGTCTTGTTTGTGGATACAAACACACTGTTAACCAAAATACCAGAACATGACCAGAAACATCATATTCCGTAATTATTTTGACACCGAGACTGATAAATTCATTTGCGACTTCGCGGACATGGTCATAATTATTCCCACAATCGAGTAAAAGTGCGTTAGACTGATAGGTGAAAACGGTAGACGAGGGGAATTGGAAAGCCGTTTCCAACTGGGAGATCACTCGCGAGCGGTTTTATTTGCGCCGCTGCTTTTGTTTTTATCTCGTTCGTGAATTCACGGCATCCGCTCCTCAAGTCACATCGTAATGTAGGTTCCAGTATGAGAGGTGAAACTATGGATATCACCATCACCGGTCGCAAGATGCCCGTAACTGAAGCTTTGCGCGCTTATGCAGAAGAAAAGATTGGCAATTCCATGAAGGTTATGGATATTGATCCATTAACCGCTGAAGTTGTTCTTCATGTAGAAAAGAATCCAGCCAACCCAACTCCTGCTACCTGCGAAGTTACCATGCGTGCTCGCGGTCATATCATTCGTGTTGAAGAGCGCGATGAGAATATGTATGCAGCTATCGACGTTGCTGCTGCTAAGGCACTTCGCCAGCTTCGCAAGTACAAGACTCGCGTTATCGACAAGAAGATTGCCGATGCTCCTGTAGTTGACAAGAGCGCTCCTGCAACCGAACTCGATCTTGATGGTTTGATGGCAGAACTTTCTCAGGATGACGAAGTAGTACGCGTAAAGGATCTGGTTCTTGAGCCTCTAACAGAAGAGGAAGCACTTATTCAGATCGATCTTTTGGGTCATGACTTCTTCGCTTATATCGATCGCGATACCAGCGCATTCTGCATTCTGTATCGCCGCACCAACGGCGGCTATGGCCTGCTTAAGCAGACCGACGCTGAATAAAAACGCGCATTCAGCCACACATTGGACATAGCCCTGAACATAAGAGGCTAGCCCATCATATAACTCGGCATAGTAAAGGGAGCTCATACGAGCTCCCTTTCTTGTGTAATTATGTGGTCAGCTTCTCCTACGTAAGCCTTCCTGCGAATAGGCCTAAATAAACATAAGCACCGAGAAAGCCTTGGTTTTCGAATCATTCTGAGCGCAACACAGCAAGACGGCTATTAAAGGCATAGACCCTGGTATTCGATCTTAGATTTAGGGAGATAAAAATCTTTTGTTGAATTATTTCACTATGCCCTTTAGCCGTCTTGTCGTGTTGAATAAAGCGGAGTTGATTCGAAAACCAAGGCTTTCTCGATGCTTGATAATTTAGTCAGCATTTCCTTCGGCAAAACGAGCCAAGAAGGACTTGGTGCGCTCATGCTGAGGATTACCAATAACTTCCTTGGCGGGACCTTCTTCTACGATAACGCCACCGTCCATGAATGCTACGCGATCTGCCACGTCACGAGCAAAAGCCATTTCGTGCGTAACAATAACCATGGTCATATGTTCATCGGCAAGTTCGCGAATAACACGCAGTACTTCCTGAGTAAGTTCAGGGTCGAGCGCAGAAGTGGGCTCATCAAAGAACAGTACATCTGGATCAAGCGCTAAAGCGCGCGCAATAGCTACACGCTGTTGCTGACCACCAGAAAGCTCACACGGAACCATATCTTCCTTACCCGTAAGACCCATTTTCGTCAGAAGTTCACGACCTTTTACAAGCGCTTCTTCCTTGGGCTTTTTTTGGACACAGATAAGAGCATCGGTCACATTTTGTAGCACCGTATAATGCGGAAACAAATTAAAGTTCTGGAACACCAAACCATAGCGCTTCTTTGCCTGCGCGATTATGTCCTTACCACCATATACAGCCTTGCCTGATCCGTCAGGTGCAGTGACTACCTGTAAATCGCCATACGAAAGCGATCCTGCATCCAATGTTTCCAGAAGCGTCATACAACGAAGCAAGGTGGACTTTCCGCCACCCGAAGGACCGATGATAGAAAGCACGTCGCCCTGTTCTACTGTCAATGAGATATCTTTGAGTACTGCATTGTTGCCAAACGCTTTCTGCGCATGCTGTAGGCTCACAACTGGTGTATTTCCCATAACGAAAACCTCTTTCAAAACTTATAAGACAATTTCATCCCATGCCTTATAAGGAATATTTCTTTACTCATACAAGCTCGGTTGAAAAGTAGATCCAACCTTACGCAGCGGATAATCTTTTCTTGTTTTAGCAAATCCTCCGCCGATGATTCTTGGTCACTACATAACCATTCTTAGTCGTGGTAGTAAGCCATCTTCTTTTCCACGCGACCAATGATGAATTCGATAAGCAAGCAGAATACCCAGTAAATGAGTGCTGCCAACGCATAAGGAATCATCGAAACTTCACTTGCAGAAATTGCCTTAGCTACCGAGAACATTTCGGCAACTCCCAAAACAAAGGCAAGCGAGGTGTCTTTAACCAACGTGATAATTTCATTGCCCATAGCAGGCATGATGCGTTTAATTACCTGAGGAAGCACAATTTTGAAGAAGGTTTGTGAGCGCGAATAGCCCAAAACGAGCGCCGCTTCATACTGACCCTTCGGAATGGACTGCAAGCCCGAACGATAAATTTCTGCGAAGTAAGCAGAATAATTAAGAATGAAGCCTAACGCACAAGCTCCGTATTTCCAGTCGGTGTCCATCGAAATACCGAACAGGTAGTACGGTGCAAACATGAACGCCATCAGCTGCAACATCAAAGGCGTACCACGCAAAATAGAAATATAGAACTGGGCAATCAGGGAAAGTGGCTTGAACTTAGACATACGTGCAAGCGCTACCACAATACCCAGCGGCAATGACCCAACAAGGGTAACCACAAAAATCCAAGCAGAGAGCCCCAAACCCTCTAGCAAGGCTCCCACCATTACGCTTAACTCCATTATCTTCCTCCTTGCACACGCAAAGCGTTTGTTTTCAACTAGTTCTCAATCGTTAGATATAAGCACTCCAAAAGTGCACATATCTAACAACTCAAAACGCAACAAAGGGCGGAGGGGAATCCTCCGCCCGAAAGTTCGTCACTTACTGCTAATCGCAGTGAGCATTTCTTACTTAAGTACCCAGTTTTCGATGTTCATACCGTAGTCAGAATACTTATTAACAAGCTCTTCAACCGTGCCGTCTTCATACATTTCCTTTAAGGTGTCGGTTACCTTCTGAGCTAACGCATCGTTACCCTTCTTGAAACCAACTGCATAGTGCTCGGAGCTCAGTGGCTCTTCAAGCATGGTGTAGGTACCTTCATTTGCAGACATCTGATACTGGGCGATGGAAAGGTCACAAGCAACTGCATCCACCATGCCAGACTCAAGCTGCATGAATGCGTTGTTGTAATCGCTCAAGGTCTGAAGTTCAGCAAAGGTGTCTGCCAACTCAGCCTGGTCGCCTTCAAGTACATCAAGAGCAGCAGAATCAACCTGAGTTACCACCGTTGCATCTGCCAAGCCAGCAAAGTCAGTAATACCAGAATCGGACTTCACTACAATAACCTGTTCGTTAAGCATGTAGGGCTCGGAGAAGGTGTAGTCATCTTCGCGGCCTTCCATGGTAAAGCCATTCCAGATGCAGTTAATGCTGTCCTGATTCAACAAAGCATCCTTAGCATCCCAGTCGATAGCTTCAAGCTGCAATTCCCAACCATTGCGCTCTGCAACTTCAGCAGCCAAATCAAGGTCAAAACCAGTAGGCTCGTTATTTTCATCCATGAAGCCATACGGAGGATAGCTGTTGTCGAAACCAACGATCAGCGTAGAAATTTCAGCTGAAGTATCTTCACTAGATTCAGCTTCTTCGTTTGATGAGGAGCAGCCCGTAAGAAGAACAGCCGACAGACATGCAATGCAAGCAAATGTCAGCAGGGCAAGTAATTTCTTTTTCATGAATACCTCGCTTCATGGTTTGCCAATACAATTCGAATTTTTTTCGCCATTTACAAGCAAGTTTTACGAAACTTTTACCTTTGTGGCGCTTTAGCACTCTACCATACTAAAGCGTTGTGAGTATACCATACTTCTCTTACGGTTCGAAATTTGCACGCGAACGGCACCCCGAACGATACTCTCAAATATCAATCATGTTTGAATTCAGCGAAAGAACAGGGCTTTTTAGGTGGAGAAAAAACTAAAGGTTTTCAACGGTTTTGATAACGTTTTGCAAACTTGCCAATATTCCTTAATTTAGCCCTACCAAAGCGCCCTACACACGACTACAATAAGCGCACCATGAAGAATTTACCTATCATACGTATGGCCACCGTCGCCGATGCTGCTGCGTTGCGTGAGATTTATCTCCCCTACGTTCGTACAACTGCGGTTACGTTCGAGTTGGAAGATCCCACACTCGAAGATTTCACCGAACGCGTACGCAAAACGCTTGAGCGCTATCCCTACATCGTTGCGGTCGAAGACGACCAAATTGTAGGGTATGCCTACGCATCAGCATTTCGCCCCCGTGCCGCATACTTGCACTCCATCGAAACGTCCATCTATATGCGTATGGACTACCGCGGCAAAGGTGTTGGGCGACGCCTCTACGAAGCACTCGCTAAGCTCTTAATGCTTCAAAACGTATACAACATGGAAGCCTGCATTGCTCATTGCGATCCAGCTGACGAATACGTTCCTGCAACAAGTCGCCTCTTCCATGAGCGTTTGGGTTTTAGATTGGTAGGTCAGTTCAATAAATGCGCCCATAAATTCGGACGCTGGTATGACATGATTTGGATGGAAAAAATCTTAGGTGATCATGTTGCTGATCCCGAGCCATTTATGCCTTTTACTCAGGTAGCTCAAGAAAAAATAGATGAGGTTCTCGATCAGGCATAGGCAATAAATGTTTATACACGTTTAGCTACGCAAGCCATTCTTTACCCATACGATTGCTATAACCAGCACAAGAATGGCACATACCGCTGAGAAACCGAATCCTAGGTGATAACCCATAGCTGCCGAACCCATAAAGGGTCCTACTACCATAATGGCAAAAACCATGATTGCCGTACCGAGCGAGGCAAACGCCTGACGAACTGCCGTACCAAACGATGAAGCATCGGTCATGAACCATGGCGGAAGTTTCGACATTCCCCATGAATTAAGAGGCCCAATCAAGCCTGATACTCCCGTAGCACGAATTCCCTGCATAACGAAAATCATCCAATAGGGAGTGTTTTCATCTACAAACGCCATCATACTAGCCCCAGCCGCTAAGAAGAACGCAGCAACGATAACGACAGGACGCGCACCAATTTTATCCGTCAAAATACCTGCAAGCGGGTTGATAAAAAACGCCGCAATGGTACCTGGCAGTAACGCAAGACCCGCTAAAAACGCACTGCCGCCCCACAAATTCTCAATATAGAGCGGAATAATCAGCGTAATTCCCATGAAGCTTGCATACAGAAAATTACTTGCCCAGAAGCTCACAAGGTACTGTTTGGAATTAAGAATTTCTAAGTGAATAAGCGGACAATCCACGCGACGTTGCCGACGCATAAAAAAGACCAGGAACACCGCACCCACAACCACAGGTACCCAAATAAAAGGACTGCTGAATTCATAGCTCGAAGCGTTTGAAAACCCCAAAAGCAAGCCACCAAATCCAAGAGCAGACTGAACGAGTGACAGCGTATCTAAACGCATGCCTGAATCCTCTGCAGGTGTTTTCTTGATAGTTGCTAGCGCAACCACCGTAAGAACAAGCGAGAAAATTGCTAACACTACAAAGAAGCTTCTCCACCCTGTAGTTTCAATCATCCACCCGCCAATGGTTGGACCAATATTGGGAGCGAATCCCATCGCAATGCCAGAAATACCCATTGCCGTTGCCTGGCGCTCGGGTGGAACAGAAGTCATAATGAGGCTCATCATCATGGGCATGGTTATGCCGGCAGAAATTGCCTGCAAAATTCTACCCGCAATGAGCATAGGGAAATTCAGTGCAGCAGCATCAACTACACCACCAAGTATCAGAAGAATAAGAGAAGCAATAATAACGTTTTTTAATACAAAACGACGCATTAGATACGTTACTGCTGGCACGGTAATACCCAGAACAAGCATGTAGAGCGTTGTTACCCACTGCCCAACACCCGCATCAACACCAAAGTCCTTTGCCATACCAGCAAACATGGAATTGAGTGCCGTTTGAGACAAATTGCCAAAGCAGGAACCCAACATAACGATGGATACCAGCAAGACAACATACTTCATGCTCGGTTTTTGGATATGTGAATCGCTCGCCATGCGTACCTCGCTTAGATGCGAACTTAGTTAGTTTTTCGTTACTGCCACTACTACTTTTGCTACCACTTTAAAACAACTCGCAAACAACTTGCGTTTTGTCGGTGTTACTTATTTTTTCTCGTAATATTCTTTTATACCAGTCCTCTACCAATACAAGTAGTACTTCCTTATAAAGATTTTGAAGGTATTGTTCCGCACGTGAATAGCAGTAATGAACATAACACTGGCAAAGAAGTTACCGAGAAAGCCTCGAATCGATCCGTCGTATTAAGCTGGCTTGCAGTCGTAATAATGGCAGGCGTCATTTTTTGGATGTCTGCCAATACTGGCACCAACATCAATCAAGGATTAGGAATAATATCCGCCCTGAAAGCATTTTTATCTTCTATTGCCTTTTCCTTGACGGGTCATGAAGTAGATGTTTCCCCTATTGGACATTTTGTTGAGTATTTTATTTTCGGCATCCTTTTACTGAATGCGCTTCGCTTCCATATGCCTTTGTCTCGCGCAGTATTCTTTGCAATCATTATTGGCAGCACCTATGGAGTAACCGACGAAATCCACCAATACTTCGTTCCAGATAGAAGTTGCGATCCTATGGACTGGCTTGTTGATACCATAGCGGTTGCACTAGGCGCATTGCTGTGTCGTTTAGCTGCCCGAAAGCAACTTTTCTCGAGAAAGATCAAAGATCAGCATCATTAAGACAGGTGCAGTTTGAGGCATCCATGGTTTATTCCGCCGACTATATAAAGCTCCCTTTACAATTAAGCACAGCGAGCATCCGCTTGAGAACGACGATATTTACCCTTAAGGAATTTATCAACATCCAATTCATCAAGTTCACGAAAGACGATATCACACACGGACTCTAGTTCCTCCATTGTGCCCGCTTCGTCAGTATCATAAATTCCTACCGCACCAAATTGCTGATTAATCAAAACCTCTGCAGCATACAGAGAGTCTTCAAACCCCCATGTTTCTTCCGTTTCGGTATGCATTTTCGCTTGAGCATGACGAATAGCCAAAGGGCCTCGCTTGGAGATGCCCATATCACAACTAGAAATTACTTCTTCAAAGCAAGAAAAGATTCCTGCACGCTCTAAGCCAAGGCGAAGCAACTTCCCAGGGCTAGAAGACACAATGGTCATGTGAATTTTGCGACGTTTCAGTTCCTCAACAAGCTCAACTGCGCCCTGACGCGGCTGCACTTCATAGCGATAAAACGCTTCAAGGACAGTGTCCATATAGGAAAGTATTTCTTCGGAGCTTTTACCTATACCATAATGATCATGAAAGTAACGAGCAGTTTGGACTGGTGTATTAGCATTTAGCGTAATGCGCTCTTCCTCGGAAAGGGCAATACCAGCATCCTGAGCAATTTTGATTTCGAGGCCCTGCCAAATTCCCATAGAATCAAGTAGTGTCCCATCACAATCAAAAATAACCCCTTTAACGTTCACGGTTACCTTCTTTCAAATAGCCAGCCAATAAAAACGTGCAATCGAACTATGCCCTACTCATTGCTAAACCACATGAGGCAGAAACGGCAAAACTGCACCACTAAAACTTTTAAATAGTGCTGATGCACATTAAAAGACTCTTCCACTTTTGTACCGAATGAAGCGAGCCCAAACAATCACGACTGCGTTAAATTATGCGTTCATATGTTGAGTATTTATTAAATAAAAGAGAAGGCGCTCATCAAACGATGAGCGCCTCGTCGTTCACTCTCTTGTTAGGACAAGAGGATTTCGAGGGACAAAGTGCTCAAAACGAAAAGGACAAGACGATTGGCGTCATCTCCAAAGAGCCCGAACAAGAGATGCGCCGGCGAAGAGGTGCAGAGGATTTCGCAGTAGCACTTTGTTCCCTCTAAGTTAACCATGGATAACTTATAATGAAAACAGCACTAAGTCAACACTATTTTTCAGTTTTTCATTGTTTAAGTTGATAAGTGCCGTACACCCATCCAAATTAAGCCGTTCGCCCCTTGCAAGCATTTCAAAAGCTTATCCGAACAGTGCCGTCTATCTCAGACATAACTACCCGCCCCAGACAGGACCACTCACTTATCAGAGCAAAACAGACTTAGAGCTCCAGACACAGAAGCGCCGACGCAAGAGGGGTATCACGTCGGCGCAAGCGACAAAAAAGCCGAAGCTTTGGTATCGCTCCTGTTGTTTATTGTCTCACCTGGGGTTTCAAAAATGAACCTGTTATTCTAATTTTATTTATAGGTGATTTCTATAGGTTAGAAAATCAAATTTTTTCGGTCTAAATCTCATATACGTCCATGCTTTTAATTGTTAAATAGTTACCTAAACGACAATTCCCTAAATCATTAAACGTGCCATAATGAAGATATATACAGGCAATTATTTCGCCTTTTAAGGAGAGGGGTTCTCATGAAATATCGTCGTATTCTTGTTCCCTTTGATGGATCCGATCATGCCGCAGCTGCATTCACTACCGCGCGCTCACTTGCAATCACCAATGATGAGACAGAGATTTTTGTAGTAAATGTCGTTCCCATGGCACTTGCTTCTTCCCTGTCTGCTTCTGGCGACCCTATTACAGGCGGTGCTTCTGCGTTTATTGACCAGGAAGGTTACGCCGCCATGGTTGATGCATCACTTGAAAATATCAAAAAAGAAATTAATGACGTGGTGGAGCCTCTGCTTGATGGCATGCCAGCAGAGCGCGTGCATATCGAAGCTGTTACCTATCCATCCGCAGTAAGCGGACTAACCGAATACGCCAGCAACCATGATTGCGATTTGATTGTCATGGGACGTCGCGGCCTCGGCGGCATTCGTGGAGTATTAGGCAGCGTAAGTTATGGCGTACTGCGCAATGTAGATATTCCTGTTTTGACGGTAAAGTAGCCTTTTCCTACACCAAACAAAAAAGAGTCCGAGCAATATCGGACTCTTTTTTACCGCTTATATAGCTAAAACCACACACCGCGCGACCGAATGACACTTATCGCAACGAACTATACCGCTGCAAGTGCTTGCTCGATATCGGCAATCAAATCTTCAGTAGCCTCAATACCACAAGAAAGACGAATTAAGTCAGGACTGATGCCTGCTGCTTCCAACTCTTCGTCATTCATCTGACGATGGGTTGCGTTAGCAGGATGCAAAACGCAGGTACGAGCATCAGCAACATGTGTTGCAATTTGTGCGAGCTTCAAATTCTTCATAAAGGTTTCAGCGCCTGTACGACCACCAGCAACGCCAAAGCTCACAACGCCACAACCGCCATTCGGCAGATACTTCTGCGCCAACTCGTAATATTCATCTCCAGGCAATCCGCTATAGCGAACCCAAGAAACTTTGGGATGAGCCTGCAGGTATTCCGCAACCGCCTGTCCATTCTTTACGTGCTGAGCCATACGTACATGCAAGCTTTCAAGACCCATATTAAGCAAGAATGCATTTTGAGGAGACTGAATAGATCCAAAGTCACGCATTAATTGGGCGGTAGCCTTCGTAATAAATGCACCTTCTAGGCCAAAGCGCTCGGTATACACCACGCCGTGATAGCTTTCGTCAGGGGTTGTTAATCCAGGGAACTTGTCGGCATATTTGTTCCAGTCGAACTTGCCCGAATCAACAATGCAGCCACCGACGCCACACCCATGACCGTCCATATACTTGGTTGTAGAATGCGTCACGATATCCGCGCCCCATCCAATAGGACGACAATTAACAGGAGTCGGGAAGGTATTGTCCACGATCAGTGGAACACCATGGTTATGAGCTGCTTTTGCAAAACGCTCAATATCGAGCACTGAAAGTGCGGGATTGGCAATAGTTTCACCAAACACGGCTTTGGTATTAGGTTGAAAAGCTGCTTCCAGTTCTTCATCTGTGCAGTTAGGCGTTACAAAGGTGCATTCCAGGCCCATTCGCGCCATAGTATGAGCAAATAAATTGTATGTACCGCCATAAATTGCCGAAGAGCATACAACGTGGTCTCCATTACCTGCAATATTGAAGATCGAGAAGAAATTTGCCGCCTGACCAGAAGAGGTCAACATTGCAGCCGTACCACCTTCAAGCTCGCAAATCTTGTTTGCTACATAGTCGTTAGTGGGATTTTGAAGGCGAGTATAAAAATAACCTGACTCTTCTAAGTCAAACAACTTACCCATGTGTTCACTGGTGTCATATTTCCACGTCGTGCTCTGATAAATAGGAACCTGACGTGGTTCGCCATCCCCAGGGTGATAACCCCCTTGAACACAAATAGTGCTAACTGACTGAGTCATGCTATCTCCTTTGTTTTCGCTAAAACTTTCGAAATACCTAGATAAGTTAATGGTGTGCTTTGTGATTATAGAGCTCACAAGAGCGGTTTTTGGTTACCTATCCATTACAGGCAAACGTATTTTTCTATAACTGGTTATAGAGTAGCTGGTCAGCATGGAAATGAGCGAGTTTGTCGCGTACAATCAAAAATCACTGCACCGTTCGTATTTACGACCGCTAGCATTTACTGCTATCGGCATCCATAACAACTAGTATTTGCGACGGTTAGCAGTTACGACAGGTTTCTACGACAGATAGTTTTAACGACAGGCGGTAGTTACGACCGATGGTTTTATGAAAGGCGACACCTACAACAGCCGCCTTTACCTTCAATTATTTAGGAGCACCTCATGCCAATCAGAATTCCCGATACTCTTCCCGCTACAGGAGTACTTGAAAGCGAAAATATCTTTGTAATGACCGAGCACCGAGCAATCCACCAGGATATTCGTCCATTGAAAGTGCTCATCTTAAACCTCATGCCGCTCAAGATCGAAACAGAGACACAAATCCTACGAAAGCTATCCAATACTCCCCTTCAGGTAGAGATTGATCTTCTGCAAACGGTTACCCATCATTCTTCACATGTACCCGTCGAGCATCTCAAGTCATTTTATGTTGGCTTAGATGACATTCAAGACAAGCACTACGACGGCATGATTATCACTGGTGCTCCTGTTGAGAAAATGAAATTCGAGGATGTCGACTACTGGCCAGAGCTTTGCCATATTTTCGAATGGGCAAAAACTAATGTGTTCTCTACGCTTTATTTGTGCTGGGGTGCTCAAGCAGGCATCTACTACCACTACGGTGTGGAAAAGCATCTGCTTCCAGAAAAAATGACGGGAGTATTTGAACACCACATTCTAAAACCAAGCTCGCCTCTTGTTCGTGGTTTCGATGATGTGGTTTATGCACCTCATTCGCGCTACACCGAAGTACGCGCACAGGATATTGCCTCTAAACAAGATCTAGAACTTATTGCTGTTTCTGACGAAGCAGGCGTATTTATCGCAAAGAGCACCAACAGTCGCCATTTCTTTGTGTTTGGTCATCCCGAATACGACACCAATACTTTGGCAAATGAGTATCAGCGCGATGTTAAAAAGGGAATCAATCCCGCGCTACCGAAGCACTACTTCCCTAACGACGATCCCACACAACAGCCTATTTCAAACTGGCGTGCGGCAGCACAGCTGCTCTATACCAACTGGCTGAATTATTACGTCTACCAAGCAACGCCATACGACATCAAGCAGGTCGGCGCACAATAACCAACCCAAACTGAGACGCTAGTCTACATCAGCTCAAACTGAGGCATATTACTTATTTGCGAAAATAACGATCATTTTTGGCAGAAAATGATCGTTTGTTACCAAAATTCCCACTTGATCAAACCGATAATCAAGTTATTTAAGAAAATAACGTAACCAACCAAAACATTAATGATACGAAAGCGACCAGGCCGAACTCAAAACGGTCTGGTCGCTTAGTTTCTGGTAACAAACGTGCATTTTCTGCCAAAAACTAGGTGAATTTCTTGCAAAAACATGTTTCGTAGTAGCACTTCAAATACCAAAGGCCGTTTGTCCACGGATTATCTGGATAAACGACCTTTGAAGGCAATACCCACTGAATAGGGCAATTAGGCTTATTGAGCACTGAGCAATCTAACGAATTAACCCTGAACGCGAATTACGGAAGGCTCGCCACCCGTTACCACGCCATCAAGCGCAAGAATTTCATCAATGGTCTTACGAACATCGCGTTCTTTTGCTGTGTGGGTTACGAATACCAAATCCACATCTTCTCGGGCAGCATTACCGCGCTGAGTAACCGTGCGCACCGACACGCCATTCTTTGCGAAGATGTCTGCACATGCCGCCAACACACCAGGACGATCAGCTACCACAAAACGAATGTAGTACTTCGTCTCCAGATCATCCATAGCAATAATCGGCAGTTCATCAGTGCATGTGCAACCAACGATTGGCTTAATGCCCATCTGGACATGACGCGCAACTTCCAAAACGTCACCCATAACTGCGCTTGCTGCAGGTCCCGCACCCGCTCCTTCACCGAAGAACATGGTCTGACCTACTGCATCACCCTCAACAAAGATGGCATTGAATACCCCATTGACCGTTGCTAACTGATGGTCTTCAGGAATCATCGTAGGATGAACACGCACATCAACGCCCGATTCACCACGACGAGCATGGGCAACAAGCTTAACCACATAACCCGAATCATGAGCATTTGCTAAGTCAACAGGAGAAATGCGACGAATGCCTTCGGTATATACCTGATCCATCGTCACACGAGAATTAAATGCAATGGAAGCCAAGATAGCAATTTTAGCGGCAGCATCTAGGCCATCAACGTCTGCCGTTGGATCTGCCTCAGCAAAACCGCGCTCTTGTGCTTCTTTAAGTGCTGCATCGTAATCCAAGCTGTCTTCATCCATGCGGGTAAGCATGTAATTGGTGGTGCCGTTTACGATGCCCATAATGGAGTCGATTCTGTTTGCAATAAGAGAATGCTTCAATGGATCAATAATAGGAATGCCGCCGCCAACACTCGCCTCAAACGCAATTTCGAGACCTTTTTCTTCGGCAAGATCCATAATTTCTTCGCCCGAAGTAGCCATGATTGCCTTGTTTGCGGTAACCACATGCTTACCTGCCTGAAGCGCCTCCACAATAACGCTCTTGGCAACGCCCGTGCCGCCAATCAGTTCTACAACGATATCGATTTCAGGATCATTGATAACATCATGATAGTCGGTAGTAAAAATGTCCTGCAAACCACGTGAAGCTGCCGCTTGGGGATCGCGTGAACATACGCGTGTCAGTTCAAGATCGGTTCCAAAGTGGCGAAGAAAATCTTGCTTGTGATTGCTCAAAATATCCAAGCAACCGCCGCCAACCGTGCCCGTTCCAACCAAGCCAATCTTGACAGCCATGTATAAATCCTTTCTACGTGACGCAGAACTAGTATTTCTGGTCTTTTGGATGAGTAGTTGCATTGTATACAAAAAGCGCTCTCTAATAGGCATACCATCAGAGAGCGCATCAAACTTTGCGGTATCAGGTAGTTACGTAAGCTGAATGCTGAACAGACAAGCTAAGTACGTAGCCGAACGTCGCCGAACCTGATTAAACTCTACGAGAAGCTAGTCAATATCACACGCCATTAAGTCATCGTACGTTTCGCGACGAGTTACCAGGCGCGCAACACCATCTTTTACAAAGACGATGCCTGGACGAGGCTGACCGTTGTAGTTACTCGACATGGAATGGCAATATGCACCGGTGCCAAATACGCAAACGATATCACCCAAATCAGGATGCTGAATAGAAGCGTCCAGTGCAACCGCATCGCCACTTTCGCAGTGCTTACCACATAGCGTAACGATTTCAGTGCGAGGTTGACCAGCTTTATTCGCGATAACGGGCTCATATTCTGCATGATAGAGTGCTGTGCGAATGTTGTCGGACATACCGCCATCAATTGCCACATACTTACGAATACCAGGAAGCGTCTTTAAGATGCCAACTGTATAGAGCGTAACGCCAGGTGTTGCTACCAAAGAACGACCAGGCTCGCAAACCAAGCGAGGCTCTTTCAGACCGTACTTTTTGCAAGCTTTCACCATTTCGGAGGTGGTAATTTCTGCAAAGTCTTCAATTGAAGAAGGCTTATCTTCTGCGGTATAGGCAATACCTAAGCCACCGCCAACGTCAATTTCATCAACTTCGTAGCCATAGGTTTGCTTTACGCGATAGGCAAATTCAACGATAACATCAATCGCTTCACCGAAAGAGTGTAGAGCAAAAATCTGTGAACCGATATGCATATGAAAGCCCGCCAAACGAACATTAGGAGCGTCCAACGCATCGCGTACACAGTTGAAAGCAAAATCTTCACGCATAGTAAAGCCAAACTTCGAATCCTCGCAGCCCGTGCGGATATATTCGTGGGTATCAGCTTCAACACCAGGCGTAATGCGCATATAAATATCTTGGGTAACGCCCAGTTCCTGAGCAATAGCAGATACGCGAGAAAGCTCGATGCGAGAATCGACTACGATACGTCCTGCGCCCGCCTCAATTGCTTCGCGCAATTCTTGAGGGGTTTTATTGTTGCCGTGCACGATAACGCGATCCATAGGAAAATTAACAGCGCGAGCCACTGCCAGTTCGCCACCGCCAGAAACATCGAGGCACATTCCATGCTGATCTGCCAAACGGCAAACTGCCTTGTTGAGAAAAGCCTTGCTGGCATAGGCGATATCAGAATTGGGATAGCGCGTCCTGAATGCATCGCGATAAGTATCCATACGATTGATAAGATCGGCCTCGTCATAAACATACAGCGCTGTGCCATATTCATGAGCAAGCTCGACCATATCGACACCACCAATAAAAAGATGGTCATCCTTAACTTCAGCAGTCATTGGCAGGCAAGCGCCCAGTTCCATAGTGGTACGATTATCCGCCTGCTTATTCACGTTTGATGCGGGAAGAGACATGTGCGTTTCCTTGCTTGTCGAATCTTTTGTTATTCGTCGCTCATGATACCGTCTGTTTAGGCTTGTAAGCAATCACTTTTAGAACAGTGCTAAGAAACGATCTAAGAGCGTTTCTTCTTCTACTGGTTCTTCTTCAGTAGCTGGCTCTTCAACCTTAATTGGATCGGTAGTCATTACGAATTGAACCAGTGTAACATTCGTATTTTTCGAACTGGTAAAACTTGCTGGTTCGAAATCGGATTTATCGTAAGTGACATAAGTTCATCTATTTCGGCCTGCACCGCGTCAGGAATTCCCTGGGTTTCTTGAGCTAGACTCTGCGTGCCATCGGCCAAGGTGCTTGCTCCGATGGCCAACTCTCCTGTGCCACCTGCTAATTTATCCAAACCACTTGCTAATTCTTGCGCACCTGAACCTAAAGCAGCACTTCCGCCCAACAGCGAAGAAGCGCTGTCAACCGAACCTAGACCATCTGCCGCGCCATCAAGTGCTTGCGCTGCACTCTGGGATGCAATCTGGGTTGCAACTGCCTCAAGCGCAGCTTCGACTTGCTGGCCCTCAGACGATTCAGAAACATTCGCTAGCGCTATCTGCCAAAGCTCTTCGTCGGTTTTTCCCTCGTTAACATCTTCGGCTTTCAGTGAAATATATTCATTGAAAAGTGCCTCAGCATAGCTCTGGAGCAATTGCTTATAGTATTGCTCTGCAGCTTCAGGATCCATGCTTGAGGCTGCTGCCACCAATTCATCAGCCTGATCGCGCAAAGCCTGCTGATATTGCTTTAGGCCTTGCGTCATTTGCGTTGCACCCGTTGCCAGCTCTACTGCTCCCGAAGCCGCCTCTTTAGTTGCAGCATCAATGCTATCTACACCACTCGCTAACTCTTGCGCTCCTGAATGAAGCTCATCGGTTCCATCAATAAGCGCGTCGAATTGCGAAACGAGGCTTTCCGTATCAGGAAAATCAAGCGCCATAGAAAAAGGAATCGCAGCAAAACTGATTCCCGCCATTTCAAAATTGGACACATCAGCGCTCAACGAAACATCGCCATCCTTATCAGGCATAACCATAAAACTTACCGTTACATCCGATCCAGAAAGTGCAATAGATCCCTGTTCGGTTTTTACATTTTTCGCCACGTCCATGGGAAGCGTGCAGGTAATTTGCAAAAGATAATTTTCGAAATAGCGCGAATCAACAGAGCTGTTTTGAGAAGTTGTTATATTCAACTCAAAAGAGCCACTTTTACCTGCCAACTCATCAGGAGAAACTTCTTGTCCGTCCAAGGAATACTTCATCGAAATGTTCCAAGGAATCTGAGCATTCGACGTTGTGCCCTGATAAGAAAACTCCCCTTCTGGCATGGTGAGCACTACCGAGTCGGAAAACTGAGTAAGTTTAGACGTGTCCGTCAAATTAACAACTTGCTCATATTCGCCAAAATCCTGAATTGTTTTACCCGCTACATCAGCACTGCCATCAAATACGTTTACTACATAAATACTCTCAGTAGCACCAGTGTTTTCAAGGGTCGCATATACCACTTCTTTCTTTTCGGCAGATCCCGAAATATCCGCTACCGCTGCGCTTCCTGCATTCCCACTAGCTTGTTCTTGCAAAGCATCAGTATTTTGACTTGCTTCTTCAGCATTAAGCATTACTGGTACCGCCGTAACGGGAACCGCCAATACCACAAGCACCAAGGCAGCAACAAACATTTGAGCAAAACGTTTATTGAATGGCAAAGACCACACCGCATCCCTTTTGCTCTTTGGACGAGCATGACGTGCATGCTTTGGACTATGTCTGAAATTCGAGTAGCGCATACTTCTACTCCTTATTCGAAATTGAATTATCTGAAGTTACCGCAATAGCACTGCGGTCAGATCCGCCATGATAAAAACGTGCCTTCCAGGTAGTTTTTTCCACCACCCTATCAAGCAGCATAAACAAAATAGGAAGAAGCAAAAACGTATTGAGCGCAGCAATGAAAGCGCCACGTCCGATTAGTGTACCCAATCCCGCCATAACACCGTTGCTCGAAATAATACCAATAAAGGCACCGCACACAGTAAGAATGGTTGCTGAAGTAAGAATAGTGATAGCGGAATAGGAAATTGCCGAAAGCATGGCAGGGCGTTTTTCCATTTCGGCACGCCTATCCAAATACGCACGCGACAAAATGATAGTGTAGTCCACCGTAGCACCCAGCATAATGGCGCTAATTATCAAGTAGCCAATGTACTGAATAGTCTCACCCGTAAAGTATGGAATGGCCAAATTAATCCAAATTGATATCTCGATAGTCAAAAGAAGCATCAAAGGAATGCTTAAGCTGCGGAACATCAAAAGTAGAACTAAACCAATTGCCACCACCGAAGCAATAAAGATGCGCATGGAGTCGTCATTGACGATAAGCGACATGTCATAGGAGGTAACTGACGATCCTACCAAATAGTTTTCATCAGGGTAGAATTCATCACCTATATCACGTAACGTTTGTACCAAAGCGAATGCTTCTTCACTTTCTCCACCAACCGACGTGAAAACAACAATGCGCGAATAGCCACCTGAAATCAGCTGAGATAAATCGCTTTCAGGAACAAAAGCACTTGGAATATTGGCAGAAACGACCGTCACATACGAGGTAACCGCCACTACATCTTCCAATCCCTCAATTTGTTTTACCATCTGAAGTTCGCGCCCTAAATCACCTTCGGGCACCAACATAACCCACTGCTCATTCGAGCCAAAGGTTTCATCAATAGCGTTCGTTTCTTCATACAATTCAGAACCTGGCTCCACAAAACCGCTTGCACCATACACAAAATTCGGCTGTTTTTGCCCTAAATAAGCTGGCACGGTAACGAGCGCGATAATAATGGTAAAGGGCACTGCCAAACGCATGCACACTCGTGCAAAGCCATCAAAAGAGGGCAAGAATTTTCGATGCGCGGTTTTAGCAAGCAGCTTTTCGCTTGAAAGTACCAAAATAGGCAGCAAAAAGAGCACGCACAAGAAACTGAAGACGATACCTTTTGCAAGAACCACGCCCATATCGGCGCCAATAAGAAATGCCATCACGCACAACGAAAGAAAACCAAAAAAGGTTGTTGCCGCCGAAGAGGCAATAACCGCAGCAGCCTTATGCATAGCTGCAACCGCCGCATCGTAGGAACTCAGCCCTTCTGCCCTGTAACTACGGAACGCATGCAGCATTACGATGCCGTAGTCCATAGAAACGGCAAGCTGCAATACTGCCGCACACATCTGAGTGATAAAAGATATTTCTCCAAAGATAATGTTGGTACCCAAGTTGTACACAATAGAGATACCAATAACCGAAAGGAAAAGCACAGGCTCAAACCACGCTTCGCTCGTAAGAAGCAGCAAACCAAGGATGACAAACACTGCCATAACCAAAATGAGTTGGATTTCAAAATCCGATGAGCCTTGAGCAACAGCGGAATTAATCGCCTCGCCCGACATGGACACTTCAGACGCACCTACCGATGCCGCTTCATCGCGAATTACATCCATAGTGTCAGTTGCAAGAGAGGTATCGAGGGCAACCTGATAAAGATAAGAATCATCTACCTTGAAAGCAGAAACCGCATCAGGATCATATGTCTCGAGTGGCATGGAAATATCGCAGGTAGTTCCAAGCCACATTACGTCTTCAACGCCTTTTGTTTCTTCTATTTTATTTGCCAGTTCTTGCGCTTCTGTAAGAGAAAGCCCTTCAACCATGATGTTTGAATTGGGCGTAGGCGCATCGAAAGCTTCTTCCATAACGCGCAAAGAAACAGTCGACTTAGAATCTTCTGGCAAATAATCAGAAAACTGGTAATTGATTTTTACACCAGGAATACAAGCAACACTGAATACAAAAAAGAGCACAGCAAATACTATAACCACCCGTCGATGGTTTAGCGCTCCGCGAAATAACTTGTCAGCAAAAGCATGCACGCTTGCGACCTATCCGATATTATTCGATCAAATACTTATCCTTATTGTAAAGGAGTATTAATGCTGTCTATAACGATTTTTGCCGTGGGAAAATTAAAGGAATCGTTTTGGAAAGAGGCCTGCGCTGAATATCTCAAGCGTCTAAGTGCCTATGCAAAAGTATCCGTGCGCGAACTGCCTGATTCAAATAAAGAAAAAGAAGCAGAGGCTCTTTTAAGCAACCTACCCGAACACACTCCTATTCTTTTGCTGGACATCAAAGGAAAGGAAACCTCAAGCGAATCTCTCGCAACAAAGATCGATACCTATGCCTTATCAGGAGAATCACAACTTGCTTTTATTATTGGTGGCAGCGATGGTGTAACCGCCGAAGTAAAACAGCGCGCAACCGAGCGCATAAGCTTTGGCCCCATTACTCTGCCGCACAATTTGGCACGTGTGGTATTACTCGAACAACTATATCGAGCTTTCAAAATATCTCGCGGGGAGCCCTATCACAAATAGCTGCATTACAAGGTTGGATGCGTTACCAACCAAGCTTGCGCCTACGATAGTTATTCGTCTTTTGCCCAGTCAAACGAATAGCGCACTGCCTTGTTCCAACCCTTGATCTTTTCCTGACGCTTTACTTCTTCAATAGCAGGCTCAAACGTTTGATCTACTGCCCAGTTTTCTTCGACTTCCTCGCGGCTTTCCCAGTAACCTACCGCCAATCCAGCCAGATAAGCGGCACCCATCGCTGTAGTTTCAATACACTGGGGTCTCTTTACTGGGGCACCAATAATATCTGCCTGAGTTTGCATCAAAAAGTTATTAGCACTAGCTCCACCATCTACACGAAGCGAAGTAAGAGCAATACCAGAATCTGCCTCCATAGCACCTAGAACATCATTTACTTGGTAGGCAATTGATTCTAAGGTAGCTCTAATAATGTGATATTTATTAACCCCGCGCGTAATGCCTACAATAGTTCCTCTTGCATAAGAATCCCAATGAGGGGCGCCTAAGCCAGTAAAGGCAGGAACAACATAACAACCATTCGTATCTTCAACTTTTCCAGCCATGTATTCTGAATCTGCCACAGAATCTATGAGGCGCATTTCATCTCGCAACCACTGGATAGCAGCGCCTGCCACAAAGATTGATCCTTCGAGCGCATATTCAACTTTGCCATCAAGACCCCACGCAATGGTGGTTACCAATCCATTTTTAGAAAAGACAGGCGTATCCCCCGTATTCATAAGTAAGAAGCAGCCCGTTCCATACGTATTTTTAGCCGCACCAGGATGGAAGCATGCCTGGCCGAAAAGTGCAGACTGCTGATCTCCCGCAGCGCCCGCAATAGGAATGTGACCACCAAAATAAGAGGTTGCCGTTTGGCCATATACACAGCTTGAAGGCATAGGCTTAGGCAGCATGGCTTTAGGGATATCTAAGAGATCGAGAATCTCCTGATCCCACTCCAACGTATTGATGTTAAAAAGCATGGTACGAGACGCATTGGAATAATCCGTTACATGCACATGCCCCTTGGTTAACTTCCAAATAAGCCACGTTTCTACCGTACCAAACAGCAGGTCGCCTTTTTCTGCCTTCTCCCGAGCACCTTCCACATGATCTAAAATCCAACGGATTTTGGTACCAGAAAAATACGCGTCAATAATTAGGCCCGTCTTTTCTCTGATCATGTCGGTATGCCCTTGGGCCTTTAGTTGATCACAGAATTCCGCTGTCCTTCGACACTGCCACACAATAGCGGGGCATATAGGCTCGCCCGTTTTCTTGTCCCACACAACAGTTGTTTCTCTTTGATTCGTAATACCAATTGCTGCAATATCTTCAGCCGATGCCCCTATCTTAGACATTGCCTCTACCGCAACACCAAGTTGCGTAGACCAAATCTCATCAGCGTCATGCTCTACCCAACCAGGCTTTGGGAAATACTGGGTAAACTCTTTTTGGGCAATACTTACGACCTTGCCTTCTTTGTTAAACAAAATACAACGGTTGCTGGTAGTTCCCGCATCCAGCGCCATTACATATTTGCCCATGTTTACTCCTTGTATTCTCCCCTTACGTTGTAAGTATTTTACGCCTAAAGAAAATCTTAAATAATGGTAAAAAAGCGACATGCACCTCAACTGAAATGCATGTCGCTTAAAACACCTTGAACCTTAACGGTTACTATGTTGCTTTAAGACCAGTCCGAGCCAATTACTACTAAGAAATCACCCGAGAAAGCGTAAGTGCCATCATTTTGTTTAGTTTCGCCAACACCTAACAGGCTCGCAATCTTTTCAGCTTGATCCGCCTGCGATGAATCTTCGTACACAATGAGGGTTTGCGAATAGTTAAAATCATCCGCATTGCCCGTTTCGATAACGGCACCATCAGGAGAAAGCTTAGCAGCAGCTTGATCCGCACATCCTGCGATACCGCAGCCATTCTTCACAGAAATGTGAACCCCAGAAAGCGAAGCATTGTTAGATGAGCTGCCAGAATTGGTTGTACCCGCAGCATCGTCCGTATTGCCAGATCCGCCGCCACCAGCTGACGACATAACAACACCAGAAGCTTCATCAATCTGAGTTTCTTCCGTAGGAGACAGACCCTGCTTTATGCGGTCCATCATTATTTGCCATTCTTCTTCGTTGAGAACTTCCCACCAAATATCATTCTCGTAGACTGAAGTGGTAGGTACTGCAGCGGTATAAACATTATTTTCTACGTCGATACCCATCATGGACTGAGCAAGACCAACCAAGCCTGTAACGCTATAGTCCGTGGTGACATATTCTGCCAGTGTGCTTACCGTATTCGTAATGGTAGCCACATCAGAATTCATTACCTTCTTCATGATGGCGGAAAGAACCAAGCGCTGGTTGGCAGCTCGAATGGAGTCGCCGTCGCCAATATCGTCATACGTATGACGGCTACGGCAAAGAATCAATGCCTGTTCGCCATTGAGTGTCTGTTGACCTGCGGAAACATGACCGCCCGCCTTGTCGTCGTTAATTTCCATAGGAACGTTAACATCGACACCGCCCAAGGCGTCAACAACAGCCTTAAAGCCGTCGAAATCGATTTCTGCATAATGGCTGATAGGAACACCTGCTAATTCGGATACCGTATCAACCGCCATAGAAGCGCCACCGAACGCATAGGCTGCGTTAATTTTCTGTTCGCCGTAGCCTTCTATATAAACCCTGGTGTCACGTGGAATAGAAACAAGCGTTACTTCTTTTTCCTGCGGGTCTATGCGTGCCAAAATCATGGAGTCGGTTCTATATGTTCCGCCGAAGGTGCCCGAAGCTTCACGATCTTCTGATTTATCTGCACCAATCAAAAGCATATAGAACGGATCAGATGGAGAGTCGGTAACAGCAAGCGAATTTAAAAGATCGGTGTCCAGATCATCGCGCAAAGAGCTATCAACCTGACTGATATACGCCCATGCCGCACCAATGCCGCCAAGGATTAAGACGCAAACAACAGCAAGCGAAACAAACAAGATACGCTTGCGCTTGCTCTTCTTCTTGCGCTCATGCTGCTGACGAACAAATTCACGACTTTGCGCATTTTGAGCATAACGTCGATTTGCACCAGCAGGGGTTACAGGAACGTAGTTGTTCTGTGCGCCATTTGAACGATGAGTGGAAGAACCATAGTTACTTGCACTATAGGCATTCACGCCTGAAGCATTTCTGCGCGATGTGCGAGAAGTGCTTTGATGTCCATACGAAGAACGGTCGAACGATTCAGCGCTTTGCTTTCGTGAAGCACGAGAGCCAGAAGCGACACGTCGACGATCCGCATGAGGACGCTCCGCGCCATTACGGGTACGAGCGGAACGCTTTGATGATTTGTTATTTGAAGCAAACATGCAATCAATAATGCAAATAATTAATGCGGAACGCAAATAAATTCGGCAAAAATCATATATTGCACGGAAATCGGATATTTTTGCGCAACTTTTGCATGCTTTCGCCACAAATTGAGGGCTTCTAATATTTATTTAACATTCTCTCATAACAAAACTGAAGCCAACTCGGAACGCAACTACACAAAGCAAACCATGGTGTAGGCTTTGCGAAACATACGGCACAGGATGCAGAAAAAGCTTCTCGAAGTTTTAGGCGCAAATCGCACGACGAAAGATCCGCACGACGAAGCCTAGGCGCGAACTATGACACTCCTAAGCGTTGTGCCATATATGCATTTGCTGCCTTTTCCACCGAATCATCCAAAGAAGCCAACTCCATAGGTGCATCCAATCCCAGTTTGCGCTGCAGCGCTACCGCAATTAAATGGTCGGCAATTTCTGGATTCTTACCAAGAAGAGGGCCATGCAAATACGTTCCGATGCAATTACGATACAGTACGCCATCCGCTCCAGAGGTGTCGTCATTGCCATGACCCACCTGGGAAACAACCTTACCAAACGGCTCTACCCCAACTCCAAGCTTCGTACGACCCGCATGATTTTCATAACCAACTACAGGCAGTTTGGCTAAAGAAGAAGATAGTACGATGTTGTCGATAAGGCGATCAAAGCCCGTGCCAGCACGCAGTGTTTCTGTATCAATAATTGACAGACCCTCTACCTCTTCATCGCCCATCAACCAACGATGACCCAAAATCTGATAACCACCACAAATAGCAAGGAGCGCGCCATCGTTTTCAATGTATGAACGAAGGTCTTCTTTCATGGCAAACAGAACCTCAGATGCAAGTTTTTGCTCTCGGTCAGGCCCGCCACCAAGCACAACAATATCTGCCTGATCTAAATTTGCCTCTTCACCATAGTGCACCGCTTGCACTTCAACAGGGATTCCACGCCACGCACAACGCTGTGCCAAAACGCGCACGTTTCCACCGTCTCCGTACAAATTAAGCAAATCAGGGAATAAGTGCACGATGCGCAAAGGATTATTTGCAAGCACTTCAACCCCTTCTTGCTGAACGACTGCGTGCTTTTTGCGCTCAGGTTCGTTGGTGCCCTGTACTACTTGATCAACTTCCGTTTTATCAGCACGCGACATCAGCGAATCACGTACCGCAGGAAGAGATGTGTAGTTCGCAATGGCGTACATCTTCCAATCGGCAGGCATAGCCAGTGCTTCGTCCACCATTTCATCTACATTATTAATAGTGCGCGCCTCAATGCCAGCATAGCGAAGGCGCAGCTGCAAATCGTTTTTGCGAATGCCACCTGCATACACTATGACGTCTTCTTGTTCTGCAAGCTCTTCGAAGTCGCAATCCCAAATCCAAGAAATGTCATGACCATCCGCTTCATTGTCGTTAATGAAAAACGCAGCAACCTTCTTGCCTTCTGCCTGCGTAATAAGCTTCATATTCTGATTAAAGCCTGTGGGATTTTTCGCCAAGTTCAACAAGACTGGTCTGCCCTGAATAGTAAGCGACTGCAAGCGTCCATTTTGAGGATCAAACAGATCAACTGCCTGCTGAAATACTTCATCACTCACACCTGCGCAATGCGACGCCAGCCACGCAGCCATCACGTTGTAGATCATATACACACCTGCGCGCTGCGCATGAAGAGAAACGCTTGATCCTGTAGCACGCTCCTCAACATCAAAAGTAATGTCGTTTCCGAAAACAGCATGTTTTGCTGCAAAATCCAATTCAGGGCGCTTGAATCCGCAATTCGGACAAGAATAGGTTCCCAGCTGACCATACTGACGATACTCATAGGTAAACATTGCCGAACAACGCTGACACATCTGAGCATCGCTGACCACATTTTGCTGCTGATGCAAATCTTCGCCAACGCCAAAGGCAATTGCCTCATTGGGGACACGAAGCGCGACCATGGCGCACAGAGGATCATCGGCGTTATACAAAAGTACCGTATCGGGCGATTCGGTAAGTGCTTGGACAATGGCATCCTGAACACGATCAATTTCGCCACAGCGATCCAGCTGATCACGGAACAAATTCAAAAGCAGAACATAGCTTGCCTGCACCTGAGGCAAAGTATGCGCAAGCCATAATTCGTCCGATTCAAACACACCCCACTGAGCGCCTTTGGACTGAAGAAGCGTAGTTGCAACGCCATAGGCAAGATTCGCTCCAGTTCTATTGCAAGCAACGGTTTTGCCCTGACGTTCCAAGGCATCAGCGATCATATTAGTAATGGTGGTCTTACCGTTCGTTCCTACTACCACAATGGAACCTTCGGTAATTTTACCCATAGATTCAGCAATAATCTGAGGGTCAAGCTTTAGGGCAATCTTGCCAGGCATGTTTGCCGCAGGACGTTTCGCCACATGACGCAAACCCCAGGTACTTACCGAACTAGCCGAACGAGCTAATAGTTTTCGTATGCTCATAGCATCCCTCTCTGAATATAGTTATCAGGCAAATAATACGGCACCTGGGTGCTACTTCGCCATAACGCATCAAAAACGCGCAATCGGAATGTGTAGGACAGGAGTCAGAATATACCTGATGCGAATGTCCGAGATGTGAATCAGAATGCACGCGATACGCAATCGGAATGCGCTCAATACATACTATCAGCGTCGCCATCCGTCGTAATAAATTCACCCAAATCTAATAATTTGTCCGAATAAACTACACCTGTTCTCTTGCAAAAAGACCGTGTCAAAAAGGCCTTCGCAAGAAACTTCAACACCTTAAATAATATGTCTAAATTATAGGTTCTATCCATAAAGTCTATAGGCTGTGCCTTTAGTTTGAACCCGTACTTTCTATAGGAGTAAACCTGCCTAATCCATCGATTCGCGCTATACTTTCATCGAATACGTCGAGGGGTTTTGATACGTGTTCAGGAGTGAGGGGGAATGATCCCGAGGGAGAAATTCCAAAAGTTGACAAGCATGCCCCTGCGTTCTTGTCGTATGAAGTGAGGATTTATGATTACCGATCTAAAAGTGAACGAACAGAACAAAAAGGAGTATTACGAAAAGGGCTACTGGACCGAACAAACCCTGTTCGATGTTTGGTCAGACCGCGTATCTAAGTTTCCTGACAATGAATATGTTAGCGACAACTTAGGCGTTCGTTTCACCTATGCGGAAATTGATGACAAAGCTGGCCGCCTTGCCGCTTGGCTCAAAAGCGTCGGGGTACAAAATGGCGACGTGGTAAGTTTCCAGATGCCACCTTGGTCAGAGTTTTGCATCCTGTATGTTGCCTGTTTAAAAGTAGGCGCTGTATGCCACCCACTTCCCGTTACCTTCAACGGCGAAGACTTGGTTTACTCCATGAGCTTGGTTGAATCTAAGGCTTTCATCTGCCCCACCTTCCACCACAAGACTAACTTCGAAGATCAGTTCCTTTCCGTCAAGAACGAAATCACCAGCTTACTCGACGGTGCATTCTGCGTTCACGATAAAACTGTAGAATCTCATGGCACTATTACCCTGAATCAGATTTTTGAAACGTTTGAACCTTTAACTGAGGCACCAGAAAGCGATTCAGACGAAATCGTTCTGATTCTTTCTACCTCAGGCACCACAGGTCGTCCTAAGGCAGTATTGATTTCTCACAACGCACTTATCTTCTCTGAGAAAACCTTTATTAAGTCTTTGCACTTAACGCGCGAAGATGTCATGTTCATGCCAGCACCACTCAATCATGCAACAGGCTTTAATCATGGCCTGATTACCCCACTTCTGCTGGGTGCTCGCGTTGTTCTGCAGCAGGAATTCCATCCTGAAGAATCCATTGAGATCATGAACAAAGAAGGCGTTACCTGGTCTATGGGCGCAACACCTTTCATTTATGACATGCTCAATGTTGCAGAAAAGAAGGGCCTTTCCTTCGATACCTTAAAGCTTTATGTTTGCGGCGGCGCTCCTGTTCCTGGCACCATGGTTCATCGTGCCGACAAGCACGGATTGAAGCTGTGCGAATGCTATGGCTCCACCGAAAGCTGCCCCCATCTTTTGGTTCCACCAGAGGATTGCCTGGAATGGAACGGCAACTGGTCTGGTATTGCCTGCGAAGGCATTGAAGTTAAGGTTGTTGACGAAAAAGGCAACGAAGTTCCTTACGGCACTCAAGGTGAAGAAATTTCCCGCGGCCCTCATATGTTTAGCGGTTATCTGAAGAATCCTGAAGCTACTGCAAAGGATTTAAGCGATGATGGTTGGTTCTATTCTGGCGACCTTTGCATCCAGGACGAACAGGGTCGCGTAAAGATCAATGGCCGCAAGAAGGAAATCCTTATTCGTGGCGGTATCAACATCTCCGCTAACGAAGTAGATAACAACTTGGACGGCTGCCCAGGTGTTGGCTCACACGCTACTATCGGTTTACCAGACGATCGTTTAGGCGAGCGTATTTGCACCTTTATTGTTCAAAAGGGCGATGTGGTTCCAACACTTGATTCGATTGCAGAATATCTGGACTCCATTGGCGTTGCAAAACGTCTTCGTCCTGAACATATCGAGTTCATTGACGAAATTCCAATGACCGAATCTGGCAAGGTTAAGCGTCATCAATTGGCAGATGAGCTTGATCGTCGCTTGAAAGAGCGCGCAGAAAAGGGCGAATAAGACAGGATTGAGCTTAGCAGCCGATTGGTAGCAGGCAAGCCAGCAGAAGCCAAACCGCGCCAAATTGCTCGTAGCCAAGCCACTAACAATCAAGCCGCTTTCACAATTCAAATATACTTACCGCATCGTAAGCCCGACCACGTGTCGGGCTTACTTTTTTTATCCGCCTTTCATCCCTTTGAAGAATTGGCACTTCTTTTCAACCTATCTTTTTTACTTACTTTTAAGTTAGCTATCTGCAGTTTTCTTGAAATTACTTCGCCGTTCAAAGTATTTTTTGACACACGACACAATTTTGCACTATTTGATGAAAAACCTACCTTTACAATCTTTCGCGCTTGAACTTGCAGATGACTTGCATATTTCAGAGAAAAGATTGTCCCTTGTGATGAAGAAAGGAGTAGCCCATGACCGCAGTCGATAAACGCGTTGATTTGCTCAATCGCGTTCTTGCGGCACACGAGGCATACTACGACATCAGACGGGACTATCTCTTTGAAGGAAAGCGATTTCCTGCATTTGCAGAATTTCACACCTATGGCGAAAAATACGTTTTAACAAAGCGTGCCAAACTGTGGGAAGTAAATACCCACGACTTCATGTTCTTTGAAATGGTTGACGAGCTTGATGAAACGCATCTTTTAGATGCCGTAAATTTCATGACCACCAAAGCTATACGCAAAGTGGACCCCTCGCCTAATCACATGTCATCTGCCCTTACGTTGGTCATTATTGCCAATCGATGCACCGACGAAGCGTTTAAGCGCGTTAGGTCAATTCGATTCCGTAAAAACTTTTGGTTAGGTTTTCGCGGTTGGACCGATCTGCGTTTAGCGGTAGTAGATCTTTCACGCAAACCTGGAACAGAAATTGAAACTAACGCCGCTGGCAAACAGCTCAAAGAAGCACTTGTCAGCAATCTTGCATTGGCGCAGTAGAGGCACACGACAAGAAAGGCTGATAAAACATGAACGCAATGCTTGTTTTACTCGGCGGCCTCATTGTTTTGATTGTAGGCTACGTATGCTATGGTGGCTGGCTTGCAAAACAATGGGGAGTTGACCCCAAACGACCTACTCCTGCGCAAGAACTTGAAGACGGTATCGACTACGTTCCGTCCAAGCCTTACGTATTGTTAGGTCACCATTTTTCATCCATCGCTGGCGCTGGCCCCATCAATGGTCCTATCCAGGCAGCAGTATTTGGCTGGGTACCTGTACTTTTGTGGGTTCTTATTGGTGGCATTTTCTTTGGAGCTATGCACGACTTTGGTGCATTGTTCGCATCACTACGTCATAAAGGACAGAGTATCGCAGCAGTTATCGCAGAAAATATCGATAACACCGCTAAGCGCATTTTCTGTATTTTTGCATACCTTACCCTGCTTCTTGTTGTTGCAGCATTCGCATCAATCGTTGCTAACACCTTTGCAGTAGGTCTTGCTAATGCAACCGATGCATCTAATTTAGCAAACCAGCGCACCGCTATGATTTCTATGCTCTTCATCGTAGCCGCTGTAATTTATGGTCTTGCTACCCGTGGCCGCAACATACCCGCAGTAGCTAATATCGGTATCGCTATTTTGATCATTGTGGTTTTGGTAGCAGTAGGTTATAACTTCCCCTACATTTCTCTTGACTACACCACATGGATGATTTTGCTTGGCGTTTACATCATGGTTGCTGCAATTGCCCCTGTATGGATTCTGCTTCAACCTCGCGATTACCTCAGCTCTTTCTTGCTGTATGGCATGATTATTCTTTCCATCATTGGTATCGTAGGCGCAAGCTTGACTGGCAATGCGTCCAACCTTGATATCCCTGCATTTACGGGATTCTTTGCAAGCAATGCCGCAGTTGATGCTGCAGGAAACCCCATTATTAACCCAGAAACAGGCGCTGCGGTAACTAATCTTTCCGCTGCTTCTGGCTTCTTGTTCCCTGTACTGTTTATCACTATCGCTTGTGGTGCTATTTCTGGCTTCCACAGCTTGGTTGCTTCTGGCACCACTTCTAAGCAGTTGGAAAAAGAATCTCATGCTAAGCCTATTGCTTATGGTGGCATGCTGATTGAATGCTTACTCGCCATTATTTCTTTGTGCGCAGTAGGTTTTGTATGGCAGGCATACTGCGCAGGCGACTACGCTTCCCCAACCGCTGTATTCGCTGGTGGCTTATCTCAGATGCTTGCTTGCATCCCTGGCCTTGAAGGTGTTGAGAGCATTGCTTATACCCTACTTATTTTGGCAGTATCAGCATTCTGCTTGACCTCACTCGACACTGCTACTCGTCTTGCACGTTATATGTTCCAGGAACTCTGGATCCCAGTAGGCGAAACCATGGAAAGCGTAACGGGCGCTCGCAAGGTATTCTCGAACCCTTACGTAGCAACTTTCATTACCGTAGTTATTGGTATTGTTTTAGGCATGACGGGCTACACCATCATTTGGCCTTTGTTCGGTGCTGCAAACCAGCTGCTTGCAGCTTTGGCTTTGCTGGCAGTTTGCGCATGGCTTGGCAATGCAGGCAAGAACAACAAGATGTTCTACATCCCAATGGTATTCATGCTTGTTGTAACCCTAACCTCCCTGGTTCAGACACTCTACGCCAAGGGTCTAGTACTTATGGCAGGTACGGGCGATTTGTTCAGCGCCGCTGTTCAGGCAATTCTTGCGACTATCCTGTTTGTTCTAGCTATCGTTTTGGCAGTCAAGGGCGCTAAGACGATCTTCGGCAAGAAAAAGCCTCAAGAAGCTTAAATTCGAGTTTGTTTCGAGTTTGAGGTGTCCATTTCGATTTCGAATAATCGTTTCGGATTCGAATACATGTTCCGAACTTGGAAGTTCGACCCAAATTCGAGCAACAAACATCCTACGAAGTGGTTCCCTTTGGAGCCACTTCTTTTTTGCCTTCAGCACTTCTGCCTTTAGCACTTTTACCCTCAGAACTCCTTGCCTAGCGATTTACAATAAGAATGACCAAAAGGTTTGAATAGCTTGAAAATCGGCATTTTATAGAATTTGTAACCTAGGGATTAATGGGGAAAGGGGATCTTTATGGCTTACGAAACAATTCTGACTGAGGAACGTGACGGTGTTCTTCTTATCACGTTTAATCGACCCAAAGCACGCAACGCCATGAGCTCTCTGATGATGGAAGAGTTCTCCAGCGAGCTTGAACGCTGGGACAACGATCCAACACAGCGTTGCTGCATTATCACCAATGCAGGTACTTGTTTTTGCGCAGGTGCTGACTTAAAAGAGCTCGCTGCGGGCACCTACCACTTACCTGAAGGTAAGGAAAATTGGGGGCTTCTAGGCATGTCAAAGCATCGCTTTAAGAAGCCGCTTATTGCAGCAGTAAATGGCGTTTGCGTTGGCGGCGGACTTGGATTGGTGCTTGCTTGTGATATTGCTATTGCGAGCAGTCATTCGGTATTCGGATTGCCCGAAGCACGCCACGGTCGTGCATCCACTGGCGATGGCGCTATCCTTCGTTTGATGCAGCAAATCCCTCAGAAGTATGCTGCCGAACTTATCCTTGTTGGCGATAATATCGATGCCGAAAAAGCCTACGAATGGGGACTGGTCAGCCGCGTTGTTGACGAAGAGGAATTGCTTCCTACGGCATTCAAGCTAGCTGAAGGCATCGTAAAGAGTGCGCCTCTTGCAATCGAGTATTCTAAGGCAGCCATGAAAGAAGCAGCTGCTTGTGACGATAAATTTCCTGGTGCTGGCTGGGGTATTATGGATTATTATCAAGAACTCGTTAACGCCACCGAAGATTCTCTTGAAGGCCCGAAGGCATTCGCCGAAAAGCGCGAGCCACAATGGAAAGGATGCTAAGTGAGCGCCGAAAACGAAACAATTAATGAAAACCCATCTAGCCTTGAAACTGAAGGCCCCGCACGCTCTTCTGAGACGGTAGCAGCCGATGATTCCGCATGTTCTTCAGGGCCAACCGCAACTGAAGGTCCCACTTGGAATCCTTCCGAGTCTACCGAGATGCCTGTTTCCTGCCCCAACTGCGGGCAGGAAACTTCTTTCGAAATTTGGACCGTACTTAATGCGCAGGACAATCCCGAAAAAGCAGCTAGCCTAGCCGCAGGAACTCTTACTGATTTCACCTGCCCTCACTGCGGATTCCGTACGATTTTGGACCATCCTTGCATGTTCATCGATCCCGATCATAAGCTTATGGTGTACAACGTTTGCGGTGATCCCGAAATGACACAACAGGCCGAAGAAACCTTCGCGGCGCTTCCTTCTATTGATGAGGTAATGAATTCTGCTGAATTTCGTATGGTTGATAGCATGCAAGAACTTTCGGACAAAGCAGCTATTTTTGCAGCTGGATATGACGATAGAATCATAGAAATGCTCAAACTGAGCGTGCTTGGATACGCGCAACATCAAAATCGCATTGCTGAAGATACCCCTTGCATGGTGTCCTTCATTGAATCAAACGACGAAAGAATCACGTTCCATATTCAGACAGAAACCGAAGGGTTTACAAGCTCAATGTCTACGGAGTCGTACGAAGTTTTCGCGAAAGCCTTAGAGTCGTTTGACAAAGATGCCCTCGCACAAATTACGAAAGTGGATGCTGGCAGATCAGCTTACGTAGTTGACTTAGAGTGGGCCTATTACGTTCTTGATGCCATATCTGATTAGGAGTAATGCCTATTTCGCCTATTTACTTACAACTATAAAGGCGGTTTGCACGTCGCTCTAATGCGCAGCAGTACAAACCGCCTTTGTTTTGCCATTTTGGATAACGCTTAGTGGAATTTTAGTGCTAGCGCCATGAATCGACAGCGCTCGCGCGCCTGTGTCACTAGGCACGCGCAGCAGCTTCTTCGGCAGCACGAGCTGCTGCTAATTCGGCCGCCTCTTCAGCATTAGCAGGATACAAGCCATAGCTTGGCTGCAAAACGCTTTCGGGCATTGGCTCACCCGCATAACAACGCACCGAGCCATCAGCATCAAACACGTCGATATCTGCATCCGAATAACCCAGCTCTTCCAAAACCTCACGCGTATCATAGCCAACAGGGCGAGAACGATACAGTACAGGGTCACCCATACTTGCCAAACGAACAGGCGCCGTTGTAATGGTATAGGAATGATCTTCCCCATAACCTTGATCTTCGTAATACACGCGACGGAGCTGATCGTTGTCGAAAGCTTCCTTGTCCTGCAAAACATCCTCTACCGTGCGGCACTTTTCACACGCAAGTTCCTGCTCCATCAAAAACGGCTTCCACTCTGCCCAGGTCTTGGTCTTGAAGATTGCCTCCATTGCAGCAATAACTTCAACATTTTTACCGTTTTGAGCAAGTGCCTCTAAACTGGTATAGGACTCGTCTTCCCAATATTTAGGATCCATGCCAATAGCTTCGAATACCTTGCGGTGGAATTTATTGTAGTTACCGAAGCACATTACGAACCACACGCCATCGGAAGTAACGTAACTGTTGTTGGTTGGACACGGAGCTTCAGCACGATTTTTTGGATGCTGCTGACCTTGCTGTTGTGCACAGATAGCGCTCATCATGCCCCAGTTAGAAACGTGATACAAGCTGGTTACCACTTTATCGCCCACGCCCGTACGCTGCGCATTCCACAGCGCTGCCAAAATACCGACTGCCAAAGCGTTAGACGAATTCCAATCGCCGAAAGCAACAGGTGAATTGCCTACCTCAAAATGCTCGCCCGCATTAGGGAAGCTCATTGTTACACCACCGCGCGCAGAATAGGTAATGGCATCATAACCTTGCTCGTCTGCCATTTCTCCTCGTTCGCCATAGCCGCGAAGCTGTGCCCAAACAAGGCGAGGAAATTTCTTATGCAGCGTTTCGTAATCGAGCCCCATACGCTTTAGTGCAGGCGTGCGATTACTGGTAATAAAAACATCGGCTTCGGAGAGCAACTTCAGCATAGCCTCCATACCTTTTTCTGTTTTGAGATTAAGCGAAACCCACTTGCGATTAAATCCGCCACAGTCAAAAGCTGCATCATCAATATCAGTTTTAAATTTCATACCCCAAGAAACACCTTGAGTGCGCTGATCGTCGCCTATTTCGCGCTCGATTTTGTATACGGTAGCCCCTAATTCAGCTAGAAGACGAGCGCATCCTGGTGCTGCCGCAAAAATAGTAAGATCGACAACCTTTAGTCCTTGCAATCCACCCATAGTTTCCCTCTCCCTCTGAGCGTGATCCCCTTATTTCTTTATGCCTTAATAGTACGAGTACTAGCTCTTTGGTTGCACGCTTTTCTTCCAAGCGGAGTGTTTTAATTGTCCTGCGCCGCAAGATACACCAGCTGTGCCTCAATACTGCGAAGCGATGCCCAGCGAAGCGATTCGTCCACACCTTCATACACTGCGTCAAAAAGAGCATCAGCATCACGCGAAACACCAGAGGCAAGTGCCTCTTTAACCTGATCAAGCCTTTCAAAGCGATGTTCACGCGTAGCTTCTAACGCACGCATGGGATCAGTCACAGGATATCCGTGTCCAGGACAGAAAATGCGCACCTTACCCAAATTAACTAGATCCTCAAGCAAATCAAGCGATGCCAAATAGTCGCCCAAATGCCCATCAGGATAAAATACCACCGTAGGTCCATGGCGAAAAACAACATCACCTACGAACATGAGCTGCTCTTCGGAAAGAAGAAGACCCATCGAATCGCTTGAATGACCAGGTAATTTATACACTTCGAATATCGGAGCACCCTCGAATGGATACAAAAGCCCTTCCTGAAGCAGATGGTCTACCTTAAAAGGTCCGCAAGGAGCATCCGCTCCCATTTCCTCTTTTGGGCCATAAATAGGAGCGCCTGTCTTGTCGGCAAGTTCACGAGCGCCTGCCGTATGGTCATGGTGATCGTGTGTCAGGAAAATGGCGCCGACTTTTACTCCCATTTCTGCACAGGTATCTAAGATACACTGCGTTTGATCGCCTTCAGGAGATGGATCGATCACGATAGCTTGCGTGTCTTCACCCTGCACTTTTTCAGGATTAGCGACGATCCAAGTATTCGTGCCCACATAGGTCATGGGGCTGGGGTTATCCGCGCGAAGGCACGTTACTAAATTACTAACCCGACCACCTCGCCAAGGAGTTTCATCCACGATAAAAGTAGCGTCCTGTGCTGGGGCTTCCTCTTCGTCGAACTCTCCCGAAACAATAGCTTTTAGGCGATCGGCGACGGAGTTTTCAGAAGCGTTATTCAAATTCATCACCGTATTCTCCCCTTACGAAAGTTCTCCGCGCAGTCCAATAGAACCATCTTCGCGATAATACGGTTTTGACATAATTTTCTTTAACGTACGACGTGCCGAAACAAAGGTTTCTGCATCGTGGGCATTTGCAATCGCCGTTAGGTTATACACCGTAGGAGCCAACACGAGCCAACGGTTTGCATCTGCTTCCCTCATTGCATACGAAGGAGTAACCCAACCAGCAATTTGCGCTTCGCTTGTTTTATCGTCTGCCACTTGACCTTCAGGCATCAACGCCGAGAAGAAGAAAGTATCGTAACGCTTGTGCTCGAATTCTGGAGTGCAGAAATTAGCAATAAGGCCCAGCAGATCGGTGCGAAGGACCAAATCGCGACGCATGAGCATTTCCGAAAGCGCCAATTCATGTGCCTCAAGCGCTCTGCGATCTTCCTGCCAAGAAGGATCAGATAAATCAGTTACCATTTCACCGTTTTCATAACCAGCAAGAAGCACGCCGCATTCTTCAAACACTTCACGTGCTGCCGCCACAACAACCCTGCGAGCAGTTTCTTCATCAACATTCATATAGCCCGCCCATTCGGTAGGCGTAGGACCAGCCCATTTAAGGCCTTTTTCTGAGTCTTTATCATCAACGCGACCGCCAGGAAATACCACAGCATCGGGCACAAAATCCATCGTTTTTACGCGACGAAGCATAAATACTTCGAGTTCCTGACCTGTTGGAAAATCCTCGGGATAGTTACCATCTTCGATGCGATACTTGGTCTGACCAGGTTTAGAATCGCGTACCAACATTACTGTTGCTGCAAAGCGCGGCTCTACTGGTTGAAAATCAGGGTTGTCCAAAAGCTCGCGAGCTGCCTCGAGCGATTTCTTATTTGGATCGCTTTCAATCACATTGCCATTTACTCGAATACCCATCGCGCCCTCCTTGTACGATCGGCGAAAAGAGTCGTGCTGCATGCTAGAAAAGAAGTGGAACCCGCCAGTCTTTAAGCACTCACACTAATGCTCTCTTATTTTGTTTTCTTACCAATCATACTCACTAAAGTAGCGCTCTCCAAGTAAGGTTTTATCAACAGATGCTGATATCTGAAATCAACTATCCTTTTCGACAGCAACAGAAAAAGAAACAGAAGCGGAAGTATTCTTCTTCATACCCCAACGAAGCAACAATGCTGAATTGCAAATAACAAGCACTGAACCCGCATTATGAACCAGCGCTCCCACAACAGGATTCAAGATACCCAGCATCGCCAATATAATGGCAACAAAATTGAGTGCAAGAGAAAACGTCATGTTCACTTTAATAGTAGTCATCATGCGTTTTGAAAGTGCAAGCATATGAGGTAGCGCATCAATATTGTCGCGCACTAAGGCAATATCTGCAGCATCCACAGCAATATCACTGCCAACACCGCCCATCGCTACACCAACGTAAGCTCGCTTTAAAGCGGGGGCATCATTAATTCCATCTCCTACCATGCAGGTATGCTGACCTTTTGCTTCAAATTTTTCAATAGCTGAAAGCTTATCTTCGGGCAGACACTCCGCATGAACTTCTTTAACCCCTACAAGCGATGCAATATGATGTGCTGCTTGTCGATGATCACCCGTCAAAAGCACAGGAACAATACCAAGCTTTGTAATACCAGACACCGTACCATGCGAAGCTTCGCGAACTTGATCCGCCAGTACCACAAACCCTGCAGCAATACCATCCACGCCTACATGAACAATGGTGCAACCTTCTTTTTCGTATGCCGCTGAAGCATTAGAAAGAAAACCACGGATTTTTTCTTCTTGCATAAGCTCAGCATTGCCTGCAACGACCATCCGATCATCAACAAATGCCTTAATACCGCGGCCCGGCAACATTTCAAAGTGTTCGGCTTTTGCAAGAGAGCAAAATAATCCGTTATCCAAGGGAGATTGGAGGGATTTGTTATTCGTAGATTTTAATTTCGCCTTATACGAGTCTACAATGGCACGTCCAAGAGGATGTTCGCTTGAGTTTTCCGCACTAGCAACTAGCCAAAACAGTTCGTCCTCATTTGATAGATTTGCAGTAATAGATTCCTTACTAAGAGCAGATTGCAACGTTGCGTCGTGATGCGAGGCTGCAAACACATGAACTGCTTCAACTTCCGGCTTGCCGCGCGTTAACGTACCCGTTTTATCAAACGCCACACGCGCAACTTTTGCCAAGCGCTCCAAGGCATCGCCTTCACGCACCAGTACGCCCCACTTCGTTAAATTACCAATTGCCGCCATGATAGCGGTAGGTGTTGCAAGAACTAACGCGCAAGGGCAAAACACAACCAGGATAGTAACAGCGCGAATGATTTCGCCCGTAACCGCCCACGTGATAGCAGCAGAAAGGAGTGCGATAACCACAATCCAAGTTGCCCATTTATCAGCTAGGCGGACAATTTTCGCCTTACCTGCATCAGCCGACTGAACAAGCGCAATCATGCGAGCAAGAGAACTATCTTCACCAACTTTAGTAGCCTTCATAGTAAAAGCGCCAAATTGATTAACGGTGCCACTGCGCACTTCATCCCCAGGATTTTTATCAATAGGGAGCGGTTCTCCTGTCATTACCGATTCATCAATGGAGGTTTGACCTTCAGAAATTACCCCATCAACAGGAATTGTTTCGCCAGGAAGAACGCGGCACATATCACCTACTGCCACGTTTTCAGCAGCAATAGTTTGTTCCTTCCCGTTAACAACAATGCGTGCTGTTTGTGGTGTAAGATTCACCAAACGTTCAATGCCCGCACGCGCCTTTGCAACCGTAATGTCTTCCAAAAGAGCACCAAGCTGCATAATGACCGCAACTTCCCCTGCGGCGAAATATTCGCCAATTATTATTGACGCGATCAAGGCCAACGAAACTAGTACGTCAGCTTTAATATCGAACTCAGTAACCAGGCCTATGACAGCTTCCATAATGATAGGAATGCCGCAAAGCACGATGGCAATCCATGCTGGATCAACGGGCCAATCAATAGGGACAAACAAGCTTGTTAAAACCGCAACGGCAGAAATGATCAAAAACGCAATATCACGCTTCATGCCACCCCATTCAAGCAGTTTTTCCATTGCTTCAATCATGCGTGGTTCTCCCTTTTCGTTGTTGAATTCTTGATAAGTTAACCATGGCTTTATACCCATAGGGGTATAGGTTTAGAAAAATAGTACGCCTTGGTTAATTTCTATGCAAGAGCAATTTTTGGTTCGGGCTATACTAGAAGGAGTAGCGGATTAAAGGAGCACTTTTACATGAAACAATGTATGGATTCTGATAACTTGCATCGTCGTTTCAAGAAGATCATCGGCCAAGTACAAGCAATCGATCGCATGATTGACGAAGACGTTCCTTGTGAAGATGTTTTGTCTCAGATTAATGCCGCAAAGTCGGCACTCCACAAGGCAGGGCAAGTTGTTTTAGAAGGACACATCAAACATTGCGTTCGAGATGGCATTGAACATGGCGATGCCGATAAAACCATCGAAAACTTCACCAAGGCGGTAGAACGCTTTAGTAATTTTTAAAGCTAAGAAGCAGAATGGGACCCACATAAAAGAATTAATATCTGTCATTTATTAGAGAGCATTTGTTCGTTTTTGGGCAATATAAACACCAAACTTAGCTAAAACGATGCGCAACATTCCCCCTTTTTCATAAATTGTTATTATTTTAATAACATTTTTTCGTATTCCGTCCCTATCTGGTCAAATTCGGTGATAGTATGAATTCATAGTAAAAGTGAAGGTTTTATGGAGCCATTTGTCTTCGCTTAAATGAAGAAGGTGCAGCGAAGACAGCTGGCAGCTAAAACCGCAACGGTAAAGGAGGTGCACAGATGGATTTTTTGACTGATCCCGTCTTGTTAGCGCGTATCCAGTTTGCGCTTACAGCGATGTATCACTTCATCTTCGTGCCACTATCCATCGGCTTGGGCCTTATCGTGGCAATCTTCGAAACGAAGTATTACCGCTCACAGAAGCCCGAAGATGCCGCTGCTTCACGTTTCTGGGTTAAGGTGTTTACGGCAACCTTTGCCCTTGGTGTTGCTACTGGTATTACGATGGAATTTTCATTCGGAACCAACTGGGCAGATTACGCACGTTTTGTCGGTGACATTTTCGGTGCTCCTCTGGCCGCAGAAGCCCTTCTGGCCTTCTTCTTGGAGTCGGTCTTCTTGGGCGTGCTTCTGTTCGGACGTAAAAAGGTTGGCAAGAAGTTCTATCTAGCCTCCGCTTGGCTTGTTTGGTTTGGCTCTTGTCTGTCTGCTTTGTGGATCATCATTGCAAACTCTTGGATGCAGACCCCTGCAGGCGCCGAACTTTCCGCCGACGGAACCCAGGCAATTTTGACTGACTTTATCGCAGCTGCATTCAACGCCACCACTATCCCTCGCTATTTGCACACCGTTGATGCACTGCTCATCATGGGTGCCTTCATGGCGCTTGCAATTGGTGCTTGGTATTTAAAGAAAGGTCGCCATACCGAATTCGCCATGAAAACTGTGCGAGTAGCTTCCGCAATCGGCTTGGTTACCACCTGCCTCATGATTGTATTTGCTCATCAATCTGCTGTAGTAGTTGCCGAAGAGCAGCCCACTAAGTTTGCCATGATGGAAGGCGCTTACGAAACCGAAGCTATGCCTTTATATGCGCTTGGCTGGGTCGACGAAGAAAGCCAAGAAGTTATTACACCATTGGCTATTCCTGGCGGTACCTCATTCTTGGCTTCTTGGGATTTTGAAAAAGAATACCCTGGCTTAAATGAACTCGCAGCAAGTGGTGCCTATGGCGATGAATTTACCGAGGAAACTATCGATCAGCTTCCCGTAAATACGGTATTCCAGAGCTATCACTTGATGGTTATCATGTTTGGCCTTATTGCCCTGACCACCATCTTGGCATTCATCTTTACCTATCGAAAAGGCCGCATTAAGAACATGCGTTGGTTACAGAATCTTGCTATTATTTCGCCCCTGTTCCCCTTCCTGGCAATTCAGGGTGGCTGGGTAACAGCAGAAATTGGCCGCCAGCCTTGGGTAGTCTACCCAGCAGAAAGTAGCCCAAGCGGCATCAGCCTGCTAACCGATCAAGCAAATTCCTTGGCAGTTTCTTCTCCCGAACTCGCCATTACCATTACCCTATTCTGCTTGATTTATCTCTTTTTGATTATTGGCTGGGCACGCATCGTTATCCATATCATCAAGAATGGTCCTCACTGCGAAGAAGTACAGAAGGATGGTGAATAGGCATGACTGTATTAGGAATTCTTTGGTTTATCCTTATTGCCGTCCTTATTGCGGGCTACTTCATCTTGGACGGATTCGACCTTGGCGCAGGTGTTCTTTCTCCTTTTGTTGCTAAGGACGAAAAAGAAAAAGCGATCGTACGTCGAAGTGTCGGTCCCGTTTGGGACGGCAACGAAGTATGGCTGCTTACCGCTGGTGGCGCACTGTTCGCCGCTTTTGCCCCTGCATATGCAACAACGTTTTCGGGATTTTACCTGGCAGTAATGTTGGTACTCTTTGGCCTGATCATTCGCGCTGTTTCTCTCGAATATCGCGCGCACGACCCCAAATGGAAGGGCGTCTGGGATGCATTCTTCTTCGTTGGATCCCTCCTTCCTGCCTTGTTGTTTGGTGTAGCTATTGGCAACGTTTACGCTGGTATTCCTATGGATACAAATGGCGATTATATTGGCGTTCCTCTTCTGGGATTGGTCACACCCTTTACGCTGTTGTGTGGACTTTTGGGCTTGTCTATTTTCCTTACCCAAGGCGCAACGTGGCTTGCCATGAAAGCCCCAAAACCTTCCGATTTTCAGGCACGCGTTGCAGGACTCCGTCGTCCTCTCGCTTTGGTAAGCCTAGTATTATTTGTGGCAGTAACCGCTTATGCCCTTGTTGGAATTCAGCCTACGATGGATCCCACACTTGAGATAGTTCGTTGGGCAGTATTTGTATTGGTAGCTGCTGCTTTGATTGGCGTTGTAGTTACCTCTAAAGAAGATGGCAACGATTTAGTCCCATTCCTTGTAAGCAGTGCATCAGCTTTGTTCTTGGTTGTATTGTTTGCCGCTTCTATGTTCCCGAACTTGGTAGTTGCGACGATTGGCGAAAATATCACGATTGCAACAGCAGCATCATCCGATCTGGCACTTGGCTGGATGACAGGCATCACTTGCATTGGTTTGCCTTTAGTGCTGATTTATCACGTAATTATCTATCGCACCTTCCGCGGCCGTCTGACCGATGAAGATCTTCAAGAATACTAATCTTGAATAGATCGGGGCCGCTGTGAAGTTGTTCTTCGCAGCGGCCTTATTGTTTAGTATTAACTCATCACGCAAGCTGCATGATAAGTATCTCTACTTTTGAAAATAGCATAGAGAACCCTCAGCACTGCGTTTTCGGACAGCCTTCGCTTACCAAGCTTCAAACAAAGCAAATGGCATAGCGTAAATGACGCGCCGAAAGCTTTTTCTATCCCTAAAGCATCTCGCGCTAATCAGGGGCTATGCCCTAAAAGCTTTGTTTAAAGCTTTACTCAGGAATGTCCGAAAACGCAGTGCTGAAAGTTCTCTGACTAAGTAATCAAAACAGCGCCAAACAACCAACGAACCTCCAAAAGGATTTACTATGATTGACCGCCTGCTATTCACTATCAAAGGAGTTAGCACAGCATTGCGCAACTGCGTGCTGTTCTCCTTTGTTGCAGGCGCGCTTATAGCTATTCAAGCTCTTTGCCTTACTACCGCGCTTGTTAATCTGTGGTACAGCCAAGCTCTCCTTGATCAAATTCCTTTTATTGCGGGGTTTTTGGCATGTCTTGTTGCTCGCCAAATCTTAGACAACGCTCAAAGTAAATGGCTTGAAACTTTTGCAGCAAATCGAGCTGATGAGTTTAGAGAAGCTTTATTCGAAAAGCTCTTCAAGCAAGGGCAAACACTCATTCAACAAAAAGGTACGGGTGGGTTTGCCACCCTTTTGATCGAAGGCGTCGATCAAGTCGAATCATATCTCCATATGATTCTTCCCCGCATGACCAAGCTTGTAATAATCCCTGTTATGCTGCTCGTGCTGCTGTTTGTGTTTGATTGGGTATCTGCTCTTATCGGTCTTATGGTATTTCCTGCAATCATCTTACAAATGGTATTGATCGGGCACACCGCAAGCCTTGAAGCAGGCAAGCAACACAAGGAATATCAGCGCCTTGCCAATCATTTCCTCGATTCCATTCGCGGTATAGATACGCTCAAGTTTTTCGGAAGAAGTAAAGCTCACGCACAGCGCATTTTTGAATCCAGCGAACGCTTTCGAAAAGCAACTATGAAAACGCTACGTGTTGCTACGCTTTCAGGTGCGGTATTGGACGCATTTTCAACCGTCTCCATTGCTGCCATTGCGGTGCTACTAGGATTCCGCCTTGTCGATGGTTCGCTTGGTTTGTATCCAGCCTTGTTTGTCCTTGTGGTTATGCCTGACTACTTTAGGCCTATTCGCGAATTCGCTTCTGACTATCATGCGTCACTCGATGGAAAAAATGCATTACGGAGCATTTTGGATACCCTTGGAGCAAACGGTGAGATTAGTAGTGAATCGGCTGACGAAGATACGACTGCTGCTATCAACGCAACCGCCGCTAACAATAAACCCGTTGGCAGCAGTACAACTGCCACCCGCTCAGCTGTCGACAAAACAACCTCCGCTATCAACGACACCACGTTATCTTCTCCCGCATTTTCCCTTGAGCTTCGCGACGTTTCTTTTTCTTACGGCTCATCGTCATCCTCGAACGCAAATACATTCGCGCTCGAAAACATCTCTGCCACCTTTTTTGGCGGACAGCGCATAGGAATCGTCGGTGCTTCTGGCAGCGGCAAAAGCACTCTTGCCCACATTCTTGCAGGATTAACTGATCCCACCTCAGGAAAAATCGTTCTTAATGAGCAGCGATTATCAACGCTTAATACTCCTTGGTGGCATCATCGTGTTGCCTACATCCCTCAGGACCCTCACATCTTTCACGCATCACTTCGCGACAATGTGGCGTTTTATCACCCCGAAGCATCCGATGCTGATCTTGAACAGGTATGTTCACTTATAGGACTCAATTCCCTCATCGAAGAATTACCTGAAGGGATCAACACTATTATTGGGGAAGGCGGTCATACCCTCAGCGGCGGACAAGCACAACGCATCGCGTTTGCTCGAGCCTTCCTGAACGACGAATGCAGTGTATTGATATTCGACGAACCTACCGCACATTTGGATATCGAAACAGAGCTGGAGCTCAAAGAGCACATGCTTTCTTTGATGCAAAACAAGCTCGTGTTTTTCGCCACGCATCGTATGCATTGGCTTTCCGCTATGGACTCAGTAGTGGTGTTGGATAAAGGTAAAGTTGTTATGCACAATGACCCCTCTACCCTGGACAAGAACTTCCTTAAAGGAGGTGAATCTCATGAGCAATAAACGCAGCGAAAAGGTGGCTGCCACAAACGCAACTAATACGAGAAGTTCAACTAATACAACTAATGTGGCTAACGCAATAAACACCGCTAATGTCACCAAAGTAAAGGCTGGCAAAGCAAGCGCCTTTTCGTGGAAAGATGACTCATGGGTGAAACCTTATCTTGGGCGCTACAAGAAAACTCTGTGTCTTGCAATCTTTTTGGGAGTGCTCACCATTGGCTTCGCTGCAGCATTGATGTTCACGGCAGGTTTGCTTATTGGGCAGTCGGCAGAAATGCCCTACTCAATTTTGCTCCTTGGCACGCCGTTGCTTTGTGTACGCATTTTCGGCATTGGCAAGCCTCTGTTGCAATACGCTGAGCGTCTTACCAGCCACGATTGGGTTTTGCGCATGACTTCAAGTTTGCGCGTAAAGCTCTACGACGCTTTTGAATCTAACGGTATCTTCTTCCATTCTCTGCACAGATTAGGAGATGCACTCGGTCTTCTTGCCGAAGACATTGGTCACCTTCAAAACCTATACCTACGCACCATATTCCCTAGTGTTATTGCCTGGATTTTGGGGCTAGTCCTTGTTATTGGGTTTGGCTGCTTTACGTGGTGGATGGGTCTTCTTGTATTGGGCTTGGTGCTCATAGAACTCGTGGTAATTCCGCTTGTCTCGGTTTCAATTAACGGAGCACGTCTGGCAAAGCATAAATCACTTAAATCGGCCTTGTATACCGAAGTGACCGATGATGTTTTGGGAATAACCGACTGGATATTATCAGGACGCTATGACGACTACCTTACCCACCACAAACACACACAACAAACGCTTCGTGAACTTGAACGCGCAGGTCATTCGTTCGACAAGAAGCGCGACCTCGTACTGCAGATATTCTTTGGAATAGGAGCCGTCGTTGTCCTTTTCTGGGCGGCAACACAGTTTGGTGGAGAAATCGGTGGAAACTCCAATTGGATCCTTGCTTTTGTCTTAGGCTACTTCCCTTTGATTGATGCCTTTGCCCCCCTTTCTGCCGCAGCTACTGAGGCGCGATCTCATCAAGATTCAATTGAACGCCTTAATGAGCTCCCGCAACCAGACAAAGTAAAGCGGTCGAAATCAAATGGATGCAAGGGGTACGCTGGACAGCGCGCCTACGATCTTGTTCACGACAGCGATTCCATTCGCAGCCGCGATTTCATTCACGCCTATGATCTCATTTTCGATAAGGCATCCTTTACCTATCCTGAATCTAAGCGCCTGCTTATTAACAATCTTTCCCTTCAAATAAAAGCAGGAGAAAAGATTGCGGTTCTAGGACGAAGCGGCGCTGGAAAATCTACCCTCGCCTCATTAATAAGGGGCGACCTTACCCCAACTGTTGGACAGGTTCTTATTGCTGATAGGCATGCCCTTGCAAAAGAAGACCGAGCAAAGAGCGTGCCAGAAAACAGCGCTCATGATGATAACGCCCCTGACACTATCGAGCTTCGTCCCACCTGCACCCTTGGCGATAGTGCCGCCGAATACTTTGGCGTCATCCAGCAGAAAACCTATCTCTTTAATGCAACGTTGCGCGAAAACCTTCTCATTGGAAACACCGAAGCAAGCGACGAGCTCCTTATAGAAACACTCCATCGAGTTGGCCTCAAGTCCCTTTTAAAACGACTTCCGAAAGGACTTGACACTCTCGTGGATGAAGCAGGCATTGGCTTTTCGGGCGGAGAACGTCATCGAATTGCACTCGCGCGCGTATTACTTCAGGATGCCCCCATCGTTATTCTTGATGAACCCATGGTAGGACTCGATCCCGTAACCGAACAGCAAGTTCTCGATGCCATCTTTTCTACCCTAAAAGACAAAACCGTCATTATGATCACCCACCACTTGCAGGGCGTATCTTATATGGATCGCGTATTGCTTCTTGAAAAAGGAAATCTTCGTCTTGATGGAAATCCCGAAGAACTAAAAGAAACGAGCAGCTACTTCCGTTCGCTGCTCGCTTTAGAAAACTAGGCTGTCTTTTGTTGTTGTCTATTTGGCGTGACAACGACCTGCTCACTGGACGCACTGCGCATCGAAGAGCCTGTCTACTCGCTACGTTATTCGTCGTCTTCGTCTGAGGAATGCTCAATCTCTTCAATAAGAACGCTGATCTTATCGATGCGGTAACCATCCATAATATTGATTACCAGCGTAAACTTCTTGTCGTCGTGAGTAAGTTCAAACGTGTCGCCCTCTTCAGGAATCTTGTCGAGCAAATCGAGCATCAAGCCACCCGCAGTTTCATAGTCATACACAGGAACTGGCTCAAAGCCCAAGAACTCAACGAACTGATCAACAGGAAGCGATCCATCAACCACGTACTGATTTTCACGAACCTTTAAGATTTCGTCCTGGTCATCGTGGAGGTATTCGTCTTCCATGCGGCCAATAATCTGCTCTACCACGTCACTCATGGTAACAATGCCCGATGTTCCACCGTGCTCATCAACAACTACCGCAATCTTGGTGTGTTTTGCCTGCAGCATCTGCATTAACTTGGACAGCGACAAGCTTTCAGGAACTGCCTGGATAGTACGAATACGCAAGTCCTTCATGGAAGAACCTTCAGGCAACAAGTAAGCATCCTTGATGTGGACAAAACCAATAATGTTGTCCTTATCTTCCTTATACACAGGGTAGCGCGTAAATTTATTCGCACCCATAATTTCAAGGTTGGTTTCAAGGGCATCGTCCAAGTCGATAGCAATAACCTCGGTACGAGGGGTCATGATGGATTCAGCATCCTTATCGTCCAAATCAAAAATATTGTCGAGATACTGATACTGATCCTGCTCGATAGAACCCGACTCCGCACTTTCTTCCAAGAGAATCTTAATTTCCTCTTCGGTGTATGCATCGTGTTCCTTGGATACGTCATGACCAGTTAAACGCATAATGCCGTTGGTCAACGTATTGAACAACCACATGATGGGATAGGTCATCATGTAGAACGCATGCAGAGGTCCTGCCGTATGTAGTGCATAGCTTTCGGTATTCAGAATAGCCATAGACTTAGGTACCAATTCGCCTACTACCACATGCAATGCCGTCATGATGAAGTAACCAATTGCAACCGAAATTGCTGTAACGGCAGCATCGGGCAATCCCAAAGCCACGAACACAGGATGGAACAGAGCAGAAATTGCAGGTTCGCCCAACCAACCAAGTGCCAGCGATGCCAAGGTAATACCCAGCTGGCAAGCAGACAGATAGGCATTTACGTTGCCTGCAATGTGAGCTGCTCGCTTAGCGCCTGGTTTCCCTTCTTCAACAAGAAGCTCTACCTGAGACTTACGAACACGAACCAAAGAAAATTCCGCCATAACGAAGAAGGCGTTCATTAACAAGAAGAAAACTACTAATAAAAGACTTACCCAGATTGGCATGTATTAATCGTTCCTTTCAACAAGCCATAAGAGATTTCCAAATACTTGCCTTGAGCTATTACACGGCAATCTCCCCCTTTAGGGAAAGGCACGAAATCGGATGAGGCTCTTCCGAAGAAGAGCATATTTGAACATAAGAAAACGCAGTCTTGTCACACAGAGACATAGACCGCGTCGGACTAGATACAGAATGCGTATGTGTTACAAAGCGTTTTCGGATCGAACAACATCGACCGCCGCCGTCGGAGTCATTCACGACAGCTAAATCTCCTTATCTGGTAACAGCAACGCGCTGTTTCCATCGCGAACTAACGTTCAGTCGAATCGGTAGCGCTTCTTGAGTGTTTCCCCAAGCGCTTCTTCGGCTACTGGACAAACATCGAACGCGTTCCAATTCGCTAATACATCATGGTATCAATGCGAAAAGCTTTGTCAATTATCTTCAGGGCAGACGTGGCGTCTTCACAAACTTAGCGCAGCTTGAAAAGCTCTTCGATAATACTGGTAAGTTTTTCTCGATGGCCTGCACTGTCAGGTGCACTGCTCATTACTGACATAAGATAGGTAGTGCCATCGCATTCGATCAGACCAGCATCACACAAGCCGCTGAATCGCGGGCTTGAGGCAATCCATCCCGCTTTATTCATGACGACCGCACTCCTAGAAACATCGGACGAGCCTGCAGAGCCTAGAACTTCTTCAACAGTGTCGCGAATAAGCGAAAGATTGGTCTGTGTATATATCTCACGCAAATGTTTAGCCGCTTGCGTATCGCTTTGTAGATAGGTATAGATATGGAACCACAGCAGGGCAGATTCTCTAGCAGAATAGCGAGGGAAATGCGTGTCGTGCGCAATATCGGAATCAACCCCGCACGACTCAAGCCAGTCGGTAAACCCTGATCCATCGTAGCGATTGCGCAAATTCGAAAAAGCATTGTTATCTGAATAGCGCACCGACGCATCCATGAGGCTGATGGCTGAACTCGAAAGTCCCGATTTTCCATCAGCTAAATGTTCGCTCAAATAGGCAGCATAAATTCCCTTAAAAGAACTTGCACCATAAATGCGGGTATCTAAGTTGTAAGCAATGCCTTGGCCTGTGTTTAGATTTAAGAAGAAACAACCAACCGAATAGCCTTCTGACTCCATCGAATCAATTGCCGCATCAAGGGCTGCCATGTCCTTTTCTTCGTGCTGACCCGAAGATTGACCCTCGATTAAAGAAAATGCCTGAGCACTCTGATCGGCATCATCGACTTCCTGAAGAGCATCTACGGTAATATACATTTTCGCTAAGACGCTTTGCGCGCTGCGCTCTGCACTTTGTGTCAGGTAAGAGCCGCCCATCTCCGCTGCGTCCAAGGCTGCCTGCTCTACTACTTGTTTGCGAAAAACAGTTTGTGCAATGGAAGAAGATTCCACCGAAGGAATACTCTCTTGCGCCGCGCGATCCCCCAGCGTAAACGATGCTCCCGTGCAAACACAAACAAGAACAAGACTCAAACCACCCACGAGCATTGCTGCACGATGTTGGCATATATATGCTTTTCCTTGACAAATCCTACGCTGCAATACGTCTTTGAAATACTGCTTTGTGCTTCCATTTTTAAGTTCCGTTGGAATTATGCCGCCATCTTTCAAAGCTACACGAACGAAGTGAACCGCCTTTTGAGCAGCATTTTGAACAGCGCTACGAATCGCATCGAGGAAGTCTTTGTTGAAGCGGGAGTTTCTCATGTGGCAATAATACCGCGCCCATATAAGGAACTATCGAAAGTTTTCATAAACGAAACGGATTCGAGGGCAAAGACAAAAGATCTTCCTCGTAGAGCGCGGCTTAATAATTGAACAATGTGTACATTTTTCCTATTTGTTGATAACTAAGCTAAACCCTCTTAGCTGCTTAGTACAATAATGAATGCACGCTAACACTACGATTTGCGCAAGGAGGGAAATATGGACCAAGCCACCGCCGTTGATCGCGAAACAAGCGCGTTTTTGCCTGAACGCACCCACATTCGCGATAGCTTCAGCAAGCTGGTTTGGATTTTTCTCCTAATGTCTTTCGTTGGTCTTGTTGGCGAAACGCTTCAACATTACTTCGCTTTCAACGAATGGGAAAGTCGCCCTGGATTTATTTGGGGACCCCTTTCCCCTATCTATGGAACCGCTGCGGTCCTACTCACTTTAATTTTGGAGCCTTTCCAAAAGAAAAACCCTCTTGTGCTTATTGCGATAGGAGCAATCGTAGGCGGCGGACTAGAATATTTTGCCAGCTGGGCAATGGAAACATTTGGCGGAATTGTAGCGTGGAGCTACCTCAACAACCCCTTTAATTTTGATGGCAGGACCGATCTGTTTCATGCCCTCGTTTGGGGAACGCTAGGCACCCTCTGGGTAAAAATCGGACTTCCTTTATGCGAAAAAGGCTTTAGCTTTATAAACCTGAAAAGCAAAATTTTTCAGTTTTTGACTGCGGCGCTTTCGGTGTTTCTCGTACTCAACATCGTGATGACTATCTGCGTTTTGGTTCGCACCGACGATCGTTCAAGCGGTGTTCCACCGCAAAATGCCTTCGAGCAATATATCGATTACGCCTACCCCACCGACATGTTGCAGAAACGCTTCCACAACATGGGTGGACTCGGCATGTAAAAAGCGGTCCTCGTATCGTACGAGACCGCTTTTGTACTTGATATCCGCGCGATGCCACTGATTTACTTCGCGTGACGTCGCTGGTTCTACTTTAAATGACGCTACTGGTTCTCTTTAGTCTTCGTAAGCGTCCGCTGCTTCTTCAAGCAACTCGATAATATTAATGCCCTGTGGACACATTTCTTCGCAATTACCACACTGCGTACACTGCGAAGCATAACCGTCTTTGGCCTGCCAATCGTAGAGACCTTTTACGAATGCGCGATCTTCTGTCATCTTTTCCAGATTCATCAAGGACATAATTTCTGGAATTTTTACTCCTGCAGGGCAATCCTTGGCGCAGTAACGACAATTCGTGCAATCGATCATGCCAACGCTACGCAGAGCCTCTAGCGCCTGTTCAACTACCTTCTTATCAGCGTCAGACAAGGGTTTTGCCGTCTTCCATTCAGTAACATTTTCCTTAACCTGACCCAACGTAGACATACCTGAGAGAACAGAAACAACATTGGGCAAGAAGTAGCAGAAACGATAAGCCCAGGAAACTTCACTCAGTTCAGGCTCGGCAGTTTTAAGAATCTGCTTGCCACGCTCAGGCAAATTCGCCAAACGACCACCACGAGCAGGCTCCATGATAACTACGGGCACACCGTGTTTTTCGGCAACTTCCATACATTTACGTGCCTCAACAACAGGATCTTCCCAGTCAAGATAGTTAACCTGAAGCTGAACGAAGTCCATATTGGGATGTTCGGTTAACAAAGCCTCAAGAGCATCGGCTCCATCATGCATAGAGAAACCCAGATGCTTAATGATTCCTTCGTCTTTTTTTTGCTGAGCCCACTCCCACATGCCATATTCGTCAAATTTCTTTGTACGAACGCCACCTACATTGTGGAGCAAGTAGAAGTCAACATAGTCAACACCGAGACGCTCAAGGGAAGTATCCAAGCAAGCTTTTGCAGATTCGGCATCGGGCTGTGCCCATGCCAAGCATTTGGTAGCAATAGTAAATGAATCACGAGGATAACGCTTTACCAACGCTTCACGTACTGCAATTTCTGAAGTGCCCTCATGATAAACATACGCCGTATCAAAATACGTGCCACCTGCTTCCATGAAGGTGTCAACCATTGCTTTGAACTGATCGAGATCGATTGAGGTTTGATCATTAGGATCCGTCAGGGGAAGACGCATGCAACCAAAACCCAATTTGGGCGTTTCAAGCAAATTTGTCATAGTTGGGCTCCTTTTATTTTCGTGTTGTATGTAATATTACTTTTAAGTGACACAACGTCAAGAGTCCACACAGTATGTGCGTACTCTTGAAGAAAGTTTTACGTTTTAAAATAAAAGCAATACAGAGAAAGAACGCTACTTCACACCATACTGTTCGTAATAGGCATCCAGCGCTGCTTTGATGTCATCATCAATAACAACCTTGCCCTGAACTTCGTGGTTGTAGAGCATTTCGGTAACTTCAGCCATGCTTACGATAGATGCTACCGGGAAGCCATATTTTTCCTGTACTTCCTGCTGAGCGGTAACAACACCACCCTTGCCCACTTCCATACGATTCAGAGAAACAATCAGACCTTTTACGTCAACATCGGCAGCTGCCTTCAAGATAGGATAAGTCTCGTCGATAGACTTACCAGAAGTGGTAACGTCTTCTACCATAACCACACGATCGCCATCATGAAGCTCAGAACCCAAAAGGTTACCCGCGTCAGCGCCATGATCCTTTACTTCCTTGCGGTTTGAGCAATAACGCACTTCCTTGCCGTAGAGTTCTTCAAGCGCGATAGCCGTTACTACCGCCAACGGAATACCCTTATAAGCCGGACCAAAAACAACATCGAAATCCAGTCCGAAATTGTCATGAATAGCACGAGCATAATATTCGCCCAAACGCTTAAGCTGACCGCCTGTTACATAGGCACCTGCGTTCATGAAAAACGGGGATTTGCGCCCACTCTTTAAGGTAAATTCACCAAATTTCAAAACCTGGCTTTCTACCATGAATTCGATAAATTCCTGCTTATAGGCTTCCATGGGCGCCCCTTTTCTCGTTATTAAATCGCACTAACTAGCCTCACCAATCATAGCAAATCGCGAACGCTGCTCAAGCAGGCAGTTTTAGCGAGTTTCAGAAGGTTTCTAGCGCTCTTCAATAGGCTTATATTCGCGTGGCTTCATGCCTGTCTTGTAAGCAGGACGAATAATACGCTTGCCACTTACCAATTCCTCGAAACGATGTGCAGCCCAACCTGCCATACGCGAACAAGCAAACAACGGCGTAATAAGGTCAGTCGGAATACCCAGCAAGGAATATACAAAACCAGAATACATATCCACATTTGCGCACATGTCTTTCTTGGTTCCCTTTTCGCGCAAGATAACCTCAGGGCTAATGCGTTCAATGAGCTTGAGCAGATTCAATTCCGCCTCAAATTCAGTACCTTCCGCCATCTTCGTAGCGAACTTTTTCAAAACAACAGCGCGCGGATCCGACTTGGTATAAACCGCATGACCCATGCCATAAATAAGACCGGTATGATCAAAGGCTTCTTTATTAACAATCTTGGCAATATACGACGCTACTTCGTCTTCGTTTTCCCAGTCAGAAACGTTTTCTTTGATTTCTTTCTGCATTGCCAGCACCTGATGATTTGCACCACCATGCTTGGATCCTTTCAAAGAACCAATAGCACCTGCATAGGCAGAGTAAGGATCGGTATCGGACGAAGACAAAACACGACAGGTGAACGTGGAGTTATTACCACCACCATGTTCAGCATGCAAACACATCATGATGTCGAGCATGCGCGCCTCTTCTGCCGTGTAGTGACGATCGGGACGCAACATGGAAAGAATAGTTTCCGCCGTAGATTCACCAGGAACAAAGCGATGCATAATCATAGACTGACCGTTGAATGCAGCCTGCTTTGCGTAGTAAGCAAGCACCATAATGCGCGGCAAACGCGAAATAAGCGTAACTGCTGTAGAAATTTCATGCTCGTAGCTGCGGTCTTCAGCTTTGGGATCGTCTGCATAAAGCACCAACACCGAACGAGCAAGCAAGTTCATGATGTCAGGCGAAGGGGTACCCATAATCTTAGAAGCAGTAAAGCCATCAGGCAGTTCGCGATGGGCATCCAAGCGAGAAATAAAGAAATCGAGCTGATCTTGTGTAGGCAAATCTCCCATGAGCAACAGATACGCAAGCTCCTCATAGCGGAAGCGCTTGTCTTCATCGCCGCCTAACAAATCGTAGAGATCGTATCCACGAAGCGTCAGCTTTCCTTCGTCGGCGATTTTATCACCTTCGCTCATCATGTAACCATGTACATTAGAGATATTGGTAATACCCGCAATTACGCCAGAGCCGTCGCTATTGCGAAGACCACGTTTGACGGGATAGCGTTCATATAATTCTGGATCGACGGAATTTACTTTAGTGATGTTGTCGTACAAGGAAAGCTTACGTTCTTCCATGAAAATTCCTTTCGGCGCGACTCTTGCGTCTTTCGATGCGGCACCCACGTTTCTGGGTGATCCCGCCCCGTCTTTTCAGCGTGTTTGCTTACGAGTTTGCGCGCTGGCCGTACAAACCTGCCGACGCACCAATTGCAAGTTCAATCAATTACAAACTTTACCGATTACTGACTTAATTACGATTTTTAGCGAGATTCAATTCTACACCGAACTAAAGCGATAAGGTTTCGCATGTGTTTCGATATAGAGACGAACGGTAGCTTGCAATCAAATTGTTACTCAAACAGCCACACTCAAAGCTTGCAACTCTTGCTTCTTCGTATTTTTCACTCGCTTCGCCCCACTCAAACACCCGTACCCAAGGCTTACAACTCTTGCGGCTAAGTTCACTTTGTATTCGGCTCCCGTGATACACTTACTTATTAGGGGAAATAACTAAGTACATCTTAGTAGGGGCAGTATGAGTCAGGAGAAATCCATGAACTGGCAACAGGACTATGAACACAAACAAATCACACTTGATCAGGTTTTTGAGCAACATTTAACAGGTAGAAACAGCGCTGGTCAAAATCAGAAAATATATATGGGCGGTCTTCATGTACCTACCACAATTATCAATGAGCTCCTTGCCCGTATAAAAAGCGGCAACCTTGTTGGCATAGACATGTATGGCAACTACATGAATGGAGATATTACCTTCGCCGATATGGATGTAACTCCAGATCAGTTCCGTTACCACACCTATTTCGCAGGACCCAATGAACGCACAGGATTTGCTAATGGATCTCGCTGCGTAACGCATATTCCCGTTCATTTTTCTGACACTAATCGCATGCTGGAAGAAATTGGTCTTGACTATGCGGTAGTTCAGATGACCCCACCTAACGATCAAGGATATTGCAACATTGGCCCTCTTGGATTTGAACAGGGAGCACTACGCGGCGCCAAGCACATCATCGCTCAAATTAACACGCGCCTACCCCGCGTGTTTGGCGATTCTCACAACTACCACGTTGATGATATTGACGCCTTCTTTGTGCAAGACGAACTTCTTGAAGATATCGTGACGCCCGCACCTACCCCTGAAGAGGTAAAGGTTGCAGAACTTATTGTTGATCGTGTAAACGACGGCGACTGCATTCAGCTGGGTATTGGTGGCATTATTAACGCTATTGCCGCAGGTCTTGATTGCAAGCAGCACCTTGGCGTATTCACCGAAATGTTTTCCGATGCGTTTGTACAGTTACAAATGAAAGGCGTTATCGATAATTCGCGCAAGAATTATATGCCTGGTGTTTCTGTAGGTGGTTATTCTACGGGCACTCAGCGTTTGTACGACTTCATTAACGACAACCCAGATATGTACTACTGCTCATACGAAACCGTCTGCAATCCTATTAACATTGCGCAGAACGATAACCTGGTTTCGGTAAACACCGCAGTAAGCATTGATCTTACCGGGCAAGTTTGCGCAGAAAGCATTGGTCCGCGCCAATACTCTGCAAGCGGCGGTCAGTTCGACTTTGTACGTGGCGTAAAGAATTCCAAAAATGGACGCGGTTTTATTGCGGTTACCAGTGTTGCTCATACCAAGAAAGGCGATGTTTCTAAGATTGTTCCCACGCTGACTCCCGGCAGCGCCATTACTTCGCTGCGTAACGATTTGCAATATGTTGTTACCGAATATGGCGTCGCCGATCTTCGTTGGGCTGATATCCCCACCCGAGCACAACGCTTGATTAATATCGCGCATCCCGATTTCCGTGATGAACTTACCTATGAGGCTAAGAAACTCGGCATTTTGTACTAAGCTCGTGTTTTCTGCAACACGATAGTATCTTCAGATTCTTCTCTTAGATGGTGCACATACTTTTGTGCACCATCGTGTTTTATGTTGCTAGTTTTTACGACGAAGGCGCGAACGAAGCGATCCACCCATGCGGCTTTCTGGCTGCAAGATCATAAAAGCAGCAACAACGGAAACAACTGCAAGCAAAGCGCCAATTGGGCCAGACCACGCAAAGCCTAAATTCGTAGCCACAACGCCGCCCATAAAAGAACCAGTCGCGATACCAATATCGGACGAGGTCGGCATAACAGCGGATGCCAGCGTTAAAGCGCGAGGATAGTCCTTTGCAGAAACTTGCAGCAGATACGACTGTAAAGGCGCATTCATGTGGTAAATAAACACGCCCGTTAGTACCACATTAATAATGCATAAGATGGTATTGCCCGAAGCCAGACTTAATCCCAAAAGCGCCAGGACTACCGCCTGCAAGGCAAACATCAAAGGCAACTTACCTAAACCATAGCGCTGCGCGAGCGAGCCACTGCCCAAGTTAGACACAATCGTGGCACCACCATAGAAGAACAGCACCAGACTTACCATCCAAACAGAAAGTCCTACTGAATCTTCCAGAATAGGCGTTACATATACGTAGAACACATAGGTTGCCGCCATGCCGAAGGCCTTCATAACCAGCACCAAAATGATACGGCGATCTTTCAGGATAACCAGCTGCTCACGCACGCTCGACGAAACGTCAGTGGATCCTGAACGAGGAACCGAAATCAGCAGGAGCACCGTCACCAAAAGTGCTACTGCCTCTACCGCAATAAAGGCAGACTTAATACCGAAGGCATCGGACAAGAGCGTGCCAATCGGAGTACCCAAAACACTGGCAACCGAAAAGCCTGCATACACAAAGGAAATAATGCGCGGTGCCTGGTCCTGCGGAATGATGTCATTAATGAACGTCATAACCGTAGAAAGCGTCACACCCGAAACAATTGCGGTACAAATTCGCGCCAACATAAGCACTTCATAGCTAGGCGCCAAAATTGCAAGCAGATTGCCTATATTGAATACCGCAAGAAAAATAACGAACAGCGGAAAGCGCCTAAACCTGCCCGTCGAAAGCACGATAATCGGCGTCGACGCCGCATAGGCCACGGCAAAATAACCTACAAGGTTACCCGCATCTGAAAGAGGAATGTTGTAAATTTCTGCAATATCAGGCGTAATGCCAATAACAATAAATTCAGCAAAGCCTAGGGCAAATCCAACCGTTACCAAAGCAACCGTAGCTAATTTGGTGCGACCAGCACTATATTCCACGAAACCGTCCTTTATTCCTCCATCAAAAACGGCGCCCGTAGCGCCGTCTTAGTTAAAACACACAGTTTCGTTATTTTAATTGTTTTTAATTTAGATGGTTAATTTTGATAATTTTTACGACAAAAAGACCTTCACCAAAGAACGTGCTTCGCTAATTTTGGCGGGATGATCTTTAAAACTCGAAAGCATAATGTGTGAGCGCATCACACAAATAATTGAAGAGGTTCCCAAGAGACATTCCTCTTTTAAAGAAAGCTCGGGGATTTTTCTTTTTTCAGGATGTTCTGAGAAAAAAGCACACAGGGCTTCCATAATGGCGGGCTGCAGCACTAAAGAACTTTTATTGCTACGAAAGAAAATCTCTGGAGAATTCAGCATAGCTGCCTTGCGCAAGTCTTTGATTTCTGGCGAAGCATCTTCTGCTGTCAGTCCGTGTTCAATACATCCCGTGATTACATCAACGTAATCAGCGTCGGGATGAGTTTCAATCGCCTTCAAAAACATTTCTTTACTTGGGATGTACGAACGCCCAATAACTGCAGCGCGTTTCGAAGAAAAGTAGTTGAAAAACGTCTTTCGAGAAATTCCTACCTTTTCGCACACCTCTTCAACCGTTACTTCTTCGTAGCCCTTCTCTATTACCAAACAAAGAATGGTCTTTTCGATGGCTTGACGCGTTTGTTCTTTTTTACGCTCGCGCAAACCACAGGGTTGCGAAGGATGTTCTGGTTTTGTTTTTTCTGGTTCCACTGTTTCTTTATTCCTTTTATCGCTTCTTGCGTTGGTTCTTACTTCTCGTGTTGGCGCTTCCGCTTTTGGCAGAAGCTTTACCTCTTGCGTTGGCACTTATGTCTCTTACGCTAACGCTTTCGCTTCTTACGTCAGCACCTTTACTTTTTGCACAGTCTTCTTTGCCTCTTGCATCTGCGCTTTAACTATTTGCTTAAATGGTGATAAATACGCCACTCACGCTATTTCTTTTAAATTTATACTTACTATATAAATACACCGTGTGTAATATTATCACCTGCAAGGCGTAAGCTAACAATCTTTCCAAATATTCTTTCAAACAAGAACGGGTTGGATCACTAGTACACAACTAAGAAAGGTCACTTATGGGTTGGGGATTAACCAGCAAACAAAAAGTAACGCTCATTATTTTGATTTTGGGTGCATTTGTTACCGTACTTAATCAGACCGTTGTAACCCCTGCCCTTCCCCCTATCATGGCCGAAATGGGCATCGATGCTGCAACAGCCCAATGGCTGACCACTGGCTTTACCCTGGTAAACGCCATCATGATTCCTATTACTGCATTTTTGATTGACCGCTTTACCACGCGATCTCTCTTTATCGTTTCTATGGCCATCTTTGCACTGGGCAGCCTGCTGTGCGGCATTGCACCAAACTTCCCCCTCCTGCTTACAGGCCGTTTAGCTCAGGCTGCTGGTGCAGGCATCCTTATGCCTATGGTTATGACCGTGCTTATGCTTATGTTCCCTGTCGAGCGCCGCGGTACTGCCATGGGTATGTTTGGCGTTGTTATTGCGTTCGGCCCCGCCATAGGTCCTACGGTTGCTGGTTTGGTAATTGACCATTACAGCTGGCGCGATTTATTCTTGGCGATCGCTGTCTTTTCTGCCATCGTTATCGCCGTAACGCCTTTTGTCCTGCAGAAACAAAAGCCCCATTCCGAAGGTGTTGTACTGGATAAACCATCGCTTATTTTGTCCACCCTCGGTTTTGGTACCATGCTCTATGGTTTCAGCGTCATCGGATCTTCAGGTATCAGCATAGAAGCGCTGATAGCAAGCTTGGTTGGCGTCGTTATTCTAATCTTTTTCTTCCGTCGCCAGCTTTCTATGGAAAAGCCCATGCTCAACGTTCGCGTGCTGAAAAATCACAAGTTTTTGATGGGCACCATTATTGGCATGCTTGTTCAAGCCTCACTACTTTCGGCTGGTATCTTGATGCCAATTTATCTGCAGTCGCTCATGGGTTATTCAGCAACCGTTTCTGGTTTGGTTTTAATGCCTGGTGCAATTTTGATGGGCATTATGGGTCCTGTTGCTGGTCGCCTATTCGACAAACATGGCCCTCGCGTCTTAAGTATCATAGGTATGACCTTGCTGGTTATTAGCACGTTTGCCTTTGCTACCTTAAACGACAGCACCGATGTTGTGTTCTTGACCATCCTTTATACGGTACGTATGTTTTCGCTTTCTTTGGTGAACATGCCTATCACCACATGGGCAATGAATGCACTCGATAACAAGGTGATGAACCACGGCACTTCAGTAAACAACACCTTCCGCCAAGTTTCTGGTTCTCTTGGTACCGCTATTCTTGTTTCGGTATATACCTTGGTTGCCGCTTCCTTGATGGGTAACATGGATTCAATACATGCAAGCATTACAGGCATCAACATTTCGTTTGCAGTTTCAGGCATCCTGTGCACCATTGGCTTGATCATGACCATAATCTTCGTGAAAAATAAGCCCACCGTACGCGACGGTGAAGCTCCTGAACGCACCGAGACTTCCTTACTTGAAACCATCATGCGTCGCAATGTGTTCACCCTGCCCGCAAGCGCAACCGTACTTGATGCTATTCATATGTTTGTAGAAAAGAACGTAAGCGCCATGCCAATCGTCAACGACAAAAACGAACCTGTTGGCTTTATCTCCGACGGTGATGTTATGCGTGAACTATCCGATCGAAGCCATATGTACACCGACCCTGTTGTTTTAATCATGCGCCTACAGCGCGACAACTCTGGTTTCGACGAAAAGCTGGATGCGTTGGTGAACCGCAACGTTATGGACATTGCCACGCGCAACACCATTGGCGTAGACATTGACGCTGATCTTCCGATGGTCTGCCGAATCTTGGGCGACAACCACCTGAAGAAAGCTCCTGTTCTTGACCACGGAAAGGTCGTAGGCGTTATTAACCGCTCCGACATCACGCAATATGCCATGAAGTCATACTTAGAACGTGAAGGAATTTAAAAAAACTCTCAACCGAAACGGTCAATAAATTACGACCAAGGCAGAACTGCGACTAGCAGAATTGGATTTGTGAATACTCAATCAATCTGCGGTCATAACAAACGTTTACCTATCTCTTCTAGTTTGAAATAAATCAATAGCGAAGGGCATCCTCATGGGTGCCCTTTCGTTTTATCATTACGGATAGGGAGATTTTTATAAAAGGAATTTCAGCAGAAATCTCAAAGGGGATAAAAGAGATTTCGAAAACACTTTACCAATGAAATTTCAAAAGGAGGGGCACTTATGAAGGGAAGCGACCACACTATTTTCACGACGGGACAAATGGGAATCCCTCGCTTCGATTTAACAGGGAAAAAGGCAATTATTACCGGTGTTGGCAGCGAAATCGGCATTGGACGCGCCATTGCACGCACCTTTGCAGCCTACGGCGCTGATCTGGTTATTGCCGATATGGATGCAGAAAAAATTGAGGCACGTGCCAAGGAAATTGCCGAAGAATCGAGGCATGAACTGGGCACTCAAATAATTCCTGTTCACTGCGATGTTCGCTCCAACGAAGACCAAGAAAACTTGGTCCAAACCGCCATGGATGCATTTGGTCGCATTGACATCTTGGTAAATAATGCTGGGGTTGTTCTAAGCAACGATCAGCTTATTGTAGACACCGATGAAGACGAATTCGATCGCGTAGTGGACACCGACTATAAAGCAGTGTTCTTCCTTTCGCAGCGTGTAGCAAAAATTATGATAGAACAAGAGCAAGGAAACATCATTAACCTTGCATCCGTTGTAGCACGTGTTGCTTCTACCCGTATGGCAGCCTACGCTTCAGCGAAAGCTGCAGTTTTGCAGCTGACCCGCTGTATGGCTTTCGAGTGGGCTCGTTTCAATATTCGCGTTAACTGCATTTGTCCTGGCTATATTGACACCAACATGACGCAAACAACCCTCAATAAGCCACGCGCTTATGAGGCAATCACACATCCTATCCCCCATAACCGTAAAGTGGGCGATCCCATGGATATTGCTGCTGCTGCCTTGTTCTTGGCGTGCGATTGCTCCGATATGGTTAACGGCACCCCGCTCTATGTAGATGGAGCCAGGTCTATTTGGTAGGACTTGCGCAGCGAAGCTTGGCCTATTTGGCAGAGCCAGCACGACGAAGCTTAATTAATTTGACAGGACTCATCCAAAGCTCCTTTTTCGTAAAGGGGCTTTTTCCGTTTAGCGCAAAATAGCAACCTTTCACACAGAGGGGCTACTAGCCTTTACTACCGCAAAGGGCGAATTTCGCCCGAATTTCGTTCAATAAGACCATTCGACTCAGTTTCGTAACATTTGCGGTAGTAGACTACACCACAATAAAGTACCCCTCAACAATATGTCTTGAATCGTTGCGAAATCATCTTTCTTTCGATTTTAGAGACGTTTATAGATCGAAAGGAAGGGCCGCCGTGGAAGAATTCACCAATATACTTACCGCTATCGATAGTGTTATTTGGGGCCCACCACTTATTGCTCTTATTTTGCTGGGTGGCATTTTCCTTACCTTCCGTTTGCGCGGTCTGCAATTCCGCACCCTTGGCCTTGCACTGAAGTACACCTTCAAGAATGAAGAAGATGGCAAAGGTGAAGTAACCAGCTTTGGCGCACTCTGTACCGCAATGTCGGCAACGGTTGGTACTGGTAACATTGTTGGTATTGCAACCGCGGTTGTTGCTGGTGGTCCTGGTGCGCTGTTCTGGATGTGGTTGGCAGCTATTTTCGGCATGGCAACCAAATTCTCCGAGGGTTTGTTAGCGGTTAAGTTCCGTACTATGGACAAGAAGGGCCACGTCCTTGGTGGTCCGTTCTACTACATCGAAAACGGCATGGGCCAGAAATGGCGTTGGCTTGCTAAGGCATTTGCGTTCTTTGGCATGTGCGTTGCTCTGTTTGGCATGGGAACATTTACCCAGATTAACTCTATCTCGAGCGCCGTTACAGGCTTCTTCGACCCTGCAATGTCTCACACCGTAAACATTCTTGGTGGCGAATTTTCCATCGCGACCGTAATTGGTGGTCTACTTACGGCTGTTTTGGCAGGCATGGTTATTATTGGTGGCCTGAAGCGCATTGCTACCTTCTCTGAAAAGGTAGTACCCGCCATGGTTGTACTTTTCTTGGTGTTTTCGTTCACGCTTATCTTCTACAACATTGATAAGCTTCCTGCAGCACTGCTCCTTATTGTGCAGCACGCTTTTGGCTTACAGGCATTCGGCGCAGGTATGTTCGGCGCCATTCTTATTGCTATGCAGTTTGGTCTTGCTCGAGGCATTTTCGCAAACGAAGCTGGTTTGGGTTCTGCCCCAATCGCTGCAGCTGCTGCTAAGACCAACGAGCCTGCTCGCCAGGGTTTGGTAACCATGACCCAGACCTTTATTGACTCCATCATCATTTGTTCCATGACTGGCTTGGCTTTGGTTATGACCAACACCTATGGAATTCCTGGCTTGGAAGGTGCTGCCGTTACCAACGCCGCATTCCAGGCGGGCTTGCCTTTCTTGCCACCTGAGGCAGTATCGTTCATTTTGATGATCTGCTTGGCTCTGTTTGGTTTCACCACAATTTTGGGCTGGAACTATTATGGCGAGCGCTGCTTTGAATACTTCTTTAACCGCAACGCGCGCGGCTTAAAGATTTATCGCTGGCTGTACATCCTCTGCCTCTTCATTGGTCCTTACATGACGGTTTCCGCTGTTTGGACGATTGCCGACATCTTTAACGCTTGCATGGCAGTTCCAAACATGATTGCTCTGTTTGCACTTTCTGGCGTAACCGCCAAGGAAGCTTACAACTACCTGAATCGCTTAAAGAAGGCTAAGGGCGACGAAAAAGCAATGGAACCTCGTCCCGACGATTCGGACGACTGGAAGACGCCAAAGAAAGCGGCGTACCAAAAGATGGAAGAACAGATTCAGCGCAACGGATAAAACTCGCAAGTCGAAGATCATCGACAGCGCACATTCAGGGCTTCGGCTAAAGCAAGCCCGACAGGAAAAAATCAGCGCATCGGCTAAAACGAGCCCAGCACAACGGATAAAACTCGCTGACCGATGATCTTCGACCGAAAACCGCTCGAATTTCCGTTCGTCGCTTTGTTAACACGTTTTTAATGCACAAAACCCAAAACAACGTGTAGACTAACGCTTGCAAAAAACATCCTCACTGAAGTGTCTTGAATCGTTTTGAAACTGGACATGGATGGGGTCTCTGGAGAATCCCAGATTTACTGGGTGCCGAAGGGGCAAGGTTTCGCACCACTAAGCGGACCGAAACTCTCAGGCAAAAGGACAGAGCATCATATTCGCCCAAGCGAATTCTTTTTTCTGTATCCTCCAGATGCTTTATCTGTTTCCTGGAGGCACCCGAGAGACAACGCGTTTTAAGCAGTACGGCACGCCAACGGTGAGCCGAAGGCCAAAGGCAATCCAAGAGCCAACAGGCAGCACTTAAAACGTCAAACTCTCGAACTTCCTGAACGTTTCAAACATCCTTTCATCACTTCTTTCGAGGATCAGTATTGGTCGGAAAAGAAGAAAGGTTTGTCTTGGACGCATTCAACGAAATACTTGGTGTCATAGATACGTTTATCTGGGGTCCGCCCCTTATTGCCTTAATTCTTTTGGGCGGTATTTTCCTTACCGTTCGTCTTCATGGTTTGCAGTTCCGCACTCTTGGTAGGGCGCTGAAGTACACCTTCAAGAACGAAGAAGACGGCAAAGGCGAAGTTACCAGCTTTGGTGCACTTTGTACCGCAATGTCTGCAACCGTTGGTACTGGTAACATTGTAGGTATTGCAACTGCCGTTGTTGCTGGTGGTCCTGGCGCTCTGTTCTGGATGTGGCTTGCTGCACTGTTTGGTATGGCAACCAAGTTTTCCGAGGGTTTGCTGGCGGTTAAGTTCCGCACCATGGATAAGAAGGGTCACGTTCTTGGTGGTCCGTTCTACTACATCGAAAACGGCATGGGTCAGAAATGGCGTTGGCTTGCAAAGCTGTTTGCTTTCTTTGGTATGTGTGTAGGCTTGTTTGGTATTGGCACCTTTACCCAGGTAAACTCCATTTCTAGCGCAGTTACAGGTTTCTTTGATCCCGCTATGGCGCATACCGTTAATCTGTTCGGCGGCGAATATTCCATCGCTACCGTTATTGGCGGTTTGGTTACTGCGATTTTTGGCGGCTTGGTAATCATCGGCGGTTTGAAGCGTATTGCAACCGTATCGGAGCGCGTTGTTCCTGGCATGGTAGTGATCTTTTTGATTTTCTCGTTCACGCTTATCTTCTACAACATTGATAAGCTTCCTGCAGCACTGCTCCTTATTGTGCAGCACGCTTTTGGCTTACAGGCATTCGGCGCAGGTATGTTCGGCGCCATTCTTATTGCTATGCAGTTTGGTCTTGCTCGAGGCATTTTCGCAAACGAAGCTGGTTTGGGTTCTGCGCCAATCGCTGCGGCTGCTGCTAAAACCAACGAACCTGCTCGCCAGGGTTTGGTAACCATGACCCAGACCTTCATTGACTCCATCATCATTTGCTCCATGACTGGCTTGGCACTGGTTATGACCAACACCTACAACATTCCTGGTTTGGAAGGCGCTGCCGTTACCAATGCTGCATTCCAGGCAGGTTTGCCCTTCGTTCCTTCTGAAGTGGTTTCTTTCATCCTTATGGTGTGCTTGGCGCTGTTTGGCTTCACCACTATTCTGGGTTGGAGCTACTATGGCGAACGCTGCCTTGAATATTTCAGCAATCGTAATCTGAAAGCAGTTAAGGTATATCGCTGGCTGTATATTGCCTGCATTTTCATTGGCCCTTACATGACCGTATCGGCTGTTTGGACCATTGCCGACATCTTCAACGCTTGCATGGCAGTTCCAAATATGATTGCGCTGTTGGCACTTTCTGGCGTAACCGCTAAAGAAGCACGCAATTACCTGAAGCGTTTGAAGGATGCAGGTGGCGATGAAAGCAAGATGGCTCCTCGCCCTGACGATTCTGAAGACTGGAAAACCCCTAAATCTGTTGCTAACAAGCAGATTGAGGAAACATTTGCTGGATAGATTTGTAGGCTCGAAAAATGCCCGAGAAAACGCTTATAAAATAGCGTCTATAAAGAAGATTGAAAGACCCTTGGTTTAGACAAGCCAAGGGTCTTTACCTAAAAGCGAAGCATCAAAGCATATAGAACAAAAGTGAGTTTCACTATTTTGGAATCCCGCCATTTTGAAACTCTCACCATTTCGGAGCGGACGCTTTAACTCCCTCAAGGTTGCTGCCCTTAGCTTCATCAGCAATGAAAGGTAGCATATACAACGGAAGATAAAATACTTGTCCGCCTTCTCACTGATCTAAAACGCTACGAATGCAAATTCATCTATATCTTGGCGAACATGGAAAATTCGCCAGACTACAAGCTCTGAGACATTGTGGGTATAAACTATCCGATAATTGCCAACGATATACGTTTTGTAGCCTTGTCCTTCTAACGAATTATCGCTATGAGGTTTTCCTAGATCAGGAAATTCACAAAGTCTTTCTAGCGCCTGCTGGATATCAGCTACCGTTTGTCGTGCAACATTAGGCAAACCTAAAGCTTCACCAACATAAATAGCAATAGACTCTAGATCGAGAAGCGCACGTCTTCGATATCGTAATTCAAGCATGGTTTGCTTCTTTCTATCTTTTTTCCCGCCCCCTGTGCTTTTTACTGTTCCCAATGCTTGAAAATTTCATTTAAATGTTTATTAACCTGATCAGACGAAAACGTTTCGTTATTGTATTTAGCCTCGATTTCGGCCTCACGAATTTTTTGCGTTATGCGAAGGTGCTGCATTTGGTTTTCGTAGGCCTGGCTATCCATTACCACTAAAGAAGCCTTGCCATTTTTTGTCATAAAAATAGGTTCTTGACTAGATTTAGCTTGATCACAAACCTCATTAAGGTTTGTTCGCAAATCGCTAATGGGACGAATGAGTGGAAGAGCGGTTTGTACTAAAGACATAACTATCACCCCATATTATGGATCTAATTTATTACGCCTGGTCATAGGTCGTATTTCAGTTGCAAAAACACTCTAATTAGCAAGTAATTAGCTCTGCTTTTTAAGTTCGGCAATTCAGTAGAAGCATTACTAGCGAATAGCATAAATAGATTATTTATATAGATATTTATAACTAATTTCTCTATGTTTTTCTACTTTTCAAGATATATTTTTTGATTTTCTATTAAGAGCTAGGAGCTTACGTCAGAAATAGAGAAGACCCCGAAGCAATTAAAGCTTCGGGGTCTTTAATGGTTCAAAGGTAATTTAGTTATTCAACCTTTTAGCTCTATTTCGGAACTGCTTACTCTTCGCCTTTGGTCCTAAATCTCCTATAAGCAACAGTGCCCATTACGATTGCCCACAATCCAAGAAGACCAAATGCTCCCGCAAGAAGCGGCAATATCTTATTGTCGCCCGTTCGAGGAAGTTCTGTTCCTGGCAGAGGCTCGTTGTTCAAGGTAATAATTGCCACGCCACTGCTTTCGGCGACTGAAGCATTCTGCTTCATATCGGCAGCCGAAGTATCTGCAACCTGAACTGTTCCGTCTTCGAATACCAGCAAATCAAGCGAACCGCTTGGTTGCGCATAGCCTTCAGGAACCTTGGTTTCCGTAACGGTGTACAGCGTTCCTTCAGCAGAACCTGTCGGCTGCAACTGATGGAAGACGATGCCATTTTCGTCAGACGTGAACATCTTTTCAGTCTGACCATCAGGGAATTCGCCTTCAACCCTGAATTCAGCGCCAGCCAAAGGAGCTCCGTTAGGTGCCTGTTTTACCAGCGTTACTTCCAGCGGATTATCCGTTACCGTTACTGCATCCAGCACTTTTAGTAATACCTGTTCAAGTGGTTAAAATTTGTTTCCTAACAAATGTTGGTATATTTGTCGCATTTTTTTATTTTGCGTGAATTGAATATGGAGGCAGCGCCTGTAGTAAGAAATCACGCCACCTTGCAAGAAGCTGCATCGTCCAGTTACTATTCGTATATAAGATTGAAAGCAATCTAAATAGAACTTTCGGCAGTCACGAGATTAATACCTGCCGAAATGTCAGCCATACGATTCAAGATAGGTACCCTAATGGAACAGCCTTTAAATAATGAAACCCCTTCTGCAAACTCTGCAAACTCTGCAAACCCCACGAACCAGTCAAACCCTGCTAATTCTGCCAGTTCAGCAAACCCTGCCGAGTCCCCAACCTCTAACGGGAGCACTACCACCCCAAAGAAGCCTCGTTTCCGCATAAGGGGCTCCTTCATTGGCTTTCTTGCGGGTGCGCTGATTATTATTGGTTTGCTGGTTAATTCCTGCGTATTTTCTTCCCAAGTTGGCGCACTCTCCGTGCAAGTCAACACAAGCGATCCTGCTATCGAACAAGTTGAAGTGGGCGTTTACAAAGGTATTGCATCAGAGGTTCTTACCGACGACAAACCAGACAACGACCCTGAGGCACTCTGCGCTATCACCGTTGACACTAATTCCGCATGCACCATAAGTGAAGTTTCCGAACAAGGAACTTACACGCTCATGGTGAAACCTGTTTCTGGTGAAACAGCAGATGGTCAATCAGACGCACAATTTCAGAGCCCTAAGCCTCAAATCATCAACCTAAAGACTGACGACATTACCCTAGTGTTTGAGTTGGAAGGCTAGTCGAAATATCTTTGTCTGTATATTGCCTTTCATGTAGCAATCAAAACTGAAGTAAGAAAATGCTATTTCGCTCTGTCAGAAAGCTCTTTAGCGTGCAGTTTCAAGTGTAGCTTTCTCAATTTTCTTTTTCATCATGCCGACGGTCAAAGACATCCACCTTATAAGGTTCTAACTTCAGGCAAATCAGGACGCTGACGAACTTCACCAAACACAACTTCGTCGGCGAAATCGTAGACTTTTTTGGTGATGTCGTCTGTTTTGATGCGCGGGTCACCATGGACGCCGCCAGGAATTAAGTCCATACGAGCCCTGTCTTCACCGCACATATACTTCACTTTGTTATACATGTTGACTGTTTGCGTATAGGCGACAATCGGATCTGCTAAACCTTGCACAAAATACGTGGGTGGAAAATCTTTCGTTACAAAGTTAATCGGACTTGCCATTGCGGCGATGCCTGGATTGTCGAGCGCGCGACATCCAAGTTCGATGTTGGAATTCAATGCCATGCCTGGTCTGTCATCGTCCAAGCCATCAGGTGATTCGGCAAGCGCATGCATCTCTTCTGCACTGATATACGTATTGAGCTCAGCTTGATATAAATCGCTCGGAGCATAAAAAGAAACAAAACCCTGGATCTCACTGCTTTGGTCGGCATTGCCCATAGTTAAATCTTCGAAAGTTGGCTTGCCGTTGGTGGCGCAGCACATGCCAAGAATATGCCCACCAGCAGAATTGCCCCATGCCACAATTATATCGGCGTTGTAACCATATTCATGCGCATGAGCACGCAGGAAGCGAATCGCCGCTTTTACATCAAGCACTTGAGTCGGCCAGCACCATTTGGGCGCCAAACGATATCCGATAGAAGCGAGTGCATAACCCTGAGAAGGCGCTTTCCAAACACCTGGAACGGTGTTGTAGTTAGTCAGCTGCTGGACCCAACCGCCGCCATTGACATACACCAGAAGCGGATAATCGCTAGCATCGCCTGGCGTATAAATATGCACTACCTGCAAGGGGTCTTGGTTTGCATACGGAACGTTTTCCCAAGCATGCGCATATTGCAATGGATCAATACGCTTGAATTGAGTTTCCATGCGGCGCTCCTTCTTGTGCACGATTGCTACTTCTAGCTCGTTCTAGCTCGAGATGGATTGTTCACGTTCCATCAATTCTCAAACTAATATTAATCCTTAAACTAACTATCTAGCTTATATTGTTTATGTAGCCTGGTAGCTTTGCCGATTTTATTGTCTCCTGCTTATACTTAATTACAGGACTGATAGATTTACGGACATCTCATTGATGGATTTGCACGGTCTCTACTGATGGGATTGCATATCCTTCATTGACGGATTTACAAGCATCTCACTGATTGATTTGCATGATTAGCACTGATCGATCTGCACCTAGCCCCGCCACCAGGCTTCATTTTCGCGATACCAGTCGATTGTCTGCTGCAAACCCGCAACAAAATCCGTATGCCTTGGCTCCCAGCCAAGCTCGCGTCGCAGCTTAGAAGAATCCAGAGCATAACACCTATCGTGACCAGGTCGATCAGTAACTCGTTCAAAATAATCTTCCGATTTACCCATCAACTTCAGGATAAGCTTAAGAACTTCTATATTGCTTCTGCCATTTGAAGCACTAATGGCGTAGCTTTCCCCTATGCGCCCTTCAGTCAGGATTTTCCAAACAGCAGAAGAGTGATCATCTGCATGCATCCATTCGCGCACATTTTGACCACTGCCGTAAAGTTTGGGCTTAACGCCACACAAAACACTCGTAATTACATTAGGAATGAATTTTTCTGTGTGTTGATAAGGTCCATAGCAGTTCGAGCTATTGCTGATTGTTGCTCGCAAACCATAGGTTCGAACCCAAGCTTTTACCAACAAATCAGAAGCCGCTTTAGTTGCACTATAAGGACTTGAAGGTCTATAAGGCGAAGATTCATTGAATTGCTCTATGCCCTGAATCGGCAAATCCCCAAACACTTCATCGGTGGAAACGTGATGATAGCGAACATCATACTTCCGACATGCCTCAATCAGGTTGAAAGTACCCTCCACATTTGAATACAAAAACGGCGAGGGCTCATCGATCGAATTGTCGTTATGCGTCTCTGCAGCAAAATGCACTACCGCATCCGCAAACAAAACCAAACCATCAACAGTTAGCGAATTGCATATATCTCCTACTACCAAATCGACATTAGGAAGATCAGCAGGTAAGTTGCTAGTATTTCCCGCATAAGTAAGACTATCTAAAACAACTATCTGGATATCAGGATGATTGTGAGCAACATGGCGAACAAAATTTGAGCCGAGAAAACCACAACCGCCAGTTACGAGAATGCATTTCATCTAACTATTTACTCCTCTTTACAGTTTAATTCGGGTTATTTTCCTGCGATGCGTATTAAGAAAAGTTAAATAATTGAAATATGCTAGAATCAGATACCTTGAATAAAAGTTTATTGCAATTTCCTTAATTGGTTAGCACCTAAGCTAACAAATTATTTATAAGGAAACTTATTAATATAGTAAGGTTACGATTCCGCATGAGCGATGATCAATTTTGGATTGAAATAGTAGTTACGCTCATTATTTCTTTTGGTGTCACTCTTGCATTAATTCCCTTGGCTCGCTTCCTTGCAGTAAAGCTAGATGCCATCGATTATCCCGGCGTACGTAGGGTAAACATGCGTCCTGTCGCAAGACTCGGTGGCGTAGCCATGTTTGGCGGAATAGCTACGTCTGTTGCCGTAATCATTATCGGCTTTACTTTTTTTCAGCTCCCCAACCCGTTTGTTACACATCCAAATCTTGAAGTTAATTATGTGGGAGTAGGTATAGGGGTCTTAGTAATGTTTATTGTTGGTCTTGTCGATGACCTGAAAGACCTCACGCCTAAAGAAAAATTAATTGGGCAAATTGTTTCTGCCTGCATAATTGCAGGATCAGGATTGCTGCTAGCAAATATAATGAACCCTTTCGGTGAAGGCTATATTGAATTTGGTTTTTGGGCATACCCTATAACTGTTTTTTATTTGGTAGCGTTTGCTAATATCATTAATCTAATTGATGGACTCGATGGCTTAGCGGGAGGAATTACCGCAATTTCCTCGCTAACTCTCTTTGTGTTCTCCTGCTTTACAGGTCGTCCCGATGCGGCTATTTTATGCATCATCATTATTGGAGTCTGTTCGGCATTTTTAACACGAAACGTTTATCCTGCAACCATTTTTATGGGAGACTCCGGCGCTTTAGTTCTAGGGTTATCACTAGGCATAATCTCTTTATTTGCCGTAGCGCGTTCGGCTTTGGTTTTGTCTTTGGTTGTGCCAATTTTAGCCGCAGGCGTACCTATTATTGATACGTTTTTTGCCATTATCAGGAGAAAACTCCAACATCATAGAATTGATCAAGCAGATAAGGGTCATATCCACCATCAATTAATGAGAGCGGGCTTTTCGCAACCAAAAACAGTCCTCATTATGTGGACTTGGACCGCACTTCTGTCAATATGTGCTTTGTTGATTGTATTCTTGGACTCCGTCTACAGAATTCCAGTCATAGTTTTTATTGCTATCGTGTCAGGCGTCATTATTGCTAAGCTGCACTTACTTGGACCAGTTTTAGCGCACCATTTCCATCCACGTATCAGATTTAAAAAAGAACATACCGCAAACACAGATTCAGAAAACGATAAAGAGAGCTAATATTTATTTTTGTAGACCTGATTTTCCTTAAGAAATTCCGCGTAGTGGGCCAAGTCTCATAAAACACTTTTTTGCCTTATTTTCTCTTTTTCTCCAATTTGCTCTCTTTAAATTTTATTGCAGTTGCTTTTGTTTCAAGTTTAATAGTTGGAATTCGTATTGAAGGCATTGTTTATTAAAGGCTCTTTGCGGTTTGCTCATTTAAAAATGTATTTAGGTTTTCTTCCGTATATATTTGTACTTTGACTTTTTACTACTACAATAATCAGTTAGCTCATTAAAGCAATCTTGTCATAAGAAAGGTCCTGATTAATGGCATCAAAAAAGCGTGTTGAATGGCTAGATCAGCTCCGAGGAACAGCGATGTTCTTTGTTGTCCTTGGGGACATATTGCCGCCATTGCAAAAGATCAGCATTTGCTTATCTATGCGTTCCATATGCCATTATTTTTCATGATTTCTGGAGCAACTTTTAAGCCTGGCAAATATAGTTCATATACAGACTGCGTCATAGATAAAGCCAAGAAGCTTTTAGTACCCTATGTTTGGTTGTATCTAATAAACATTATCTTTTGGTGGATCAACCACAAGATCCTGGGAACTAGTACAACGTCAATTTCTGATTTGCTATTTGGAATGTTAGTTTCAAATCAAGAACTTGCGCCAATGACGTCAGGCGCATTATGGTTTCTGCCTGTTCTATTTTTTGTCAGCATCCTATTCGATGGAATCGTTATCTTATCTCAACGCTCTTCCAAGGGAATCCCAATTGAGGCATCAATGATTCTTCTCTTTACCGCCTCAATTTACCTTGCAATGTTTTACGGAAAAGATACGCCTCTCCACTGGGCAACAGTACCGATGGCGACTATTTTTTATTATCTTGGCTGGGTATTTATGCAAAACAGAACTAAAATCCTAAATCTGATCACTGGCCAAGATCCCAATAACCAAACCGCCAGATATACATGCTTTGCTATTGCCATTTTAGCTATTGGCGTCATGGCTGCGTTTGCCAACGGAAAAATATCTATGCATAGAAACGATTACAATGATTTTGCCCTGATGCTCCTTGCGGCGCTCTCTATCAGTCTTGCGTTAACCATGCTTATGATAAAGCTTCCAAAAATCAAATTGTTAGATTTCGCAGGAAGGAATTCAATTATTTTCTTCGGTTTCCATATCGCATTGATTAGATTTCTAGAAGCATGGGGAATAACTTCTCATTTCACCGAACAACACGTGTTAGCAACCGCAATACTTGTTTTTATTGCGATGGTTCCAGCTTCCCTTTTTGTTAATCGCTTCTGTCCATTTATTGTAGGCAAAAAATACAAAAAGAAGATAGCTGCTTAAAGACCAACAGAAAAAAGAATGCTAATGAAGAGTAATTCTCTCACTTACTCCAACTATATATCGAACTTGATACATGATGTCAAAGCATGATAATAAAATAAAGACAGTAAATAAAATCATAATTTACTGTCTTTATTACTGCTTAAGAACGAAGATGCAAATGCAATTAATCTTTATGTCGCCTCATAAAACTTTATTGCATCTGCGATTGCTCCATCAAATACTTTTGTCCCATGATCAAGCACGATTCCCCTAGTGCAAAATTCCTTAGCAGCACTAGAAGCATGTGTAACGAATAACACTGTCACGGTATCGTCTTCCATGATTTCACGTACACGTGCATAGCATTTTTCTTTAAATTTTTTATCACCAACAGAAAGAGCTTCATCTACAACAAGAATTTCTGGATCAGACGAAACAGCGAAACCAAATCCAAGTCGTGACTTCATTCCCGAAGAATACGTACGAACAGGTTGATCAATATAAGGACCGAGATCAGCAAATTCTACAACCTTGGGCTCAAGTTCTTTAATCTCTTCTTCTGTGAGCCCTAAAGCTTGCCCTCTCAAGCTGATATTCTCTCTGCCGGTAAGCTGATTATCAAAACCAGCTGTTAATTCTAGGAGAGCACTAACATGTCCAGAAACTGTGACTTTGCCTTCTGTAGGGAAAGCAACACCAGTAACCATTTTTAAAGCAGTAGATTTTCCGGCACCGTTGTGTCCTAAAAACGCAACCGCTTCCCCTCGTTTTATTTCAAAAGAAAGATTGTTATTGGCATTAACAGTCGTAACGCTTTCGCGTTTCTTTTTACCCCAAAAAATGCTAAAGAATCGTTCTTTATCATTTTTAAATAGCTTATATGTCTTAGTAACATTTTCGAATTTAACCGCAATATCTGATTCAGAGTTACATCCAAAATCATTAGAGGACATCGGGCACCTCTTCTCGGGTTCGAGAATAAACAACAAGTGTACATACAAGGGTGATTACGAAAACTACCAAAAAGCCGAAAACGGCTTCGGGTTTTTCCCAAATCCAAATTTTGTCATACACTGCAGCTCTATACATTGATGCAAAAAAAGTTACAGGATTAAACATTAAAATCGTAGTTATCCAGTTGATCCCTAGAGCAAACACATCAAATATAATGCCTGAAAGCCAGAACAATGGCGTTGATAGTGTTTTAATTAGGTTTTTAAAATCCTTGCTAATAGCAGAAAGCAAGCTTGTCATCAGGGCAAACATATCAAAAAAGATCACCATTAGAATTACGGCTATTGGTAACTGGATTAAATACAAATCTATACCCATACCGCAAAGAAAATAGACAACTAACAATACCGCTATTAAGCCAATCTGAATAACCAAGGTAGACAGATTGTAAATTGTTGGGATACCTGAAAGAGGAAATTTGATCTTGTTAACCAAATATGAATACCTATGATAAACGTCGGAGCCAGTGTTAATCATATCTTGCATATAAAACCAGGGTATCAATCCAGCAATTAGCCATAAAATGTATGGGGCATCCCCACTTGAGCTACCTACTTTTAACCCAATTTCCAGAGCAAACCAAAATACAAAAATATACACAGCCGGTTTGGCAAAAAACCATAAAGAGCCAAGTACAGCCCCGCGTGATTGCTTTCTAAGATCAAATAATCCCAGATTTAAAATCTGTTTTCGCCATTGTATTTTCTCTGTCAGTATCTCTTTTAAAGTATTCAATATAATTCCTCGAGTAATTATATTTAAATTTATTTAGTATTTAGCTTGAAGTCGCTATCCTTAAGCTGACTTTTAATGTCTGTTGTAGAAATCCCGTCTGTCCTGTCTAGGTATACAACTTCGCAGTAGTCTTTAAGGCACTCAAAACGAGGATCGTCTCGCCAATCATCCCCCATAACAACCACATCTACATTGTAAGCTTGTATATCGCTGATCTTTTGATCCCAATCCTCTTCCGGGATTACCAAATCAACATAGCGTATGGCATTCAGCATCTCTTTGCGAACCTCATAAGGATAAAAACTTTTCTTACCTTTTTGCTGGTTAAATTCATCCGTAGAAAGACCAACGATGAGATAGTCTCCTAGTTGCGCAGCTCGCCGCAATAAACGAATATGCCCATAATGCAGAAGGTCGTATGTCCCATAGGTTAGAACTCGACAGAGCTCATCTGGTTTCTGCACGATCAAATCCTTTCATCAGGCATTTTCAAAAGATTGCCAAAACAAGCTTTCTTAAATAAAGTTAACAAACGTTGCTTGCATAAATACATATTTTACTAGTTTATCTTATATCTATCTTAAAATCCGTCTCACTTAAAACTGCCCAAAGAATACATTAGTCATGCTTTCGTTCGTTTGCCAAAAAGTTTAATATCCTCTTTAACTCTTCTTTGTTTTTTTTTAAAATCTCTCAATAGCTCAATAGGCTTTATTGGTAATAGTATTTCGATTTCGTGTATAAGTAGGTATGTCGCAATGAACGCAAGCTCAAATGTCAGCTATGTCACCAACTCCCATAACGCGAAAGAGTGGCAAGCGGCGATTCTAAAGCACCTTTCTGTCTTTGACACTTTCTGTGAACAACACAACATTTCCTATTCTTTATGCTTTGGAGGATTGCTTGGAGCAGTAAGGCACCGAAACATCATTCCTTGGGATAATGATGTAGATGTCGTAATGAACATAGAGAACTACAAACAATTACAGAAGTTATTCTTAGAGGGAAAATTTCCAGAAAACTTCGCTCTTACAGATTACGAATTAGACCCAAATTACCCTTTACTCTTTGGTAGGTTCATTAATACTCAAACCTCTTGTCCGCTTAACACTACTGCTTTTAACGGATGCCAGCATGGCATTTTTATTGATATTTTTCTCCTCCTCCCTCTTCCCGACAATAGGAAAAAGCAAGAATCAGCTCTTTTGGATTTTATGGTGTGGGATGAACTACAGTGCAACATTCACCGAAGAAGCTCAAAAAGACCTACCGCATTTATTAAACGCTGGAAACAAATCAAGAAATTCGAAAAAGAGCATGGGCGCGAAGCCGCTCTCAAATATATCCGTGAAAACTTTTTCAAACAAATTCCTTCGTCTTGGGACGAAGCTTCTTACTGCTTCTATAGCAGTACAGGATCATACAATGGATCTCCCGTTTTTAAAACTGAATGGTTCTTCAGAAATCAAAAGAAACTTCCACTTGGAAACGTAGAGCTTTATGTTCCCGCTGATTATCATGCAGTTCTTTGCACTGAATACGGCTATGGCTGGAGACTTTTCCCAAACAATGAAAAGTTCAAGCCTTACAGCTGCGCAGACACAAATATCCCTGGGGATGTTATCTCGGAAGATTACATGCAATTTTTCGACAACACAGAAACAATGGATAAGCTGATCCTCCGTAAAGACCTTCTAATGGAAAAATTGGTTTACGAACATTCGTCGAAACGCTTAATACCAAAAGCAAAAGCGCAAGCATACGCTAAGCGTGGAAAAAATAAACTTCATGAATACTTACGCTTGCTCCGCGATTCGAAGGTTTCTCCTTTGTCCTTGCAATCTTCTCGAGAACAAGCTCGTAAAACTCTCAAGTTTTTTTCTGATTTACTTAAGTACGAGAACGACAAAGATCTCTCCACCTGGAATATCGCAATTCCATATAGCAAGCAGTTACTTGACTTAATTTTAGAGTCAATGTATCTATCGAAAAATGAATATTGGCTTGTTGATAAAAAAATGCGATTTTACAGTTCGCTTGGATATAAGAACCAAGCTCTAAATACAGCAATAAAGCTAACTGAGTCAATCTATTGCTGTATTGAATCTAAGAATTATGAAGAGCTAGAACGCTCCTGCGAAAAACTGTTATTGCTATGCCCCCACTCAATCCATGTCAAGATCGCCAAAGCTTATCAGGCTTTCTATAAGGACGACTTTGAAGCTTCGTCAACATATCTTGATAACATCCGCACCGACGCTGTTAACAATGACTACTTTACTCTTTTGGAAGCAATGCTCGACTACAAGAAAGGTAAGATTGAGAGTTGCAAAAAAACACTATTACAACTCTCCAACAACACCTCTAATGGTATCATTCTGCTTCTTATTAAAGATTTCTACTCGAATGTACTAAAAGAAACATACGAGTTTATTCCCAGATCGAACAAAACTTCATCAAAACCTACACAGTCCACGCAATTTAAAAAACTACGTAAGCGTGAATGGTATCCTTATTATTTACCATATTCAATTTCCCGATCCGAAAAAGCCATCAACATAAAACTTAAAGAACTTAACTCTTTGCTTGGACCTTTAAATAAATACGAATCCAATCTGAAGAAGATGAGAAGACTCACTAGCGATAGAATGTTTATTTGGGATAGAGTTTATCCACGAAAACAATCAATCATCAATGCTGCGGCTAACAACGATACCGCTTCTCTTCAAAAATTAGCACTTCCCTTACTTAGGGGAATTTATCGTCGCTACGATGAGGACCATATAGGGCTTTTTGTTGACAAAGGCATATACACCGCAATAAAACCGCTCTTAGTTCAAGAAAGAGGAGAAGCGTTTGTCGAGGACTACTTCAACCTAATTCCAGAACCACATAAAAATGAAGACATCAGTGATTTTCTTTATAGGCACAACGTTGATCATCCTTATCTAAACGAAAAGGAACTGTCACATTCTGAAAGAAAACCCAAATCATAGACCTTTATTAATTACTAACAATAAAAACTATCCGAAGATGAATGGTCATAGGATGGTTTTTCAAGGAAAGCGAAATAAACTATTCTAAATTTCGCTTTCCTTATTGTAATGCGATTACATCCCACCGAAATAAAAAGTGACTTTAACAAAATTAAAACGAAGAAATCTTCTTGCACCATGAACTCAAGTTTTTAATCCAAACATTTAGGAATTTTGGAATCGACAACAGCCAAGTTAATATCGGCGCAAATATAAACGGCGTCCATACTACAAACTCAAATACTGGACAAAACGTTTCATAGAAATGCATAGCGGCAATTGCATAATAAATTACGAACATATGGGCAATATATATCTGAAAACTACGTTCACGCAACTTTGTAAAAATCGAAAGATCTTTAGGTGAGAGCAAAATAATCGTAGCCATAATAATGACAACTACGCCATATTCCACAACGCGAAGTAAACAAACAAGCCATAATGGCACATTCCAGGAATCTGAAACTACAGTTAGTAAATTTAATCCCGAAGATATTTTTTTAAAATAGATAAGAGCTTCATTTGGGAAAGAGTACAGCAGCAAAAACAACGCGCACAAAAGCACAGCGCACAATACTTTAACTAAACAAACTCCAATTTTGTTTCGAAAAAAATCTACAAATCTTATGATATTAGATGGTTGAAGGTAAAAGCCTAAAGCGAAATATGGCAAATACACAAAAGCCCGAGACAGCGAGAGTGTTGTAGCATTGTCCAAATATATCCCAGAAGCAGCTGCTACAAATATAGATATCGGAAGAAAAACAACAGGCTTCATTGAGCCGATAATTGGAACCATGATCATAAAAAGGGCAAGAACAAGCATGAACCAAGGAGCGCTACCTACCACAAAAAAATTCATTATTTCCACAGTGCCAGAAAGAATACTCTCAACCACAGAAAGAGCTAACATAAATAATATGTACAAAACTAGGTAGAGCAGGAACTTATCAACTGGCGCATTTCGTTTTTTATACCACGCTAAACCTGCGAATAAACCTGACACAAAAAGAAATAATGGCATATGGAATAAATATATATATGTTAAAACTGTTTGCAATATATGTGAGGCATCTCCATAAGTTGCTTGCTCCACAAAGTGGCCGAGAACAACCAATAAAATCGCTATACCTTTTAAATTGTCAAACAAAGCAATTCTTTGTGCCATTGAGATGCCTCTAGATTTAAATACCTATTCCTCTGGATCAGCATCCACAAAACGACCTCCGCCAGCACCATCAGGGTCGGACCACAACAGCAGATCATGACCTGTTCTTTGATGTGGATATGGCAGCTCCATGTAGTCGCCATATTGCATGCGTAAAAACTTTTTTGGATGTTTAGGCAAACAAATCTCTATCTCATCAAAATTCACTCTTTGGGCAGGATAAAGATCGTCAACCTTAGCCATTGTGTAGCTAGGCACAAAGCTCGCCACCCATTTGAGGCCTTCTTCTGTAGCTTTATCATTAAAACGTTCTACAACCTCATCATATTTTTTTTGCGTTTCATCCAAAGAAACAGACCAATAATGACGAGCTAAGCACCTACCTATAAACTGACCCAAAACCCAATCTAGATTCTTCTTTTTCGGTTGAGACTCCTGGAATAATTCAGGATATTGCCTATTTACGACTCTATTATGCCTGCGTTCCGCTTTGCGCACTTCAGCTTTAAATGCTTTCTGCTCGGAACAATCGTTCGGAATATAATCGAAAGGGAAAATGTCAACGCAAATACCCTTATGGAAATCGCGATTCAAGTTGTATTCAGTCAAGTACTCCGACCCATTTAGTCTGATTTTAGAAAATAAGTAAGGAATATTTGGATCGGTTTTTCTGTTTTGAAGGAAAAACTTTTCATTATCTATATACTTCGGTGCTTCCTCCATAAATCGTTTATAATCCGCCCGCAACATACCTACGTCGATGTCGTCATCCCAAGGTATAAATCCTCCATGACGAACATAGCCAAGCATTGTTCCACCACAAGCAAAATAATTAATGTTCAGCAAACTGCATATACGATCAATCTCGGACACAATGGTTTTTGCATCGTTCTGTAAACGTGCAAGTTCTTCTGTTGTTTCCAGAACAGGCTCAGTTGCCCAAATATCTGGCCTAGCTGGGGTCCTAACTGATATTCCGCAAAAATCTCTTTTTGGCATATCACCAAGATCTGATAGTGGAACAGTTTTGGTACGAGCATACATACAACCCGTTACGTTCTGCAAATCCCGCCCTTTGTAACGTTTAGCAAGAGTCCAATTAAGAAAAACGGCAAAACGTAGTGGCACTAACGCATAAAACAGTTTTCTGATTCTTCTATGGGATATAACCAAATTATCTTGGTCCTCAAAAGGAGAAACTCTCTTCCCAAACAGGACACGTCGCGCATATACAATTCTTTTAACTAGATCATTTCTTCTCTTCATTTGCCTAAAGAACTTTTTTCTAGTAAAGAAGTCATTGGGCACTTCGTCAAAAATGTATATTTCAATATAAGGGTTAACAGTTATGGGCAGAGACTGTTTATTAAATACGCACTCTCCCTCAAAAACAACTTCGCGCGGCTGTTTTGAACATAAGCGGGGATGCAAACGTCTAACCTTACCAAGTTTGTTGTTTTGGTAAACCGAAAGATCCCAAGATAATCTATCGATATCATCAGAGGCTAAATTCTCAAACGAATTTTCCAGCATCTCGAAATCCGTACGCAACATTCCTATTTCAACTTTATCGCTATCAGGCATAAAGTCTTTATAGGAAATAACACCTTTAAGCGTACCACCAAGTAGGAAATACTTTATCCCTTGCGAATCTGTATACTCATCAAAGCTTTGCAGCATTTCAATCGAAACTTCTCGTGAAACGTTTAATGTAGCTGCATGTATAAAGTTTTCGTATGATTGCTTATTGACGTAATTTGCACCTAGAACATGCTCAATAAGCGCATTTTCCGCTTCTGTTCGGTTAGTATTCATCAAGAAATCCTGTTATAAAGCTTACTTTAACATCGAACCAATTCCACGACCGCAATTGTTAGTAGCAGTCAAGTAACAATCTACTCTATCACCAATACGATCCAAAACAATATCAAGCGGTTCGTTCCTAATTTGTCCATTACGGACTCGGAAATACTGATTGGGCAAATATTGGCTTAATAAACACAACGGAATTTTGTTTCCGGATAAGTTTTCTAATAATGTTGCACGTGCGTTTTTTACGCTATCGCAAGAAAGATAATAGCGGCAACGGTCATAAAAACTATAGGCACGTGACACTCGCTGTTCGTTTTCCGTTCCACGATAATAAGAGCTCCAAGATGAAGGATTTTTGAGCATTTCCTGTTCCAGAACGTCGCGATAATTTGACCAAATCTCTGGATTATCGTGATAGACTTCACGCTCGATTGACTCCAAAGCAAACATAGCTTCGCGCAAAGAGAAAGTAAACGCAGGACCTACTTTAAGAATCCCAACTCCATCTTCACACATTCTTGTTAGATTATCTACGGTCTGATAATCACTAGAATGCCCTTCTATCGTTAGGGGTGATTTACGCATCTCCGTAACAAGATCAGCCGCACGCACACGATTATACTCATCAAGGGTATACTCGTGGAATTCTACACCCATCTCAACTACCAAACCAACAACACGCTCAAAAACACTATCAAGACCAGCATCGTGGAATGCCTGTTGGTAAATACTTATTGTATTCGAAGCATCTTCTGCAGTAGTAACTCCCATTTCTCCAGTGTTAAAATCACCGCCAGGAACAGGAACTTCACTGCCAATAATATAAAGAGGCGCCTCAGCATCTGGATGAGTTGCTTTATACTCTTCAAAAGCTTTTTCGCAAGCAAGACATAAACGAACACCACGTTCTGCGCACGTTCGCGTCAAGAAAGGCTTATCAGGGTCATCACTGGCTACCCTCATGGAAGTATCTAAATGGATTTTTTCATAACCAGCTTTCACGCAAGCTGCAACCAACTCTTCTGCTTTGGTCATAGCTTCCTCTTCGGGTAGATCAACCCAGGGAAGAGGTCCTAAATGATCTCCGCCGAGAAAAACATTATGTGGAGCAAGGCCCATTTCCTTAGCAAGAGTATAAACAAAATCTGCGAAATCAGACGGCTCCATGCCAGTATAACCGCCATCTTGATTTACCTGATTTGATGTAGATTCAATAAGAGCAACGGTTTTTGTATCACGTGCTCGCGATAAAACTGCACGAATTACATCTTCATTAGCAGAGCAGCAAGAGTAAATACCTGAATGATGGCCTAATTTGTTTTCTTCAATTATTTCTTTTAATACTTTCATCGCATGCCTTTCTAAGAGTGAATAAGCACTTTGCCTTGAACTTTTTTGTCCTCAAACCTCTGAAAAGCTGCAGCAGTGTCATTCAGTTCAAAAATACTATCAATCATTTCACTTGTAATACGTAATATCCCTGATGCAAATAGTCTACGGGCTTTTTCCCATTCAACACCAGGCCAAGGATATGAATAGGACATCCATGATCCTGTAACAATAAGCTCTTTCCTATTAATTAACTCCCATTGCTGAACAGTGAGTTCCACTTTTCTTTTCGGAGTGCCGATAAAGCATATTTTTCCTCGTGGGCCCGCTAGTTCTAGCGATTGCAAGATTGTTTCGGGAGTTCCAGCAGCATCAAAAACGTAATCAAATCCTGAGCATTGAGCCATCGCCAATGCTTTTTCTTTCCAATCTGGTTCTTCGCTAGCAACCAATTGATTTAATCCAACAGACTTTAGTGAGCCAAACTTATCTGCACTTCGGCGAGTTACTACTACAGAACTTGGGTAGTAATCCTGCAAAGCTAATGCGGTAAGGGTTCCTATGGTTCCGCCTCCAACAACTGCTATTTTTGCTGCAGGTTTTACTTGCAATAATTCTATAGCGTGAATAGCAACTGTAGCAGGCTCAAAAAAAGCACCATGGATATCACTTACATCATCGCCGATTGGCAAAACATTCTTTACTGGAAGACAAACGTATTCCGCCATACTCCCATTTTGACGAGACCCAATAAAACCATACTGCTTACATAGTGAGTAAAGGCCACGACCGCACACTTCACATTCTCCACATGGACGCAATGGAACGCCCACCACTCTTGTACCGACAAGAGAAGAATCAACCTCGGGCCCTACAGCTTCTATTTTTCCGGAAAATTCATGACCCAATATTATTGGATAGCCATGAACAGCACCCTGGAGCACTCTAGGCACATCGGAGCCGCAAATTCCTGTATATGCAACCCTTACAAGAACTTCGCCCTTTTGAGGTTCTGGAGTGGGAACATCTTTTACTACTATCGAATTGCAATCTTCTAATACTGCAGCCTTCATACAACTCCCCTTAGAAATAGTAGTTATGGAAAAGCTTCTTAAAGACTTCCATGTCATGACGATAAGTAATCTTAAGATTAATCAAATCAGTAGGAACTACTTCCATAGGAATATCATGGGCCAAAGCAAGAGCTCCAGCTGAAGTATACTGCTCTAATTCTTCGATAGTCATATCCTTATACAAGCCCCAAATACATCCAAATTCAAAAGCCTCAGGACTTGCTCCTGAAACAATTCTCTCCCTAGGAATAACTGCCTCAAGCATTTTTGTATTCGGGTCAATCTGGTAACAAGTATCATATTGGCACTCACCCATAGTAGCGCCACCCCATTTTCTAGCTGCATTAGCTAATTGATCTAAGCTCGAATCGTCCACATAGGGATGTGTAACATCATGAATGAAAACAACATCATCAGCTTTGGCCTGTTCAGCGGCCTTTGTCAACCCATTCTTTACTGACTCTGAACGGCTCGAACCACCAGAAACCACCGAAAAGGGAGTACTTATTTCTAGATTTTCTATCCAACGTTGAGTAAATTCTATCCACGAATGATGACAAACAATAATCATTTCGTCACCAAAACCCAACGAATCGTATTTCTCTACCAAATAGCTAAAAGTGGGCTTTCCTTCAACTTCAACAAACTGCTTTGGAATATCAGCACCAAAACGAGTTCCCGAACCACCCATCATAAGCAAAAGAATGTTACGCGACATACAAGGCCTTCCTCGTAACGTTAATTTTTTGTTTAATCATTATATTCTAAGCGTTTGAATCCATGTTCTGCATATCGTTCATGCAGAGGAGGAATCTCATCAAAATCCCCATATTGTCGAACAAGAAACTCTTCAGCATGATTTGGAATAGCCAATGGTTTGCCTTCATACGAAACTTTCCTGACAGGAAATGCCTCTTCTTTGGTAATAGTAGTATACGAAGGAATGAAGCTCGCAAATACAGTGTTCTGCTTTTTTGCTAATAAAGGATTAAACATGCGCGCAATTGCTTGATAACACATATCACACAATCTAACTGGGAACAAAATCGAGGCAAATCGATACAGCCTCAAATAAAACGCATCCTTCGAACAAGCAATTGGCGATCTATCCTTTATATCCGCCAAAACATACTCGCGACGTCTTTTCAAACCCATTGAGGCACGAGCAAACATATTCGCCCATTTCTTTTGAAAATTTGCTAAATACTTATTAGCAGGAATGGCATCAAAAGGGAACAAATCAACCCAGATACCCTTGTTGAAGTTTTTATTTTCATTGTAGTGAGTAATGTAGTTAACCCCAGCTCGTCTTAATCGAGCATAAACAAAATGAATATGCTTGTCTGTTTTTGGCAATTGCAAAAAATATTTTTCTGCCATTATTTTTTGGGCATTTTTACAGAAAAGTTTATAGTCCTCTCTTAAAAACCCAACGTCAGTATCATCATCCCAAGGAATAAAACCTTGATGGCGCACCGCTCCAAGCATACTTCCGCCAACCAAAAAATAGTTTACACCCATCTTTTCGCAGGCTTTATCTAAATCAACTAGACTTAACAGGCTTTCACGCTGAATTATTTCTATATCTTTTTTCCGCTGAGGTGTCATTTCTAGAGTCCAATTAGAAACTTTTTTAGACACAGGAATCTCAATATCTTCAAACTGTACATAACGAAGAGGGAATAGGTCTTCTTTTAAAATTGAACGCTGAAAAATGGTTCTTTCCCCCATTTGCTTCTGGCCCGAATCGAATGCTAAACAGGCGCAAAATGGCAGCGAAAAGCTATTGTATCGACATAATTGCTTCTTGGTTTCTTCTAATTTTCCATTTGATACCGCAGGAAGATTCTTTCTTGCCTCTTTAAAAAGTTTAAAACGAAGAATAACTTGGTTCGGAATATTGTCTAAAGGTAAAAAATTGATCCAGGCCACATTAACGTCGTCAATTCTTTTTCCCACACGAGAATATAGATTTACCGCTCCATTAGTGTGAGAATATTTTTCAAAAATTAGCCCATGATTAAAACATACAGACTCAATCAACGGAAGCATTGCGTCATAATCTTTCCGTAATGCAGCAAAAGAACAATGGGTCATTCCTTTGAAGAAGCCTTGATAATGAATAGCAGCAACACATAAATCGCCGTATGCAAAAAACTTTCCTTTGAAATGGGGCTCCAAAATTTTTACCAAATCAATATATGCATTTTTATTATCGAATATATTCATGCGACCATCTATTCTTTGTTAAAAGTTTCACTACCAACAATTCCTACATTCTCGAGATTTTCCTTCACCCATTGCTTCAGTTATCGATCC
>ENA-OROU01000037-OROU01000037.1-human-gut-metagenome-genome-assembly--contig:-NODE-37-length-161154-cov-7.073911_pt1 | contig 161154 bp, 142 predicted proteins | sample MGYA00242131_ERZ509054 | MGnify/ENA primary metagenome ERZ509054 (study PRJEB26280, sample SAMEA2338749) | human gut metagenome | biome: human gut; feature: human-associated habitat; material: faeces... | reverse complement strand
ATTTTGAAAAAGCACCCTAAGGGAGCTCTATTAAAGTTACCCTTTTTTACCACCGTATGAAAAAGAAATTTTTTGCTAATTTATGGTTGACTTTTCATAGCTGGTCTCCTTACTGCACAAAAACAGCTCTTTCAGCTGCTTCCAGCATATCCTCTTTGTCAATGTATTTTTTCCAATTATCTTTCGTAAGTTTAAGTCCTTCTATCTGAAAACTCTTTATACACGCCAATACAAATGGTCTATTGATCATTTTTTCAAAAATAGTATCAAAGTTTGCTAATGCCGGAAATACGGATACAGCACATTTATTTCCATTAAAAATATGTGTGGTATCCATTAATGCTGCAAATGGAAACGCAGTCTTTTCGGTACTTGCGCAATCAAATTCATATCCCTCACAGCCTGCACATCTTTTGGAATAATCCATGCAAAAAAGTATATCTTCATAGGCAGATACATTTACATTGTTTTCACTTATATCAAAAAGGCTATAATTCTTTACATTATCAGCGATTTTAAACGCTTCTGTAGTATCGAAAATTGGATTGACTAACATCATTCCGTATACGATTTTCAAAGGATTGCCTTCTTCCGGTTCAATAATTTTGATTTCTCTGTCCTTATTGCGTGCATATCGCAGGTATTTGTCATACAGACTAAATTCCTCTGCTGATATTAAGAACATTTTTCCATTCAGTTCCATATGGGCATATTCCATCTTTTTGTTACAAATTTTCATGACCTATCCTCCTGTTTCTTTTCAAAGGTTTTCATTAAGTGTGGAATTGTTGGATTTAATCCACCCCTGTATTTTTTGTCCGAATATATCATAATTGCTTCTGAAAGCTTCATATATTCAGACATAATCTGCTTCCAGCTGCCTTTTATTGTAACAACTTCACCTTCACATTTAATCATCTTTCTCCTCCAGTAATTGTAAAAACTGCGTGACGAACTTCGTCACGTAATGTTATTATTTGCTATCAGCATTTTTTCAAAATCATTGTCAAACTCACGTTGATGAAACTGATTAAATTTATTTTGTCTTTGTTCCTGTTCTATTTTTCGCATATTACAACGCATATGCGCATTAATACATTCATCTGTCAGCAGCGCAGCCTGATACAACGCTGTTAACAGATATGCCCGGATATTATGTACAGGTTTTGCAGATATCCGGATATTTGCAAGCACATACTCTATATGCCTGGCTTCAAGTTTTTGAAGCTGCTTCTTTACTGTATCTGCTTCGCAATTGTTACCACAAACGCGCAGATACCGCTTATCTGTCGCAAGCGTATCCGTGATTACTGCAGATATTGTATTCAGCATATCCACATCTTCCGGATATTTTTCTTTAAGTGCAATCCAGTCATGTGAAATTATTAACGGAATAAACAATTTTTCTGAATCTGAACTTTGGTTATTACTATGTTTCGATGAAAGATGAGAAAGATGATTACTCAAATCAGTTTTATTATTCTCTGTATTATTAGCGTAAAAATTTTTAACCTCTTGTGGTAAAAATTCTTGACCACAAGAGGTTAAAATTTTTAACTTCTGTGTATCATTGCCTGTATCATTTACTCTTGCTTTTGGGCTATTAGCTTCACTATCTTCTATATTTACAGTGGTAAAATTTTTTAACCTCTGTGAATTTTCGCTTTGTACATTTTCTTTTTCATCTTTATTTTCAATTTCCGGTTTCACTTTTTCCTGTTCTTCAGTCTTATTCTGCGCTATAAAATTTTTAACATAAATTCTGTCAGGCTTTCCGAAACCCTGCCTTTTCTTTTCAATAAGACCAATTCCCTTAACGCTGTCCAACTCTGCCAGCAGTTTTACAACTGTCGGTTTAGAGCAGTTCAAATCTTCACACAGTTCCTCTACGGAATAGTAAATATATACTCTGCTGGTTTCATCTAACCAGCCATTTTTCAAAGAAAGTGACATACGGTCTAAAAGCATTCCATATAGCAGTTTGGCTGCATTTGAAATGCCTTTGTACATTTCATTTTTTATAAGTACTTTTGGTATCCGGAAAAATGCAAACTGGTCTGCTTCTATTCCATAGTAATAATCTAAATTCATTACGGTTTTATCTCCCCTGTTCTCCCCCTGTCTTGTATATAAACTTACGGGCAGTCCTACAGGGGGAACAAACTGCCCAGTTAACAATAATAACCGGCTTAAATAAGCCGAATTAATTTCTCTTTTGAAGCTACGGCAACGTATGCTCAAAAAAGGAATTAATATCCATCATAACTCTCTAGAGTTTTACAATTAATTATCCTAGAGTTACGACAATAATCATACCCAATTTCAAAGAACCATTCTCCATCTTCCTTAAAATAGCCTCCCCAGAAGCCTTCTGGAAGATAAATTTCATCACCTTTTTGAATATTCCGCATATTCAGCCAGTAGCAAACTGGGTTTCCAAGACGCAGAATATCTGTTTTTGCTTCTCGCCTTGTCCATTCCCTGTATTCAATAAGCTCACCTTCTTCATAAGGGTCATCAGCCTTATATGCTAAAAACATATGAACGATTCCGCCACTACGAATAGTATGCGTTAATCCTTTTGTAGTATGTTTCAGCCTTTTTTTCTTTTTCATGACAAAAATCTCCCTGCTCCCCCTTGCCTGTATAAACTTACGGGCAGTTCTACAGGGGGAACAAACTGCCCGCGCTAACAATAATAACCGGCTTAAATAAGCCGAATCTCTTTTCTGCTTTTGCAGCTACGGCAGCATAAATGCTCCGGAAAAGAGTATAGTTTAAGATTATAATTTTACTTCCAAATTTTTTGCCGCATATCGGACAAAAATTGATTAAATCTGCTACTTCATCAGCAGTATCATTCCTCTCCTTAATTTAAAACCATGTAAATTAACAACATTGTTATCGCAATAATTAATACTGTTGTTACAAATCCGGCATCAATATTACACAAAACTACAAGTGCTACACATAAAAATATAGAAACAGCAGATTTTAAGTAAAATTTCTGCTTTTTATTCAACCTTTCACTATTATCTTTCATACCTTTTCAACTCCTGTCCTACTTTAACAATAAAATACCGCTAATCAATGCAGCTGCAATTGTCAACATCATTGAACCTATATTTATAGATTCTCCTGTAATTTGCTTTTCCTCTATTAGATACACTTTCCCACTCCTCCGGATTCAAATTTATTAATAATCTGCGTATCCTTTACAAGATTATGTGTAACTATGAAATTATGCAGCACTGTCAGATTCACATGCAGCTCCTTTGCTGTATCTATCAATGACATTTTCTTTTCAATATAGCATTCTTTCACTTTTTCTTCTGTCATCATCTCACATCTTTCCTTCCAATTCATTCTATAATTTGATTAGCCGGGACCAAGCAATAGTCTTTTAATACCCTGTTAAAAAGACCGCTGAATTCATTAATGTCACAAATATCCGTCATATCACATAATTCTTCATCCATTAATTTATATAACTGGTCAGCAAGAAATATCTTGCTGACACCCGTTACATTACAGTTTTCATTAACACTATTCATGACTTCTTCTCCTTTACTCCTTTAGGAGCTGCTATTAATTAAATGGCAGCTTTGCAAGTTCTTCCAGCGTAACCCTGTCTGTATACCAGTTTACGGACTTTCCACAGTATCCGCAGAAGTAGCGGTTTACCGGATACGCTATTCGTTCATCGCAATACGGACAACGTCCCATCGTTTTGATAAAATCAACCTGCGTTTTGTCAATATATACCGGATTTTCATATAAAACTGCATTCGCCGGACGATTTACATCCGTTTCAACGTCTTCATTGAACCGCTCAAAAACTTCAGGCGGAAAACTTGCATCAATGTCATCCTTGGCAACATCTGTCGTGTCGTCGGTTTCTAACTTTTCATTTTCCTGCACTTCTTTCACCTCCTCTCTGTCTTCGGCTTCTTCAAGTCGCGGCTTTGTCTTCGGCTGTTCAACCTCTTTTGTATTATCTTCCGCTTTAATATACTGCTTAATCTCTTTGGCTTTCGTGATTCCCTTGGTTATGATTTCATCCTGTTTTTCTTCCGGGACAGATGAAAGCACTTTTGCGGAATCCTTGCTTATTTCTCCAGTTTTAAATTTTTCCATGCCAGAAGCTCCCAATTTCTTTGAAATGGTAAGATACTCCTGTACTGTTGTCTTGGATTTCTCCATAATGGCAGCAAGCCTTTCTGCCATACGTCCAGCCGGTGCTTCCGGGAATTCTTCTGGATGTTCTTTAAGCAGCCGTTCCATTCCTTGTATTTCTTTCATTATCTCGTAGTCAGATTTTTTGTTATATCCATTGGTACTGTATACAGCAAATTCTGCCTGTGCATCTGTCATATCCTTTATGTAGCACGGAATGAATGCAAACTTGTCCAGCTTGCGCTGTTCGACAAGATACTGGCATGCTGCGTGTCTTTTATGCCCGGCAAGAATTTCATATGTATCTCCGCCGGATTTTCTTACCAGCAACGGTTGTAATACCTCTCCATCCGTCTGTATTAAATCTGCAAGCTTCTCTACATCGCCCGGTTCAAACTTACGATACTGGTATGAAGATTCCTGAAGCTTTTTATAATTAATATTCTGAGGGTGCATTTTCTTTGTACCGTTCTTTTCAAGTCCCGGATTTTTCGTCTGATTAAAAAAATTATCTAATTTAGGCATTTTACAGCACCTCCAGTCTTTCGAGGATTTCATCTGCTAAGTCTGTAAAATCACAAGCAGCTTGAGATGTACAGCGGTGTTTGTATAACGGCTTCTGCAAAAGCAAGGCGCTCTGCACCCCCGCATAATCACTTATGCTTGTCCCCATCAATGGATAATCGTGATGCTCAATCAAATCCTGAAAAATAATTCTCTGACTCTTTAAATTACGAAGTCTGTTTACGACAATCTGATAAGGTATCTCACGTCCTGTCAAATCTCCGATGTTAATAATTTCATCAACAACAAGATTCAGATTATCTCTCGAAAAACCATCTAATAAAATAGGAATCAGCACTATATCTGCCATTGCTAATGCGTTTTCAGATAACATCGAATTATCAGGATGACAATCAATGCAGCAAATATCGTACTGGTCTTTAACCTCCGCTAAAGCCTTATCAAGTTCAAAAATATCAGCAACATTAATTTTCTTATTGCAACCCGGAATAAAATCGATATGATGTCTTGAATGGCAGATTGCTTTGTCGACAGGTACACTCTTTTCGAGAACCTGTTTAATATCTGCTTTTCTCTTATGCATATCTTTCTCAAAGAATGCTGTAAGATTTGCCTGGATGTCTAAATCTATACACAGCACCTTTTTCCCTGCTCTGGCATAATTAGCTGCCAGATTAAAGGTTGTTGTGGTTTTTCCTGTTCCACCTTTCATGTTCCATGTTGTAATTGTTATCATTGTTAGCTCCTTTCTGCGTAGTATTTTCTACGCACCGTTAAGTTCCCAGTTAACGGTATTTAGTTTTATTTTTATCACCAAAATATTGATAAATATCAATATTGGATAAACTTGAATCATACAATTCCTTAATGTGTAAAAGTGCATTTTTTCGCCATCTGATTATCGTGGACTTTGAAACATCTTTTTCTCTTTTCAGATTCATCAGTCCTGTCTGAAAATCATATCTTTCATATAAATACTCAAGCGCCTGATGTTCATCTGTTGTAAGAACATTATAGCAGCTAATAATTCTGTTGATTGTTTCCTGCTTTTCCGTCAGCGCTCTGACATATGCATTTGTTTCAATCTGCTGTCGTTCCCGCATTTTTATGTACTGTTCATATGTATCAGACAGACTGTGCTGTCCGCCACCTCGCTGTAATCCATATTGCGTTCCCGGCATAGAAGCTGCTTCCATCAGGTCACTGTCTGTTGCCATGTTGGCGAAGGCAGATTCTATCTTTTTGTTTATTTCTGTTATCTGTTCAGAAGATGTTGCTATAACAGAGGTTATTAGTTCTTCAGTTATTACTTTGTACATTTTTCCTCTCAACTCTTAAATGCTATACATATTTCTGTGCTTTATCTGCATTATAATTTTCTTTAGTCATACCACACCGTGTAAATTCGCGATAAATGGTATTTCTATGCACACCAATGTTTTTTGCAATCTCACTTACTCTCATTCCCGCAGATAAATACAGCTCAATAAGCTGTCTATCTGTATAACTTAAATGCTTATATGGCTTATATGCCTTTTTCATTAAATATTTTTACCTTCTTTCCTTTTCAGCTGACCACATTTTTTGTTCATTAATTAATTTTAAACACTCAAAACCAGTTTTTATTCCTTGTGGATGCCATTATATCAACCTTCAATTTTTTCAATGAATCTAAAACCATTTGCAGATGTTTTCTTTTTAGAACCGTCTTTGCGATAGAACCAATCGCCTTTTATAGTGCCTTCTTCAATTACTTCTGTTGCTTTTGGATGTTTTCTACTACCAGACCATTCCAAAAAAGCACACTTCCATTTTTCTTCTAAAGGTTTATCTTCTGTCTTATATTTTATAATCAGTTCCTCAATTTTTTCATCTGTCAGATTTTCAATATAATCAACATCCAATGAATAAAAATCAGTTTTATTAAAGCGATTACTCGTGTGATGCCATGAGGAATATCTCAAACACACTAATTTTAATACATTTACTGGAATTTTCCTTAACTTTTCTATTGTACATTTTAATTCAACTTCTTGTTCTTCTATTGCTTCAAAAATATCTGTCTTTGTCCACTTACTTAATGGCTTTTCTCCGTTTTCGTAAGCTTCTATTGCATTATTACTCATTGACCAACCATTATAGCCTGCCATAATCTACCCCCGTTTTGAAAAATTTAATTAAATCATTATTATAAATACTTATATTTATCTAATACTTTCTCTTTTGCTTCATCTGTTAAGCGGCAACAGATTTCTTTTCCGGCACCTCTTGTACGTCCTCTGTATATATCAGTTATTTTCCAATTACTATTTTTATACACCGCTTGAATTATGGTACTTTCTGGTGTGTACGAATACGCTGCTGGAAAATCTTGAGCATTTACATCAATAGTCACAGATATACCATTCATATATTTTTTAGGTATCCCCAGTTTTTCAACTGCCTTTTCTAAAAACTCCTTAATATCTTTAATACTGACTGTACGTGCTTTTGACAACTTTTGAACATTATCAAGTTCTTTTTGCACCTTTTCGAAATTGGATTCTTTAAAAATTATTTCTTTCATAGACTATCACTCCCATTGTAAAAATAAAAAAAGCATATTAAAGACATTAAATCCTTAATATGCTTTTACAATTTATTGTTTATTAGAAATAAAAAAATAAAATGCAACTAAGAATTAAATCTCTTGTCGCATTTTATTTTACAACTTACCTAAAAATCATACTTACCGTGTTTTTTCTTCGTCCATAAAATAAAGCCTTGCGCCGAAATCCGGGAAGTAACGCACTTCATCATTCAGTCCCGTTGCGCAGAATGCCTGCTTTAAGCGCACACCGCAGTACATCAGCGTATCGCCGAATACATGGTAGTCCTCCCGCTCACCGTTTATTTTAATCCATTTGGCGGCGAGGTGCTGTATCAGGGAATCCTGACGGATATGCACCGGCGATGCGGTGTTGACCAAATCCCCGAAATCCTTGATATTGTACTTTAACGCACGATTGTAAAAATGATACCGCTTTTCAGGGTCTAATCCCTTTGCATAAAAGCATGTATGCGGCGTGTTTGCCACCGCAAGTTTATTCATCAGCAATCCGACCGCTTCGGAAGTATCTTTTTTGACACAGCTCCACTCCATCAGACTGCCGCCGCCCGCCGACAGTACACTGCTGTCACGGATATCCCTGTCCGAAAAACTTCTGCCGCGGTAAAAAATTCCCCGCTGGAACAGCTCCCGCTTTTCTTTATACAAGGTAATCTGTGCTTTCACCGCCTCAAGTTCTTCTTTGGACATATCACAGAAATTACATTCATAACCCAAATTCCCGAAAGCCGCCACGGCAAAGCGTGTTTCAAGCGGCGTGCGGCGCAGTGTCTGGTGATTCGGGCTTGCTGAAACGTGTGAACTAAGCACGGACGGCGGATAGCCGTAAGTGTAATTGTTCTGAATCTGCGCGCGGCTGACCGCATCTGTATTATCGCTTGCCCAGATTTGCGGAAAATAACACAAAATGCCGAGGTCAAAGCGGTTGCCGCCTGCCGCACAGCCTTCAAATAAAATATCCGGAAAACGTTTTGTCAATACGTCCATGCAGTGATACAGCCCGCAGATATAGCGGTGTGCTGCTTCACCCTGTCTGTCCGGCGGCAGATACGGTGAATAATCATCACTGAAAATCCGGTTCATGTCCCATTTGACATAAGAAATATCCGCACCGGAAAAAACACGGCTCATTTCTTCAATGACAAATTCCTGCACCTGCGGATTGGCTAAATCTAAAATCCGCTGGTTTCTGCCCTCGGAATGATTCCTGCCGGGAACGGCAGCTGCCCAGTCCGGGTGCTTTTCATACAAACGGCTGTTGACACTCACCATTTCCGGCTCTACCCAGATACCAAAATCCAGTCCAAGTGCTTTGATTTTCTGCGCAATTCCCAAAAGTCCGCCCGGCAGCTTCTTTTCATCGGCATACCAGTCCCCAAGGGAACTCTTATCGTCATTCCGGTTTCCAAACCAGCCGTCATCCATGACAAACAGTTCGATTCCCGCTTCTTTTGCCGCCTTTGCAAGGCGTAGCAGTTTCCTTTCGTTAATGTCAAAATACGCCGCTTCCCAGCTGTTTAACAGCACCGGGCGCAGTTTCCGTTTCCATGTGCCGCGAACAACATGCTCCTGCACAAAATCATGCAGTTGGTGACTCATTTGATTATAACCTGATGCCGCATAGGTCAGCACCGCTTCCGGTGTTTCAAAAACTTCACCTGTGCCAACCGTAAAGCAGAAATTTTTCGGCTGGATACCGGAAACGATTCTTGTACGTCCTGCCTGCACCTCTACAGCTTCATAGTGACTGCCGCTGTAAATAAGATTTATTCCGAAACACTCTCCGGTGTCCTCGGTCGTTTCTTTTCTGCCAAGCATGATAAACGGATTGGCACGGCTCGATGACGTTCCCGTAAAGGATTCATTGACATATTTTCCGGTTTCAAGCACGGCTTCACTGCGGTTCATTTCCCGTGTCCATGCGCCGTGAAATGTTGAAAGCACATAGTCTGCCCGGTGTAAATCAAGCTGCATGCTCATCAGCCGCCTAAGCTTCACAGGCTGTTCTCCTTCATTTTTAAAAACAGCGCGCCTTGTAATCACATCGCAGTCTTCGTATACGTCATAATACAGTTCCAGCTTTGTTTTTCCTTCTTTGTCTGCCAGAACGACCTTGAGCTGTTCAGATTTACCGTTTTCATCATATGCACCCGGAAGTGTCTGCAAGCCGCATTTTGTTTCGGAAATCTGTGCGCTCTCAAACAAAAAATCCGCCGTTGTACTGCCATCCGCATATTCTGTTTCAATAAACGGTTCACGGATATCGCCTTTTCCGTAAGATGACATTTCAAGACAGCAATCCTCCAATGAAAGATTTTCAAAACTGCTGTCATACGCAATCGTATTGCCCGGAAGAAATGCCCTTTTTTCCATCATTACGGTCTGCTGTGCATGAATCCGCCTTCCATAATACAAATGCTCCTGATGTCCGCTCTCCATGACACAAAATACATAAGACGTATGCCGTGTATGCAGTGCATACAGATTTTTTTCTATCGTAATCATATCGGAAATCCTTTCTTTATCATATATACCTTTTAAGCCCGCAGTGTATTGTTAATCTCCTCCATTTTACTCTCTGTCAGAATATATTTCTTGTGAAAATAAAACACAGCAAGTAACAGTCCTGCAATCGGAAGCACCGTCATTGTCATACGCAGTCCGACCAGCGAACCGCCTGCCTGTGCGGCTTCTCCCGCCACAACTGCCGTATCCTGACTTAAATGGCTCAGCGACAGGCACACGGATACAACCAGTGCCGCTACACCGGAAGCTAATTTTACAACAAATGTCTGCATAGAAAAAATCACGCTCTCGTCCCTGCGCTTATTTTTTAATTCACCATAATCCACGGTATTGGCAAGGAAAATGGTTGTAAGCACCAGTAACATGCCGTTTGCCGCAAAGATGAAAAATGCCGGAATAAACAGTATAAATACATTGGACATTGTTGTAAATACAAGCACCAGCAGCACTAAATATCCTGCTATCGCCATGGCAAAGCTCACGTAAAAAATGCGGATTGTATTTAAAAATTTACGCAGTAACGGAAACAGAATCATCATCGACAATATCTGTATTGCACCGCCAAAGGTGTTAAACAGCGTATAGCCGTTGTACCAGTCCGCACCGCCGAAATCATATTTAAAAAAGTAAATCACCAGATTGGACGTAATGTATACCGATGTATTAATCAGCACAATGGTAATAACAACCGTCATTGCCTGGTCATTTTGCAGTAATGCCTTAAACATCTGCTTTATGGACGGCGCATCGACATCAACCGTTGATTTTTCTTTGATATTCAGACAGGTAATCAGAATGAATACAAAAAACAATACGGATAAAATCAGGGCAAACCACTTAAAGCCCGTTCTTTCATTGCCGTTTCCGAAAAAGTAGACGCACTGCATAGTGATAACCGTTACAAGTGCAGAACCGACCCCGGCGCAGGAACGTGCGAGCGTGGAAAGATTTTCACGTTCCTTTCCTCCCTGCGTAAATGCCGGAATCATGGACCAGTACGGAATATCCATCATGGTATAGGTCACACCCCATAAAATGTATGTAACCGCCGCATAGGCTACCAGCCCGCCGCCGTCCAATGCAGGCGGTGCCGCAAACATCAGATACAACACGATGGCATTGAGCGCCGTTCCCACAAACAGCCACGGACGAAACTTCCCGAACCGTGTCCTTGTCTTTGCCACAATAACCCCCATAACCGGGTCATTAAACGCATCAAACACGCGCGCCGCCATTAAAATCATGCCCATTGCAATCGCGCTGACACCTAAAATATCCTGATAATAATACAAAATATAACTTGCCGAAAACATATAAACCATGTCTTTTCCCACGGCACCCAGTCCGTAAGAAGCCATTTCCCTTTTACTTAACATACCTTACCTACTTTCTGCGGCTGCCAGTTCCACCGCCTTGTATGCCCCATCATATATGCCTGCTTTTTTATTGGCTTCAATGCAGTTACACATCTGAAATAACAGCGTTTCTTCATTTAAAAACAACTCCAGCATTTGCAGTGTATGACCGGTGTCACGACATTCCAGCGTACCGTCACCGATTTCTGCCGAATGGACTGCACCCCACTGTTCATGTCCACCGACACGCTTGATAAACAGCTTCGGCACCGGATAAAATGCCAGTTCGCTCGGTTTCGTAACCAGCACATCACAGCTTCTCATCAAAAGATTGGTACAGTAAACCGCTTCAAATATATTTTCATGCCAGAATCCGTGGATTCCCGTGACTTCTCCCGTCAGGGCTTCCTCTGCAAACTTTTTTGTATTCTCCCAGTTGTTAAAATGTTCACAAGAAAGTGTCTTCATCTGCGGAATTTCTGCCTTTAACTGCTCCCATACATTTTTATAATCGCCCACATTGACATACAGTGCAGCACGTCCGTCCCTGATATGCGGTATTAAATAACGGATAATCTCCGCAAAAATTTCTTTCTGCGCACCCGCACCGCCAATCGTCAAAAGAAAGCGCATCGGTTTTTTCTGCATTTTGCGCGCCCGCCTTGCCGCACAGTCTTCTTCGATTCCCTGCACCAGCTCATGGTCAATGTAGTGGCCTGTATACACAAGGCTGTCCTTTGGCATTGGATTTAACACTTTGTTTTTATCCATGCCGTTTAAAATACGGTAGCCTTGGTAGGCAAAACGCGTCTGCACCGTATGAATACTGCCCTCTGACAAATGCAATGCCATTGGCCAGTTATCCGGCACGGCATTGATAACACGCTTCATGCCCGCATGCACCGCCGCCTGCGCCGGCCATACATGTGTGGCAATGACCGGAATTTCTTTTGGCACATTTGCAAATACAGCTGCCATCAGTTCCGCATTTTTCTGGTCTGATGCATTGTAAGAAAGCTTTCTAAAGCCCTCGTAATTCATCGGTTCCCAGACAAACCGGTTAAACAGACGGCTTTTCTGGGACAATCTTGACCCCAGTGAGTATAAATCATTCTGCGCACGGATAACCTTTGTACAGGTCGTATCTTCATAAGAATTCAAATCCATCCAGTACGGTACATAGCCCATTGCATGTGCCGCCGAAGCAATCGCCATGGAAATGCGGTAATGACCGAAGCCCATGCGGATATTTCCCACAATAATGCCTTTTTCCGTATCAAAGGGTATCGTTTGATTTTTCTCTCCGTCTGTGCCGTGCTTTTTGGCAACACGCACATCGACAATGCCAAACGTATCGCCAAGCACCGCATTTTTACGAAGCCGCACCGGATATTTTGTGCCGGTATCATCGCCATATTTTTTTATAAATTTTTTCTTAGAATGAATGGCATTTCTGTATGCCTTGCGGCCGATTTCATTGCCGTAAATCATTTTTGATTTGTCTTCCATAACCTTGCCCCTTTCTATGCCTTTTTCTCGATTCCGTCCAGTAAAATGCCAACCACTTCGCTTAACCCTTCCGTATAGGAAAGTCCACTGTTGACTAAAATATCACGCTGGAAAAACTGCTCCAGTGCGGCTTCCATCATCAATTTAAAAATGGATAAATTCACGGGACGGATACATCCTTCTTTTATTCCCTGTTCCAGCAGTCCCATCGTCATTTCCCAGCCGCCTTCCAGCCGCTGTTCTACCCTTGTGTATATTTCAGGATATTTTTCCTTGAGCAGATACAGCTTCGCAAAATTAATGTCTTTATAGCTGTCCGGCATGACACCGAGAATTGCCCTGATTTTCTCCACTGTGGACAATGCTTCATTTTCCAATATGGCACGCTCGCTTTCCTTTATCGTATCAAACAGGTAATCAACCATGGAAAGAAACAGTGAAGTCTTGTCTGAAAAGACCGTATATATGGTTTTCTTGCTCATGCCGAGGATTCCTGCAAGGTCATCCATGGTGAATTTCAATCCCTTTTGATTAAAGGCTTCTATCGTACCCTCTAAAATCTTCTGCTGCAGTTTTTGTTCCTGTATACTTTCTTTCATCGTTCCCTCCTTCTCCGTTTGTGTTTTGTGTAGTACTTTTGTTGGAAACTATTTTTTATTTTTTAGTTTCCATTATTATATCATATTTTATTTTTGTGCGCAATTGCTATTTTTATATGTATTTCTTTTTATTTTTTGTGCATGTATCACATATTTTTGTTCGTACTTTTCATAATCTTCCACTATATTTTGCACCTGACAACCGCAATGATTTTAGGCTTTTGCCCCTGATAGTTTTGTATTAAATAAAAAGACTCCACAGCCTATGAATTCTCCGGCTGTGGAGTCTTTCTACCTATTATATAGGGTTATTTATCAGCATTTTTGACATTTCATCAAAATGCCTTATAAGTTGTACAATCACAATTTGCAGTTACAGGTTATCCTTCAATGGCAATATACTTATCACCCTTGACCGGTGCCTTTTCTTTCTTTGGAACAGAAAGTTTTAAGATACCGTCCTCGTATTTTGCCTTGATATCTTCCTGTGTCAGGTCTTCACCAACAAAGAAGCTTCTGCTCATTGCGCCGGCATAGCGCTCCTTGCGGATATATTTGCCGTCTTTCTTTTCTTCATCTTTGTCAAGACCTTTAGAAGCACTGATGGTCAGATAGCCATTTTCAAGGCTGGCACTGATTTCATCTTTCTTAAAGCCCGGCAAATCAATATCTACTTCATAACCGCTTTCCGTTTCCCTGACATCTGTTTTCATAACATTAGAAGCGTGCTTACCATATAGAACCTTGTCTACATCCGGGAACTTAAATCCATTCATAAAATCATCATTAAATAAATCTTCTCCAAAAATACTAGGCATTAACATAAGTCATCTCTCCTTTTCTAAAATCGCTGCTCATTTACCTGTTACTCTGGAACCGGGATGTTTTAAAACAAATTCAATTTCTTTATTTGTTCCTTTCCTTTGTTCTAGTTGTACTATAGCACTTATTATTAGCACTGTCAATAGGTGAGTGCTAATTTTTTTTAATTTTTTTGTGTACCAGATGATCCGTCAAAAAGCCTGCGGCTGTTATGAACATTTATATCGTTGAATAAACTGTTCTTTTTCACAGGGTCTGCCATAATAGTATCCCTGTAAATAATCAACCTGCATTTCTTTCATTTTAAGGCTCCATTCTTTTTTTTCAATGCCCTCTGCACATATCCTGACATTAATACTATGTACCATCGGAATGATGTTTTTATACAATTCATAATCTCTTGCATCATTCATCGCCTTTGCAGTAAAATCCCTATCCATTTTCACATAGCTGGGATTCATGTCGCGTATGCAATGAAAATTAGAATAACCCGTTCCAAAATCATCAATTACAAAGCTGATATGATTCTCATCCAACGCTTTCCTGAACTTACAGAATGCCGGTGTCATATCCATAAATCCGCTTTCGGTCATTTCAATACATATTGAATCCGGCTTTAAAACATACTTTTTAATCACATCCAATATATCATGTTCAACATTGCCATGCATAATCTGAACATATGAAACATTTATATTCATCTTAAAATCAGGAATATATTGCTGCATTTCACAACATGTTTTCGCTGCTTCATCTAATATATATCTTCCTGCCGGGATAATTAACCCGGTTTCTTCCAGTAATGGGATGAAGTCTACTGGTGAAACTGTCTCCGTATCTTCTTCAGAGGTCATTGAGAAACGCATAAGCGCCTCTGCACCAATAACCCGCTCTGAGCTGCAATCCACAATTGGCTGGTAATACACCTCAAAGCCGTTGAATCCATTCACAACAGAATTACGGAGTGCCGCTACTATCTTTCCTGTTCTTAAAAAGCTCTCGTAGTCGTTATCATCAAATATATAGAATCCATTTTTTCCCATTTTTTTGGCTTTTTTAAGGACAAATGCAAATTTCTTGCGGCACTCCTCGTAGCCTTCGCAAAATGTTACCGCATCCACAACACCAACAGAAATCGAAAAAACAGCCTCATATTTTTCAGATACTATAAACTTGTAAAGTCTGGCATCAATCATCTTCTTAAGCTCCGCGGCATAGTCCTTTGAAGAATGTTCCAAATCAACAATCACATACTGGTCGGCTACAAGATGATATATCCTCTGTTTATCAGAAAGACATTCCTTCATGCAGTCAGCTACACTTTTCAGAATATAATTGCCGTAAGCCGCTCCACGTGAACTATTGATTGCTCCAAAATCATCTATTCCTATATGCATAAGAAATCCCTTAGAAAGGTGTGTCTTCTGCGAGCGCATATAGGCATTAAATTCAGGACCTCCAAGCAATCCTGTGACATTATCTGCTCTTCTTTGATTGCCAGTCTCTTTCATGCAGCCAACCAAATATTGTGCGTTCCCTTGTGAATCATCAATCACTATACCGCGGCAGTTAATCCATACCGGCATGTCTTCTTTATCAAGCCATCTGTAATGAAGATTATGTACCTTTTCTTTTCCTTCATATATAGCCGCAAGGTGCTCCTGGAGCATCTTACGGTCTTCTTCATAAACCAACTGTAAAACATCATTAGTAAAATTATTCATAACATTATCCGATATCTTAAAACGGTTCACAGCCGATTCAGAAAATTCTATTGTATTATTCTGCAAATCATATACATATAGATAATCATCCATACATTTTGCGATTATTTCTAATAAAGTTTCTTTTGGCAGCTTACCAAATACCTTAAATATATTCTCACTCACAACAAGAACCTTTCTTTCCTAATCGTATCATAAAATACCAGAGTTAAAAGTCCTAACCCCACATGAACCTGCTCATAAGTGGAATCAGGTCTTTTATGCCCCAATATCATTATAATTCTCTTTTAACCTTTAGAATAACTTAAATCTGTTTACACGCTCATTCATCTTATCTGCACCCTCTGAGAGATTAATACTAATTGCTGTATTCTCTTCTGATGATGCTGCTGTACTCTGTACAACACCTGAAAGCTGTTCAATTCCCTGTCCGACCTGCTCTAATGACTCTGCCTGTGCATTGGCTTTCTCCATTGTATTCTCTGCCATTTCTGCAAACGAATCCATGTCCGAAATAATCTGATTGAAAGCTTCTGCCGTTGTAATTGTAACTGAATTTCCTCGTTGAATTTCAACTAAAGTTTTATCGATTAAATCTCTTGTATTTACCGCTGACTTAGCACTGTCTGCAGCAAGTTTTCCTATCTGATCTGCTACTACCGCAAAGCCCTTACCTGCCTCACCTGCCCTGGCAGCTTCTATCGAAGCATTAAGAGCTAACAAATTAGTCTGTGAAGCAATATCTTCAATATCTGTAATAATATTACCTATTTCCTTAGATATTTCTGTAATATGTTCCATCTCTGTCAACAGAACATTCATTTTTTCCTTTTCTTCATTCGCTTTGTTCGCAGAAGCTTTTACACGTTCAGATGCATTTTTTGTTTCCTTTGCAGTATCTACAGCAAGGTCAACAACTGTATCTATTGTTGCATTCAATTCCTGAATAACTCCGGCCTGTTCCGTTGCACCATCTGATAAAGACTTTGATGCACTTTCAACTTCCTTTGCGTTATGTGTAACCTGTTCAGCAATACCGCTAATTTCTGACAATGTACTGTTAAATCGTTTTAAAATATATACAAGTGACTCTTTCAATTCTGAAAAATCACCCAGAAACGGTGTAATATCATCACCATTTCTTGTCAAATCACCCTGAGCTATCAATTTAACCTCCTGAGAAATCTCACGGACATAATCTGAAAGAATATTCATTGCTTCTTTCAGCATTCTTATTGTATCTCCGAACTCATCATCTGATTCGTAAGTAAGCATTTCTATATTAGACAGTTCACCTTTTCTAAGACTGGCAACTGCTGCATCTATCTGCTGTACCGGTTCTGTTATTGAATCTGTAATTATCTTTCCGATAACTGTTGCAACTACTGCAATCGCGATTCCTGTTACAATAATGACAATAAAAATAATAATAGTACAGATGTTGGCAAGTGTTTTCGCATTATCTAATTCCACCTGGAAATCATCATGTAATGTATTTAATTGTTTTACAAATGACATATAGCTTTCATATGCACTTCCGATCATAATCTTCGCTGCTTCAGCCTGTTTATTATCTCTACTCAATTTGTATACTTCATCTGAAGTTGATAAGTATTCTTCCCACGCAGAAGTTGCCTTTTCGTAATCGGCTTTTCCTTGCTGTGCTTTCTTATTTGAATTAATTATCTCACCTAACTTAGCTGTCGCGTCTTTAATCTGACTTTCTATATTATCATTTTCTTTTTCACACGTAGCCATAGCTGCGGCATCTGATTCTACAAGATGCTGATACTGCTTGATTCTATACTTAGCAGTCATTGTTTCTAATTCCTGCAGATACTCAAGTGAAGGAGACCACACTTCCGTAATATGACGTATATTCGAACGAATCACTAATGTCGATACAAGTGCCACCAGTACGAAAAACGCTGTCATAACTAATACCGCCATCCGATATACCTTCAATTTCTCTGCAACTTTTAAATTACCTATCCATTTTTTTAACTTTGCCATATGGTTTCCCTTTCTTTCGTTTTTTGAATGAATTTTTTTACTGAATTCCATTGTAAAAAGCTCAGAAACGACTGAAATTCCCCAGCTTTATAATTGTCTCTCAGTTAATCGTGTTAAAACTATCACAATTTAGTTTGAAATGCAATAAAATTTTTTATTTTTTTTTGTATTTTTATTGTTTTTTTGAAGCCTAATCTAATATGGATTTTAAAATTTCCGGCTGTTGTTCTCTTTCCATAACAAGATTTTTTGAGAGTTGTTTATTTCCCATAATATAAACAACTCTCGAAAATTCTAAGTGCTTTATGCAATATTCTGCTTCAGGCACGTCTTAATATCATCTTCCGCGTTGCTGATTGCGCGGATATGAAACGTATCCACCAGATACTGCAATACATTCGGGCTTAAAAAGGCAGGAAGTGTCGGTCCTAAATAAATGTTTCTGACGCCAAGGCTTAACAGTGCGAGCAAATCCGCTACTGCTTTCTGCTCATACCAGGACACAATCATGGAAAGAGGCAGTCCGTTTACATCGGTATTAAACGCATCGGCAAGTGCAGTGGCAATGCGTACCGCCGAATAAACATCGTTACACTGTCCGACGTCCATCAGACGCGGCAGTCCGGCAATTTCACCAAAGTCCAGCTTATTAAACCGGTATTTTCCACATGCCAGTGTCAGAATCACACAGTCCTGCGGCACCATTTTTGCAAATTCCGTATAATAATTTCTTCCCGGTCTGGCACCGTCACAGCCGCCGATTAAAAAGAAATGGCGGATTGTTCCGTCCTTTACGGCTTCTACTATCTTTTCAGCACAGGTCAACACCGCCTGATGTGCAAAACCCACTGTAATTTCCTTTTCTTCTTCATCATCGGAAAATCCACCTAATGCCAATGCCTGTTCAATGATTTCATGAAAATCCTTTTCGCCGTTTTCCTTTTTAGGAATATACTTTACTCCTTCCCAGCCGACAACATTGGTGCTGTAAATCCTGTCCTTATACCCCTCACGCGGACGCATCAGACAATTTGTTGTCATTAAAATACAGCCCGGCAGATTGTCAAATTCTTTCTGCTGGTCCTGCCATGCACCGCCAAAATTGCCCACCAGATGCGGATATTTTTTCAATCCTTCATAGCCGTGACCCGGCAGCATTTCCCCATGGGTATAAATATTAATACCTGTGCCTTTGGTCTGTTCCAGCAGCATTTCCAAATCTTTAAAGTCATGTCCCGATACGATAATAAACGGTCCTTTTTTTCTACGAACACTCACCTTATGCGGATACGGATTGCCATAAACGCTTGTGTTCGCTTCATCTAACTGTTTCATTACCTCTAATGCCATTTCACCGGTACGCATCGTCATCCGAATTAATTCTTCCACCGTCAGCGCATCGTCTGTAAGTGCTTCCAGTCCGTAAATATAAAAATCATCGACCTGTGTGCTGTAATATCCCAATTCTCTTGCCTGATGTCCGTATGCGCTGATGCCTTTTAATCCATAAAGAATCGTCTGTCTTAATGAACGGATATCTTCGTCAAGTTCTTTGTCATACATAATTCCTGCCATCGGCGCATCTTTTAACATTTCACTTTTCGTTTCCGGCAGATTATAAACTGCTGCCGGGCGGTTGATTTCTGCCTCTGTCTGCTCGCGCAATTCTTCCTTAATGTTTTGCGATACCTTTAATAATTCCACATGTACATCTGCATCAAAATTTACATTTGTAAGCGTTGTAAAAAGAACGTTTTCCAAAAAACGCACCACTTCTTTAGGCGCATGTTCCCCTGTTTCCAATAATTTTTTTGCATAACAGCAGATTCCCTTTGCCTGATAAATCAGCAAATCCTGCAAATTTGCGATTTCCGGTGTCTTTCCACAGACACCCATTTTCGTGCAGCCTTTTCCGTTTGCCGTCTGCTCGCACTGATAGCAGAACATCTCATACCCCAAATCCATGTTATTACTCATTTTCCTCTCCATTCCTACCGCAATTGCGGTATATTCGTTCTTTCAAGATATAAGTATTGACATTCTTTGAAACTGCATACACTGTTTATAAAATCTAATTTGTTAAAGTTTTATGATTTCCTGTATTCTCCATTGACATTCCTACCAAAATACTATATTATAGTACCAATATACTATTATCTGATAATCATTACTATTATTTATTGCAAACCAAATGAAAGGATTTCATATGAAAATTAAACACACTTTATATATTATCCTGCTGACAGCTTCATTGATTCCGCTTTATATTTTTGCTTCTGTCATGATTGTACAGAATAATAAAAACACTAAAAGCATGATGCAGGAAAATCTGCGCTTTATCAGTGAATCTACCATATCCAGTATCGAGAGTTTTTGTGAAGCCCGTAGAGATACGATTGATATGATTACCCAGTATGAAATGATACAGGATGCTGTTCATTCCAGTCTGGATGGCAGCATTTCAGATGATGATTCCATTTCCTATATTAATAATATGTTATGGGAGCGAAAAACCCATTGTGATTTTTTACAGAGTCTTTTCATTATTGATACCAATTTTAACATTGTTGCATCCAGTGAAAATATTACTGCTTCAACTTCAGATTATTTTGCCCATGCTGATTCAGACTCTTTAAACGGCAATTTCATAATTTCCGATGCCTACCAGCGGTTAATTGATGGTGAAATGACTACTGTTGTTGCTGCATACTCCGGTATTTTTGACCTTAATACACAAAACATAATTGGCTATGTTGTAGAAGAAATTCCGACTTCATACTTTGACAACTACCGCTCCAATACAACTTTATGGGAAAACGGGCTGCTCTATCTTATTGATAACAATAACTTTTTTATCACTGCCGGCAATCCGGATGAACCTACTTCCGATTCATTGACTGATGCCAATGACAACGCCATATGGCAGAAAATTACTGAACATTTATCCTGCACCAATCATTCTAACACTTCCGGACAATTTTATTTTAACGTTTCCGGAAATGAATACGCGATATATTATGCACCGGTTCATTACACAGACTGGATGATTTTTATTACTATTGATTTAAGTTCTTATCAGAAAATGAAAACTGCCTACCGCATCCTGCTTGGCACAACAGTTCTTTGGACTTCCGTTGTCCTTTTACTGGTACATTACCTGATTACGAAAAAAATAACCAAACCGGTACACCTGATTTCCGGCACGCTTGAAAATGTCCAGCTGCAAAAAAACTATGCACTACGTATTCCGTATGATAAAAATGATGAACTTGGTAATTTATCCGATAAAATTAATGCACTGTTAGCCTATGCTGAAGCCAATGAAGTACATCAGCAGGAATATCAACGATATCTTACCAAAAAAACACAGTTAGACCCGATGACACAGCTTTTCAATAAAAATGCCATTGAAAATAAAATACATGCTATGATTGAACAGGCAAACGACACACATACCCGCATTGCCGTCGGCTTTCTGGATATTGATAATTTCCGTGACTATAATACACTCTACGGACATCAGGAAGGCGACCGCGTTATCCGCTTTGTTGCCTCTATTTTAAAAGAAAACATTAACGGAATTGTCGGCAGAAACGGTGGTGACGAATTTCTTTTCTGCCTTGCCGCAGTCGATTCAAAGACAACTATTGAAAATGAAATCCGTACAGTTTTTGAAAAACTACAGGAAGGTCTTATAAACTTAGAAACCGGTGAACGAATGTCTATTCCCTGCAGTATCGGCATTTTTGCTGAAAACGGCAGTCAGCTGCATTACAGCTATATGGTACAGGGTGCTGATGCAGCGATGTATCAGGCGAAAGAACTGGGCAAGAACACCTACTATCTTAATTACAATTAAAGGACAACCTATCGTGCAACCGCTTTAATCACGCACTTTCTATATTCTAAACAGTCAGTATAAAACAAGAGAAACGATATGATACTATCAAAGTTTTACCTCATCTGTTATCATATCGTTCCTCTTTTAATTCTATGTCAGTTTCCAACTTTTTTACAATTCCCGAAGCATTCCTGTCTTTTTCATTACCGGACGTAATGCCAGATAAATAATCGTTGCTACAATCACTGCTATGACTGCATTAACCGATGTTGTAATCGCACCGATTTTTGCAAGTGCCTTGGCAAGGTCCTGCGGAACACCAAGCAGATAGGATTTATAAAAATATCCCACAACCGGGTCTGCCACAATATTAAATGCCATACCGCATACACTTGATACAATCGTTGCAACGGTTACATACTTTGCTGAATGGTCTTTTGAAAGATGAAACAGCTTATGTGCTACAAATCCCACAATCAGACCGATACAAAGCTTTAAAATAAAGGTCTTTGGTGCGCTCGTTACATACGCCGTTGTCAAATCGCTGATTGTCATACCGACTGCTCCGGCTAAACCGCCCCATGCACCACCGATTAACAATGCCGCTAAAACACAGAAGACATTACCGAAGTGAAACATTGTTTTCTCTGTTCCGACCGGAACATCAATTTTAATAAATGTTGCACCTACATAACATAATGCTGCACACAGCGCTGCCTGCGCCAATACCTTTGTATCAACCGGTTTACGCTCTCCCTTGGACACGATATTACAAATACCCGCAATCAATACAATCACACCTGCAATTGCAACTAATAATGATACTGCATATGCCGTGTTACCCTTCTGTACATAATTGTGAAAACACAATACCAGACCGATTACAAAAATCACAGCGCCTGCAGCTGCTTCAATAATACTTCCTGACTTTTTCATCATCCTCATCCTCCGTTCCTTTTGCTTCGGATAAGAATAAGCTTTTACTGGCAATTATAAAAGTACCAATTTGAATTTTATTTATATAGCCAGTTTATTTTTGTTTTATGGTCAGTTTACTTTACTGATACTTACGAATTAAAAACATCGGCTTGATTGCCATAACTTCATCATATTCTTCCTGCTCTACTGCCACGCTGGAATTTAATGCTTTTAAATCACTCTTTAAAACTTCAAGTGCCTTTTCGATGGTCGTTGCACGACCTTCCTGCATAATATCAATCATTCTCTTTAACACGACCGGATGTGCATACCATGCCGGAACCGGAAAGTCCGGATATTGTCTGATGTACTGCTGCATTTCATCAACAGCCTGTTCCAAATGTGTTTCAATGTACTTTTTATTGTTTCTTGCAGTCGGTAAAACATTGGCACTGGAAAAGAAGAAAATGGAAGCCAGTCCAAACAACAGGAAATACATTGCAAATCCAGCATGTGTAATCAATGCGTAGATACCATACAGCAATGCCGCTGCTCCCAACAGCGTAATGCTGAGTGCTACCCATTTATATGCCGGATTACTTCTGTCATACACTCTTTTTCTTTTTGCCCCTGCACTTAATGCAATACTTAATTCTTCATTCTTATTCAGATACTGCATACAATTCTCTAATACGGCAATATTCTCCTGTGCTTCTTTTGTCAGAACCTTTGCTTTTTTCTTTGCTGCAAGACGTTCTTTTTCTTTCAGTCTTTTTTCCGCTTCTGCGCTGTGAAGCCGGATTTCAGGATGTGTCTGTTTTAAATAGGCTAATAAAGAATCGACATTTTCTTCAAATTTGAAATTGCACTGCTTTTCTTCGCCATTGTCATATTCCACAACCAGATACGGAATCGTTGCAAATAATCCCTTTCCTGTGAATCCGCCTTTGCTCATCGCAACTCTTTTAAATACTCTTTTTACGGAAGTGAGCGGAATGTAATATCTTCTCTCAAAATAAAAACTGTTCAGATAAATCGCTTTTTCTCCCACTCCGCATGGTCCAAACTTTCTACAATGCTTTTTATCCTGCGCCAATTCTTCCTTTTCAAGCGATTCTTTTCCTAAACAACGTGGTTTCCACAACATACAACCAGCCCCTTCCTTCAGTCATTGTTTCTTTGGTGTGTCCTTTCTATTCTTTCTATTATTTCACCAAAGAATAAAGACGGGGAGCCACACGAAACATCGTCTGCTTTCAACTATTTTCATGTGGCATCCCCTTTAATCTAAATTATTTTATCTTTTATGTACCTCTGTAAAATGCATTTACAGATTTTCTAAACGCCTACTGTTATGCAGCTTCTTTTGGCTGTTTCTTTGTTGCATACATGAAGATGCCAAAGAATACAATTGCTAAAATGATACCTGCCGGGTAAGCTACTGTTGTACCGAGGTTCAAGCACTCCGGTGCATAGAAGAAATAGGTCATAGATACGGCACTCATAAAGGTTGCCGGTACTACGGTAATCCAGTAATTCTTCTTTTCTCTGAATAAGAACATACTTGCTGTCCACAATACAATCATAGCGAGTGTCTGGTTTGTCCAGCTGAAATATCTCCAAACGATTGTATAATCCAGATGTCCGACAACTGCACCAACTGCTAAAAGCGGTACACATAAGATCAGTCGTTTTGTAAGCTTAGACTGGTCAACCTTAAACCAGTCTGCAAGAACCAGTCTTGCACTTCTGAATGCTGTATCACCTGATGTAATCGGGCATACAATAACACCAATCATTGCAAGGGCAACACCGACACCGCCCATTGTCTTAGAGCATACATCGTAAATTGCTGCGGACTGTCCATTTGCAAGAATGGCACTTAAACCAGTACTTAAACCATCTGTTACTGCATAGATTGAACAACCTGCTGCTGCCCAGATTAATGCGATAACACCTTCTGCAACCATCGCACCATAGAATACGAAATGTCCCTGCTTTTCAGACTTCATACAACGCGCCATCAGTGGTGACTGTGTTGCATGGAAACCGGAAATCGCACCACACGCTACGGTGATAAACATAACGCTCCAGATTGGTGTTCCCTTCGGGTGCATATTGGTAAAGTGTGACCAGATTTCAGGAATCTGATAATCTGAATGTGTAAAGACACCAATAATAACACCTAATGCCATGATGATTAAGCAGATACCGAATACCGGATAAATACGTCCGATAATCTTATCAATTGAAATAAATGTGGCAATGAAATAGTATGCAAGAATAATCCACAGCCAGAATTCTGTACTTGCAACAATTCCTGATACATTGCCGTTCTTAAATAATGTAACAATTAATCCGGCCGGTCCTACTGCGAATACGGTACCTACCATAACGAGTAAAACCACACTGAAGATTCTCATAACATTCTTCATGAATCCGCCCAGATAGATACCGCAGACTTCTGAAATAGAAGCACCTTCGTTTCTTTCTGAAAGCATTCCTGAAAAATAATCATGTACACCGCCGGCAAATATTGTACCGAAAGTAATCCATAAGAATACAACCGGTCCCCATAAAGCACCCTGCATCGCACCAAAGATTGGTCCTAAGCCCGCAATATTGAGGAGCTGTACCAGAAACAGTTTCCACTGCGGCATTACTACATAATCAACACCATCGTTAATCTTTACCGCAGGAGTTTCTCTGTCATCCGGTGCAAACGTATTCTCTACAACCTTACCATAGACAAAATAGCCGCCGATTAAAAGAAGCAGACAAATGAAAAAACTAATCATAGCTTTTCCCTCCTTACTTTAAATATTCTATTGTTCACAGTACTGATCTCTTAATCATTATTATAGTCATCTTTCGATAAAATGCAACTATTTAGTTCAAAAAAAGCGCCGAAAAATTTCGACGTTTTTTGTGCATTTTTTATATTTTTTATAATATTTTTATCTATTCTATTGGTTACTTTTTTGTACTTTTACGGATTTTTTAAGCCCGTCAACGTAACGCTCCTGCTGCTGTTCCTGCCTTTTTTGGGCTGCACTTTTCTGTACGGACCGGTTCGCACAGATACCTATTATCATAAATAAAATCAATATTATTATGGAAATGAGCATCTGCTTAAACTGGCACCGGTTAATCCGGTATTCTTCGTATACCGCACCGTAGCTCTGAGACGTATAATTCATATACAGATCCATATAATCTTCTAACCCGTTTGTCTGGTTCTCCAGCAGCTTGTTTAAATTTTTTTGTTTCTGTGTCTTTTTGTTTTTATAGGAAATAATGTGTAAATTTCTTATAAAAGATTTTTTCTGCTTCCACTCTTTTTTCTCTATCAGTTGCTCATAGCCTTCTGCTTTAAACTGCTGTTCAATAAGAAACAGTGTTTTTCTTTGCAGCCCCCACATCCGGCAGATTCTGTCCTGCATTTTTTCGCAGAATTCCTGCTGTTTAAACAGTTGTCTATACCGTTCCCGGTTAAAAAATATATTCCATGCTTCCTCCGTGTTTCTCAGATACGGATTCATAATGATATATTCAATCTCTTTTAAGCACTGCTGCTCCGGTTCGTCCTTTCCGACTTCCGCAAAATCATATTCAGAATCAGATACAATTTCAGATTCAACTTCATCCGGCGTACCGGCAATTTCCAAATCCGGTGTTGTTCCCGGTTCTGATGTAACACCGGACATACTGCCTGTATTTTCCCATGACGGCACATTCGGTTCTTCTGTCATTCCCGCATTTTCAAAAAATCCCGGCATATCCCGTTTTTCAAAACCACTGCCGGACTTTTGGGATTCCTGTACCGACTGCGGCACCGTTTCCATCCGCTTTGCCGCTCTTGCCTGTCTGAGCGCACTTTTATAAGCTTTTTGAAGCTGCTCAAATTCTTCGGGTGTATCCTCAGGATGATACTTTTTTACCTGACGGGCATACGCCGCCCTAATCTCTGAAATTTCTCCTGTCGGCTCAATTTCGAGCCATTCCCATATAGATTTATTCATCGGTATCTTCCTCTTCTTTCTGCCAGAACGTTTCATCATACGGTCCGAAATCGACCTGATTCTGCTCTATATAGTCCAATATCGCCATAATGCGTACATATTCCTGCCGTACTTTTCTGCCTTTTGTGTTTATCAGAAGTTCCTTAAAATACCGCAGGCACTCCTGAATAACCTGACGGTTCTTTGGTGTCGTCTGCTCATACAGTCTTTCCGCCTTTTCAAATAACAGACGGTTCTCCTCTTTTTCCCACGGGTGTAACGGCATTTTTTCTAACTGCTCCACCCGTTTTTCCAGTTCTTTTTCCGACAGTCCGATTTGCTTATTGACGATGACTTTATGGACTTTTTCAACGGATGACTCTATATTGACATCTAAAATGCCATTGATGTCATAAATAAACGTCACCTTGACAACCTGTTCTCCTTCCGGTGCTTTCGGCAGTCTTTTTAAGTTTATTTCCCCAATTTTTAAATTGTCCGATGCCTTTATATTTTCTCCCTGATAAATCGGAAAGTTCATGGTTATCTGATTGTTACGGACCGTTGTGTAATACATCGTCCGCTTGCAGGGCAGTGTTTCATTTTTCTCAATAACCGGCGAAAAACTGCCGTCATAGAGTTCCGTACCGAGCGAAAACGGGCAGATATCCGTTAAAAGCATATCTTTAATATCACCGGTGCGTTCTTTAATCGCCGCTGCCATGCCGACACCGTATGCTACACTCTCATCGGGATTTTCCTCCAGTACCACAGGCACTTTGTCGCCAAGCAGTCCTTTAATATACTGCTGTACCACGGGCATTTTGGACGATCCACCGACCAATATGACTTTGTCGAGTTCCTCTAATTCGATTCCCACCATATTGATGACCTTTGCGATTGGTTTTGCCATTCTTGAAAACAGCTCCGCTGAAAGATGGATCAGCCTCTGATTGGTCATTTTCAGCGTATAGGCTTCGCCTTTAATATACACCTGCCGCTCTGCTTCATTTTTATCGGTCAGTTCTTTTTTTACTGCCTCTGCCTCTTTTAAAACATTTTCCTGCTCATTTTTCGTTAAATATGCTTCTGAAATCTGATTCTGCTCATAAAAATCCTGCGCAATGATTTCATTAAAATCTTTTCCGCCTAAATAATTATCTCCGGCAACTGCCTGTATTTCCACGACATTGTCAAATGCTTCCACCAAAGATACATCTAACGTACCGCCGCCGAAATCGAACACGATAAAGCTTTCTGCGCCTTTTTCTGCCGTATGATGCTTTAATGCCACCGCTGACGGCTCATTAATCAGACGTTCTACCTTTAATCCTGCAAGTCTGCCTGCATTTTTTGTGGCATTGCGCTTATTATCGTCAAAATACGCCGGCACACTGATAACCGCTTCCGTCACTTCTTCGCCCAGAAACTTTTCCGCATCTTCTTTTAATCTTCTTAATACAAATGCCGAAAGTTCTTCTGCACGGTATTTTTTTCTGCCGTTTCCGTACAGAAAATTTGTGCCCATATTTCTTTTAAATTCACGGAACGTATCATACGGCTGTGTTGCAAGCATTTCTTTTGCCACACTGCCCACAAATACCTCTTGATTTTTTCCGATGCCGACAACGGATGGTGTAAGATACTCTCCAAATGCATTCGGAATCAGCACTACTTTTCCGTCCTGCCAGACGCCCGCCAGACTGTTTGTTGTTCCCAAATCAATGCCAATGACTGCCATTTTTTCTCCCCCTTTTTATCCTTTATCTTTTTGCCTTTAATTTCCTGCTTTAAATTAGTTTCCCATATCTTTTAAGCTCTGGAGCAGTTCCAAATCGCTGTCCTTCACCTTAATATTCGATGTTATCGGTGATTCGCCCGGTCTTTGCACGGTTATTTCAATCACCGTTCCTTCTTCGATTCCTCTTGAAAAAACTGCCTTTAAAAACGCTGCAAATTTCGGATGGTTTGCCGTAAATTTATTTTTTGCATTCATTAATTTCATCATTGCTGCCGGATTCATCATGTTTGTTCTCCTTTTCTGTGCCCTGCATTTTAAATATATTCTTTTAGTTCTTCATTTACAATTTCCTGAATATCCTGCCGCCATTGCCAACGTACCTACTTTTTTATCGTTCATCCACACCTGTAAACTTTTATAATTGTTCATTAATACCCTCCTGAATGGATGAATAGCCTTTTTTTGCAAACAATGTGTCAAAATCATTTTCACAGCCCAATGCAAAACTGATTTTAATAAGCGCCGACAATGTTTTTTTCATATACTTTCCTTTTTGTCTATATTTTCACACAATTTTTCTTATAATTAAAAATTATATCATATTGCTTTGCCACTGACAATAAAAAAAGAGTGAATACGTTTTAATATACTCACTCTTTTTTGCCGCCTTACCGGTGGTTCTAATTTCTTCGTTTAAGGAGTCACACGCCCCATTTGACAGTCTAAGCTTTCATATTGAATCGTTAGAACTTTTTAAACACTTCGACATAATTCTGAAGCTTCTGTCCGATTTCCGTATTTTTTGCAGCATCTTTTTCAATATCATTGATAGAATCCACAATACCGCCGACGCTGTCTGCCGCATCATTGACACCCTGACTGCTTTCGTCAATCGTCGTTGAAATGTCACTGATACCCGAATTCATTTCTGCCATGGTATTTTTGAGTGTTTCTGCATTTACCGCAAAATTTTCCAGAATATCGTTGACCTTTGCCGCATCATCACGGTATTCATTGGTAATCGCTGCAAATTTTTCATAGTCTGCCAGAATACTTTCATCGACATAAGCAAGCAGTTTTCCTGAATTGCCTGTCAGATCTTTTACACTGTCAATTACTACCAGACTGATTTCCTGAATACTGTTAGCAATCTTTCTGCTGTCCTCTGCCAGTTCCCTGATTTCTTCTGCAACAACTGCAAATCCTTTCCCGGCATCTCCGGCTCTTGCTGCTTCAATCGAAGCATTGAGTGCCAGCATATTGGTCTGTGATGAAATGCTTAAAATGTCTTCTGTCAGTTCCTGAATCCGTGCCACCTGCTTACTGTTTTCAATCGACTGGTTTAAACCGTCTTTAATCTGTGCTACCATATCGTTTGTGCTTTGTCTTCCCTGCTCGGTATCTTCACGGTAGCGCACAGATTTTTTCTGAATCCGGGCAGTAATTTCATTTCCCTCTGTAATCTGGTCCGTTACATTCACAATTGCATGGAAAATGTTGTCTGACCCTGCGCTGAGCTGTTCTGCCGTTGCCGAGATTTCCTGCATGCTCGCTGCCATTTCTTCCATAACGGCGGATACACTGCCTGCATTGTCATTGACTGCCGTAATCTGACCGTTCATATTTGCGGAAGCTTCCTGTAGGGCATCGGATTTACTTTTAATATCTTTCATAATCAGCTGTAGCTTTTCGATAAATGAATTGATTCCGTCAACCAGTTCCCCGATTTCATCTTCGGATTTCACTTCAATTCTCGCCGTTAAATCACCATTACTTTCTTCAATATTTTTGATAATATCATTCAGCTGGCGGTTTGCTGACTTTAACGGCTTGATAATAAACATAATCATCACGATAATGGCTGCGCCGATGACCAACATGATTGCCAGAATGACCGCATATACCATAATAGACTGGCTGTACTGCTCATTTAACTGGCTTGATGCTTCACTGACCTGTGCACTGATTAATGTATTGAGATTATCTGCCGCTGTTTCAAGTCTTGAAGTAATACTGTCGTCACCCTCTGCTGTCAGTTCAAAATAATCATCCATGCTGTTGCTGTCACTGCTTAATACGGACTGGATTTTAGTGCTGTATTCTTCATATACGCTTTCATATTCTTCCAGACCGGCTAACACTTCTGCATTACCGAATGCTTTCACCGCTGTTTCTAAGGCTTCAAAAGATGCCGTCAGATTCTGGATTTCATTTTCCATATTGGTCTTCATATCCGAAGCATTATCTGTCGCATTTCCCGCCGCCTGCGCGCCTGAACCGCCTGATACGGTGTTCTGCTGATTTGACATGCCCGTGGTATCCTGCGTGCCCTGCTGGCTGTCACCCTGCATCATCTGCATGTTTTCTGACTGTCCGCTCTCAGACTGTGCATTTTCCGACTGCATATTTTCTGCCTGCGGCATGGCATCTGATGCGTTCTGTGTACTGTCTGATGTACCGTCAGCGTTATTTTTTTCCATCTGCTTCTGCATTCTGAATGCCGCCGAACTGTTTGCGTATTTCTGCACTTTTTCAATAGAGGTCGAAGTGTCCGCCATTAAAGTAACGGCTTCCATACACTCATTGGAAATTTTCTGGCTTTTCTTATTCATGCTGTGGATAAATAAAAAGCCTAACAATACGCTTGCAATGCCGGCGGCAAATAAAATGCCTGCCAGTACCAGTATTTTTGCACTGATTTTCTTTTTCATCTTCATTTCCTCATCTACCGGATTATCACTGTCCCGATATTCTTTCTTCTGTTGATTTTCCGCAGCTTCCTGCGATTCATTGGTATGAATATATCAACGGAATGTGATGAAAAAATGATTGATTTGTGTTTATTTCATGAAACGCAAAAAAATGGTGTGGAACAAAAGCCCACTTTTATGCTCATATTTGGGCAGGTCACAAGGTCATTCACCCACCTATGAGCAAGCTCATGTGGGTTTAGACCTTTTGACCCTGATATCATATCATTTTAAACTTCTACGTGTCCATTTACTACATTCCAGACACCATATTCATTCTCAGCCAGACCGTTATACGTAAAGTCTACTGTTCCGTTGGTCATATACCACCAGCCATATTCATTTACTGCTAATCCGGTATAATTCAAATCCAACGCTCCATTCGTCATGTACCACCAGCCGTATTCGTTTACTGCCATTCCGGTATAGTTAAAATCCAATGCTCCGTTGGTCATGTACCACCAGCCGTATTCATTTACTGCCATTCCGGTATAGTTAGTATCCAGTGCTCCATTCGTCATGTACCACCAGCCGTATTCATTTACTGCCATTCCGGTATAGTTAAAATCCAGTGCTCCATTCGTCATGTACCACCAGCCGTATTCATTTACTGCCATTCCGGTATAACCAAAGTCAATTGTTCCATTGCTTACATACCACCAGCCATACTCATTTGCTGCCATTCCTGTATAGTTGAAATCTACTGTTCCATTGGTTATCTTCCACCAGCCATATTCATTTGCTGCTAAACCGTTATAATTGTAATCAATATTGTTATTTGTGTAATAATACCAGTTACCATCTGCTGACTGTTGCAGTCCATTTTTATTTTCATCCTGAGCCGGATTTTCATTATCACCGACATCTGTCTTTGCCGTAAATGTCAGTTTATCCGCAGACACTTCGATATTAAAAACATTTTCCTGTTCCTCTCCATCATACTTGAAACCGTCAGGAAGCTGTTCGTCTTGCCCCATTGATGCCGCCGGTATAACAGACACGGGATTGTCATAATCAACCAGCCATACTTCATCTCTTCCCTGTTCATCCATTCCTAAGAAATCATTCAATGCGCAGATTCTGTAAACAGAACTTCCGGTTTCAGAATCATAGTCATATACCATTGCATACTTTTCATTTGTTGCCGTATTGATCACTAAATTACTTGTTCCTCCACTGCCCCATGCCGCATCATAATATGAGATGTCTGTGTCTAAAACAGTCTGCGTGTAACCTTCCGGCATTGTGTCATAGCTTCCTATCTTTACCGCATAATAAATGTCACCGAGCGCTTCTTTTTTCGTGAGCTGATACAGGTTATATGCCGTAATTTCGTCATTCTCATTTAATGAATAGGTTAAAGTGTAATATGAAGAATCTCCGTTGGTATAAACTACATTGGTTGTTGACGGGTCATACGTATAATACTTTGCATAAATTCTTGCAATATCCAGCGGATGTGAAATCTGATACTGCGGTGTTTCCTGCAATGTCCCGTTATCCTTTATCACGCTATCCGTAAGATTCCCTGCGGTATAAAGCACCTTTCCTGACTGCCCTGCATAAATCGTCACATTACAGGTATTTTCCACGGAAAGCACGGACGCCGTTCCCTCTGCATAAAGGCGCACACCGTAGTCTTCCTGTTTTTTTTGGTTTACCGTAAGCGAACCGTCCCCGCAGATTGTAACAGATCCGCCCCACGCATCGCCATATGCGACAATACTGCTTATTTCATTTTCACCTATCAGGCGGATTTTAAAATCATCCCCCATCATGTTGGTTGCAATATAATTGTCTGCATTTTTGTACTGGTTCAAAGTTAATGTGTTGCTTGCCTTATCGTAGGATACCCCGTCAATTGCGTTGCTTCCCTGCGATGAAAATATGTTGTCTTTGGTTTCGCTGTTACCCACTGCAATATAGGCATACGCCCAGTCCCCTTCATCACACGGACCGTTTGCCGCCTCTGCCTTCGGTACGGTAAATACGACCGCTGCCGACAATGCCATTACCGTTGTAAGGGCTATCGCTGCTGCCTTACTTCTACTTCTCCGGGTGGATTTCCGATTGAACTTTTTTAATATTCTCACCATAAAATTTCCTCCTTTTGCCTGTGTAAATATCTGGTAGTTATGGTGTCATCTTATCGTATCCTTTATCCGCTGTGCAGTTGGCATGTGTCTATTTTTCGGCAGAAACGAGAAAAACAGCGTGGGACAGATGTCTCACGCCGTTTTATAGTATATAAATTTCAGTTTTATTCATCACCCATTTTCGCCAATTTGGCTGCCTGGTCTGCCGCGATGCAGGCATCGATGATTTCCTGGATATCGCCGTCCATAATCTTGTCCAGCTTATACAGCGTCAGACCGATTCTGTGGTCGGTTACACGTCCCTGTGGGAAGTTGTAAGTACGAATCTTTTCAGAACGGTCACCTGTACCAATCTGGCTTCTTCTCGCATCTGCTTCCGCATCATGTGCCTTCTGAATCTCTAAATCATAGAGTTTTGCACGCAGGAGAGCGAATGCCTTTTCTTTATTCTGAATCTGTGACTTTTCTGTCTGTGAATAAATAACAATGCCTGTCGGATAGTGGGTCAGTCGTACAGCGGAATCCGTTGTATTGACACACTGTCCGCCGTTTCCGGAAGCACGCATAACATCGATACGGATATCTTTTTCATCAATCTGGATATCTACTTCTTCTGCTTCCGGCATAACTGCAACCGAAGCCGTAGAAGTATGGATACGTCCGCCGGATTCTGTTTCCGGCACACGCTGTACACGGTGTACACCGCTTTCATATTTTAAAACAGAGTATGCACCCTGTCCCTTTACCATGAATTCGATTTCCTTCATACCACCAATGCCTGTTTCATCCGCGTTAACAACTTCGACCTTCCAGCCCTTTGATTCTACATAATGGGTATACATACGGAACAGCTCTGCCGCAAAAAGTGCCGCTTCATCACCGCCCGCACCCGCACGGATTTCAACGATAATATCCTTGTCATCATTCGGATCCTTTGGCAGAAGTAAAATTTTAATTTCATTTTCCAGTTCTTCTACGCGTTTTTTCGCTTCATTTAATTCTTCTTTTGCCAGTTCCTTTAATTCTTCATCGGATTCTTCATCTAAAAGCTGTAAACTGTCTTCAATTGTCTGCTTACAGTTTTTGTATTCTGTATACGTAGCAATTAACGGAGCCAGACTGCTCTGCTCTTTCATCAGCTTTCTAAAACGGTTCTGGTCATTAACCACATCCGGATTTCCCAGTTCTGCCGTAATATCCTCATAACGGTTTACGGTATCTTCCAATCTGTCAAACATATCCATAATCTATTTTATCCTTTCTTTCCGGTTCTCTGTCTTTCTTTATTTATAATCTGCCCATAACGACTCTGTCAAGTCCCGCCAAATCTTTTACGGTTGACACCTGTGTATAGCCTTCTTTACAAAGCAGTGCTTCGACTGCCGCAGACTGGTCATAACCGATTTCATAAAACAGCCGGCCGCCGGGCTTTAAAAAGCTTTTCGCCTGCTTTGTAATCTTTCTGTAAAAATATAATCCGTCCTCATGTCCGTCCAATGCCAGCACCGGGTCATGCAGGCGCACTTCCTCCGATAAACTGTCAATCACCTCTGTACAGATATACGGCGGATTGGAAACCACAATATCCACAGACTGTTCCATAAGATACTTTCCTGCGTTTTCAAATAAATCGCTCTGAATCAGTGTCACATTTTCCGGTGCAAGGGCTTCTTGATTAGCCTTTGCAACCGCAAGTGCCTTCCCGGAAATATCCACACCGATACCCTTTGAAAGCTTTCGTTCCAGTGCAACAGACAGCAGAATGCATCCTGAACCGGTACACATATCTACAACTGTCATACCGTCCGTACAGACCTTTAACACCTGCTCCACAAGCACTTCCGTATCCGGTCTTGGAATCAGTACATCGGGACTGACCTTAAATTCATGTCCGTAAAAAAATGCCCTGCCTAAAATGTGCTGCAACGGCTCATGACTGCTTCTACGTTCAATATAGTCAAAAAAACGTTCCTGTTCTACACGGGTAAGCAGCTTTGATCCATTCATCAGATAATATGTCCTGTCCATGCCGTTGATTTCAGACAACAGGGCATAGCTGTCGTAGTCTGCATTTTCAATGCCGCACTGTTTCAGTCTTTTTGCACCCTCACGCACCGCGCCGGATATGGTCAGATTTTCCTGTATCATCATATCCCTGCACATCACTTTTTATCCACTCTCTCTTTGAAAAGAGGAAGTTCCTCTGCGTAATCTTCGTCTTCTTCATCCTCGATAAATTCAAAGCCGTCGCCTTCTTCAAGCCCCTTATCGCTTTCTACTGACAGATTACTTTCGGATGCCTGCTGTGCTGCCGTGTCCACAGATTCCTGCGGGTCTTCTATAATTTCAAAGCCCTCCGGCAGTTCATCATCGTCCTCATCATCTTCTCCGGCTTCTGATTCCTGTGATTCTGACTGCTGTTTTATATCTGCATTTTCACTTTCCGGCTCAGACTTTTCTTTATTTTCTGCCGGACTGCCGGTTTCGGACTGCTGTTCTGAATTTTCAGTGCTGTCCGGATTCTTTTCCTGCTCTTTTGCACCCTCTGCGTCCGTAATCTGACCGCCTTCTAATATATCCGTATCATCCGGTGCAATATATTCTTTTTCAGGCTGTGTCGTCTGCTGTGTATTTTCCTGTACAACTTCATCCGGATTTAAGGAACGTGTATTCCGATCCGCACCTGTCGTAATGGTCGATGTAATCGCAAGAGAAGCTTCGTTGGCTGCCATTTCCGCTACCGGCTGTTCGGTATCCTTATAATAATCCAGTAAAAATGCTTCCCAGTCAAAGACTTCTTCTACTGCTTTAATCGCCACTTCAATCATATCCATATCCGGTTCTTTGGTCGTGAGCTTCTGAAGCCACAGCCCCGGCTTGCTGAGTGCTGTGATAAATACATTTTCGCTTCTGCCCGCCCAGCGGATTAATTCATATGAAACACCCGCAATGACCGGAATCAGCAGGATTCTTATAACGAGCTGCACCGCCGTATTTTCGATTCTGATAAATATAAAAAATATCACACTGACAAACATCACCAGAAACAAAAAGCTTGTTCCGCAGCGCTTGTGATAACGCGAGCTGTTTTTTACATTTTCCGGTGTCAGTCTTGCGCCATGCTCAATGCAGTTGATACACTTATGCTCTGCACCGTGGTACATAAATGTTCTTTTAATATCCTTCATCTGTGAAATTGCCAGTATGTATAAAATAAATAAGACAACTCTCACAAGACCTTCTATAAAATTCAACAAAAATTGAGAAGAAACATAAGGTGTCAGCAGTCTGGATACAAAATACGGAATGAGCATAAACAGTCCTACTGCAAATACAACAGATAAAATAACCGTAAACGCCATTAAAACCGCTTCTAATTTATCTTTAAAAACAGCCCTTCCGATTTCATCGGCTTTTGTACTCTTCTGCTCTGCCGGATCATCATAAAACGAAGCCGAATAATTGATTGTGGAAATTCCCGTTACTAAAGAATCCACAAAGCTGTATACTCCCCGGATTATCGGATAATTCAGCCACGGATGTTTCTTTTGCAGCTGATTACAATCTCTGACTGTTACTTCTATTTCATTATCTGGCTTACGGACTGCAATGGAATACTGATCCTTATTGCGCATCATAATTCCTTCAATAACAGCCTGTCCGCCGATTCCTGATGGTTTCATCGCACACCTCTAAGCATATTTTTTACCATAATAACAAAAAAGTTGAGGTCTGGTCAACCTCAACCTTATGTTCTGATTAATTGTTCTGTACGCCGTACTTCTTGTTGAACTTATCAATACGTCCGCGAACAGATGATGCCTTCTGCTGTCCTGTATAGAAAGGATGGCACTTTGAGCAAATTTCAACATGGATTTCTTCCTTTGTTGAACCTGTAACAAATTCATTACCACAGTTGCAAACAACCTTTGCCTGATGGTACTCTGGATGGATTCCTTCTCTCATGATTTTCACCTCTTTAATATTTAAATAAGTATTGTCATTGTGAGACGAATCTCACAAAGTGATCTCTTTATCTGTGATAAACAGCTTTCTTATTGTATCATAAGGATATTATGAATGCAAGCATTATTTTTAAAATTTTTTTTCTGATTTTAACAGACCGGTCCGTCCTTTCATAAACCTCCGGTTTCTATATATAACGGTTCTTGCGGACGGTCTGTACAAATTCTGCATTATTTCTTGTCTTTGCAAATAAGTCTAATATGCGTTCTGCTGCTTCATCTGTCTTTAGTCCGTTTAACGCCTTCCGCATAATATCTACCGCTTCCTGTTCTTCGCGGCTTAACAGCAAATCTTCACGTCGTGTACTGGACTTTGCAATATCAATCGCCGGGAACACTCTCTTTTCAGACAGCTTTCTGTCAAGTACCAGTTCCATGTTACCCGTTCCCTTAAATTCTTCAAATACAACATCATCCATCTTACTGCCCGTTTCAACCAATGCCGTTGCCAGAATGGTAAGGCTTCCGCCTTCTCTCATATTTCTTGCCGCACCAAAGAAACGCTTTGGCATATGCAGTGCCGCCGGGTCCAGACCACCGGATAAAGTTCGTCCGCTTGCCTGTACAGTAAGATTATAGGCTCTTGCCAGTCTTGTAATACTGTCTAATAAAATAATAACATCCTGTTTCTGCTCCACCAGACGCTTTGCACGCTCGATAACCATTTCAGATACACGTCTGTGACGTTCCGGTAGTTCATCAAATGTAGAATAAATAACTTCCACATTATCCCCTGTAATGGACTCTTTAATATCCGTAACTTCTTCCGGACGTTCATCAATTAACAGAATCATCAGGTGCATTTCCGGGTTGTTCTTGGTTACGGCTGTCGCAATCTGCTTTAACAGGGTTGTCTTACCGGACTTTGGCTGTGATACAATCATGCCTCGCTGTCCCTTGCCAATCGGAGAAATCAAATCTACCATGCGCATTGCCACGGTATTTGTATTTTTCTCTAAATGAATTCTCTCATTCGGGAAAATCGGTGTCAGTTTTTCAAATGCCGGTCTTTTGGTTGCAAGCATCGGATCTAATCCGTTGACAGACTCAAGATATAAAAGCGCTGAAAATTTTTCATTCTGTGTACGGATACGCTTCGGTCCTTTGATAATATCACCTGTCTTTAAATTAAAGCGGCGGATCTGTGTCGGCGATACATACACATCATTTTCACCCGGCAGGAAATTCTCACAGCGGATAAATCCATATCCCTCTGCGAGGACTTCAAGGATTCCGTTTGCATCGGGTTCATCGGATTTCATATCACTTCTGTAGTCCTGACGGTCATTCCTGTATTCCGTTCTGTCGTTTTTATAATCCTGTCTGCCTTCATAGTGGCGGTATTCACGGCGTTCTTCATAATGCGGACGCTCATTGCTTCTCTGTGCATTATCGTTTCTTGTGTAACGCGGTGTTTCTTCACTTCTTCCGGTACGTGCTGCCGGTGCTGCCGTACTTTGAACCTCCTGGTGTTCTTCCTGTCTTTGTGTACTCTGTGCTTCGGTATTCTGTTTTTCCGATGCTTCTGCCTGTGCTTCTTCTCCACCTGAAGCTTCAATAATTGCATCAATCAGCTCTGCCTTGCGCATCGCTGTAATTCCTTTGATTTTTTTATCCTTTGCAAACTCACGTAATACAACTAAAGATAATGTCTGAAGTTTTTCTCTCATATCTTAATACTCTCCTAAAATAAATTCCATTCCTATAAATAAATATAACAAATATAAACAGGGAATCCGGTTACTGAATCAGCACCACTTATGAAAATCTCATTACTGTTTCTCTATTATACACCTTTTTGTCATAATTTCAAACCTTTCTTTTTCTAAAAATATATTGCCGTCAGATTTTGTATATGGTATGATTTAAAGTATCTTTGGATTTTTAAGAAAGGCAGGTATTATTTATAATGACAAATGCAGAAAAGGCTTTACAGCTTCATGAGGAATGGAACGGAAAATTTGAAACAACACCAAAGATGGATATTGCAACAAGGGAAGACCTTGCGTTAGCTTATACTCCGGGTGTTGCTGAACCATGTAAGGTCATCGCAAAGGATAAGGAAGCAGCTTACAAGTACACCATTAAGGCAAACACTGTTGCCGTTGTATCAGACGGCAGTGCTGTTTTAGGACTGGGCAACATCGGCGCTCACGCAGCCATGCCTGTTATGGAAGGAAAGGCTGTTCTTTTCAAATCCTTCGGCGGTGTCAATGCTGTGCCGATTTGTCTGGACACACAGGATACAGAGGAAATTATCAAGACTGTTGTCAATATTGCACCTGCCTTTGGCGGAATTAATCTTGAAGATATTTCCGCGCCGCGATGCTTTGAAATCGAGTCCCGTTTAAAGGAACTCTTAGACATTCCTGTTTTCCACGATGACCAGCACGGTACCGCAATTGTTGTACTTGCCGGTATTATCAATGGTTTAAAGGTTACAGGAAAGACAAAAGAAGACTGTCAGGTTGTTGTAAACGGTGCCGGTTCTGCCGGCGTTGCCATTACAAAGCTGCTCCTTACATATGGATTTAAGCATGTTACCATGTGCGACAAGTCCGGTATCCTTTCTAAAGGAAGCGAAGGTTTAAACTGGATGCAGGAATCCATGATGGATGTTACGAATCTTGAACATAAGACCGGTTCACTGGCGGATGCTTTAAAGGGTGCTGATATTTTTGTCGGTGTTTCCGCTCCGAATATTGTAACTCCTGAAATGGTTCAGTCCATGAACAAAGATGCGATTATCTTTGCCATGGCAAATCCGGTTCCTGAAATTATGCCGGACGTTGCAAAGGCTGCAGGTGCAAAAGTGGTCGGTACAGGCCGTTCTGACTTTCCGAACCAGGTCAACAACGTTATCGCATTTCCGGGTATCTTTAAAGGCGCACTCGAAGGCCGTGCAACACAGATTACCGAGGAAATGAAGCTGGCTGCTGCACTTGCCATTGCTAATTTAGTTCCTGAGGATGAAGTCAGCGATGTCAACATTTTACCGGAAGCTTTTGATGAACGCGTTGCTGATGTCGTAAGTCAGGCTGTAAAAGACCATATTACCAGATAGTCCATGAAACCTTACTACTATTCACTAAGCGAATATTTAAAGGAAACGTATGGCTGTAAAATGTACAAGCTTTCTTTAAGCGGCGGCATGACCTGTCCCAACCGTGACGGACGGATTGACACACGTGGCTGTATTTTTTGCAGTGCAGGCGGTTCCGGTGATTTTTCAGGAGAGGCACTGATTGGAAACAGTGCCTCTTTACTTGCCGGAGGCATTGTGACACCGCAGCATACTAAAATTCCAGGCATTGCTGCACAGATTGAAGCCGAAAAAGCACTTATCAGCCGTAAATATAACGGCGGTCAGTATATCGCTTATTTTCAGTCATACACCAATACGTATGCACCGGCCGATTATTTAAGACAGATTTTTACCGAAGCAATCCGGCACGATGACGTCCGGATTCTTTCTATTGCAACAAGACCGGACTGCATTACACCAGCGATTGTTACACTGCTTTCTGAATTAAATGCCATAAAACCGGTCTGGGTTGAACTGGGACTTCAGACAATCCATGAAAGCAGCGCCCGCTATATCCGCCGCGGCTACAGTCTTTCTGTATTTGATGATGCCATGAAAATGCTGTCTGATGCCGGAATTGAAACAATTGTGCATATGATTCTCGGACTGCCCTCTGAATCGCAGGAAATGATGTTACAGACCGCAGATTATATCGGACACAGCGGAGCCTCCGGCATTAAACTCCAGCTGTTACATGTTCTTTCCGGCACAGACCTTGCACGCGATTATGAAGAAAAGCTTTTTACCGTCATGACGGAAGACGAATATCTTGATTGCCTTGGGAAAATTTTAGAGATTCTTCCGCCGAATATGGTAATTCACCGGCTGACGGGTGACGGTGCAAAAAAACTGCTGAAAGCTCCTTTATGGAGTGCCAACAAAAAACAGGTAATGAACCGGATGAACCGGTATTTTAAAGAGAATAACATTTGTCAAGGACGGTTATATCAATGAATACAGAAGCAACTACTTTATACAAATTGATGGTTTTATATATGTTAAGTAAAGTGAATTTCCCACTTTCCAACAGCCAGATTGCTGATTTTATGCTGGACAAACAATATACAACCTATTTTACACTGCAGGAAGTTTTAAGCTCCCTTGCAGATGATGGCTTTGTTAATGTCCTGACATACCGAAGCAGCACCCAGTACCGGCTGACATCTTCCGGAAAAGACACCATTTCCTTTTTCAGCAACAAAATATCCAATGCAATCCGTGAAGAAATCGATGTCTATCTGATTGAAAATAAATACGAACTGCGCTGTGAAACCGGAACCCTGTCCGACTACTACCGTTCCACAAACGGCGACTACATCGTACACTGCATCGTAAAAGAAGGCAAAACCAACCTCATTGAGTTAAACATTGCCGTCCCGTTAGAAGAACAGGCCGACGCCATGTGTTCCAAATGGCGCGAAGGCAGTCAGGAAATCTACGATTTCATTATGCGTAAGCTGATGTAAATAAAAACTATATTTATAATAAAAGCCCGGCAGAATAAGTGAATGAAAAAATACTTATTCTGCCGGGCTTCCGCTTCCCTCTCGGGGTTTTCTATATGCCCATACTGAAGTCAAGTGCTAACGTTGAAGCAGGGGCATATAGAAAACCCAATCTATAGATACTGCTCAATCGTTTCCCACAGCTCCGGGATTCCCTGCTTCGTCTGTGATGAAACAGGAATTAATATATCATCTTTTTCAAGTCCAAGTCCTGTGCGGACAGCTTTAACATGCTTTGGAATCTGGCTGCGCTTTAATTTATCCAGCTTTGTTGCAATAATAACCGGGTGGTATCCATTTGCAACAATCCAGTCATACATCATTTTATCGTTGGCTGACGGGTCATGACGGATATCAATCAGCAGAAAGACCTGACGAAGCTGTTTGGACACTTTCAGATACTTTTCTACCATTTTACCCCATTTTGCTTTTACCTGCTGATTGGCATTGGCATAGCCGTAGCCCGGTAAATCCACCAGAAACATTGCATCATTGATATTATAATAATTGATTGTCTGTGTCTTACCCGGCTGTGAAGATGTTCTGGCATAAGACTTACGGTTCATCAACGCATTAATGAGTGAAGATTTTCCCACGTTGGATTTTCCCGCAAATGCCACCTCCGGCAGTTCAGTTTGTGGAATTGCGCTTGTAACACCAATGACAATATCCAGATTTACTTTTTTGATAACCATACAACTCTCCATTCTGCTGACATCTCATGCCATACATTTTCACTATTTATCCTGATTCCCGGGAACCAGTGCATGCTCAAGTACCTGTTTCATTTCCGAAACAAAAACAATCTCCATGCCGCCTGTAATTTCTTCATCAAATTCTTCCACGTCACTTCTGTTTTCGGACGGAACAAGGACTTTTTTCATGCCTGCCGTCTTTGCCGCGAGCAGTTTTTCCTTTAATCCGCCAATCGGAAGCACTCTGCCGCGGAGTGTCACTTCCCCGGTCATTGCAACATCGGCATGAACCGGAATTCCTGTCACTGCAGAAAGCATCGCCGTTGTCATTGTTACACCGGCTGACGGACCATCCTTTGGCACTGCGCCTTCCGGAATATGTAAATGAATACTGTGTGTATCAAAATATTCCTGTTCGACCTTATACTTCCTGCCTGATGTAATGGAGCGCACATAAGTCAGCGCAATCCGTGCGGATTCCTGCATGACATCACCCATTTGTCCGGTGAGAATCAGTTCACCCTTACCCGGCATTGTATTGACTTCAATTTCTAACGTATCCCCGCCGACACTTGTCCATGCCAGCCCACGCACAATACCGACTTCATTCTTTTTATGGATATTCTCCGGCTTAAATTTTACTTTTCCTAAGAAATCCTTTAAATTCTTATCTGTAATGCGGATACTCTTTACTTCTTCATTCAATTCTCCGTTGCCGTGATAGAGCTGGCGCACTGCCTTGCGGCATACCTTTGCGATTTCACGCTCTAAGCTTCGCACACCGGCTTCCCTTGTATATCCGTCAATCATGCTTTCAAGCGCCTTATCGGAAAATTTCAGCTGTTTTGCCATCAGTCCGTTTTTCTCAAGCTGCTTTGGCACTAAATGTTCTTTTGCAATGTGCAGCTTTTCATTTTTGGTATATGAGCTGACCTCGATAATCTCCATTCGGTCTAAAAGCGGTTTGCTGACAGTTGATAAATCATTTGCCGTTGCAATAAAAAGCACCTGTGAAAGGTCTGTCGGCAGTTCAATATAGTGATCGACGAAATGGCTGTTCTGCTCGCTGTCTAATACCTCCAACAGCGCTGAAGCCGTATCGCCCTTATAATCACTGCTGATTTTATCAATTTCATCTAACAGCATAAGCGGATTTTTCACGCCTGCCGCTTTAAATGCCGTAATAATTCTGCCCGGCATTGCACCGACATAAGTCTTTCTGTGTCCGCGGATTTCTGCTTCATCACGTACACCACCCAGACAGATACGCACATATTTTTTATTCAGTGCTTTTGCCACAGAACGCGCAATTGAAGTTTTTCCCGTTCCCGGAGGTCCTACAAGACAAAGAATCGGTGCATCACCCTTGCTTGTAATATTACGGACTGCGAGCGATTCTAAAATACGCTCTTTGATTTTTTTCATGCCATAATGATCTTCATCCAACACCTGTGCTGCAGCATCTAAATCACGGTTATCCTCTGACATCTTATCCCACGGCATTTCAAGCAGCGTTTCGATATAACCGCGCTCCACGTTCGCTTCTGCTGACCCCTGGCTTAACATTTTATAACGCTTGATTTCCTTGCGGATTTTTTCTTTAATTTCCGCAGCTGCTTCCAGTTCTTTTACTGCAGCACAAAATTCTTCAATTTCAGAACCGTCATCTTCGCCGTCTAATTCTTCATTTAAGACTTTTAACTGCTCTCTTAAAATATACTCTTTCTGGTGTTTATCTACTTTTTCTTTGACTTTTTCAGAAAGCTCTTCTTTAATTCTGCTGACATTCGTATCTTCGATCAAGAGTTTGCCCGCATATTCATACATTTCTTCCAAAGAATCCAGTTCCAGCATATGCTGGCGTTCCCTGTACTCCATCGGATAGTCGATTGTAAACCGTTCCAGCAGCTTTCTGGCACTGTTCATACCCAGCCATTGCTTTAAAATGTCACGGCTCATCCTTGGATTGGCAAGTGCGTACTGACGAATCAGTTCTCTTAACCCCGTAAGCATGGCTTTATTGAGTGTCGGGTCTAATTCCTGCGGCGGCTGCTCATTTACTACAACCTCTGCCACAAGCATTCCATCCGCCTGCGTAACACTTTCAAGCGTACCCTTCTTCACACCTTCTACCAGAACACGCACTACGCTGTTTGGCAGCTTTATGAGCTGTTTAATCTTTACCAGTGTACCTACATGATATAAATCTTCGTATTCCGGGTCAGAAACTTCCGGGTCAACCTGTGTTGCCAGAAAGATTTTCTGGTCTTTTTCCATTGCCTTTTCTACTGCATGAATTGATTTTTTTCTGCTTATATCAAAATGTATGACCATGTCCGGCAACACGGTCATACCTCTTAATGCAATCAATGGCAAATTTATATTTTTCATTTCCATATAAACCTAACCTTTTAGTTTTTTACATTGCAACATTTTCTGAGCGGTACTCAATCAAAGGCTTTGCTGTTCCATCTACGGCATCCTTTGTAATTACACATTTTGCAATCGTATCATCTGACGGAATTTCGTACATCACTTCATTCATAACTGCCTCTAAGATAGAACGAAGGCCACGGGCACCCGTCTTTCTTTCAAAACTCTTTTTAGCGACTTCTTCAACCGCTTCGTCTGTAAATTCCAGTTCTACCTCATCTAAAGAGAACAATGCCTGATACTGCTTTAAAATCGCATTTTTCGGTTCCTTTAAAATTCTTACCAGTGCAGCTTCATCTAAGGAATCCAATGCAACAACCACCGGCACACGGCCTACAAATTCAGGAATCAGTCCGAATTTAATCAGATCCTGCGGAAGTACCTTATGGAACATCTCACCGACTTCTGCTTCAATCTTTTCATGGACATCTGCATTAAATCCGATAGAACTCTTATCCATACGGGATTCGATAATCTTTTCAAGACCGTCAAATGCACCACCGCAGATAAATAAAATATTGGTTGTATCAATTGGAATCAGTTCCTGCTGTGGGTGTTTTCTTCCTCCCTGTGGCGGAACGGAAGCCACCGTACCCTCTAAAATTTTAAGAAGTGCCTGCTGTACACCTTCGCCCGATACATCTCTTGTAATGGATACATTTTCTGATTTCTTTGTAATCTTATCTATTTCATCAATATAAATAATACCATATTGTGCTTTTTCGATATCATAATCTGCTGCCTGAATCAGCTTTAATAAAATATTTTCTACATCTTCACCGACATACCCCGCCTCTGTCAGTGTGGTTGCATCTGCAATTGCAAACGGCACATTTAAAAGTCTTGCCAGATTCTGAGCAAGAAATGTCTTACCGGAACCTGTCGGACCCAGCATTAAAATATTACTTTTCTGTAATTCTACATCAACGTCTTTCCCTGATAAAATTCTCTTGTAATGATTATAAACCGCTACCGCCAGTACTTTCTTTGCCTCATCCTGTCCGATAACATAGTCATCTAAAAATTCTTTTATTTCTTTTGGCTTTAACAGATTAATTTCCATATCTTCTGCCGGATTGCCGTCATCTTCTTCTTCAAATTCTTCATCAAGAATATCACTGCAAATACTTACACACTGGTCACAAATGTAAATTCCGTTCGGACCGGATATCAGCTTTTTTACCTGATCCTGTGTCTTATTGCAAAATGAACATCTCAACTTTTCATCTATACCTCTGCCTGCCATGAAATCCTCCAACAATAATAATGTAATTTATAAAAGGACTGTTGCGAAAAGCAACAGTCCCGTCATTTAAAACTATCTCTTTTCAACTACGCTGTCAATAAGACCATAAGCTACAGCTTCCTGTGCTGTCATATAGTTATCACGCTCTGTATCACGAGATATTTCTTCTACTGACTTGCCAGTATTGGCTGCCAGAATTTCATTCAACCGATTTCTAGTCTTTAAAATATTTTCTGCAACGATTCTGATTTCTGTTTCCTGTCCTTTGGCACCGCCTGAAGGCTGATGAATCATAATTTCAGAATTCGGGAGAGCAAGTCTTTTGCCCTTTGCACCGCCCGCAAGCAAAAATGCACCCATGCTTGCTGCAAGTCCCATGCACATCGTAGATACATCACACTTAATATACTGCATTGTATCATAAATTGCAAATCCGGCAGATACAGAACCACCCGGACTGTTAATGTAAAGGTGAATATCCTTGCTTGGATCTTCTGCCTCTAAAAATAACATCTGTGCAATAACAATATTTGCAGATACATCTGTCACTTCTTCTCCTAAGAAGATAATTCTGTCTTTTAAAAGTCTTGAATAAATATCATATGACCGTTCTCCACGGCTGGTCTGTTCAACGACATAAGGCACTAAACTCATAATTTCTGTCCTTTCTTACGCGAAAATTACTTTTCTACAGTTGAATTTACGATAAGGTCTACTGCCTTCTGGATAGCAATATCACTTCTGATCTGCTTTCCTTCAAATTCTCCCATAAATTCTTTAATCTGTGAAAGTTCCATCTTATACATATCAGCCATCTTCTGAAGCTCTGCATCGAATTCTTCATCGGATACCTGAATATCTTCTGCCTTTGCAACTGCTTCAAGTACCAGTCTTGTCTGGATTCTCTTAACAGCTTCCGGCTTCATTTCTTCTACAATCTTATCTGCTGTCATACCTGTGTACTGGAAGTACTGGTCGATAGATAAGCCCTGCTGCTGTAATCTCTGTGCAAAGTCTTCTACCATTCTGTTTACCTGTGTATTAATCATAGCTTCCGGAATGTCCATCTTAGATGTTTCTACAATCTTAGCGATTGCTTCGTCTTCCTTCTTAGCCTTTGCTTCATTTTCCTTGCGAACGGAAATTGTCTTCTTTAAGTCTTCCTTGTATTCAGCAAGTGTATCGAAATCTGATACATCCTGTGCAAAATCATCATCTAATTCAGGAAGCTGCTTTTCCTTGATTTCCTTTACGGATACCTTGAATGTAGCCGGCTTGCCCTTTAATTCTTCTGCATGATATTCTTCCGGGAATGTTACGTTGATTTCTTTTTCTTCGCCAATGTTCATGCCGATTAACTGTTCTTCAAAGTTGTCGATGAATGAATGAGAACCGATTGTTAAAGGATAGTTTTCACCCTTTCCGCCTTCAAATGCAACACCGTCAACAAAACCTTCAAAGTCAATAACAGTCATATCGCCGTCTTTAACAGCTCTGTCTTCTACTGTTACTGTTCTTGAGTTCTGTTCCTGAACCTTCTTTAATTCTTCTTCTACGTCTGCATCTGTTACTTCTGTATCAGCCTTTTCTACTTCAACACCCTTGTATGTGCCAAGTTCTACTTCCGGCTTTACAGCTACTTCTGCTGCGAAGATGAATGGCTTGCCTTTTTCTAACTGTACAACAGAAATCTTAGGCTGTGAAACGATTTCTAACTTGCTTTCTTCAGCTGCTGTGGCATATGCTTCAGGAATGATAGCGTTTGCTGCATCTTCGTAGAATACTTCTGCACCATACATCTGCTCAATCATCTTACGAGGTGCCTTACCTTTTCTGAAACCCGGGATAGAAATCTTGTTCTTATCTTTATTATAAGCCTTATTTAAACCTGCTTCAAACTCCTCTGCTGTTGACTCGATTACGAGTTTGACCATGTTCTTTTCTTCCATCTGTTCTACTTTAAAACTCATTGTTACTATTTCCTCCTTAAAGATATATGTAAATTTTTCTAGCGTACAACGTACATATTAGGCATTATAACATAACTTTTTTTACTTTACCAGTAAAATTTTTCTTCAATTTATTTATTTTTTATTTCACGAACCGCCTGTGTTTATGTTATAGTAAGAATACTATCAAATCTGTCCGGATGACAGATAAAAAAATGGGAATGGGGATTTATATGAATGAGATAAAAGAAAAATCAGTTGAAGTTTCCCGCACGGAGGTTTCACATTTACTGTGTAACCGTGATATGAACGGTGCCGGAAGACTTTTTGGCGGACAGCTTTTAATGTGGATTGACGAAGTCGCAGGCATTGTTGCCAAACGCCACTGCGAATGTAACGTTACCACGGCAAGCATTGACAACTTACAATTTAAGGAAGCATGTTATCTGGGTGATGTCATCGTTTTAATCGGCTATCTGACCCATGTTGGCAATTCTTCCATGGAAGTACGCATTGACACCTACGTGGAAAAGAAAAACGGCAAACGTTATCCTGTCAACCGCGCCTTCTTTATTATGGTTGCCCTTGATGAAAACGACCATCCTGTCCGCGTTCCGCGACTGTCAGTTTCTTCCATTGAGGAGCAGGCAAAATGGGAGGCTGCCGAACGCCGCGTTGCACTGCGCAAAACCCGGCGCGAAGAAGGCTTTTAAACTCTTATACAACATAAAGAAATGCCACAGCATTTCACGGTGATTCAAGGTTTGAATTTCCGTGGAAACTGTGGCTTTTCTTTTTTGTATCACCGGCACAATCTTCTTTTTACCGACAGATTACTTGCCCTGTGACATCTGCTCTTCCTGTCTTTTAATCATCTTCTTAACCATGTTACCGCCAACAGAACCTGCTTCTGCTGATGTTAAATCACCGTTGTAACCTTCTTTTAAGTTTACACCGATTTCTGAGGCAACTTCCATCTTGAATCTGTCAAGTGCGTCCTGTGCTTCCTTCTTTGTTTTTGAATTAGAATTAGAGTTTGTCATAATACTGCACCTCCATGATATTTGTTTTAGATAAGAACTTTTTTCGTTGCTTATCTTGGTATTAGTATGTGCAGCCGTAAATCAATTATTATGACAATTTTTGTAAAAACTACGGCAGATAGGTTTTATAAATTTCAAAATCATCAAAAATGACGTGCCATTTGTAAGATGCCCCGGCTGTCAATGCAACATAGTGATGCCCGTTCTTTTGTGCATAGCTTACAAGGCAGTTTCCCGCCTCCTGCGTATATCCTGTCTTTCCTGCCATGATGGTCACATTCTCGACTTCATTACCATACATTCTGCTAAACATCGTACTGGAAAGCTTAATTCCCTCCGGGTGCTGAGCCGTCGGTGTCGTGGTATACTGGTACGTTGAAAGCACCTCTGCGCATGTCGGATTCTGCATTGCATACTGCATAATCATTGCCATTTCAACCGGTGTTGTATACTGCTGTTCGTCATACAGCCCCGATGCATTCATAAAATGTGTATTTTTCAAGCCGATTTCACTGCATTTCTGATTCATTAAATCCGCAAATGCTTCTTCTGAACCGGCTGTCATAATCGAAAGGGCTACCGCCGCATCTGCACCTGACGGCAGTACAAGTCCATACAGATAATCCTTTGCCGTAACCATTTCACCCGGATCAAATCCCGCCCGGGATGCCTGCTCACGCACCAGCGGGTCCAGCAGCTCATACGACAGCGCATAGGTCTGGTTTAAATCCTGAAGCTGCTCTACCGCAACAATCAGCGTCATGACCTTTGTCATGGAAGCCGGATAAATCTTTTCGTTGTATCCCCTTCCTGCAATTACCTGACTGTTTTCTACGTCGAGTAATGCAACATACGGACTTTTGACTTCTTCCGAAACGATTTCTTTATAATTTTCACTGACGGACGGATATTTGAATTTCTGTTCCGGTTCTGAAATCTGTGCCAGTGCCTGCATGGCATCCTGCGCCATCTGCTGTGAATTAATGCCATCTGCCTGACCACCGCCTTCGCCGCGGGTTGTATACAAAATACAGCATACTGCAACTACGACGGCAACAGCAGCCGTTATCGCTCCCTTTATCATTTTTAAACGCTTCTGCCGTCTGCGCTTCATCTGCCTGGCATGACTTCTTCTCTCTCTATCCGCTCTTTTGGCTCTTTCGTAACTGTCTAAGTATTCATTTTCCATGATTCTTATGCCTGCTTTTCCAGATACTGCACAGATTGTCCGATTTCCTGTGCTTTTTCTTCACTTATCAGCAGTCTGACAAGTTCAAGTCCGAGTTCAATAGAAGCCCCCATGCCTCTTGCCGTTGTAATATTGCCGTCTGTCACCACTTTGACTGGTGCGGTAAGCACTTCTGCCCCTGTTAAATCCTTTTCAAAGCCCGGAAATGCCGTTGCCTTCTTTCCGTTTAATATGCCAAGGTGTCCTAAAATACTCGGTGCTGCACAGATTGCAGCAATCCGTCCGCCTTCCGCGTGGTGCTTTTCAAGCAGTTTCAAAAGCGGCTTACATTCATTATACTGCTTATGTCCGGGACCTCCCGGCAAGAATAAAACGTCTTCTTTACAAACCGGCTGAGCCTTAAATAATGTATCCGCCTTTACTGTAATATTCTGAGCCGAACATACTTGTTCATTTCCGGTAATGGATACCGTTTCCACTTCAATACCCGCTCTCCTTAAAATATCAATAACCGCCAGTGCTTCCACTGTTTCAAACCCATCTGTTAAAAATGTATATACCTTCATCCTTTTCCTTCCTTATCTATGCTTACAAATCCACTGGTATAAATCCTCAAATACATCTTCCTGTATCAGTTCATTGTGCAGCTCATGTCTGCAATCCTCATACAGCCGCAATTCCACATCGTAAAAATGCCTGCTGTAAGTCACAAACAGCTTTTTGACATCTCTGCCATAACCGCCCACCGGGTCTTTTGTCCCTGCTGCCAGTATCACCGGAAGATCTCTTGGTACTTTACGGATATTGGATACTTTCTTTACATAGGCAATCGTATCCAACAGTCCAAGATATCCGTTTACCGTAAACAGATAGCTGCATTTTTCATCTGCCACGTATTCTTTAATCACCTCAGCATTGCCACACACCCAGTCTTTATCCGTTACCGGATTGACAACTCTTGCATTGTAACTGCCAAACATCAGATGATTTAAAAACGGACTGCGGTAACGCTCACCCTTAATCAGTCTTACCAGTTTTGCCAGCAAAATTCCCGATTTTACAACAATATCGGGCTGATTGCCTGTACCAAGCAGCAATACACCGTTTAATTCATATCCGTATTCCGTAATATATCTTCGTGACAAAAATGATCCCATGCTGTGCCCAAGCAGAAAATACGGAACATCAGGATATTTCTTTTTCATAATCGCCGTCAGCTTATGCATATCTTCAACGACACAACGGCTTGCATTTTTTTCCGTAAAATATCCATAATCTTCCTTTGTCAAAACAGAATCACCATGTCCCAGATGGTCATTTCCTGCAACGACATAACCTTTTTTTGCAAAATATTCTGCCATCGCCGTATAACGTTCAATATAATCAATCATGCCGTGTGCAATCTGAATGACACCCTGCACGTTTCCTTCCGGCTCCCAGATTTTCACGTGGATGTGATTCTTATGGTCTGCCGATAAAAAATGTCTGTCTGTAACCTTCATATGCCGCCTCCGTTCTCATTTATTCTTTGCTTTATTCTTTAATGCTTTTTGCGCCCCACGGACTACCCGTCAGTTTTCCGTCATATGCAAGCTGCTCCACATCTAAAAATGCATCCTGTCCGATTTCTTCCACACCGGAATTAACAGACAATTCCAGCTTTGTACAGCCGTTAAATGCCGCATAACCGATTTTTTTAACAGAAGACGGCAGCTCCAGCTTTGTCAGGCTGCTACATCCTGAAAATGCATAATTACCGATTGCTTCTACCCGGCTGTTCAGCGTGATTTTTTCCAATACCGTGTTATCATAAAAGACACCCGAGCCAATGCTCACAACATTTTCCGGTACTGTATACTCTGTAAGGTTTTCTTTCACCGCAAGTAAAATATTATTGACAATAATTTCATTGCTGCTTTCCAGACGACTCTTCTCCCAGCGTGTATTGGTTACAACATGTGTCCCCACATTTTCCAGTGACTGTGGAAATGCAATGGTCTGTAACATGGTACAGTTTAAAAATACATTGTCACCGATACTTTTTACGCCTTCTTCAAATACCACTTCGGTTACATTGTAGTCATCACGAAATGCTTCTCCCGCAACTGCTGTTACCGTACTGCCGTCAAGCTGTGCCGGTATCGTAAGCTTAGAATCCGCTCTGCCTTTATCGGTCAGCCCCGTTATCGTAATGGTATCATCTTCGTTTTTTTCATACGTAAATACCGGTATTACTTTCTTATTTTTGCAGCCTGAAAGCGGCATCAGCATAACTGTTGCCAGCAGCAATACCATTGTCAAAATTGTCTTTTTTCTCACGTTTTTCCCACTCTTTCTTAATTCATTGCCCACAAGTAACAGTATGCCTGCGTTCTTGCCGCAAAATGCTTATTTTTCAATAAATTCTTTACTTCTTCTTTGGTATACCAGCCTGCCTGAATTTCTTCCATCGTAGACGTACTCGGCGCAAATGTGCCTGCTGCTGTACCGATCACAACAGCATTGGTTTCATTGGAAAATCCGATGGCGCTGTAGCTGTCATAAAGCTGGTCGGCAATCTCAACAATCTCAAGTCCTGTTTCTTCCCTTAATTCCCTTGCCGCCGCTTCCTTCGGTGTTTCACCACTGTCAATCAGCCCTGCCGGGAAGTTGTATACACACTCCCCGACAGCCATGCGGAACTCCTTATTTAAGAGAATTTTTTCACCACCGGCATCTGTCATAATAATTACAACGCCGTCTGTATGCGGATTATGCAAATCCTCCAGTGTCTTTAAATCCTTATTTCTGCTGATAATCTCATAGACCTTTTTCCGTTGATCCTGGGTTGTATAACTTACATTATACCGGTCAATAAATGCACCTTCATGCACCTTTTCAATCTTATCAAATCTCATACCTGTCCAAATCCTCTTTTAATCAGGTCATCCACCTGTTTTATTAATAAACAATGCGCCGCGCACTCCCGTTGCCACCCTCTCCCGCATTTTTTGCAGAAAAAAGCCGAAGTTAAGTGACAACGTTGAGGCGTTTTCTGCAAAAATGCAAGTCTAGCGGTGCATCGCAAATGCTTCCATATCTACAGATTCCAGATTTTCATGAACACCTCTGTCATCTGCTTCTGCAATCAGTGTGTCGCGGTCTTTCTTAAACTGCATCTCGCTTCTGTGCTGGCTCGGTCCGCCTACACATCCGCCTTCGCACATCATGCCTTCTACAAAATCTGCCTGAAGGCGTCCGACCTTCATCAATGTTAATGCTTTCTTTACTTCTGCCGCACCGGCACATTTTTCAACTGTCAGTCCCGATGTATCTGTGCCTGTTTCTTCCATGCTCTTTAACACTGCCGCTGTTACGCCGCCGCCGTTTCCGAAACGCTTACCGTATACACTTGCCTGCTGTGAATCATTTTCTTCCGGCTCAAACTGCACGTCTTTTGCACGCATCATTGCACGGAATTCACCGATTGTTAATACATAATCTGCATTGCCCTCGATGTCATTATCCTTGACTTCGCTCTTTTTGGCAATACAAGGTCCTACAAATACCGTTACCGTACCCGGATCCTTTGCCTTTAACATACGGGATACCGCACACATCGGCGAAACCGTTGTTGAAATGTTGTCTGCCAGTTCCGGATAGTGCTTGCGGATCATATTGACAAATGCCGGACAGCAGGAGGTTGTCATCTTTTTGCCCTGCTCGTGTGCTTCGAGCCACTCTGCCGCTTCAGCCGCCGCTGTCATATCACCACCGAGTCCGACTTCCACCATATCAGCAAATCCAATCTTTTTGCAGGCAGTACGAATACTTGACATTGTGATTTCCCTGCCAAACTGCCCCTCAATTGCCGGTGCAAACATCGCAATGACTTTTTTACCTGCCAGCATATCTTTTATAATTGCCACAATGTCGGTCTTTGAACCGATCGCACCAAACGGACATCTGTGAATACACTGTCCGCAGCGGATACATTTTTCTTCATCAATCACGCAGATACCATTTTCATCCATGGTAATTGCGTTGACGGGACAGACTTTTTTACATGGACGGATTAAATCCGCAATCGCATTGTACGGACAGTTTTTTGCGCACATGCCGCACTCCTTACATTTGTCCGGGTCAATATAGGCTCTGTCCCTGCCCATTGAAATTGCCCCGAACTTGCAGGACTGCTGACAGGCCTTTGCCATACATTTACGGCAGTTATCCGTTACAATATAGTGGGATAACGGACAGTCTGCACACGCAGACTCTATTACCTGAATTACATTTTTAGAACCACTGTGGTCACTCTCTGTCGGACATAAACCCTCCGCCAGTCTTACTCTCTGGCGGACGATTTCTCTTTCCTTATAGACGCAGCAGCGAAACTGCGGCTTCGGCCCCGGAATTAATTTATAAGCAAGTTCGTCTTTTTTCTCATCAAATTCACCTGCATAGGCAAGCTTTGCCACCTGATACAGAACTTCGTGTTTTATTTTTAAAATTGTTGCGTCATTTGTCAGCATAATTCTTCCTCTTTTCTACATATTATTGTTTTGATATATCCTTTGCCAATGGTTCAACCTGTAAAAGCATATTTCTGATGTCATCAAACACCGCTGTCTTTATGTTATCACTTTTTTCAATATCTTCAATACAAGAAAGCACTTTATCATAATATGTTCTGGATAACACTACAAAATCAGAAATTTTTTCCACTTCTTTCGTTGAATCCTGAATTGCATCTGCAATGTTGTTCTGCACCTGTCCGATTGCATCTGCCTTCCCCTTAATTTCCTCAAAAATGTCATGCGCCGAATTTACATTTTCCGTATTCTCGTCTAAAATCTGTTCTGACTCTCGCAGGGAACGGCTTAATTCTCCTGTGCCGTCCTCTACATTCTTGATTCTTTCACTGATAACCTGAATCAGATTTTTAATCTCGTCTGCAAGTTCACGAACCTGTTCCGCAACAACCGCAAACCCTCTGCCCTGCTCACCGGCTCTTGCCGCTTCAATTGAAGCATTTAACGCAAGCATATTGGTCTGGTTTGCCACATCAACGATTCCCTGTGTACACTCTTTAATTTCTCCGACTGCCTGCTCCAGATTCTGGAATGTCGTATCCATTACATGAAAGCTGTCTGTTACACGCGCAGAGTCCGCTTTTAATTCGCGCACCTTTTCCTGTGCCGTATCTACAGATGCAATAATGCCGTCACGCACACTGCTGAAATTCTCCGATGCATTCTGTATTCCCGAAAATGTATTTCCGAAATTCTGAATCTGTACAGATAACCGGTCCATCTCTGTTAAAACATTATCAAACGCCTCTTTAATCCCGACAATCTGATTGCTGACAACCACTTCTTCATCGGAAAGATTTTCAAAGCGCTCTGATATATAATTTGCCGTATAAATAATCGGATACGCCTTATCTTCCAACGAAATCTGCGGCTGTTTTACTTCCTGTACAGCTTCTTTTTGTTTATTTTTATGAAATAATCCCATATGTACCTCTTTTCTAACGTTCCTGTCATGATACCGCTCATCTGCCATTAAAGCTATTAGTGTTTACTCAAATACCACTGCTGACATTGTCTGATTCGTATGCTGTCCGTTATAATGCTCCCCCAGTCCGACAAGTCCTGCATGACTGCCAAGCTTTCCCATTTCTTCAAGATATTCGTTCACAAAACCTTTCTGCTGGAAATACAGATACCGGAACAGGCAGTTTACCGAAAATACGCCCGAAATCTTTGAAAAATCTTTATGGATACTTTCAATGGTTTCCTGTAAAATCTGCTTGTGATCTCCCGCCTGTAAAAAACAGATGTTATCCTTTGGGTTTACTTTTCTGTAGCAGGAAAAGCTGCCGTTTCCGGTACGCTCTTTAATCGAAATAATATAGGTTTCATCACCGATAACACGTCCAAGCGGATTTACCATGGTCTGTTCCGTAATATTTTCCGGCGAAATACCCAGTTCTTTTGTATAAACGTCTTCCGCCCGTCTGCCGTCAATTTCCTGAATCGTATAAGTACGCGGTTCAGACTTCGTAACAATATGCTTTACTGCATCTTTACGCAGATAAATATTTTCTTTATAAACCTTAACCCTGCCGGATTCATTTTTAACCAGTGCATAAGCGCAGGCATCTTCATAAACCTGTCCGTTACAGCATACCAGTCCTTCCCATGCCGTTCCGCCGGTCAGCTGAATCTTTTTGCTTTTCAGAACGGATTCCATCGTTGCCAGCACACATTCATCATTGCCGCTGCAAAAATCAATTAACACGGTATTATCCGCTGATGCACTGATATTTGTAACATTCTGCTGGAATTTTCTGATACATTTTACCGGCATTGTGGATACATCAGTAAAAACATCCGCTGCCGCACGGATTCCACCGGAAAATCCAACAACCATAACACCATTTTCAAGCACCTGTGTCTTTCCGTAAAACTGTCCCACACACCCAATACTTGGCACACCCGGAAACATTTCTTCCAGCTGTGATACGCTTTCTTTAAAACGTTCTTTACTGCTGTCAAACAGTATTAAAAACTGAGGATTTTTTAATCCTTCGGCAGCTTCTTTTATGCTGCCTGTTTTGCTCATTCCAACAAACTGCTCCATACGCTTATACCCCTTCTTTCGTTTTTATAAATTATTTTTTACTCACCGGTGCATTTATATTTTTTCATCACCTGTCAGCAAAAATGACTTTTTATATTCTGACTTTTATATCATATCATTGTTTATGTATCTTTACCAGTATTTTAAACACTGTCTTTGGGATTTTATATGACATAACTGCCCATTGCTTTATCCTGATATTTTGCGATTTCATCAAGGTATTTCTGTCCCAGAAGACTGATGGCAACACCTTTTCTATACAAATATCCAATTGACATTTCTTCATTGGATTTGAGTTTGACTGCACAGTATTCCGAACCGTTTAATTCCTCACAGATAATACCGGAACACAATGTAAATCCATTGAGTCCCACCATCAGATTTAACATGGTTGCGCGGTCATTTGCCTTAATCAGCCGCTTATACTGATAGGTGCTTAAAACTTCCTCTGCAAAATAAAAGGAATTGTAACTTCCCTGCTCAAAGGACAGGCACGGATACTCCGCCAGTTCTTCCATATCAATTTCTTTTTTATTTGCAAGCGGATGTCCTTTCCACATATATACATATACACCACACCGCAGAATTTCATGGAATTCCAGATTATACTCGGCAAAAAGCTTGGTCAGCACTTTCCGGTTAAATTCATTCAGATACAATATACCGATTTCACTGCGAAACGTTCTGACATCTTCAATAACTTCATACGTCTTTGTTTCATGCACTGCAAATTCATACTCATCCATGCCAAACTGTTTCACCATCTCCACAAAAGCATTGACCGCAAAGGTATAATGCTGCATGGAAACACTGAATTTTTTCTTTACTTTTTCTTTCTGTACATACTTGGATTCAATTAACTGATACTGCTCTACGACCTGTTTGGCATATCCAATAAATTCTTCGCCGTCCGGTGTCAGTAAAATACCGCGGCTGCTACGCCGGAACAGTTCCACACCGATTTCCTCTTCTAAGTCCCGTATGGCAAGCGACAGGCTCGGCTGTGAAATAAAAAGTTCCTTTGCCGCCTGATTCATGGAACCTGCTTCCGATACGGTAATCGCATATTTTAATTGTGTCAGTGTCATTGCTTACACCCCTTCACTTCCAAAAATATACTAATATTTTATCATTTTCATCTTTTTCTGTAAATTAAAAAGCGCAGTGTCTGTTGTATCTTTCTCTGTCTGACAGGGAAATTGTATACCATACAGCACTCCGCTTTTGATTGGATGTTTATTTACTTTTCCGCTTTTTCAAGCTGTCTGAGCTTTTCCGCCATTTCCTGTAACTGACATCTGGCAGTTTCCAGTTCTTCTTTCTGTGTGTTAATGGTTTCCTGCTTTGCTTCCAATTCTACTTTTTGTGTGTCAATGGTTTCTTTCTGAATATCAATTGTATCCTGCATTTCATCTATCATGTACTGCACCGTGTTTCTATCCAGTTGAATCAATTCCTTTGAAAACATTTCCATCACCTTTTCCACATTCTGACACATGACATAGATTTCTTCGTACATCTCTTTAAACTCCGGGTATTGACTGATTAATTCAATGATAATCTCCGGTTCATCTGTACTTAAAAATGTCAGCCACGCTTCTGTTTTATTCCAGCGCCTGTTTGCACTGTTCTTCCCGTTACTCTTAACATTATTGTGGTAGATTGTACGAAAAATGTCAAGCGGAATAAACACATATTTTTGCAGTAATTCAAGCTCTAATCCTGTATCTGACTGCTGTTTGAATTTGTGAATATAGTTTTGGGGATATTCGTGAAATTCTTTGATACTTGTTTCAAAGAATACGATCGTATAGACGGATTTTATATCCTTATAACTGAAGGCTTTTTTCTTTTCGCCTTTGACCCTTTTATACTGTCTGAGCAGTAAATCCGAAGAATAACAGGCACTTCTCTGTCCCGGAAATCTGTACCCGATTTTCTGGACTTCGACATTGGCAAGACTGGTATCGGCAAGTTCAACCAAGATGTCCATAATAAGCAGCGACTGTTCATCGGCAAGCCTCGTAGAATCGCCCGGAAGCACTCTTTTTATCGTAACACTCTGTCCTAACAATAATGATAGTAATTCATTGAGCCGCTCCGGCGTGTTTTCAGGATTCATAATTTCTTTAAAGAACGCATCGTATAAAATTTTGACACCTTTTACTCCCGTGCAGTAATCTAAAAATTCTTCCTGCTGTTCTTCATCCCATTCCCGATATTTTTCTAATAGCTTCGGATTCTCACGGATTTCCTGCTTGATGTCCTCCCGCTCGCGAATCATCGGAAAGTATTGTTTTAATTTTGCTGTGCTTTTTGGCAATCGCATCGCCCCTCTCTTTCGCATTTTGTTCATCGTTCAACAACATTTACCAATGCTGCTACTGCCAGCACCGCTTCAATTACTTCTGCTACACTCATTAATACTTTTCCTCCTGTAACTTAATATTTATACTTTTAGTAATATTATGAAATTGGCAATTTCAACCAATTCCCACGCCCATTATATATAAAAAAAACTATAATAATAGTTTTCTATATATCTGCACCTCTGCCACAAATTTTTCCAAAAACACCATTTTCCAATCCGCTCTGTCTACAAACAAAAAACCACAGAAACGGCTGTGTTTAGCACGCACCGTTCCTGTGGTTTTGTCTTTTATATTTTCTTTTATTATCTGTTATCTACCAGTTAATCCTGTTTTTCGCCCTGAATTTCCAGCCAGTATGTATGCTCCAGCGGTCCACTGCCCTTTCCGAGGTTTAAGCCCGCCTGCAATGCACCTGTAATGTAACGTTTTGCATTTTCCACGCTCTCCTGCATGGTGTGTCCCATTGCCAGATTACATGCGATTGCCGAAGACAGCGTACAGCCTGTGCCATGGGTATTGTCATTTTCCACACGCTTTCCTTCAAACCAGAACGTCCCTCCCTTTATATAAAGGCAGTCGTTGGCAGTATTGCGCTCATGTCCGCCTTTTACAAGCACCGCCGTATCCGTTCCGATTTTATCATAAATCCCCTTCGCCGCCGCTTCCATATCCTGTGCATTTTCAATTTTTCTGCCGCAAAGCACTTCCGCCTCCGGAATATTCGGTGTAATTACGCTCGCAAGCGGCATAAGCTGTGTCACAAGTGTTTCCTGCGCTTCCGGTGCAATCAGCCGGCTTCCACTGGTAGACACCATAACCGGGTCTAATACGACTCTGCCCGGGCGGTATTGCTTTAAGGTGTCTGCTATTACCTGAATCAGCCCGCTGTTGGATACCATGCCGATTTTTACCGCATCGGGGAATATATCCGTAAAAATGCAGTCTAACTGGTTCTTTAAAAATTCCGGTGATACATCGTAAATGCCGTATACACCGGTCGTATTCTGTGCCGTCAGGGACGTAATGGCACTCATGCCGTAAAGCTTATGCGCCGCAATCGTCTTTAAATCTGCCTGAATCCCCGCGCCGCCGCTGCAGTCGCTCCCCGCTATCGTCAATACTGTCTTCATAACTCTCCTCTTTTCCATAAATGCTCCCGAATCTATTTGCGGCGTCTACGGCACAAATAGCTGTATAAACAAAAAAGGCTTGTACCGTCAATCCGATACAAGCCACCCAAAGTGCAGTCGGCGGGACTTGAACCCGCACGAGCGCAATGCTCACTAGATCCTTAGTCTAGCGCGTATGCCAATTCCGCCACGACTGCGTATTATGTAGCGCCGTAATCAACAGCGCCTATACATAATACCATTGACATTGATTCATGTCAACTGTTTTTTTCATTTTTTTATTTTTTTCTGCATATTTTATGCCTTTACCCTGACAATATTATAGTACGATTTTGCGGTAAATGCATATACCAGTCCGTATATCACGCAGAATATGCCAAGCGTAATCAAAGTACACATGCCAAACAGCTTTGTTTCACCCATCGCCAGCATCCGCACCATCATCTGGATAATCCTGAAGGATACGGCAATATGAATCCCTGCTGCCACAAGCGGCAGAAAAAATACCATCAATACCTGACTACGGATAGTCTTTTTAACCTCTGTCAGGCTCATGCCGACATTCTGCATAATTTCAAACCGTTTTTTATCCTGATACCCCTCTGAAATCTGCTTATAATAGATAATCAGCGCCGTTGCCATTAAGAACAAAATTCCGATAAACAGTCCCACAAACAGCAGCCCGCCGTATATCTGATACAGCTGTTCTGCCATCTCATAGCGGTTTTCTGCTTCTACATAGGCACTCTCTATATCGATCCGGTATAAATCTTCTGTCAGTTTCTGACTTTCCTGTTTTGAAAGATTGGTATTATACTGTACACAGTACTGCAGGTTCTGCATATTTCCTGCTTCCAGTGCCTGCTGCCGCCACTTTTGCACGTCCTCTTTTCCCGGAACAACCACCAGCAGGCATTTCACTGCACCGCTGTAAGCCTGCAGTCCAAAATCCATCTCCGGTTCTGGAAGATAAGATGCAATCTGATAGTCATTCACCGCTGTGCCTATCTGCATCTGCATGGATGTCTGTCCTTTTAACTCCTTATTTTGCGTATACAGTAAAACTTCTCCGTCTTTTAAGGTTTCTCCTGTATGGCAGACCGTGTTATATTCATCTAACGAAATGACTTCCATATATACGCCCTGCTTTTCATCTGCAATTACCAGTCCTTTGCCATCTGCAAGCGTATACTTTCCATCTCCGCCGTAAGCCGTTATCATTCCCATTGAATGAACCGCCGTATAATCCTTCACCGTAACCTGATGCGCTTCGTTGATCTTCGCAATTTCTTCATCAACCGCCGCTGTATCCTCATAGTCTGATAGATTTGCGATCACATCAATTTCTTTCGGACTTCTGGCCGCAATTGTTGTCTGAATTCCCGCATACAGTGATACGGTTGTTGAAATGCTGATTAACACCATTGTTGACAAAATACAGATGTTGGCAAGCCCTGCCGCATTCTGCTTCATTCTGTAAATCATGCCGGATATACTGAAAAAATGTCCCGTCCGGTAATAAAAATGCTTATTTTTGCGCATAAGCTTTAACAGTGCAATACTGCCTGCCGTAAACAGCGCATACGTACCAATCACAACCAGTATGACCGCAATAAAAAATGTATTCATCGCCGCCATGGGTGACTTTGTGGTTAATGCAAAGTAATACCCGAAACCGATACAGCAAAGTCCTATCAATGTCATCAGAATTTTTGTCTTCGGTTCTTTTTCCCCGGCTTCCGTGCCGTGCAACAGCTCAACCGGATTCGACAGATGAATTTTACACAGGTTGTATAAAAATGTTACAAAATAGATTGCCAGAAAATAACCGCCCGTCATAAACACCGAGGTCATTTCCATTTGGAATTTCGGCACACTGCTTACCGCAATCATTTTCATCAATATCAGGAACATCAGTTTGGAAAACACCATTCCCAGAATCATGCCCGATACAAAGACCGTGATAAAAACAAAAACATTTTCAAAAAACAGCATGACTGCAATATGGCGTTTTTCCATGCCGAGAATATTGTAAAGTCCGATTTCTTTTAACCGCTGTTTCATCAGAAAGCTGTTAATATAAAACAGAAATACAACGATAAATATCCTTGCAACCCACAATCCAATTGGAAGCAGTGCCAGAATATTGTCCGAATATGGCATTTTCCTGATACCATCGTTATTCATCAGCGAAACCATCATGTAGTACATCATCACCGAAAAAATTCCCATTATTATATAAGGAAAGAATATTTTTTTGTTCTTTCTGATGTTGGACACTGCCATTTTGGCGTAAAACAGACTATTCACCCTGCTCACCTCCCGTTGCAAGGACCGTGAGTGCCGCAGAAATCTTTGCGTACATTTCCTCATCACTCATATTCGCCTTGTAAATCTGATGGAACACTTCTCCGTCTTTAATAAACAGCACACGCTTTGCACGGCTTGCCGCTTTGGTTGAATGCGTTACCATTACAATGGTCTGACCGTCTTCGTTAATACTCTGAAATAAATCCAGCAGCTGGTCTGTCGAGCGGGAGTCCAGCGCTCCTGTCGGTTCATCGGCTAAGATCAGCTGCGGCTGTGTAATCAGCGCTCTTGCGACTGCGGCACGCTGTTTTTGCCCGCCGGATACTTCATACGGATACTTTTCCAGCAAATGCGTGATTTCAAGCTTCTTTGCAATCGGTTCTAATTTCTGCATCATTTGCGGGTACTGTTCTCCTGAAAGCACCAGCGGCAGAAAGATATTGTCTTTTAATGAAAATGTATCTAACAGGTTAAAATCCTGAAAAACAAATCCCAGATTAGTCCTGCGAAACGCCGATAACTCCTTATTTTTAATTTCTACGGTATTTTTCCCGTTTAAAAGAATCTCTCCGGCTGTCGGACGGTCCAGTGCCGCAAGGATATTAAGCAGCGTTGTCTTTCCCGAACCGGACTCACCCATAATCGCTACGTATTCTCCGTCCTCTACACTGAAATTGACATTGCTTAATGCCTGCACCTGATTTGCACCCAGCCTTGTTGTATATACTTTTTTTACATTTCTTACTTCCAGTAATGACATATTTCCTCCATTCCAGCACCGCTGTGCTTTTGTTATCTTACAATCACAGTATATAAAAAGATGAAATGCAGTTCCATAACTTAAACTTACATTTCATCTTCCTAACCTTACACTTTTGTAAGAATTCTTTCTATTCGTGCCGGGTATGGTGCTGGCGTATCGTCAGCAGTACCTTTGTTCCGTGATACGGTTCTGATTCCACCTCAATATCAATTCCAAGCTGGTCTGCCGCCTTTTTACACAGATACAGTCCGATTCCCGATGATTTGCTTGCGCCGCGCCCATTGTAACCGGTATATCCGCGTTCCATAATACGCGGCAGGTCCTCACTTTGAATCCCAATGCCGTTATCTTCAATAACAAGCACCGTATCGGATTTTAACAGTGTTTCTTTTTCGTAGATTTTTACCGTTCCGCCCTTTTGCGTATATTTTACTGCGTTAGACAGCAGCTGTTCCAGAATAAATAACAGCCATTTTTCATCCGTTTCAATCTCACTGTGCAGATTTTCCATTGCCAGGGTAATCTGACGGTGAATAAACTGTCCCGCAAAACGCTTCACTGCCTTTTTTACAACGGTTTCCACCGCAGTTGTTTCAAACCGGAAATCCGAAGACAAATCTTCCAGCCGCAGGTAATTCATCACTGCTTCAACATAAAAATCAATCTTAAACAGTTCGGATTTTAACTCTTTAATATCCTGTTCCGCCACTTCCTGCGGATTTTCTTCCATCACCTGTAACAACAGATCCACAGCCGCAATCGGTGTCTTAATCTGATGCGCCCAGATGGCATAATAATCCATCATATCGGTCTGTTTCTTCTGCATGTGTTCTGCCAGCTGCGCTTTTTCCTGTATCAGTTTTAAAACCAGCTGCTGATAATCCCGCTCAATGGCTGTATGTGCCGCATCTTCTTCCAGTGCATGCACTTCCTTTAAGTGACAGTGTCTTTGAAGATTTTCATGTTTTTTATAAAAATGCACATAATCGGCGGCACATACAATCACAAGCACTGTCAGACTGATTTTAAATGCATAAAGACCTGCCTGCAGCGGTGCAGAATATAGGTAATTGATGACCGCCGTCACACCGCAGATAAATGCCGTCAATAGAAAATACATTTTCCGGTCTTTGATATATATTCCCAAATATTTCATTCAATCAGATACCCCGCACCTTTTTTCGTTTTAATATAATCCTGTATGCCTGTTTCCTCTAATTTCTTCCGAAGCCGCGTGACATTAACCGTCAGCGTGTTATCATCAATAAAACTTTCATCTTCCCAGAGCTTTTCCATAATCTTATCGCGGGATACGACCTTCCCCGTATTTTCCATTAAAATCTGTAAAATACGGAATTCATTTTTCGTCAGTTCCGCTTTCTTTCCTTCATAAGTAAAGGTCTGGTCATTCACATTTAAAATGCCGCCCCGGTACTCACACAAATTTCCAGGATGCTCCGAATACGAATAGGTGCGCCGCAGAACCGCCTGAATCTTTGCCGTGACGACATTTAAATCATAAGGCTTTGTAATAAAATCATCACCGCCCATATTCATCGCCATGACAATATTCATATTGTCAGACATCGAAGACAGAAAAATCACCGGCACCTGCGAGATATTCCGGATCTGTGTACACCAGTGGTATCCGTTAAAAAACGGCAGTCCGATGTCCATTAACACAATGGAGGGCTGTTCCTTTACAAAACACTCCATGACATGATTAAAATCCTGCACACAGACTGCTTCATAGCCCCATTTTTCCAAATGTACTTTTAATGTCTTTGCAATAACCTCATCATCTTCCACAATTAATATCTTATACATCTTTTAACCGTCTTCCCACTTTCCATATTTTCCATGCTTTTCATACTTTTGATTTCCGCTGCCGGTATCACCGCTTTTCTTTTTTCATCATAATCAGTTTTGATTCTGACGTCAAGCCTTCCATCGATGCGGATTGATCGTTTTTTAAATTTTTTTACATTTTTTGAATTTAAGTGTTGACAGATTTACAATTATAGTATAGAATAAATATTGCTGTTGGCGAGTTATTAAAACAGCACAACAATTAAATGTATGCGGAAGTGTCGGAATTGGCAGACGAGCTAGATTCAGGTTCTAGTGGCGGTTTTCGCCGTGAGGGTTCAAGTCCCTTCTTCCGCATTGTCTATAAGTTTCTTATAGATTGTCTTGCAGTCGTGGCGGAATTGGCATACGCGCTAGACTAAGGATCTAGTGAGCATTGCGCTCGTGCGGGTTCAAGTCCCGCCGACTGCACTACTGTTTGGGTAAGCCTGTTACTTTTATGGTAACAGGCTTTTTTATTTTTTTCTGCTCCTGCCTTTGTGCTCTTTTTATCCCATCATACAAGGCTGCCGCCGGAAACATCTCCTGTTCCATGAACTACTTTCATGAATCAAACAAAAAAGGTTCATGCAGGCATCTTCTGCCCTGCATGAACCTCATATGAAATCCTATAAAATACTCTGTACTTATAGATTAATACTCCATGAACTCCTGAATATCTCTTAAAATATCTTCTATTAAAGTACCGTCGTCATTAATCGTTAAACGAAGCGGCTTACTGATATCCAGACTGAATAACCCCACCAAAGACTTTGCATCAATACAGCTGTGCCCCGATTCAATATCAAAATCACAGGAATATTTGCTGATAATGCTTACAAATCTCTGAATTTTTTCTACTGAATCCAATAAAATAGATACTGTAATCATTGTTCTCCTCCTAAACCCACCTAATATTTTTAACTTTCTACCACATCATACTACATGGATTTGATAAAAACAACCTAAAGTACGGTTTTTCGACATTTTTCGGCATGTCATGGTTTTTTATCTGCTTTTCACAATTTCTTTTGTGAATTTTTTACATGAATTTTACATTCTTTTCACATTTTTGTTTTTCTCAAATTACATCAACGGTGCAATCAGACGAAGCATTTTTCCAACCAGCATTTTCCCTTTCGGATATTTATCGCAGCTCTCCTTTGTAATCTCCTGGCACTGCTTTAATGTTTCTTTAAAATCCTGCTCCACATCATGTAATACATCGTTGCTGTACATATATGCCCCACATTCAAAATGCAGATACAGACTTCTGAAATCCAGATTAATCGTTCCGACACAGCCCCGGATATCATCACTGACAAATACCTTGGCGTGTACAAAGCCCGGCGTATATTCATAAATCTTTACACCGTATTTTAACAGCTGCTTATAGTACGTCCTCGCCAGCAGATAAGCATAGATTTTATCCGGAATATGCGGCATGATAATCACCGTTTCCACACCACGCTTCGCACAGTAGCGCAGCGCCGTTATCATTTCATCATCCAGAATCAGATACGGTGTCATAATATGCACATATTTCCGCGCACGGTTTAAAATGTCGATATAGACCTGCTTTCCGATACGCTCATCGCCATATGGGTCATCCCCATATGGAATGACATAGCCACCCGCGTGCAGCTTTTTATCCTGCGTATTTTGCATATCGGTGTTCCGCATACTTTCCATATCCGTACACATATCACCAGTCTGCGCATTTTCCCACACTGAAACCGTATATTTTCGGATTTCTTCTTGCGGGATACTGTCCTTTCCCTTTGCCACATGCCACATTTTCAAAAAGAGCAGCGTAAAGCTTTTCACTGCCTCCCCCTGAATCATAACTGCTGTATCCTTCCAGTGTCCAAAACGGTCAATTCGGTTAATGTACTCATCAGCAAGGTTTATGCCGCCCGTAAATACTGTTTTTCCGTCAATAATAAGAATTTTACGGTGGTCGCGGTTATTCTGGTAGGTAGACAGCACCGGTCGAATCTGTGAGAACGGAATACTCTGGATTCCCATTTTTTCCAAATCTTTATAATACCCATACGGAAGCAGCGCCAGACTGCACATACCGTCATACATCATGCGGACCTCGACACCCTGCGCCGCCTTTTCCTTTAAAATTTCCAGAATCGTATTCCACATATAGCTTTTTGCCACAATAAAATACTCCATGAAAATGAAATGCTCGGCATGTTTTAACTGTTCAATCATGTCTGCAAATTTTGCTTCACCGATTGGATAATATTTCATTTTACAGCCTGCATAGACCGGGTAATTATCCGCATGATACAGATAATCCGCAATGCCTTTTTCTCCCGCGGACTGCTCCTGTAACTCCTGCACTGTTTCTTCATTCTGCGCAAGATACGGACGGATTTCATCTTCAATCTTTGTGAGCTTCTTATGGATTCTTTTTGTTCCCGGCTGGAGGTTGATATAGATATATAATACCGTGCCAAATACCGGGATAACCAGCACCGGAATAATCCACGCTATTTTAAAGGAAGCATTATTTTCTTCATTTAAAATATGAACGACCGTCACCGCCCCCAGCAGTACAAATGCCGCATAAACGACCGTACTGTAATCTTTTAACCAGTAAAAGCTGGCAAAGAAAACAAAGAGCTGTAACAGCAGTGCCACTACGATAATTGCCGTCCGGCTGAACGCAATCCGCAGCATCAGCCGAAGTCTTCTTATTACTCTTTCTAAAAAATCTTTATTCATATCATTCTCCGTTCTGCTACATAATACCGCTAACATCAAGGCGGTTTCTTATCTGCCGTTATTTAAAACAGTATACCACAAATTGTAAAAAAGCACTACAAAACATTGCATTTAATGTTCTGTAGTGCCTGTTTCCGCACGGTACGCCTTATGTATTTATCTTATATATTCATCTTATGTATCTATCTCACAATAATACAGTATATTCTCATCTGAATCATATATTGCCAGAGAAAAATTATACGACCGGCGGTATAAAAGACCTGCTCTTTCTGTATCCTGCTGTCGATCAATAAAATAATAACAGCCGTTTTCAACCTTCGGGATTCCTGCTTTATCCGCAAAATAATACCCATAACTGCTACCGCCCCTGCTTCCGCCATACATCAGCAGTTCCAGTTCTTCTTCCAGTGGAAGCGCTTTCCACCCGTCTGTATTTTGAAGCTGCTCCGTCAGTTGCGCACCATGTACCGTATCAAACCGGATCGTTGCCGCATATTCTCCTTCACCGTGAAAGCCGCCGTGCGTGTCGGAAACTTCTGCTTTTTCTGCGGCAGGCAGGCTACAGTTTAACTGTTCACTGACATACTGTTCTGCCGGCTTTTTGCCGGTACAGCCGCTGACCGCCGTCACAATCATTAACACTCCCAAAAATGATACTGCAAACCTTTTCATGAATCTTTCCCCTCTTTTCTTCTGCAAAAATTAATATTTTTTCAACCGTACATTCAGATATACTACGCTTCTTTATTCTTTCCCATTGCTTTTTGTAGGTGATTTTTCGTTGGTTTCTGTTGGTTTTCGTTGGTTTTTATTGGTTTCCGTTGCTTTTTCATATAAAACATAAGCAGGCCCGACGACCTCCCGGTCGTCAAGCCTGCTTTCACAACACATTTATATACCTATAATGTCTACAGATTGTTCCGTGCTGTACACTCCCACAATCACCCTGACATCATAAGATTTTTAAATTACAGATTCGTATATCCCATTAAGTACGCATCTACTTCTCTTGCACAGTCGCGACCCTGACGGATTGCCTTTACAACAAGGGACTGTCCTGTGTGCATATCGCCTGCTGTAAATACACCTGCCACATTTGTTGCAAATTTATCTGCCGCAGTCTTTACATTGGTTCTTTCGTTTAATTCCACACCAAATGCATCTGCGATATACTTCTGTGTGCCTAAGAAACCTGCCGCAATCAGTACGAGTTCGCAAGGCAGTTCCTGTTCTGTTCCCTCTACCGGAACCATCATTCTTCTGCCGGTCTTTTCGTCCTTCTTAGACTCCAGCTTCACGGTTACAACCTTCTCAAGGTTGCCCTTCTTATCCTTTTTAAACTCCTTAACGGTTGTTGTATAGATTCGAGGGTCATGTCCGAATACGGCAATCGCTTCTTCCTGACCGTAATCTGTCTTGCAGACTAACGGCCACTGTGGCCAAGGATTGCTCTCCGCTCTTGTATCCGGTGCCTTTGGCATCATTTCAAGCTGTGTAATAGATTTACAGCCGTGACGGATACACGTTCCCACACAGTCATTACCGGTATCACCGCCGCCGATAACAATGACATTTTTATTCTTTGCAGAAATGTATTTGCCGTCCTGTAAACCAGAATCTAACAGGCTCTTTGTGGTTGATGTCAGGAAATCTACCGCAAAATAGATTCCGTTTGCATCTCTGCCCGGTGCATTGATATCTCTCGGATTAGAAGCACCACAGCAAAGTACGACTGCATCGTATTCTTCCTGTAACTTCTGTGCCTTAATATTGACACCGATATTGGCATCGGTTACAAATTCAATACCTTCCGCTTTCATCACATTGATTTTTCTGTCAATGATATGCTTTTCCAGCTTCATGTTCGGAATACCGTAACGCAGTAATCCGCCGACTCTGTCTGCACGTTCATAAACCGTTACGGAATGCCCTCTTGAATTTAACTGGTCTGCAACGGCAAGTCCCGAAGGACCTGAACCGACAACTGCAATTTTCTTGCCGGTTCTTACCTTTGGCGGCTTTGGACCTGCAAGGCCGTTTGCATAAGCATGTTCGATAATCGCCATTTCATTTTCCTTCGTGCAGACTGCATCTCCGTTTAAACCACAGGTGCAGGCTTTCTCACAAAGCGCCGGGCAGACACGGCTTGTAAATTCAGGGAAATTGCTGGTCTTGTGCAGGCGGTTGTACGCCTGCTCCCAGTTTCCTGTGTATACAAGATCATTCCATTCAGGAATCAGGTTGTTTAACGGACAGCCTGATGTCATGCCTTTAATTGTCATGCCTGACTGGCAGAACGGAACGCCGCAGTCCATGCAGCGTGCGCTCTGTTTTCTCTGTTCTGCCTCTGATAAAGGGGTATGAAATTCATTAAAATTTTTGATTCGTTCTTTCGGTGAAACTGCTTTCGCTTCCACGCGTTCATATTCTAAAAATCCGGTTGGCTTTCCCATAGGTATCTCCTTTCGGTCATTCACTTCGTATCATTTACTTAATTGCTGCATAGAATGCTTCAATCTGTGCCTGTTCGCTGCTTAATCCCTTTTCTTCCATCTGTACAATCTTGTTCATCATCTTCTTATAATCATGTGGAACAATTCTCTTAAACATCGGAAGGTATTCGCCGAAGTTGTCTAAGACTTCCTTGCCCTTCTTTGAATTGGTATAAGCTACGTGTTCTGTAATAATTTCTTTCAACTCAAGCACATCGTATTTATCCGTTACCGGTTCCATGGAAACAAGCTGCTTATTTACTCTCTTGTAAAGGCTTGTATCCTCATCGAGTACATAGGCGATACCGCCGCTCATACCGGCTGCAAAGTTCTTACCGGTTCCGCCAAGTACTACAACGCGTCCGCCTGTCATGTATTCACAACCATGGTCGCCGCAGCCTTCTACAACTGCTGTTGCACCGGAATTACGGACACAGAAACGTTCTCCCGCAACACCGTTAATAAATGCTTTACCGCTTGTTGCACCATACAGGGCAACATTACCAACAATAATATTTTCATCTTCTTTATAAGTAGCGCCTGCCTGTGGGTAAACAATCAGCTTACCGCCTGAAAGACCTTTGCCGAAGTAGTCATTGCTGTCGCCGACCAGTTCGAGTGTCAGTCCCTTTGGAATAAATGCACCGAAGCTCTGTCCACCTGCGCCGTGGCATTTTACGGTATATGTATCCTCTTCAAGTGTTTCACCAAATCTTCTTGTAATCTCTGCACCGAGCAGTGTACCGAGTGCGCGGTCTGTATTGGTTACATCGACCTCAACACTTCTCTTTTGTCCGCTCTCTAATGCAGATGCGAATTTCTTAATCAGAACCTTTTCATCAACCGTCTTTTCCAGTTCAAAGTTATATACGTTCTTCTTGTTGTACTGAATCTTTCCTGCTTCCTTAATATAAGGATTGTTAAGGATTGCTGAAAGATTGACTTCTGCGGAACGACCGCTTCCTTCAACCTGCTTCTGCTCTAAGAAATCCGTTCTTCCTACCAGTTCGTCAACTGTCTTTACGCCCAGCTTTGCCATATATTCACGCAGTTCCTGTGCAATAAATCTCATAAAGTTGACAACGTATTCCGGCTTACCTGTAAATCTCTTACGAAGTTCCGGATTCTGTGTTGCAATACCAACCGGACAGGTATCTAAGTTACAGACTCTCATCATCACACAGCCCATTGTTACAAGCGGTGCTGTTGCAAATCCAAATTCTTCCGCACCGAGCATTGCCGCAATCGCTACGTCACGGCCGCTCATCAGCTTACCGTCTGTTTCGATCACAACCTTATTACGCAGTCCGTTCATAATCAGTGTCTGGTGTGCTTCGGCAAGTCCGAGTTCCCAAGGAAGTCCGGCATTGTGGATAGAACTTCTAGGAGCTGCACCTGTACCGCCGTCATAACCGGAAATTAAGATAACCTGTGCACCGGCTTTGGCAACACCTGAAGCAATTGTACCAACACCCGCTTCTGATACGAGTTTTACGGAAATTCTTGCGTTCTTATTTGCATTTTTCAAATCGTAAATCAACTGTGCCAAATCTTCGATAGAGTAAATATCGTGATGTGGCGGCGGTGAAATTAATGATACACCCGGTGTTGAAAGTCTGGTCTTTGCAATCCAAGGATAAACCTTCTTGCCCGGCAGATGTCCGCCTTCACCCGGTTTTGCGCCCTGTGCCATCTTAATCTGGATTTCCTGTGCGCTGACTAAGTATCTTGATGTAACACCGAAACGTCCGGAAGCAACCTGCTTAATTGCCGAACACCTGTTCTTTCCGTCTGCACCGACTGTTAAACGGTCTTCGTCTTCACCGCCCTCACCGCTGTTAGACTTACCGTGTAACATATTCATTGCGATTGCCATGGTTTCATGGGCTTCCTTTGAAATAGAACCGTAGGACATCGCACCGGTCTTAAAACGCTTTACAATGGAATCTACGCTTTCTACTTCATCAATGTTAATGCCCTTTTTCGGGAACTTAATATCCATTAAGCCACGCAGATTTTTGACACCTGTATCTTTATTTACCAGTTCCGTATATTCCTTAAAGGTATTGTAATCACCCGTTCTTGTGGCAAGCTGTAATAAATGAATGGTCTGCGGATTGTATAAATGTTCTTCCTTTCCGCTTCTCATCTTATGTGTGCCTGCGCTATCAAGTGTGGTGTCCGTAGACAGTCCCAGCGGGTCAAATGCCTTTGAATGAAGGGTTTCCACATCATTTTCAATATCCTTTAAGCTGACACCTTCAATTCTGCTGACCGTTCCCTTAAAGTACTTGTTAATCACATCTGAATCAATACCGATTGCTTCAAAAATCTTCGCGCCCTGATAAGACTGGATTGTTGAAATACCCATTTTCGCCGCAATCTTTACAATACCGTTGATGATTGCGTTATTGTAATCATCTACTGCCGCATAATAATCCTTGTCCAGCATATTTAAGTCAATCAGTTCCTGAATACTTTCCTGTGCAAGGTATGGGTTAATTGCTGATGCACCAAAGCCTAACAGTGTTGCAAAATGATGTACATCTCTTGGCTCACCGCTCTCTAAGATTACCGCCATGCTGGTTCTTTTCTTTGTCTGTACCAGATACTGCTGTAATGCAGATACGGCAAGCAGTGACGGAATCGCTACGTGGTTTTCATCAACGCCTCTGTCGGAAAGGATAATGATATTTGCACCTTCTCTGTGCGCTCTGTCAGCTTCTACATACAGGTGGTCAATCGCCTTTTCCAGCGAGGTATTCTTATAATAAATAATCGGAATGGTTTCCACCTTAAAACCGTCTACCTTCATATTTTTAATCTTTAAAATATCTGTATTGGTAAGAATCGGGTTGTTAATTCTTAACTGCTTACAGTTTTCCGGCTTTTCTTCCAGCACATTACCGTCTGAACCTAAGTAAACCGTTGTCGATGTAACGACCTTTTCACGGATAGAGTCGATTGGCGGATTGGTTACCTGTGCAAACAGCTGTTTGAAATAGTTAAACAGCGGCTGATGATTATTGGAAAGAACAGCCAGCGGTGTATCAATACCCATTGCACCGATCTGCTCTGAACCGTTTAATGCCATTGGAAGGATGGATGTCTTAAAGTCTTCGTAAGTATAGCCAAAAGCTTTCTGAAGTCTTGCACGTTCTTCCTTTGTATGTACCGGTACCTTCTTGTTCGGAATCTTTAAATCATGAAGCTGTACCAGATTGTTGTCCAGCCATTCACCGTAAGGCTGCTTGGTTGCATATTTTTCCTTTAATTCATCATCATCGATTAATTCGCCCTTTACGGTATCAACCAGAAGCATTTTACCCGGTCTTAAACGGTCTTTTAACTTAATTCTGCTTTCATCAACCGGAAGCACACCGACTTCGGAAGAAAGAATCAGATAACCATCATTTGTTACATAGTAACGAGAAGGACGCAGACCGTTTCTGTCGAGTACCGCACCCATGATATCACCGTCTGAGAACAGAATGGAAGCCGGGCCATCCCAAGGTTCCATCATTGTTGCATAATACTGATAGAAATCTTTCTTTTCCTGTGCCATCGCCTTGTTGTTGCTCCACGGTTCAGGAATGGTAATCATCACCGCAAGCGGAAGCGGCATACCGTTCATAACAAAAAATTCAAGTGTATTATCTAACATTGCGGAGTCAGAACCGTTTGTATTGACAACCGGTGTAATCTTTGACATTTCTTCTTCAAGGTAATCAGAGTACATGGTTTCTTCTCTGGCTAACATTCTGTCGGCATTTCCCTTGATTGTATTGATTTCACCGTTATGTACGATAAATCTGTTTGGATGCGCTCTCTCCCAGCTTGGTGTTGTATTCGTTGAGAATCTTGAGTGAACCAGTGCAATTGCGGATTCATAGTCCTCATCTCTTAAATCGCCGAAGAACTGTCTTAACTGTCCGACTAAGAACATCCCTTTATAAACGATTGTTCTGCTGGATAAAGATACAACATATGTATTTTCACAGGTCTGTTCAAATACACGTCTTGCTACATATAACTTTCTGTCAAAATCAATTCCCTTATTTACATCTTCCGGCTTCTTTACAAATGCCTGCATGATATACGGCATACAGTCGATTGCTTTCTTACCGAGAACATTCGGATAAGTCGGGACTTCTCTCCAGCCAAGGAACTCCAGCCCTTCCTTTTCTACGATAATTTCAAACATCTTCTTGGACTGATTTCTCTTCAATTCATCCTGTGGGAAGAAAAACATACCGATACCGTATTCTCTTTCCTCTCCCAGTTCAATTCCAAGAGGCTTTACAGCCTTTTTAAAGAACTTATGTGATATCTGTAACAGAATACCAACACCATCACCGGTCTTTCCTTCTGCATCCTTACCTGCTCTGTGCTCTAAGTTTTCAACAATACTTAATGCATCAGAAACCGTCTGATGTGTCTTAATACCCTTAATACTTACAATTGCGCCGATACCGCAGTTATCATGTTCAAACTGCTCGCTGTAAAGTCCAGGCTGTTTTGTTTGATTCTCCATAGTCTTAATCTTCCTTTCGTAAACTTATTGGGGATTTTCATCTTACGGTTACTATACGCCTATTTTTAAAATCTGTAAATATTTTTTTATTTAAAATTGTCTGATTATTTATCTTTTAAGCATTTATTTTATAATTATCTGACTATTATTGTGTTTTTTAACAATATAACCGTTATTTTGCTACATTTTCATTGATTTTTATGCTTTTAAACCCTCTGTGTCACTGTCGTTTTTTACAATATATCACAGATTTTTTCAAAATTGTTTCTAAATTGTGTTTCATTTTATATATTCTTTTGCTTTTATTTTAATATTTATTATTTTGAAACATAAAAAAATTAAGTCGAGGGTTTTATTTGCGCTTTTTCAAAACCCTCGACTTAATTTTATAAATCATTTTTCAATTATTTTATTGTTTTTTAAGCTAAATTCGTTTTGTGTTCATTTAATTAAGTTTTTTTGTCTTTTCCTTTCTTTTCTTAATTATGAACTCTATTGCCCGCGGTTCTACTTCCAGCCTCATTTCTTTCCACTCTCCGCCATACTCACCATCCAGTGTCCACTTGATTGCTTCTTCTGATTCAAAAGTGATTTTACTGGTCTTAAAAGAGTACAAAACATCACATTTTTCAAAGTTTTTTGAAAGAAATGCCGTCACCAGCTGCTGTACTTCCATTGGATTTTTAATTTCCTTAATCAGCGTCACTTCAAACAATCCATCCTGTAAGTCCACACCGGTTCCTGCCAGCCCGCGCATACCGCCCACGGACTCTGTATTGCTTACCATACCGTATACAAACGAATCTTCCACCTGAAGTTCATTACTGGTAACTTTTACTTTGTACGGTTTTAATGCCGCAAGGCTTTTAACACCCTCCAGTACATATGCCTGATGTCCCAGCAGATTTTTTAAATGCTGCGGTGTCGCATATGAAACCTCTGTAAATGCACCAAACGCTGCCACATAATTAAACGAGCGTTCACCGTTTGCCCTTCCGATATCACATTGAACAGGCTCTCCTGCCGCAATATGCTGCGCCGCACGCACCATGTCCTTTGGAATATTCAGGCTGGTTGCAAAATCATTGGTACTGCCGCTTGGAATATAACCAATCGGCGGTTTATCGCCCTGATATTCCAATACGGCACGTACCACTTCATTTAACGTTCCGTCACCGCCGCTGCATACCAGCACATCATATTGACCTTCACGCTTTTTCAGGTACTCATATCCGTCAAGCGGTGCCTTCGTAGGATACACAGTCACATCGTACCCCGCTTCCGAAAACACCTGTATTATCTTTAGTAATGCATTTTTAATCAGTGCCTTTCCCGAGTGAGGATTCAGCACGAATACTATTTTTTTCATACAATCCTCGTTTCTGAGCAACTTGCTGCAAAGCGGCGATGGAAAATCCGTGCAGGCGGTTTCTCATCTGCCAGCATAGATGTTTGCTTTACAATTTATTATCTGTCCCACTTGTCGCACAACGCATTAATCTGGTCAGCAAATTTTGCCAGATCCTTATTTGCACCGCCTTCGTTGTGCTGAATAACTGTCATCAAACGCTTTCCTGCGGCAATCAGGCGGTCAAAGACACCCTGATTCCTCTTATTAACACTTCTTCTTTCCCTCTTCTTGCGGTTGCCCTCAGTCAGCCACTCGCCTGCAATCAGATCATAACTGGCTCCCGTATATGGCGCTTCCGCGTTAAATCCATGCTCTGTACGCAGACACTCCGTAAATTCATCGCACACGCTGTCTTCACCGTGTACAACAAATACTTTTTTCGGCTTCTTTTCAAACTGGGATACCCAGCGTATTAAGCCTTCTTTATCGGCATGACCGCTTGCACCCTGAAGCTGTACGATTTCCGCACTGATTTTAATCGGCTCACCAAACAGCTTAATCTCATCTGCACCGTCTACAATAATTCTGCCTGTTGTACCGACTGCCTGATAACCGACAAACAGTATCGTACATTCCGGCCGCCACAGGTTATGCTTTAAGTGGTGGCGGATTCGTCCCGCTTCACACATACCGGAAGCCGATAAGATTACCTTCGGCTTCGGGTCAAAATTAATCAGTTTTGATTCTTCGCCCGTTACCGCAAACTTTAACCCCGGAAATGTCAGTGGGTTGATTCCACCTTTTACCAGTGCCATCGCTTCCTCATCAAAACACATATCCACATTTTTCTGAAAAATATTGGTTGCTTCAATTGCCAGCGGACTATCCATATATACATCAAACTCACGGTCAATTAAATGATCCTGTTTAATCTTCCGGATAAAATATAATATTTCCTGTGTTCTGCCAACTGCAAAGGAAGGAATCACAACATTACCACCACGGTTAAACGTCCTTTCAAATATCCTGACAAGCTCTGTTACATAATCCGGCGTACCACCGTGGCTTCTGTTACCATAGGTAGATTCCATAACAACGTAATCCGCATCGGACGTATACTGCGGATTTTTCACAATCGGCTTGTTCATATTTCCGATATCGCCGGAAAATACCATCTTGCGGGCTTCTCCGTCTTCCTCTGCCCACACTTCAATACTGGCAGAACCTAACAGATGTCCGACATCACGGAACCGGATTTTAATACCTTCATCTAACTGGATAATATCCTCATAGGCACAGCCTACGAATTGCTTCATAACGTTAATTGCCGCTTCAATATCATACAGTGGAACAAATTCCTTTAACGTACCGTTGGAACGTTTTGCCTTACGGTTGCGCCATTCTGCCTCAAACATCTGAATGTGTGCGCTGTCTTTTAACATAATCTCGCACAGCTGCACCGTCGGCTCTGTCGTATAGACCTTTCCACGGAATCCGTTCACATACAGAAGCGGTATCAGTCCCGAATGGTCAATATGTGCATGTGTAAGCAATACATAATCTACGTCAGATGCAGGAACCGGCAGTTCCTGATTCTCATAAACATCATTGCCCTGTTCCATGCCACAATCGATAAGGATATTTTTCCCACATGCCTGTAAGAAATGACAACTGCCTGTTACTTCATGATCTGCCCCTAAAAATGTCAACCTCATAACCTTACCTCTTTTCTGCTGCTTTTGCAGCTTTTCTCGTACATAGCTTACTAATATACTATCATAATTTGGTTATTTTGACAATATTTTATCGAATCCAAGGCGTGTTTTTTCACTTTTCCCACAAAATTTAAAAATTGCAAGAAAACAGAAGACCGTATTCCTATTTTCCATAGAACTGTCATTGCCGTTACTTCTTATATTAAAATGTCATCCAGCTTCTTTTTCGGCACATGCTGTACCTGATTGTCATCACGGTAGTAATGAATGTCGCCATCTCCCGCAATATCTTCCAATACCACTTCTTCTTTTGGATATCCCAGTGCAATGCACAAATCCACCTTATAGCCCTCCGGCAGATTTAAAACAGCAGCAAGCTTTTCTTTCCGGATATTTCCGATAAAACAGCCGCCAAGCCCCTGCTCTGTCGCCGCAAGCAGAATGGTCTGACCCGCAATGCCTTCATCCCACTGCGGATTTACATCCTGCGGTGTCACCATAATAATATATGCTGATGGACGTTCCTCTGCTACCGGACCGTCCCAGTCCTTATAATAGCCTGCCCAGCCAAGACAGTCGTATACACGGCTGTTTGTTTCATCATCACACACAAGACGGTATTGAAGCGGCTGTCTGTTTGCCGCAGACGGTGTATTCCTTGCAATATCCACCAATTCCCGCAGTGTCTTTTCATCAATCTTTTTCTCACCGTAAAATCTTCTGTAAGACCGGTTCTTTAATGCTAATTCTCTAATCATATTAATCCTCATTTCCGCAGGCATTTTTCTATTAATTCATCGCTTTTTTCAGCCACCGGCCGCTTAAAAATCTGCCCGAAAAGATTACGGAGCGGATAGACCAGTCTGCGAACATACCAATCCAGACTGCCATTGGTCCCATGCCAAATGCTTTTACAAGAAAGATACAAAGGGCAACCCTGCAGCACCACATCGTAGTTACGGAAACTATCATTGAAAAGCGGACATCTCCTGCGGCACGCAGTCCGTATGCAGGTACAAATGAAAGCACCCAGGCAACCGGTTTTACAATCGTAATTGCCGCAATCATCTGCATACACAGTGCTGCGCTTTCCGCTTCCATGCCTGCTATAAGCGTAACCGGGTGTGCCGCCGCATAAACCAGCAGACACGATATCGTCAGTCCCACTTCCGCAATGACGGTTAATTTTACCATATAGTATTTTGCTTCTTTATAATGTTTCGCTCCGATACACTGTCCGACCACGGTCATCAATCCGATTCCCGTACCAATACCGAATACGCCGTTGACATTTTCAAAGATATTTGTCATCGCCTGTGCCGCAATCGCTGTCGTACCCATGGTTGATACGGTAGACTGGATTGCCAGCTTACCAAACTGAAACATACCGTTTTCCACACCGGACGGAATACTGATTGCCAGAATCTGACAAATCAGGTTCTTTTCAGGACGGATTTTAAAATAGTGGTCTAAAACAATCATCTGATTTTTACGTCTTAACAGTACAAAAATGATAACCATGCACAACACTCTCGACAGCAGTGTCGATAATGCCGCACCGGCAACACCCATATTCATGCCGAAAATAAAAACGGCATTTCCGGCAATATTTAAAACATTCGTGCCTGCCGCCACAAACATCGGCAGCTTGGCATTGCTCTCCGCCCTGAAAAATGCCGCACCCGCATTAAACAGTGCCAGAAACGGATATGAAACCACCGTAATCAGGAAATAAATCATTGCATTTTCCATAACCTCCGGTTCAATCGCACCGAAAACCACCTGCAGTAACGGCACACGGAATATCAATCCGAATACCATAATCGCCACGGAAATGATAAAAACAGTCAACACAACCTGTCGTGCCGCACGGTTACAGCCGTTCCTGTCTTTCGCCCCGATAAATCTTGAGCAGACAATGGCAGCCCCCGCCGCCATTGCCGAGAACACCTGAATAACAAGATTATTGATAGAATCCACCAGCGATACCGCCGAAATCGCCGCACTGCCTACATTGCTGACCATAACGGTATCCACCATTCCCATAAAGGAATTTAAAATCTGTTCTATAATAATCGGTAACAGCAAAGCAAATAATGCCCTGTTGTCAAACATAAGCTTGTTTTCTTTTCCATTCTCCCTCTCTGCTTCTGCTCTTAACTTCCGAAACATATTTTCTCCTCGTTTTAATCCTGTACGTAATGTGCAAAAAAGTCTTTCATTCGTGTGCAGGCTTCCGTCAGCGTATCCACATCCGGCAGATAGACAATTCTGAAATGATCCGGTGTATTCCAGTGGAAACCGCCGCCGTGCGTTACCAGAATTTTTTTCTCCTTTAAGAAATCCAGCGCAAATTTCTCATCATCTTTAATATGAAACTTTTTCATATCCATTTTCGGGAAAATGTAAAATGCCGCTTCCGGTTTTACCGCGCTCACACCCGGAATATCATTTAACGCATTGTAAATGTATTCACGCTGTTCATACACCCTGCCTCCCGGCTCTAACATTTCTTTGGTCGAATCCAGCATCTCCAGTGCCTTTGGAATAACGGACTGTGTCGGTACATTTGCACAAAGGCGCATGGATGATAACAGGTTAATGCCCTCAATATAGCCCTTTGCACGGCTCTTGTCGCCGCTGATACACATCCAGCCGCAGCGGTAGCCCGCAATCAGATGGGACTTTGAAAGTCCGTTAAAGCTGACAACACATAAATCCGGCGCCAGTGAAGCAATGGAAATGTGCTGTTTGCCATCCATCACAAGTCGGTCATAGATTTCATCGGCAAAAATCAGCAGTTCATGCTCCCTTGCCAGTTCTACAATCTGCTCTAAAATTTCCTTTGGATATAATGCACCGGTCGGATTGTTCGGATTGATAATAACAATGCCTTTTGTCTTATCCGTAATTTTTTTACGCATATCCGCGATATCCGGATACCAGTTAGACTGTTCATCGCACAGGTAATGCACCGCTTTTCCGCCCGCAAGCGTAACCGATGCCGTCCACAGCGGGTAATCCGGTGACGGAACAAGTACTTCATCGCCGTTGTCAAGCAATCCGTTCATAGACAGTGTAATCAGCTCACTGACACCGTTTCCCGTATAAATGTCATTGACACCGACATTCGGGATATTTTTCTTTTTGCAGTATTCCACAATCGCCTGTCTGGATTTTAACAAGCCCCTGGAATCCGAATAGCCTTCCGCATTTTCCAGATTACCGCGCATCATGTCTACCAGCTCCTGTGGTGCTTTAAAACCAAACGGCGCCGGATTTCCGATATTTAATTTTAAAATTTCAACGCCCTGCTCAATCATGCGGTTGGCTTCGTCCATGACCGGACCTCTGATGTCATAACAAACGTTGTCTAATTTTGATGATTTTGCAAATGTTCTCATTTTCTTTACGCCTTTCTTTTCATCATTCATTTTCCGGTGTCTTAAAAATTAATTCGATATCTGTAAATGTCACATCGGCATTTCTTGAAACAAACATTCCCGCATAAACGTGTTCTGCATCAATGCTGGTCAGCCGGAAGTCAAATCCGCCTGTTATGGTCTGTTCTTTGCCGAAGGTGCAGGCATATCCGTCCTGTGTGCTTTCTATCTGAAGTTCAACGACATCGCCCGTTTTGTATGCTCTGGTGCAGATTCCACCCTTCACCAGTTCACCGCTTTTTCTTGCAAAGCAGTTCCAGCACTGCGCTCCGTGTGTCAGCAAAAGCGGTGCCGCCGCTACATAATCTCCTAAAATATCCGCCGTCGTTTTATCCACATAACAGTCATCACGCACCATTAATCCAAAGGATACCTGATCATTTAAAAAATAATCGTGAATTACGGCTTTTGCCCGCAGAATAAACGGTCTGTCCGCCGGAATTTTTTTATAATACATCGCTATGCCGTCCGATACTGCCGCGATCTTTCCGCAGTTATTTTTGACTGCAATATGTACTGCATTTTCACCTGCCGGTTCTAAAACAAAATGCTCTTTGGACACTTCTTCAAGCACATCGCCGAATACCGTACCCGAAAAGCCTGCCGCATCTTCCCAGAAACGGCTCTTTGGTAAATCCGAGGTAAATACAACCGGGTGATATTCAGGATTGGATACTAAATATTTACTACGGTCTAAGACTTCTTTTTCATCCGTATCCAAAATGTGTTCGGAAAGCCCTGCCACCTGCTGATTCTTTACTTCATTCAGACAAAGACACGCATTGACCCTTGCACCCCATACATTAGTGTGCGTATTATCCACGCTTGCCGCTTTATCAGACGTCCACGCATGTAAATACACCGTTTCGTCTTTTCCGAGTGTTTCATAAAGTGCCTTTGTCATCTTTGTCATATCCACAACCGGAAGCCCCAGTGTTTTTCCAAGTTCCCGGACTGCCTGCGGATAATCTCCGCCCGGATACGTGCCAAAATCCTGTGTCACATGCAGATCCTGCGCATTCCATTCACCGGTTTTTGTTCTTCTGACAATCGGTGTGCATAAAATCACCTGACAGCCGGCTTTCTGTGCCGGTACAATATAATTATCATATAAAGATGCCGCAAATGAACCTGCCGTTTTATAGTCCCCCTGTGCTGAGGTGAAACGGGCTTCTTCCGTCTTTTCATCATTGTGTCCGAAGCCAATCAGCAAAAAATCGCCTTTCTGCATACCGCCCGTCAATTCTTTATACTGTGGCTCTGTCGTATAGCTTTTACTGCTCCGCCCCGACAGTGCAATATTTTTCACTTCAACCGCATCATCTAAATACGCCGCCAGCTTTGTTCCGTATCCGTACCTCGGATAGTAATATTTATCGTTAAAACTGCTTAATGTTGAATCTCCGATAACCCATAAAACTTTTTTTCTTTCTTTCATGCTGTTCTCCAATTCCGCAGGCATTTCTGCTAATATGATTCATATATTCTACCACCGACATATCACACATTTCAATAGTCAATTGACCCGACTTTTGTGTATAATTCATTTTGTTTTTACATAGATTTATAAAAATATAACTGACCTGCCTGCCAAAGGAGATTTATGTGCGGAATAGCCGGATTTTTCGATGCTGACGCATCTTTTTTATCAAATGAAGAACAATATCAGATACTGCTTGCAAAAATGGGAAGGACTTTAAAACACCGCGGACCGGATGCCTCCGGCACACTGCTCTGCAACCGGTGCGGACTGGCACACCGCCGCCTTTCAATTATTGATATTACGGGCGGCGCACAGCCGATGTCAAAAATTTATTCGGACTACCACTATCACATTGTATACAATGGTGAAATTTATAATACAGATGATTTACGTCACAAACTCACCACCCTCGGGGTTCATTTTAAAACCACTTCAGACACGGAGGTTTTACTGCTGGGTTTCATTCACTTTGGACCGTCTTTTATTCAGGACGTGGATGGCATTTTTGCACTTGCCGTTTATGATGAACGCCACGAAACGCTGACACTATTTCGCGACTGCTTCGGTGTAAAGCCGCTTTTTTACACACAGACCGGAAACACTTTCGTTTTTGCTTCCGAATTAAAGGGACTTTTTTGCTATCCCGGCATTGCACCCGCTGTTGACAGTAACGGACTGAATGAAATTTTTTCCTTAGGTCCTGCCCACACGCCCGGCTGTGGTGTCTATAAAAATGTGCATGAGGTTCTGCCGGGTTCTTATTTAAGTGTTTCGCGTGCCGGTGTCCGAGAAACGACCTATTTCCGGCTGGAATCCCACCCACATGAAGATTCCTACGAAACAACCATTGCAACTGTCCGTGAACTGCTCACCGGTGCAATCCGCCGCCAGATGATTTCCGATGTTCCTATCTGCACTTTCCTTTCCGGAGGAATTGATTCCAGTCTGGTATCTTCCGTATGCGCAGGGGAGTTAAAAAAAGAAGGAAGACAGTTAAAGACCTTTTCCTTTGACTTTACGGACAATGAGAACTATTTTCAATCAAACAGTTTCCAGCCTTCCATGGATAAACCGTATGCCGCAAAAATGGCTTCTTATTTAAACAGTCATCATACTTATCTGGAATGTACCAACCAGACACAGGCGGATTATCTTCTGCGTTCCGTAAAAGCGCACGACCTGCCGTGCATGGCAGACATTGATTCCTCGCTTCTTTATTTCTGCGAGCAGGTAAGCCACACGCACAAGGTTGTACTGACCGGTGAATGTGCCGATGAGGTATTCGGCGGCTATCCGTGGTTTCACCGGGAATCCATGTTAGACTGCGGCACTTTCCCATGGACACCGACCCTCGCCCCGCGGAAATCACTTTTAAATGCGGATTTTGCAAATACCCTGCGTATGGAAGACTATGTAAAAAATGCCTATGACCGCGCTGTCAGTGAAGTCGATATTCTCCCTATGGAAAATGAAACAGAAACGAGCCGCCGCCGTATCGGCTACTTAAGTATCAGATTTTTTATGCAGACACTGTTAAACCGCATGGACAGAACCAGCATGAACACGGGACTGGAAGCGCGTGTGCCGTTTGCCGACAAACAGCTTGTTTCCTACGTTTTTAACATCCCGTGGGAAATGAAAGCAAAAGGCGGACTGGTTAAAAATATTCTGCGCCAGTCTGCCGTGGGACTGCTGCCGGATGAAATTTTGTTCCGCAAAAAAAGTCCGTATCCCAAAACCTACAATCCGTACTATGAGAATCTGCTGTCTGCCCGCTTAAAAGAAGTACTATCCGACGGAAGCAGTCCGCTCCTGCCGCTCCTTGACCGCACCGCCGTACAGATGTTTTTAGACAATCCGAAAGACTACGGTCAGCCGTGGTACGGACAACTGATGGCGGGTCCGCAGATGACAGCTTATCTGTTGCAGATTCACTACTGGCTGACAGAGTACCATGTGACGATTTTATAGAATGATTTTATAGAATGATTTAATAAAGAAAATTAATTTTGACACAGTGAAATGTACCTGTTAAATATCTGTTAAACGGTTTAAAAATGTTTAAATGTCCCGGTCAAAGTGTTAAACGCACGTTTTTTAGAAAGCACACGCTGACACTTTGACCGGGACATTTTTTATTCTTTGTAGCCCTTTTGGAGTTAATTTTCCTGTTTATTTCCCTGTCAAAACGGCGAAGCGATGACCGGCTGTATCTGCTTTCCCTGCAAAGCCGCTTCAATTGTATCCGGTATCTTTTCCACATGTGCTATCATGGAATGGTGCTTCTTTTCATAGTTATCCTGTCCAAACGGCACAAAATAAATATTTTTAATATTCATCAGCGTGCCGATATTTTTAAAATTCATGCCGAGCGCATCGTTGGTGGAAATTGAAATCACCAGTGGCTTTTCATTGCGCAGATGTGCTTTTGCCGCCATTAACACGGGCGTATCGGTAATGCCCGCTGCAAGCTTGGCAATCGTATTTCCGGTGCAAGGTGCAATCACCAGCGCATCCAGACTGCTTTTCGGCCCAATCGGTTCTGCTTTTGCAATGGTATCAATGACCTGCTCTCCTGTAATCTCACAGATTTTTTTGCGGAAATCTTCTGCTTTGCCAAACCGTGTATCCATATGTTGTACATTTTCGGAAAAAATAGGAATTACTCTCATTCCCGATGCTGTCAGTGTTTTGATGACACCTGTCATTTTATCAAAGGTGCAAAACGAGCCTGTTATGGCTATACCGATGGTCTTCTTTTCCATGCCGATTCTGCCTTTCTTTAATTGATATGTTGTTCAATGACTTTCATTAAAACTTCCGCCGAGCGCTTCGGCGCATATTTGCCCGGCAGACCGAGTGCCTGTACCGCATTCATTTTATTTGCCCGGCAATACTCAAAATCCGTTCCTCCGGGTCTGGAAGCGATGTCTATAATCGTCACTTCACCGCTTACATTTTCAAGTTCCCTAGACGTCAGCACTTTTTTAGGAACGGTATTAAAAATATACGCATACTCTTTTCCGTATTTCTGCAAATGCGGCAGTAACGGGAATGGCACACTGTCAAATCCAAAAGCTTCCGCCTGTGCGCGTGCGCTTTCCTTTCGCTCTGCCACGGTCACACAGCTGTACATGCGCATGAGCCGGTCTGCCAGTACTTTTCCGCATCGTCCATATCCTATTAAAAGACTTTTTGCACCGCACAGATTGATTGTACTGTGAAGAATCGCTTCCGCAACCGCACCTTCTGCCGTTGCCACCGCATTATGATACGCCGTGTCATCTTCCTGCATATACTCAACAAACTCCGGCACATTTTCCACCAAATTTTGTCCGGTTTCTTTTTGGGGCAGGTTACAGCCGAAAATGAGCTGTCCTCCATGCACGGAATCCGCCACCTGGTCATAATACGCCCTGCTGTCCGAAACCGGCAGAAGTACCACATCATACTCTGCCGCATCAACCGGTGTCAGTGTCTGAATCCATTCTGTATGATGTCCCTGCTGTTCTAACATTTCTTTTAAATATTGCTGTCTGACATCGGTGCCCATCAGCAAAAATTTCTTTTTCATATGCGCCTCCCATTTCCCTATAATTTATCCTATGCCATAAGACCTGTCCTTGATTATACGCGCTTGAATTCCTTTCGGAAATAGGTTATACTATAATATAATTATTTTTACATTTTATATGATTTTATAAAATGTTGTGGAGGGATTTTACATATGTCAATTACGGCTAAAGAATTAGCAAAACAACTGGGGCTTTCGCCGTCCGCTGTATCCATTGCTTTAAACAACAAGCCCGGAATCAGCACCGAAACACGAAAGAAAATTTTAGATGCGGCGCGCGTAAGCAACTACGACTTTTCAAAAATCGGAGAGAAAAAAACAACAGCCGGTACAATTTATTTTTTAATTTATATTAAAGACGGCGCGGTTGTTTATGAAAATCCGTTTATCACACAGGTTCAGGAAGGTATTGCCACCGCCTGCGCACAGCATGAATACAAACTGCTGGTACGGAATCTCTATGAAGAAGGGGACGTTTTAGAACAGTTAAACAACATCATTTATTCAAACTGTGCCGGACTGATTATTTTAGGAACGGAAATGCAGAAGCCTGATTTTATGTATCTGAAAAACCTGACTGTGCCGATTGTGCTTTTGGATACTTACTGCGACTTTCCGAATGTGGACTGCGTGATGATTAACAATATGCAGGGTGCTTTTAATGCAACAGTTCGTCTGATTCACAAGCACATCGGACAACCGGGATATTTACACTCCTCTTATCCGATTCATTCTTATGAGGAACGATGTGAGGGCTTTTACCGCGCACTGCGCAAAAACGGACTTCCGTCTTCCAAATCGGTTGTCCACCTGCTCTCACCTTCCGTAGAGGGCGCTTATGCAGATATGCTGGAACTGCTGGAACAAAACACACCGCTTGCTTCCTGTTATTTTGCAGACAATGACAACATCGCTATCGGCGCAATGAAAGCTTTTCAGCATAAAGGTTATAAAATACCGGCAGATATTTCGATTATCGGCTTTGACAATATGCCGTTAAGCACCAGTGTGATTCCGGCATTAAGCACAATTCACGTTCCGAAGCAGAATCTTGGCAAAACCGCTGCAGAACGACTGATTAATGTGATTGAATCGGATGAATACTATTCTGTGAAGATTGAAATTTCCGCGACGTATATTGCGCGGAAGTCGGTGATTTAAAATTGGCAGAACACACCCCGCTATCTCAACGTTGACACTTGACTTCGATAGCGGGGTGTTTTCTGCCTGCGGTATGGTGGTGGCTAAATATAATGACTTTTGAAAATTCAAATTAACCACATATTGATTCATATTAATGTTTCTTCTTGAATTTTGTAAATGCTTCTACAGCATTTTGTACTTTTCCGGCTTCTATATCATCATATCCCTTTTGTAATTTTGCATGAAGTTCTTCATCTGTCATTAAATCCATGTGAATTGTATCCGTGTTTTGGGGTAATGCTGCTGAAATATCTGTTTTACAGTTCAACCGGTTTTCCATTCTGAAAATAATATATATTTTCTTTTTTATAACCGTATTTTGAACCCGGAATACTTATATGCGGTTCAAACGTAAAATATTTTACCTCACTTATTCTTTGAGTATTACCCTTTTCTGTATACACACGGTCATTTTTATTTTTTACAATGGAATGTCCCAGATTCCCCATAAAATCGAGATTAACAAAACCAGCTTTTAAAATAATCTCATTAATATGATAATAAAGTTCCTCAAATGTAGTTTCTATATTTACAAACTCTGTTAATTCATGATGAAGCCGGTCTTCCATTTGTAAACCTTTTCTCCATTCTTCATTTAATATTTCACGTTTATCGACTACCACACTATTTTCCAATATGATTGTTCTCGCATAATCCCCCCAAATATTTTCACACTGCGGACTTAAATCAATCGTTACAATATCATTTTCCGCAATCGTTCTGTCACTTGTAACATATTTCTTTCCCGACACCGATACTGTTGTTTCATCTCCTGCAAAAACAAACGCACCAATATCCCAATACCAAAAAGAATCTGCGCCTAACTCTAGCATTTTCCGTTCACATAAATCTCTTAAATCCAACAGATTCATACCCGGTTTTATTATCGTCTTTGCATATTCAATCGTTTTCTTTGCTATCTGCTGTACCTCGCTATACTCCATAAATAACCTCCTCTGTTTTTTTCGTGTTTACTTAATATTTTACTTTATTATATCATAATCAATTTGCAAATAAAATCACTTATATTGGCAGTTACAAATTATGACCGCAAGTATTTAACTTTTTTATCAAATAATTAAATAATTTTAACAGCCTTATAAAAACAATTAAAAAAGCCGCGCCCCAGTGGTATTCCACCACCAAACCGCAGCCTTTTATTCATTTATTCAGTTGGTTTACTTACTTATTTAATGACTTTAAAACAGCATTGCTTAATGAACCGACTGTCTTGTTGTAGTAATCCATACCTTCATCTACTGTCATGTAACCCAAAGCTACCTGTGCAATAACATATGTTCTTGCTGTGTTAATATCACCGATATTATTAGATAACTCTGATGTCATCGGAAGCGGTACGGCTACCTGAGAGTTTTCAGCGAAGAATTCACCGTTTTCTCTTGCAACTTCAGGAATTAAGGATTCACCTACATAACCATTTGTGAAGTTTGCAATAGAAAGGATTGGGTCAATGTGGTTCTTTGTCTGCCACTGATCCGGTTTTTCAATACCCGGAAGGTAATGGAACTGTCCTTCTGTGTATGTCTTTGGCTGGTCTTCCTTCTTCTCTACCGTAACAGTTTCTGCCTTGTCATCCCAGTGTGTACCCTTTGCACCGTGTGTCCAAAGCATCTGTACATCGCCGCCGTCTAACATCTTATCAATGAAATACTTAAAGATTCCTTCCGGATTCTTTGCGGCTGATGTGATACACCAGCATGGTGCGATTCTTTCTGTATACGCACCCAGTTCTTTGATTGGCTTAATGGCAATAAGTTCATCGTCCAAGCCCTTGTTTGCAAGGTTTGTCTTTAACGTATTTGCCCATGTACCTGCCCAGTATGTAAATACACCGGTTTCTGTTGACGGGTCTGTTGAATAGAACTTATCTCTTGCATTGGCTGTTGAGTTATTTACGGATTCCTTATCAATAACACCGTCATTTACGGCTGTCTGGATTCTTTGAAGAGCTTCTTTCATTTCCTGCTGGGCAAATCCATCTACATATTTTCCTGAAGTATCCTTGTAGAAAGTATACTGTGCTTTCTGATAAAATTCAGGCAGATAGTTTGTATTCGGTGCTTCCGGATGGATAAAACCAGGAGAAGAAATAACATAATGTCCCATTGTCTGTGCCATCTGCTTTAAATAGCCGTAATATGTATTAAAATCCATCTGTACATCTTTTACCTTGGAAGCATCAATGCCTGCCTTGTCAAGCCATGCTTTCTTTACATATGTACAACATCCGTTACCACGGTAAAGAGATAATCCGTACATTGCCTTTGTTCCATCTTCACCGTTTACCATCAGTGCGGAAAGAACATTGTCGGCTGTGCTGATTAATCTTCCGGAATTCTTTGTTTCTGAATGTTCCCATGCATCTGTCATATTCCAAAGGAAACCGTTTGATGCATACAGTGCATAATAATCAGATGAAAGCAGTACAACGTCTGGCATGGTATCGTCTGAGTTAAATGCATTGGCTACGGCATCATAGTAGCTTGCATGGTCAGGACGTGTCCATTTAATATCAAGTCCTGTTGCTTCATTTAACTGCTTGTAAAATGCCTCTGCTCCATTTGTTTCTGTAACAACTGTACCATCACACATTACGGTAAATGTATCCGGCTTTGTTACTTCTTTGTTTTCTGATGTTCCCTGGCTTGTTGTTCCTTTACTGCTTCCGCAGGCTACCAGTCCGAGTACGGACGTTACGGTAAGACCTACCGCAGTAAGCTTTTTCACTGTTTTTCTCATAAAACACCCTCCAATTAGTTTTATTTTGTAAAAAGTTTTATAGGTTTATGATGATGTATTGGTTAGGTACATCATATTGTGTATTATATGTGCAGATTGTACTAAATGAAATACATTTTTTAGTAGATTTACTAAATTTTTACCTAAATTGCAAACTATTTTTACAAATCTTATTTATGAAAGTGCTTTAAAAAACGAAATTACGGTGTCAGATAGTTTTCACGGATATGCTGTTCCCTTGCTTTAACCTCCGCTTCAAACTCCCTTGCCGACATCAAAAGGCACCCCTGCCCTCGGATAATCACCTGTTCAAGCCCGTCCGAGGTTGCAACCGTGACTTTATATTTTCTGCCATTTTCATGTGCAAATTTTTCAATATAAGCATCTGCCGTTTCAGCTTCTTTTGTGTAGACCACATGAATATTGTAATAGTCCATAAACTCTGTTACATGTCCTTTCACACGATACGCATCAAATACAACAATCAGCTCACACTGGCGGCTTCCCTGATAATTGCACAAAATATCCAAAAGCCGGCCTCTCGCACTGTCAATATTGACAGCCGCCAGCTCCTTTAATTCCTGCCATGCAAAAATAATATTATAGCCATCTACTAAAAGATACTCCTTCTGTGCCGGCTGATCATAGCTGCGTACTGTCATTCCCGAAGTCTTTGGCAGTGTATCCACGCGGGTAATCGTTCTTTTTTTCGTACCGGTACGCGGCATGGACTTATCCCTTTTATTGGCATAATAGGTCTGGCGTAAAATCTCATCAATTTCTTCCGTGCCAATCCACTCATCCGACACGCTTCTTGCAGCAGCTTTCTGCGGCTGCATCTCGTCTTTACGCTTTTCCTTTAAAATGCTTTCAAGATGCATATACTCCGGCACTTCCTGCCAGCCGACTACAAACCCCGAACCGTGCGCACAAAAGACAGAATCCGCCGGATTGTCCAAATCCCGTTGTGCAATGTAGCCGCATGTTTTTAAAACTTCATTCTGATTGTGACAGACTTCATAACCTTTCAGGTTACAGAACAACCTGCCTGTACCCTTGCTGTAGGCAACCACTTCTTTATAATAGTCTTTCATCGTAGAAACCGGGGCTTCTCCCGTAATCACTGCCATACCTGCTTCGTGTGTCTGCTGTAACGCAAATGTGCCGCACATCCTTTCAATATCCGTCATTGCCCTGCCGACTGCCGTTTCCGGAATTTCCAGCCTGAATTCATAATACGGTTCTAATAGCACACTTTCTGCCTGCATTAAGCCCTGCCGCACCGCACGGTATGTCGCCTGTCTGAAATCACCGCCTTCGGTATGCTTCTGGTGTGCCCTTCCCGCCTTTAACGTAATCTTCATATCGGTAATAACACTGCCGGTCAGCACACCTAAATGTTCTTTTTCATACAAATGCGTCAACACCAGTCTCTGCCAGTTTTTATCGAGCTGTTCCTCACTGCAGTCTGCGGCAAAGACAAGCCCGCTTCCCCGCGGCAGCGGTTCTAAAAGTAAATGAACCTCCGCATAGTGGCGCAGTGGTTCAAAATGTCCTACACCCTCTACCGTATTTTGAATGGTTTCTTTATAGACAATGCTTCCCGTGCCGAATTCCACGCTGACACCAAACCGCTCCTGTATCAGGCTTTTTAAAATTTCAATCTGGACTTCGCCCATCACCTGTACATATATCTGCTGTAATTTTTCATTCCATACAATATGTAACTGTGGTTCTTCTTCCTCTAACTCCCGCAGCTTCGGTAAAAATACCGCCGCATCACAGCCTGCCGGAAGTTCAATACAATACGTAAGCACCGGCTCTAAAAACGGAACAACCGTCCCTGCCTGTGTGCCAAGCCCCTGTCCCGGATACGTCTTTGTCAGTCCCGTTACCGCACAGACCACACCGGCTTGCGCCTGCGCCGGTGCGGTATATTTTTCACCGGAATAAATGCGGATTTGATTGACCTTTTCCGACCATTTTTCCGAATCTTTTCCGCCGCTTAACAATTCTTTATTCTTTAAAATGCCGCCGGTCAGCTTCATATACGTCAGGCGCGCGCCCTGCTCATCTCTTGCGATTTTAAATACACGCGCCCCAAACTCCTTTGTATATACCGGCTGTTTTGCATACAGTGTCACCGCTTCAAGCAGTTCCTTTACACCGGTCATTTTTAATGCCGAACCGAAAAAGCACGGAAAAAGCTCTCTTGATGCAATCAGTTCTTTGATAACGTCCGTTTCAATACTACCTGTATTCAGATAATCATTTAATACTGATTCATCACAAAGCGCTACATTTTCAAAGAATTCGTCCGGATTGTCGTCTTTTTTTGAAAAATCCACACACGAAACACTAAACTCCCGCTGTAACTGTGATAAAACCGCCTGTTTGTCCGTTCCCGGCTGGTCCATTTTGTTGACAAATAAAAATACCGGGATTTTATACCGGTTTAACAGACGCCACAATGTCCGTGTATGCCCCTGTATGCCATCTGCGCCGCTGACAACCAGAATGGCGTAATCCAGTACCTGTAATGTCCGCTCCATTTCTGCCGAAAAATCCACATGTCCCGGCGTATCTAACAGCGTTATCTCACAGTCTTTCCAATAAATCTGCGCCTGCTTTGAAAAAATCGTAATACCGCGCGTCCGCTCCAGTTCAAAATTATCAAAATATGCATCTTTATTATCTACTCTTCCGACTTTACGGATACTTCCCCCTGTATACAAAAGCCCCTCTGACAAGGTCGTCTTTCCCGCATCTACATGGGCAAGGACTGCCATACAGAATCTTTTAATTTTATGTTCCTGCTGATTCATTCTTCTGCACCCTGCTCTTTCCTGTGAATATAATGTACATTACATTCTATCATGCACGCAAAATGTCTGCAATCCCTCATTCATTTGTGGAATTGCAGACATTTACCCTCATATTTTATTTTCTTTTATCTGGTTTTTACACTGCGGCTGCCTTGTCTAAAATTTCATTTAATGCAGCCTGGCTGCTTGTGTGGCATCTGATAATATTCGCATTGGCACGTTCGGCTTCAACAACTGCACAGCGCGCCATTTTATGTGACACCGTATTAGTAAATAAAATCACCAAATCGGGGCTTCCAATCTGGCTTGACAGATTTGCACTCATCTGTGTAAATACCTTCGCCTTACATTTATGTTCTTTACAGATTTTCTTGTATTGACTGACCATTCGGTCATGTCCCCCAACAATTACAACACTCATGCTTTCTCCTTATCTGACTAGACAAGCTGGCTTCCCAGCTTTTCACAAGCCGCTATTGCTTCATCATCCGGTGCTTCCATGCAGATAACGCCTTCTCCTCCAACAATTTCTGCACCTGCTGCTTTCATTCTTTCTTCCCAGTCTCTCATCCACTGACCGTCACCCCAGCCATAAGAACCGAATAAACCGATTTTCTTGCCGGATACACTCTTTTCAAGTTCTTCCACAAAAGGTTCCATTTCCGATTCCTCAAGAACCTCTGCACCCATTGCCGGGCATCCTAATGCAAATACAGCTTCACCCGCTAAATCCTGTGGTGTAATATCCGATACCGCAACACATTCCGCGCTGCCGCCTGCTGCTGTAATTCCCTTTGCAACTGCCTCTGCCATTGTCTGTGTGTTGCCTGTCTGTGACCAATAAACTACTTTTGCCATGTTCATCCTCATTTCCTGCACTGGTTTGTGCATATTTTTTTAGTCTGCTTCCTTTAGATGACTGCTTCCCGCAGTTCCTCATAATGAAACATCATTATTATTTCCTGAATATCCATTCCGTATGACAGCAGCCGTATCATCTGTTCTTTTGCCTGTTCAAAACGTCCAAACAAATCCATCTTCTGCTGTAAATCAGAATAAACCTTCCAATAGCCTGTATAGAGAAAATTTCTGCCCCGGTTGTTAATAAAGCCTTTTACATCTTCCAACGGATATCCTAAAAGCACACCCATTTCATGTGGAAAATCCTTTGTTGTACACAGGTTGTCGCAGTAACGCTTTTTGAATAAATCCAAAACATCTTCTACCGCAAACTGTGTGTATCCGTAGGATTTTAAAAATGCTCTCGTATCCGCTTCTAAAAGCTGCTGCTGTAATTCCTGCTCCTTGTACAGCAGAAGAATGACTTTTTCATCTGTCTGCCGCAGCAGATAACAGGAAATATCCGTTTGCTTTAATACCTCAAGTATACGCGGATAAAACGCCCGGCTTACACTTAACATATTGGAAACCTTTAATCCGGCAAGCACCGGTGCGCATTGCAGAACCATCTGCAAATCCACTGTACTGCTGTCGATTTTCTGCACAAGCTTTAAAATCTCCCGGCTCATACTTTCTCCTCCATATAAAACCATAGTTAGTTTTATCTAACCTCTTTACAATGGTTAGTATACACTAACCTATTATATCCGTCAAGTATCTTTTTATTATTTTTTATGTGCAATCCAGTATCTGCACAAAAAAAGGTCCGGACGATTTCTCACCATCCGAACCTTTTTTTGTGTGTACCGCATTTTTACACACTCAGCTTTTTATCCATTAACCATGCTGATGCCACATACAGCACTGTGTTAATAACAAGGAAGAAAAGAATTTCCACACTGCTTTGCATTACCTGTGAAGATTTGCTTATCGCATTTAAAATTGCATTATCGGCACTTACAACTCCCCAGAAGCATAAAATATATGCCACAAAAACAATAAATGAGGTCAGCTTAGTTTTATGCACCAGTGTATATATCAGCGTTTCCACAAAATATCCAAGCACTACAATAAATACCCATGTAACAAAAACCGTCAAAATCGTCTGTACTACAAAACCCCAGTCCACTCTGACAGAATAATTAATTTCTAAAATGTTCTGTACCAGTGTCATCAGTTCTCTGACACTGCTGTACTTTATCAGGAAAACCGAACCGCACAGCACCGCCACGATACCGTAAAGCAGCATGGTAAAAAAGATTTGAAGTGCCGCTGATATCATTTTGGCACCGAGTATTTCATAAGAAGACCTCGGCACAAGAAAGAGCATATAACTCTGCTTCGTCTTTAAATCCTTATCGTAAACACTTAAACTTTCTACTGCTGTATACAGTCCTGCAAAAACCATTACAGTAAATATCAGCATAGTCGCAATTGCCGCATGGGTTTCTTTATCAATCACACACGCAATTCCGAAATACAGTGTCAGTACCCCTAATATTGCCGCAATGATTATTTTTGAAAACATCTGCTTTTTAAATTCATACTTCATCAGCTTTAACATACTCTTAACCTCTCTTTCCGTCCTTACGCATATATTTCCTTATAAAGTTCTACAATCGATTTACTGTGCTGTTCCCGAAGCTGTTCTGCTTCTCCCTGCAAAATGTTTCTGCCCTCTTTGATAAAAATGACTGAATCCACGACCGCTTCAAGCTCATCGACCAGATGACTTGAAATCACCACGGTACTTTCATCATCAACAGCATTTATAATGGTTGTAATAATCTTTTCCCTTGCAATAATGTCAATGCCGTTTAACGGTTCGTCTAACAGATAGAGCTTTGCGGCTCTTGCAAGTGTTGCTGCAATCTTTAGTTTGGCTGCCATACCAGAAGAAAGTTTATTGGCTTTATCTTCCATTCGCAGCTCCATATCCGCAATCAGCTTTGTGTATTTTTCCATATCAAAATCCTCAAAAAAGTCCTGATAATATACTCCTACATCCTTGACCGTCATAAAGGAGTAAAAAAAGCTCTCAGTCGGCAGATAGGCAATTTCTCTTTTGGACTGCACGCCTATCGGCTCATTTTCATAAAGAATCGTTCCGCTTGTCGGCTTTACAAGCCCTGCAATCATCTTCATAAACGTCGTCTTTCCACTCCCGTTCGGTCCTAAAAGAGCATAAATCCTGCCATTTTCCAGTGACAGGCTGATATTCTCCACCGCTGTCTTATTAAAATATGTTTTCTTAACATCTGAACAATTTAACATAAATTCCTCTCCATTCTGCATTTCTGCTTTTAAAATCCCGCCGACACCTCTGCCAGCAGTTCCTCTTTGCTGTATCCTAAATCCTGCATTTCTTTGACAAAATTCCTGATAAATTCCTGTGCCATCTCCTCCCGCATAGATTTAAATACGGCTGCATCCTCGGTTACAAATGTTCCAAGTCCTCTTTTGGTATAGCACATATTCTGAAGTTCCATCTCTTTATAAACCCTCCCCGCCGTATTCGGATTGATGTGATATAAAACCGCCAGTTCTCTTGTGGATGGCAGTTTCGCACCCATTGGAAGCTTTCCTGTGATAATATCCTTTTTTATCTGATTGATAACCTGAATGTAAATTGGGATATTATTTTCAAATTCCATTCATTGTCCTCCTTTCTTTCGTGTATCAGTGAACTAGTTATATAGTACACTATGATAATAGTGTTGTCAATGTTCTTTTTTCAAAAAATTTTTCTGCCCTTTTATGCAAAAAGATTCATACAAAAAAGATTCATACAAAAAAGCACCGAAACAGCCGCTGTTACTGTTTCGGTGCTTTTTAAAGTTATTTATAGAGCACCACAACGTCCTCCGGCTCGATAAACGTCTTTCCGTCCGGGATAATATTGCGTTCATTTCTCTTAATCAGCGCAATCAGGACATTTTCCGGGAGATTTAAATCTTCGATTCTTTGGTTGCCCCATGGATGATTTTTGTCGATAAAAATTTCTTCCAGTCCTTCGTCATCATCCGGATTATAGGTCGGCACGCTTAAAATCAGGCTATCCCCTGCCAGAATCTGCGTATTGCCGCGTGTGATAATCGTTTCGTCATCACGCTTAATCATGAGCGCCAATGCGCCTGTCGGCATATGTACCTCGCTGATATGCTTATTTTCCCAGTTATGTCCCTTTGGAATATACATACGCATCAGCGTAATTGCCGATTCTTCCTGATAGTCATTAAATGTCTTCTGGACATCTGCCTTATCATCAATCATATCCAGTTTCCGTGAAACATACGGAAGCAGTGTGCCCTGTACCGCAACAGATAACAGCGAAATCATAAAGACAATGTGAAATAAATCTCTTGAAATGTCATTTCCCGCCGCCATGGCAAATATCGAGAATACAATCGATGAAGCACCTCTAAGCCCCGCCCACGAAACCAGCAGACATTGATTCAGTGAACAGTGAAACGGCTTTAAAATGAGCAGAACCGTGAGCGGTCTTGCAATCAGCAGGATAAACAGTGCGATAACAATCGCCGTTCCCATGATATACGGAAATTTGTGCGGAAAGGACAACAATCCCAGTAAAAAGAAAATCACAATCTGGGATAATCCCGTCACTCCGTCAAAAAACGGAATAATTTCTTTTTTATTTCGGATACTGCTGTTTCCCATAAGAATCCCCAAAAGGTAGATACTTAAAAATGCATTTCCGCCCACCAGTGACGAAAAGCCCATGCCAAACAGCACCAGCGCCAGTATAAATACCGTATACATACCGTTTGTTACCACTCTTGTCTTTGTCAGCACCCATATACCAAATGTGGCAAGCACAACACCGATTGCCACACCGTATACAATCTGCGCAAAAATAGCATACGGCACAGTTGAAAGATTTTCACCGTTGACCAGAGAAATACCAACCACCGTCAGCATATACGCCGTCGGGTCATTACTGCCGCTTTCGATTTCAAGCAGGGAAGCCACGCCGTCTTTTAAATTCAGCTTTTTCTTTCGTAAAATGGAAAATACACTCGCAGCATCCGTACAGGAAATGACCGCTCCCAAAAGGAAGCCCTCTGCGAAACGAAACTTTAATACCACACAGCAAAATGCCATAGTGAGAAACCCGGTCAGAAATACGCCGGCCGTTGACAATAACAATGATTTGACTGCAACCGGCTTTGCCGCCTTCCACTTGGTGTTGAAGCCGCCGTAAAACATAATAAATCCCAGTGCAATCGTACAAATCTGTTCGGTTACTGCAAAGTTATCAAATGGAATCTTTACAATTCCGTCACTGCCAAACAGCATACCGATTCCGATAAACAAAATTAACGCAGGCATTCCGAATTTGCCCGAAAACTTATCCGCAATAATACATAACACCAGTATTAATGCTATCAACATCAATTCTACTACCATTCTTCCTCCTGTTTTCCCATTTTTATGCTGTCAAAGCATCCTGTTATGCCTGACATCTTTTATTAGAATATCATATGAATTGTCAGAAAAAAAGCACAAATCCGAATTTTTATTCAGACTTGTGCTTTTGTTCTAAACCATTTTGCTATAAAACAGACTTTTATACAGATTCCATGCACTGCGCTGCCTGCTGTTCTATCTGTTTCTCAATCTGATTTCTGTCTTTACCGGTTACAAACACCAGTTCGCTGTACAATTTATCCTCTGCCAGCTTAAAATAGCGGTCGTCTAAAACCGTTGCTTTTTTGCCGCTTGAAATGCGCTCCTGTCTGCGCAGATACATATTTTTAATAATTTTTACCAGTTCCCGCAAATCACAGCTTTTGATAGCTTCTTTGTAGACATTTTCCCGAAGCTTTTCATTTTCAACCCATGCTGCCTGAATTGCCGGAATTTCACGAATCAGCGTGTCTGCCTCCTGCTTTGTAATGACTTTTCGTGTCTGGACTTTGCTGCTTTCCACCGGACTGTAAATCCGCCCGTTCTTTTCCTTTTGCGGAACCAGCAGATAATACTGCCTTTTAGAACTGCCGCCCGGCAGTTCCAGTTGTGTAATGTCTTTTACTTCACAGATTCCGTCGTTTCCATGTACCACATACTCACCGATCTGAAACATTGTTTCCTCCATTCTTCTGCAAACCAACATTTTACCTACATATTTAATGTTTGGGGGCAAAAGCCACCAGCCATGATACCTACGGATTGTTCCGTGCTGCGCACTCCCACAATCCGCCCTGGTATCATATTTATTTTAAAGGTTTTTTCCCCTTTTCGTAAGTTCTTTTTTTATTTTTTCCAGTTTTTTGAAGATTAAACAATATTTCTGTATAACTTCACATTGAATCTGTACTTGGTTTTTATCCGAGTGCCACGTCCAATATCATCATCACGACAAATCCCACACCAAAGCCCAGTGTTCCGATATTGGAATGACTGCCCTCCGAAGCTTCGGGTATCAGTTCTTCTACAACCACATAGAGCATCGCCCCGGCTGCAAACGACAAAATATAGGGCAGAATCGGCGTTAAAATGCCCGCAAATACAATCGTAATCACTGCTCCTATCGGTTCTACAATGCCTGAGAGCGTACCGTATACAAATGCTTTCAGCCTGCTCTGTCCCTCACTGCGAAGGGGCAGTGAAATCACCGCCCCCTCTGGGAAATTCTGAATGGCGATACCCATCGCAAGTGCCGCCGCCCCGGCAAGCGTAATTGTTCCTTCCCCGGACAGATATCCGGCAAATGCCACACCGACTGCCATACCCTCCGGGATATTATGCAGCGTTACCGCAAGGACAAGCATCGTTGTTTTTTTTAAATGGGCAGGCAGCCCTTCCGACTTTTCCGCTCCTAAATGCAGGTGCGGCACCAGTCTGTCCATGAGCAGTAAAAATGCCATGCCCACGGCAATTCCCACTGCCCCCGGAACAAATGCCATTCTCCCCATATCCTCACTCATTTCAATCGCAGGAATTAAAAGTGACCACACGGATGCTGCCACCATAACGCCAGAAGCAAATCCCAGCAGTCCCTTCTGCACCAGCGCCGGTATCTGATTTTTTAAGAAAAATACACACGCTGCTCCCAGTGCTGTCCCCACAAACGGAATCAAAATTCCTATCAAAACATCAATACTCATACCCTTCTCCATTCTGCCGGCAAATCATACCAACGTTTCTGCAAGTTCAATTTACTTTGAACCGCACAACCGCCTTAAATAAATCTCCGTCAATCTCGATTGAAAATGTTCCGTTCTGTACCTCTGTGAAGCTTTTCACAATCGCCAGTCCGATGCCGCTTCCACTTTCGTGACGGGATTTGTCCCCGCGCACAAAACGCTCCACGATTTCTTCCGGTGTAAAATTCATCTGTGCTTCTGAAATATTTTTAAATACAATTTCCGTGTATTCAGGCTGTGCCGTGGCGCTCACATAAACCCGCGTGCCGGGCAGTGCGTACTTTGCAATATTCGTAAACAAATTTTCAAAAATACGGTACGTCTTATCACCGTCTAATGCCTGCACAATGCCGTTTTCAGGTGCATCAAGAATCACCGTCAGATTTTTTTGTTTTAACAAATCTTCCGTTTCCGCCTGTGCCTGCTGTATCAGTGCAACGACATTCAGCTCCACAGGATTTAACTCAATATTGCCGCTGTTGACCTTGCTGACTTCAAACAAATCTTCTATCAGATTATTTAACCGGTCAATATAATGCTGTAAATTTTCCAGATACACCTGCTTATCCTGCTCGCTTACATTGTTCTGTCCCAGCAGTTCCGCATAATTTTTTATGCCGGTCAGCGGCGTTTTTAAATCGTGCGAAACGTTGCTTATCAGTTCTGTCTTCATGTTCTGCGATTTCATTTCCTCACAGACCGCCTTTTCAAAGCCGGTACGGACATTTTTAAATTCTTCACCCAGCGCATTAAAAATGCCGACATCCTGTGTAATTTCTTCATCAAATCTGCCGTCTGCAAGCTGGTGTGCTTCTTTTAACAAAACCTGATAATCCTTCTGTACTTTTTTAAGCTTCTTCCTGATATAGAAAAACAACAGCACGCTGTAAAGGACTGAAAGCACAATGCCAAAACTCCAAAAGCACGCAATCACACCGACGATTACCATCTGTATCAGTACATACTTTAAAAGCACCGTATCCGTTTTATCGCTCAAATCCACCTCAGAAAGCTTTTCAAAGCGTCTTTTCACATTTCCGCAGATGCTTCCGATAAGGGAATCTTCTTTCCAATACCGGCAAAAACCTGATGTCAGCATATATTTGATTTCAAAAATACCCATGGCTGTAAACAATCCTGTAAGCATCATTCCGATAAACTGTAACACAACAGGCACAAACTCTGCATACGGTATTCCAAGCATTTGCAGTGCTGTCTGCAATTCCCCAGTCATGGTATACACGCCCAAAAATGCCATGCCGATGTACGCAAGACAAAGCACCGTCCCTAAAAATACCCATTTGATTTCCGCCTTTATTTTTCGCATAAATGCGAATGGGTTGACTTCCTGTTCCACACTCACCGGATAAAACAGAATATATAAACCGATAAAAAATACCATCATACAGCACGTAACAGCTAAAAATCTGCCGCTCATTTCTCCATGAACAAGATTCCCGGTATTGTACCAGATGATATCATTATTTTCAGTCAGATTCTGCGGAATGGCAAATTCAGCTTTGAGATTCTGCGGCACACGAAGCTGAATCTGGGATTTTGGAATACTCTTTCCATAAATCTCATACGTTTCTCTCGCATTGCTGGTGGAAATTGAGATACTGTTTTTAAGCAACTGGTATGCACTCATATAAGTAAAATCCGTAGAAACATAATCTCCCGTACTTGTTACATTTCCATCGGCATCATAAGTAAATGTACTGTACATCTGATGGTCTTTTACAAAAAGTGACGTATCGCCGCCCTCGGTTTTTTCGCCGGTAGCCGTATTGGTAATACGATATGCAAAATTGGGCGAGTTGATAAAATCTGCCCTTGCCGTAAGCAGTTCTTCTTCCATAACATATTCAAGTTCTGAACGGATACTGTATGGAACATCTTCTCCCAGCGACAGCACGGAATAGTCTTTATTGACAACACGTGTCTGATCAAGCATAAACAGCAGCATTTCCCTGCTGACTGCACTGACATCTACTGTCTGCGTACCCTGATTTTCTGATTGAATATTCCGGCACAGCAAAATCATGCCGATTGATATCACGCTTAAAAGTGCCACAAATCCAAGCACAAATACTCTTTTTTTCTTCTTTTCCATAAACGTTCTCCTTCCTGCAAACGTTTTTTATTTTTCAATTTTGTAACCGATACCCCACACCACTTTCAGATACCGCGGATTTCTGGGGTTGACTTCAATTTTTTCACGCAGCTTTCTGACATGTACCATGATGGTTTCAGTGTTTATAGCTTCCTCTTTCCAGACATTTTCATAAATCTGTTCTGCCGAATAAACCCTGCCCGGTGAACGCATTAAAAGCTCCAAAATCGCGTATTCTTTTGGTGTCAGCTTTACATTTTTTCCGTCCACCGTCAGCTGTTTTGTATACAAATCCAGTTCCAGTCCGCCTGCTGTCAGCGTATGCGCTTCTTCTGTTTCTTTTTGGGACGCGGATGCTGCTTTTTTTAACTGCAAAATCTGTTCATACCGACGCAGATTGGAATGGACTCTTGCGAGCAGTTCCATTGAGCCAAAGGGCTTTGTGATATAATCGTCTGCACCGATATTTAACCCTGTGATTTTATCAATGTCTTCTGATTTGGCACTTAAAAATATCAACGGGAAATCATATTTTTCACGCAGCTTCATCGTCATGGTAATTCCATCCATAACCGGCATCATAATATCTACGATTGCCAGATGAATGGTGTGATTTTCTACCATTTCAAGTCCCTGTACGCCGTTTTCGGCTTCATAAACATAATACCCCTGATTTTTTAAGTAAATCGTTATGGCATCCCGTATTCCTTTTTCATCTTCAACAACTAATATATTAGCTTCCATTGCTTCCTCCTTTTCTAAGCATGCATGTAGTATAGGAAGGAAATCTTAGAAAGGAGTTTTGATTCTTCTTAAATTTTTCTTAACAAATTAAGCACTGCAATGTCGTTTTTATAAATCTGCCCTCTTGAGTGCTGCTTCTAAGCCTACTTTTCCTATTTTGCGATACTGTAACGCCGCTGAAACACCGTATGATGCCAGTCCCAATACAACTGCCCACACATAATTTGCCGGGTCCACGTAGTAGGTAAGCCAGCCTGCCATTTCCTGCATAAAATAGTCGTAAAGCATCCGCATCACAACAGCCGCAATGCCAAGGCTTAACAATACAGAAATCACGGCTGCAATCGTGGTAGACATCATATACAGCTTTGCGGTTTCTGATTTATTATACCCTAAAATACGCAGCATGGAAATTGCCGTTGCATTTTTTTCCACCACAATTTTTGACAGAAGATAGAAAATCAGGACTGCCATAAATACGGAAAATACTGTTATCAGCGGGAACATCTGTCCCATGGAATCCTTTAACTGTCGCACAACCTTTGTCATATCATCATATGTAATCGTTGTCGCTACTGCCTTACTGTCCAAATCGGTCAGTTCTTCATTGCTGAAATATCCGTTAAAATAGCCTTCTTCCTTGTCAAACAGTTCTTCAAACCGGCTGCTGCTTATAAATACCGTAAAGGATGCCGGATAAGGATACGTGCCAAGGATTTCAAATTCATAGGTGTCATCGCTGTACTCGTCTTTTAGCGCAAGCATATCGCCGACTGAAAGTTTATATTTTTCTAAAATCCCCTCAGAAGCATAGACCCCGTTGCCGTTTTTTTGTAACTCAATGCCTGTAATGTAATCTGAATCTTCCCGGATGCCGTAGACATTGATTTCTTCCTTTAATTTTCTGTCGGTTTTATCCAGTATCAGTGACTTGACCGCATACTTTTCCGCAGCTTCATTTTTCGTCTGCACCGGCATTTTTAACACGTACTGGTAATCGCTGATCATATTTTCCTCTACCAGCATACCGTAGTGGTCTAAAAGCGGTGTCATCAAAAGTCCGAAGAAAATGAGCAGACTTGCAAATGTTACGCCTAAAAACATCACAAGATAATTTACCTTGTTCTGAATCAGGATACGCATCCGGAATCTTGCCATAAAAGAAACCTTTGGCAGGCGCACTGCCTTTTTTTCACGCCAGTGGTTTAAATCGTGGCGCAGGAATTTAAGCGGTGATAATTTTAACTTTGTATACAATACAATTGTATTGACCACAATCATAATCATGCACGGCACAACCGTTGTAATCACAAATGCATAAGGATTCCACAATGTAATATATGTCGGAAGACTGTAACTGTGATAATACATTCCTGCCATGACATCTTTAAATACTGTATATCCCAATATATTTCCCAGCACACAGGAAATCAGTGTTACCGTAACCGGAAATGTAATATAGTGACGCAGCAGTTCACCTCTGGTAAAGCCAAGCGCCCTCATTGTACCGATTTCAGAAGCTTCCTTTTCAATAATGCTTGCAATCGTTACACTGAAAATAAATGACAGAATAACCATGATGACATATAAAAGTACCTGGATCATGCTCTTATCACTGCCCATATCATCACCCGTAAAATGAATGGCCTGATTTTCTACTGCCGGTGTAATATTGGTAATGCCCGCCCGCAGGGAAACGAGCTGTTTTAAAATGTCATCGGACAAATCACGCTGCTGTGAATCCGTCAAATCCGTCTTATTATTTTTCCATGAATATATGAAATGCTCCGTTCCCGCATCCAGTTTGTCATACTGACCTTTCGTTACAATGGCAACACCAAAGTTTGTTGCATCAAACATCATATCCGAATTGTTCTGAAACTGCGCGCTATAATCGGACAGTGCCACTGTTCCTACAATCTCAAGCTTCTCTCCGCCAAGAACAACCGAATCCCCGATTTTTAATTCCCTGTTTTCGGCAAACAGGCGGTCGAGTGCAATCTCTCCATCCTTCTGCGGTGCTCTGCCTTCCATGACACACACCAGGTTTATATCATTTCTCTCGCCGAAAATACGCAGTGTCGCATTTGAGATGGCTTTTGGTACTTCCTTATAAAAGTTCTCATACAGCACCACATCATTTTCTGATTCTACTTTTTTAAGCAGCACCGCATCTGCCTTTTGTTCCAATTCAAAATTGCCGTCTTCAATATTGTATTTTTCAAAGCTTTCATCGTATGCATGGGTCATGCTGTTATCAGCGACCAGAAAACCTGAAATAAACCCGATTGTCAGTGTTATAAACAAAAATATCACGGCATATTTTCCGAAATCCTGCTTTAATTCCCTTAAAAAACGCTTTCGCAATGGATTTTTCATGCTGTTTACCTCCCCGTTTTACCACTCTAACTGCTCCGCCGGTACTTTAGCGGCATTCATTTCAACATCCTGAATCTGACCGTCTTTGAGCTTTACAATCTGGTCTGCCATATTTTTAATCGCGTCATTGTGGGTGACTATGACAATTGTATTGCCGTATTTCTGATTGACCCGCTCAATCAGTGCCAGAATATCCTTTGAGGTATGATAATCGAGGGCGCCGGTCGGCTCGTCGCAGAGCAGAATATCCGGATTTTTTACGATTGCCCTGCCGATTGCCGTCCGCTGCTGCTGACCGCCGGACAACTGGCTCGGAATTTTGTTCTGATGTTCTGTCAGTCCCAGCACATCAAGCAGTTCATCAATCTCTAACGGCCGGCTGCTTAAATATGCGCCGACTTCGATATTTTCACGTACCGTCAGATTTCCGATAAGATTATATGCCTGAAATACATAGCCTAAATGCTTTCTTCTGTATTCTGTCAGCTGCCTGTCGTTCATGCTCTGCATAACCTCGCCTGCTACGGTAACACTGCCGGAATCTGCCGTGTCAATGCCTCCTACGATATTAAGCAGTGTAGATTTTCCCGAACCGGAAGGTCCCAGCAGTACGCAGATTTTCCCTTTCTCCACACCAAGCTGTATCCCTTTTAAAACCTCCACTTTGTTTTCACCCGTTCCATAACTTTTCCGTAATTGTTCAATCTCTAAAAACATAAATTTCTCCTCACCGACTATGTTCATTTATCGTAACATAAAAAGAGTTAGACAATGCTAACTTCTTTCATAATGTTAGCCCTGTCTAACTCTTTTGTCAAGTTCTATTTATTTCCCCTATCTTCTTTCCCTGCGCATAAATCTAAACTGCTTTTTCTTCCGGTATTTCTTTCATATGACAAATGCTTAAAAACAGACTGCGTTCCGCAATTCTTAACTGCAATGTTCCCCACTGTGTATAATAATCTACATTTTCATACAGTTTACGGATACAATTGCCGTAAAACGGCTCCGTTATCCTTGTTGTGTACCTCATTTCAATATAACAGTACATTGCATAAATAAGCACAATCTTTGTTCCTGCGGCATACGCTTCCAGACTTGTATACTCACGAAAAATGCGTTTTAAATACGCATCCCGTGCCAAAAACGCATAAAATTTCTTCTTACAGCTGTTAAAATCACCCTGTTTAAACAGCTCCTCCTCAATCCGCACTGCCACTGCATGGCACATTCCCTCAAATACCGATTCCATTCCCGTAACCCGCACAAGCTGTGCCTTTCCAAGCCACGAAAGTCTTTGCGGCAGTGTAGAAGATTCAACCCCGTATAAAAATACAACAATTTTAATTCTGCCCTTTTCAAAGCTGCTTTTTAAAATATCCAGCTCCACAAGAGCTGTTATATCCTGTATCAGCTGCGGTGTTAAAACTACTACGGCTTCCTGATGCCTTGCGATACTTTCACATTCCTGTTCATACGTCACCTCCCTCATAATATTTTTCTCTCCGTCTTCTTCAGGCATTGTAAATCCCCAATTTTCCAAGTGATACAAAACGGCTTTTGCATGACTTTCGTTTTTGCTTCTAGAATAGCAAACGTACATTTTTCCTCCTCCAGTTTCTTTTGTACTCATTCCCCCTGAAAAATGTATTCTGTATTATAATAACACATTTTTATAATTATAAGTATTATCACATTAAATCCTGTTTTTTTTCAAATAAACCATATGACCATACACTATTTTACCCACTCGTTATAAATTTCACTATGTTCAGTACGCCGAAACCCTGCTGATTTTCCGGAATGGCAATAGTCTCACAGCACTTTAACAGCCGCATTTTTACACCTTTCGGTGTATAGTCCGGTCTTTCCTCTAAAAGTCTGGCAACTGCTCCGCTGACAATGGGAGCAGACATTGATGTTCCGCTTTTTTTTGCATATGCATCCTTACGGTTGCTGCACGCAATAATATTGGATCCTGTCACAACAACCTCTGGCTTGATCACACATTCCTCCGTCGGTCCTCTGCCGGAATAATACCGCACTTTCCTTCCGCGTACACCCGAAAAATTGGTATCGTCATACGAACCGACGGTTATAATTTTTTTACAGTTTCCCGGTGCGGTGATACTATTTCTGTCCGGTCCGCTGTTTCCTGCCGCCGCTACCACAACAATTCCGGCATCCCATAGCTGTTCCACCTGCCGGTTAAGCTGTTTTTCTTCCTGCACATCATGGTCCGGTACCGTTCCGAACGAAATATTAACAACCCGGATATTATACCGCTCTCTCTGTTCTAAAATCCATCGGAGTCCTTCCACCACATCTGAAATTTTCCCGTTTCCCTGTGCATCCAGAACTTTTACGCCTATCAGTGCCGAATGCGGGGCAATTCCTTTATACCGTCCACGGGATGCACTCCCGTCCCCGCCTATGATTCCCGCGATATGTGTCCCGTGTCCGCTATCATCATAAGCGCTGTTTTTCCCATGAACCAAATCAACGAAACCGGTAATACGGCTGCCAAAATCTCTATGCCGGTAAATTCCTGTATCTACAATTGCAACTCCTGTCTGCATACAACTCCTCACTTTCGAGCAGCTTTGTCATAAATCTGCGATGTAAATACCGCCAAAGCTATTTACCCTCCACCTATCTGTATTTATTATATGGTAAATATCTTCAATGTTACTACTTGCGCCCGGCGATTTCTCATCTGCCAAAAATGCTGTTTATTTTTCATGCTTGATAATATTTGCTTTTTCCCTGCAAATATTTTATAATAAAGTATCAGAATTCATTTGCAGGATTTGTGACTTTGCGCACTTGGCACAAGCCTGTTATGTGCAATACAACTTAGAATTACAAAGCGTGCGCAGAAATGAGGATTAATATGGATAAGAAAAGAATCGTTGTTGCTCTCGGAAGAAATTCTTTTGGTGAAACTTTCCCGGAACAGCAGGAAAATGTTAAAAAAGCTGCTGCTGCAATTGCAGATTTAGTAGAAGAAAAATATCAGATTGTCATTACGCACAGCAACGGTCCGCAGGTCGGCATGATTCAGACTGCAATGACTGAATTTGCCCGTTTAAATCCAGACGACAGAACCGTTGCCCCGATGTCCGTCTGCGGTGCAATGAGTGAGGGATATATCGGTTACGACTTACAGAATGCAATCCGCGAGGAATTATTAAACCGCGGCATTTATAAAACTGTTTCTACAATCATTACACAGGTCCGTGTAGACCCGTTTGATGCGGCATTCAGCGAACCTTCCAAAATCATTGGCAGATTTATGTCAAAAGAAGAAGCCGAAGCCGAGGAAGAAAAAGGCAACCATGTTGTTGAAGAAGAACCGGGTAAATTCAGAAGAATTATCGCTGCTCCACTGCCAATCGACATTTATGAAATTGATGCCGTAAAGGCACTGCTTGATGCAGACCAGATTGTAATCGCTGCCGGCGGCGGTGGTATCCCTGTACTACAGCAGGGAACACATTTAAAAGGTGCCAGCGCCATTATTGAAAAGGACTACACTGCTGCCAAACTGGCAGAACTGGTCAACGCACAGACTTTATTATTCCTGACAGCATACGACAATCTTACAATTGAAAAAGGAACACCAAATGAAAAAGTCTTTGAACAGGTTTCTGCTTCCGACTTACACACTTATATCAAAGCCGGTCATTTCCCTGCAAAGACAACATTTCCAAAGGTTGACGCTTCCATTCGTTTCGTAACTGCTGATTCCGAAAGAAAGGCCGTTATTTCAAACCTTGACAAGGCAAAATCAAGTCTTGCCGGAAAGACAGGAACAACAATTACCGCATAAAAATATTGCGTAAAAAATTAAGGAGAAATTTCTGATTTTAGAAATTTCTCCTTTTTGTTTGCTTTTGTTGACTGTTGCTTTACTCTGCCGTAGTTGATTCTGTCTGTACGGTTTCCTGCTGTGTCTGATATACCGCATTGGTTACATCTAACATAAAATAGTTTAACAAGACCATTAACAACGCAAGAACTACGATAACAACCAGCGGTATCCACGGATTCTTTTTCTTCTGTGACTGATTCTTTTTAAATGTACTGCTATTGACCTGATTTGCCATTTTTTTCTCCATTTCTTTTAATTTACTTTACTCAGATATATGGACTCTAATATTTTAGTTCCTGTTTTCGTTTTAAAAATATTTTCTTTGATTTTCCGGATAGAATCCAGCCCCTGCTTACTGCTGTCCAAGCCGTCTTCATTGATATTTACCAGAAAATCTGCCTCAACTAAAATCTGATAATCCATTCCCTCTATTTTATCATAGGTGTGATGGTGTCCAATCAGATATGCCACCCGCTCTGTCACCGGCGCCGGAAATTCCAATTTCTTTAAAATTACAGCAGCCACCGGTGGTCCCTCCAGTTCCTGATACTTTCCTGCACTGGATTGATATTTTTCCTCTGATATTTTAATGCCGATATCATGAAGCACTGCCGCGGTTTCCAGACATTCCATTGTAAATAAATCCAGCTGTTCCTTCTCTCCAATCGCCTTTGCAAAACCATATACTTTCAGCAAATGGCTGATTCTGCGAATATCATTTTCAAAATAAGCAATTGCAGCCTCAATGACCTTTCCTGTTTCCATACTAAACTCCATTCCGCAGGCATTTTAATGCTGGAGGAATCGCGAGCCAAAACTTATTTGGCTCTGCGATAAAAAGCAACTTTGTGACGCCTGCGGCACAAAGTGCTGTGTGAAAAATAAGCGCATAAGCGTTATTTTTCATACTAAACTCCATTCCTAAGTGATTTCTTATCTGCGATTAAAACAATTTGTATTATTATACTATACCCCTTCTTTGAAGACAACTGTTATCCGAAAACAAAATGCACTTTAAAAATTTCATAAAAATTTCATCTGAAATTACGGTCAAATAAATATAGACAAATGCGTTATAGTATGTTATTATCTGTATACTAAGAATACGAAAGGTGGTGAAAATATGTCAAACGAGTTATCCAACAAAACCGTAACCTACTTATTAGGGGAAATATCTGGTATGCTGGAAAATATGCAGAATTCTCTGCATGCTGAAATCGCCGAAACACGGGATTCTTTGCAAAGTTCCCTCCGTGCCGAAATCGCCGAAACACGCGATTCCTTGCAGAATTCCCTCCGTGCCGAAATCGCCGAAACACGCGAAACCCTGCATGCTGAGATTGCTGAAACACGGGATTCCTTGCAAAGTTCTCTTCGTGCCGAAATCACCGAAACACGCGAAACCCTGCATGCTGAGATTGCTGAAACAAGGGATTCTTTACAAAGCTCCCTCCGTGCCGAAATTGCCGAAACAAGGGATTCTTTACAGTCACAGCTTACGCAGATTAACCTCACACTGGAACAGAATGTTGTTCCACGTCTGAACACGATTGAGTCCTGCTATGTATCTACATATGAAAGATATTCCCAGGGTATAAACCAGCTTGAATCAATCCAGTCTGATATCCTTGTTATGAAGGATGTCATTATGAAGCACAGTACACAGCTTGCAAAGATTTCCTAATTCTTGTGCTTTTATTTCCTAAAAAATCGTGGAAAACAAACACGGTCTTGTCTTTGTTTTCCACGATGATATTAAAATTATTCAAGCTCTATATCTTTCCCCAATGAAAATGAATAGATAATTTTTTCCTTTACAGGTTTCTGAAGCAGCTGCGACAGCGCTTTTGCATAGTATTCTAACTGGAGTGCATACCGCCTGCGCAATTCGTCTTCACCGCCTTTTTTTGACACCTTATCCGTTTTGTAATCCACCAGAATAAGACTTCCATCTTCTTCAAAATATACATCAATAACACCCTGAATCAACTGTCCGCCATTGTTTTTATCCGGTTGGTTCGTATCGTCCTGTTTTGATTTATCAGACTGTTCGGATAAATCAATAAAGACAAACGGTTGTTCCGTATGAAAAACACCTGCCTGTTTTGCCCGTTTCATCCGTTCAAACAGTGGATTTTTCATAAATGCAACAATATCGGATACACGGATACTGTCCGCCTGCTGTTTGGTAAGCTTTTCTTCCTCTACAAGCCGCTTTAAAAATGCTTTTACAGCAGTATTTTCTGGTTCTGTATCATAGTCCATACATTCCATCACGCGATGATATGCTGTACCTCTCCGGCTTCCCTGTAACGTCTTTTTCCTGCCTGCGATAAATTCCGGCAATAATTCATCTTCATTTTGTTCATCCACTGCCTGTTTTAAGCTTTCCGGCATATAGGCGGTTTCTGCGAAATCCGAATCCTGCTGCATTTTCTTTAATTCCGACACTGTGACCTTCGGTTTCATAACCGGTTCATCGGCATACGGATAATCCGGCAGTTTTTCTAATTCCTGTCCTGCCGGATTCTGCTGCCCAGTGCCATTCCCGGCATCATTCATCTCTGCCTTTGCAACTTCTCCTGCTTCCGCTGCCTGCCGCATATCAGACTCCGCCTGCCCTGCTTCTTTTGAAATATCCGTCTCTGCCTGTGATACTTCCATTGAAATATCATCACTTACCTGCAATTCTTCTTTCTTAAATTCCACAATCTGAAACGTCCCTTTACGCAGATTCTGCGGCAGCAATACTGCCGGCATGACCATATCAAAATAATTTTTCAAACCGGCTTCATATGAGTACGAATACCAGCCTCCGGCAAGCAATTCATCTGAAACCGCCTGCCAGCCCTCTACTGCTTTTTGTGCGTCTTTTACGGTGCCAATCATATACAGCTTTTCCCTCGCTCTTGTCATGGCAACATACAGCACACGCAGTTCCTCGCTGATTGTTTCCTGTATAAGCTTTTGTGATACCGCTGATTTTAACAGAGTCGGATTCTTGATACGTTTATCTAAATGTACCACATTTGTTCCGACACCAAAGTCCGTATCCAGGACCACTTCCCCGCGGGAATCCATCTGGTTAATGCTCTTTCCCATTCCTGCCAGAATGACAACCGGAAATTCCAACCCCTTACTTTTATGAATACTCATCACACGCACCAGATTTTCATTTTCACCAAGCACGGAAGCTTCCGCAAAATCCACCTCGTATTTTTTAAGGCGCTCAATATAGCGCAGAAACTGAAACAGTCCGCTGTAACTGGTCTTTTCAAATGCCGCCGCCTTTGTATAAAGCATATCCAGATTTGCCTGCCGCTGAGTACCTGCCGGCATTGTTCCGGCATAGTGGTAATATCCCGTATCATACATCAGCTCCCACAAAACATCACTGACCGGATAACGCTCTGCCTTTTCCCTGAAACTGTCGAGTTGTTTTAAAAATTGCACGACTTTTTCATCATCGCTTTCCTGCATGACGTCATACAAATGCTTTGTGGTGTCTTTCATGCGAATCTGTGTGAGTTCTTCCGTTGTAAATCTGCCAAAAAAGGACAGCATGACCGCCGCCATGGGAATATCCTGCAGTGGATTATCTATTACGGCAAGATACGATAACAGCAGTTTGACCTCACGCACATCAAAATATCCTTCTGACGCGTCACAATATGCCGGAATATCTTCATTCATCAGCACATTGACAAATGTATCCGCCCAGCCGCTGACAGTCCTTGTCAGAATCACGATGTCACTGTAACGGATTCTCCTGTAGCCGTTTTCGGCATTTTTATCATAAACCATATAAAAACTGCCGTCTTCCTTTGGCTGTGTCAGCCGTTGAATCAAAGCCGCGGCAGCAGCGCCTTCACGCTCTCTTGCGGAACGGTCTTCGTCCTCCGGGGAAAGTTTTTCCTGATTCATATCAATCATATAAATCATCGTATCCGGATCATCTGCAAATGTCATCGCATTTTCATTCTGCGCCTGATATTTCGGATACTCAAACCCGGCATTTAACCTTGCCCTGTCATCATACTCAATCTCTGCAAAGTACGGATTCATCGCCCTGTAAAAAACATCATTCGTACATTCAAGTACATTTTCGCGGCTTCGGAAATTGGTCTGCAGTTCAATCCTGACATTCGGACTGTCCGTATCGGTATATGTACTGTACTTATCCATAAACAGCTTCGGACACGCCAGACGGAACTTGTAAATGCTCTGCTTCACATCACCCACCATGTAGATATTGTTATCCGCTTCATTGTATTTTCCCTTAGATACCGCAGTCAGAATAACCTCCTGAAGCATATTACTGTCCTGATATTCGTCTATGAGAATCTCCTCGTAATATGCACTTAAATCATCTGCCGCTTTGGTGTATTCCATGCCGTTTTCTGTTTTTTTGACTAAAATATTTAGTGCCATATGCTCCATATCGTTAAAATCAATGACATTTCTTTCACGCTTTTCTGTATCCATGCGCCTGTAAAAATCCTGTGCGAGTGTCATCATCATTTCAACTGCCGGTTTATTTTCCCGGATATCCTCTAATAAATTTGCAAATTCCTTTGTAAATAATTTCGCCTGTAACGTCTTTGTCACATAAGCCTTATATTCATCGCGGATTTGCTTGACTGCTGCCTTCTTTACCTCTGAAATATCCTTACTGCGGCTTCTTCCCAGCGTTTCAAAAGACAGCAGGCGCACTTTACGCACCAGTTCTTCATAACTCTGCGTATCCAGAATCTGACGGATTCCCGCATGGTCAGACTGTACCGCCGCTGCATACATCAGCGGTCCGTCCGGCTCATTGCAGATGTTTTCCAGTTTTTGATACTGTCTGTCATAGTCTTTAAAACGTCTTCTGACCGTATCAAAAAGATAACTGATTGCGGCATTTTGTTCTGCCGTGTCGATATCTGACTGCCTGTAAATGCACAGGCAGTCTTTAAACCATTCCTCCGGCCACGGATAGCTTCTTGCAAAGCGGTATAATTTTAAAATAATATCCACGATTTTCGTATCGTCACGTCCCGTTCCATACGCATCGACAAAATCAAAGAACACCTGATTTTCGGAAGCATAATATTCCTCCAGCATCTCCTCCATAACATCATTTTCAAGCAGCTTCATTTCACCTTCGTCCGCAATCCTGAAACCCGGATCTAATTCAATATCCGTAAAATAATTGCGCACAATATTTAAACAGAAGCTGTCAATCGTCGTAATCGGGGCATTGTGAATCAACGTCATCTGACGGATTAACCGCTCATTTCCCGGATTCTCCTGAAGCATTGCATCGAGCGCCTCACGGATTCTCTGCTTCATTTCCGCCGCCGCCGCCTTGGTAAAGGTTACAACGACCATTCTGTCCACGTCTGTGCCATCTTCTGCCGTGATTTTTCGGATAATGCGTTCTACCAGCACCGCCGTTTTACCCGAACCTGCGGCGGCAGCAACTAAAATATTACAGCCGTTTGTCCGGATTGCCTTGAACTGTTTTTCTGTCCAGCGGTTTGCCATTTTCATCAACTCCTTCCCTGATTTTTTTCCATATTTCCTCATCACTGAATGTCTTTAAGCTGCGGGACTGCCCTCCCGGAATATCCGGTGAAAAACCGCATACCGCATGGTACGGACAATAGGTACAGGCATCTTCCTTCTGCGTGTGGTACGGATTAACGTCCACATTTCCACCAAAAATTCCCGCCGCCATATCTGCCGACTTTTCGGTGACATAGTCTGTGAGCTGTTCAAACTTCTGCGTGCTGTAAATGTGGCTTCGCATATCCAGCTCCCCGTTTGATTTAAACGCAACCGGAATAACCGCCGACTTTCCTCCGCGGTCATCCATTTTACGGATAATTTCCGTATCCTCATTGACAACACCTTTCATACGCAGATTTTCCAATATCATTTCATCAACGGCTTCACGATAATCTGCATCTTCTTCATTGGGCATGCTCTGTACTTCTATAATCGGATTGTCAATATTGTAATAAAGAATCCCCGCCGGAATAATATTCTTATCCGGATGCCGTTTTTTTTCAATACGCTGTGCCGCCTTCATATATGTTACAAGCTGTAATTTTAAGCCGTAAAATGTCTTTAACAAATCAAAATCCGATTTGCCGGTTTTGTAATCCACCACGCGCACATAAACATTGTTATCATCTTCACAAATATCAATGCGGTCAATTTTGCCCTGCATATAAAGCGACTTGTCACCAAGTACCTCATGCTCATCAACTAAAAAGTTCATTTCATATGCATCGGGTGCAAATTCACCGCGCTCTAACTGCTTTCCGATTGCCCAGACCGTCCTGTCCGCCAAATCGGTGAGCCTTTTAATCATGTATTCATTACGGCTGTTATCCTTTAAAATGGTGTTGCCGTACTCTGCAGCAATCCGCACAACGCTTTCGGATACGCGCTTTTTTCGTTCTTCATCGGATAACAGGGAAAAGGATTTTTTCTCCTCTTTTAACTGCCGCGACACATCTTCCAAAACACCGTGCAGAACCGTACCGAAATCCTGTACCGCAAAACGGTATTCTTCTCTTTGTGAAAGCTTTAAGCCATATTCCAGAAAATACGCAAAACGGCAGGAAGCATACGTTTCAAATGCCGAAATACTACCCTTTAGCTGTGTTCCGTATAACAAAAGCGCCGCATTTTCACTCAACGTCTTAATATAATTTTCCGTATTCCACTCAATATCCTGCTTCGGAATCTTTAAATAGACAAACTGTCCATCCTGCCCATCGGCATCCGTTATGCGCACATCCGGAAACATGCGTCTTACATTACGGATTAAATATGACGGAAGTGCCGTCTTTCCGTCACTGCTTTTTTTTGCATACGATAAATACAGCCGGTGTGAAGCCTTTGTCATCATCAGATACAGATAAAATTTCTGTATAAATGCTTTTTCCCTTGCAGAAGGTGACAGTACGATTTCCTGTGCTTCCAGTATACTGCGGTCGGTTTCCGACAGCACACTGCAATTTTCATTTTTCTTTGGCACAACACCGTCATTGACTCCCGCAAAAAACAGCACTTTGACATTGTCAAGACGTGTTCTTTCGATATCACCAATCATCACACAGTCGGAGGTCGGCGGAAGCAGTCCCACTTTCATTTCTTCAAATCCCGCCGCTACAATCCTGTTAAATTCCTTTAATGAAACCTTTTCTTCACCGAGCAGTTCCACAATCCTGTCAAACAATTCAAGCACCTTTGCATAGAGCTGTTCATATTCATTGCCGGCAGGTTCACACTCCGAAAGCGCCTTTATCTGCTCGGCACTGTGCAGAGCCGTCACAAATTCATAAACGGCTGTGACATATGCCCGCACATTGGCTTCTTTATCCTTTAAAACCGCCTCCAGATTCAAAAACGGCGCCATAATCTGCTCCCGCAGGACATTTAACGTTTCCAGTTCCGGCTGGTACGTGCTTCTTTTCATTTTCTTTTTCCACGGTTCATGCCATGCACGGCTGCCGCGGATACCTACCGCCAGACAGTAATTTTCCAGCATATCGATATCATGTCTTGAAATGCCGGTCAGCCCCGTACGCAGATATCGGAACATCGTGTCATACGGATATCCTTTTTCTACAATCTCCAAGGCACTGCAAAGCATTTCCACATACGGATTGGAAGCGACAGAGCGTTTATAATCCAAAAACGCCGGAATGTCATTTTGTTTCATCATATTGGCGGCAACTTTTCCATATGTTTCCAAATCTGCCGTAACAACGGCAATATCACGATAACGAAAGCCCTCTTTTCTTGTCAGCTGTAAAATCTCGGATACGATATACTGCAATTCCTCTTTGGGATTACTACCCTCGTAAATGCGGATATTTTCCGGTGTACCGGTGTACACACCGTCCTTATAGCGGAACAGGTTTCTTTCAAGATATGCTAAGTCCTTCGCACCCTCATAGCGGTAATTGATGTCCCTGTCCACGCACACGGTATCGTCAACGTTGATTCCTTCTTCCTCACAAATCGCAATCAGACGGTTCATCATCTCTTTACTCATAAAAAACAGGTTGTTCCAGCCTTCATGTCCTGTCGGACGTTCCTTTTTATCAATCGTTACTGATATTTTAATACCCTTGCTGTATACCAGCAACAGACGCATGAGTTTGTACTGAATCGGTGTAAACCCGGTAAATCCATCAAAAATAATTTCCGAACCGGCAATCAGCTTTGATTTTTCCACCAGTCCGCATAATACGTCTAAAATTTCCTCAGACGTAATATAATTGGTTGACAAAAATGCCATAAATTCTTTGTAAACCAGACGGATATCTTTTAATTTTGCGGAGAGCTGCTGCTTTTCTTTGACATTCTCTCCGATTTCACCAAGCTGCTGCGGTGTAATACCATATTGAAGCAGTTCGGAAATCACGGATTTTAACTCCGAAACAAAACCTGTTTTTTCAATACTGCTGCCAAAGTAATCCAGCTTTTTCTTCTCTTTTTCAAGTACGCGCCGTACAATCAGGTTCTTTCCGGTATCGTCTAACACCGGACGGTTTCCGCCGCCCAGTTCTTCAAAAACCTTGTATGCAAGGCGTTCAAAGCTGACAACATCAATATTTAAAATTCCCTTGCGTGAATGCATATGCACCAGTTTTTTTTGTGTTTCCATAGTATATTGTTCAGGAACAACCACAATAAAATTGTCATGCGGTCTTCTGACAGATTCTTCACAGACTAAACGGCTTAAATATTCTGATTTTCCTGCACCGCTTCCCCCTGTAATAAACTGTAAGGACATATTTCCCTCATTTCTGCCGAACCTCCGGCGATTATTATGTCATGATTCAATCATTTTCTGCATATAGTATACCATCAATGATAACAATTATGGAAGTGTGTGGATATGAATTCAAAGACAAAAATTATCGTTTTACACCGCCGTGAACTGCTGATTGGTGCCATTGCCGCGGTGATTGCCATTCTTTTACTGATTTTTATGATTTCATCGCTTGCAGGCGGCTCTAAAGATGCCGCAGCCAGCTCTGTCAACGGTGCCAAATCTGTTTCTGCGGGTGTTTCCGCCTGCTATACACCGGGTGTTTACAGAGCCGGTGTTTCTTTAAACGGCAACGCCGTAGATATCGAAGTGACAGTCGATAAAAACCGTATTCAGAATATTGCACTCGTAAACTTATCCGAACCGGTTACAACGCTCTACCCTTCTTTGGAAAGCACCTTTTCCGAACTGTGTGCTTCCGTAATTGAAAGCGGTTCTACCAAAAATATTACATATCCCGCTGAGAACAAATACACCGCTACAATGCTTCTGAATGCCATTCAGACAGCACTCGATAAATGCACGATACAATAAAAAGGCTGTGGCACGCAATCAGGATTTCTGATTTTTGTGCCACAGCTCTTTTCCTTTTATGCACCAAAGTAGCTGACTTCTTCTGCCTGTTCTACATTGTAAAATCCGGCATAGCCGCGCTCCTCTAATTTACTTAAAAACTTACCGGTCTTTTTCGGTTTTATATAAAGGGATGCAATCATGCCTTCACTTCTTAACTTTTCAGCTGTCTTGACAGCTTCTGTTAAATGTCCGTCTTCATATAATACGGCAATCTTTTTACTGCCGTCTGGAATTTCAATGCCGTTCTGCATAAGGATAGAGAAAATACGCTCAAATCCGATTGAAAATCCGACTGCCGGAATGGACTGGTTTAAGAACTTGCCAATCAGATTGTCATATCTTCCACCGCCTGCGATTGCGCCCTTAAAGTCAATGCTTTCCACTTCAAAAACGGTTCCTGTGTAGTATCCCTGTCCTCTGACCAGTGATAAATCAAAGACCACATCGTATGCCCCTGCTGAAAGTGCCTTCACTGTTGTCATAATCTTTTCAAGACTCTCTGCCGGTTCTTTATCTTCCAGCATATCCTTTAAAGAATCCAGACTAAAATCATTTTTTTCAAGGAACTGTGTAAACTTTGTAATGGCTTCTTTTGCAAATCCTTTTTCTGTCAGTTCTGCTTCTACACCGTCCATGCCGATTTTATCCAGCTTATCAAATGTAATGCACACACTGTCTAATTCATTTTCCGCAAAGCCCATCTGCATTAATACGGCACGTAACAGTCTTCTGTCGTTTAACTTAACTTTGAAATTCTTCATGCCGATTGCCTGTAATGCCTTTGTGGTTGTTAAAATCAGTTCGATTTCCGAATCGTTGGATTCTGAACCGATAATATCAATATCACACTGGATAAATTCTCTTAATCTGCCCTTCTGCGGACGTTCTGCACGATACACACGGTCCATCTGGATACATTTCATCGGAAGTGTCAGCTTGTCTTTATTGTTTGCATAATATCTGCTGAGCGGCAGTGTCAAGTCATAACGCAGTCCCATATCCGCAAGCACATTCTCATTTTCCGAAGTCACGCCTGATGCCAGTGCCTTATCCAGCTTGTCGCCGCGCTTCATAATCTTGAAAATGAGGTTCAGATTTTCTCCGCCATCACTTTTATCCAGATTTTCAATATCTTCAATTACAGGTGTAATAATATGTTCAAATCCATTGGCAAGATAGACTTCAAGAATCTTCTGCTGTAAATAATCCCTGATTTCCACTTCCTTTGGAAGATAATCGTTTGTTCCTTTAACCGGTGTAACCTTCATAATTGCCTCCTAGACTTTTCCTTAAACTCACTTCTTCTTATCATACCATATCCGGCATTTGAAATACAAGGTCTTTCACGCACTTCTTTGCGCCCTAAGCACACGGTCATCACACGGTTTCTTTTTTACGGTTTAAATAAGACACTGCCGAAAGTGCCGCAACATTGCCCTGTCCCGCCGCTTTAATATACTGGTACGGTGTTCCCGCAATATCGCCGCAGGCAAATAATCCCGCCACATTGGTTTCCATCTGCAGATTGACGGCGGCATGATTTTTTTCGGTCTTTAAGCCCGGAACGAGCTGTCCCGGAAAGACGGCTTCCCGTAAAATGAAAATGCCGTCCACCGGATACAGCTTTCCGTCAGTCTTTAACTGCTCCACTTTCATCGTGCCGGTAATCTCTGCCGGCTTTTCCGTACAGATTTCAATGTTACCGGAAAGCTCCGGCAATACAGCTTCTTTGCCCATTGGAAAGTATAACACTTTTCCCACAATTTCCGCTAAATACTGTGCTTCCTCAACGGATTCTTTAGTATATCCGATAACTGCGACCGTCTTTCCTTTAAAAAACTGTGCATCACACGTTGCACAATAGCTGACGCCGCGTCCCAAAAATTCATTTTCACCCGGAAACGGCTTATCCGCCGTCATGCCGCAGGCTAAAATCACGCTGTCTGCCCGGTACTGCTCCTGTCCTGCCTGAATGGCAAAGTAACTGCCCATTGCATAGACGGCATGCACTCTTTTTTTCGTAACCGCAATCTGCAATTGGTCCAAATGTCTTTTATATGCCTGTGCCAGCTCCTCTCCCGAAACGGCAGGCAGTCCCAGATAATTTAAAATCTGATGTGCTTTTGCCACCTTACTGCTCACCGGCTCAGCGCCGAACAAAAGTATCTCTTTATTTCTGATTTTTGCGGTAATAGCGGCAGAAATGCCCGCCGGTCCTGTACCGATAATCGCAATGTCCGCAGTCTTTATATCCTGTGCCACTTGTCATGCTCCTTTCACTTTTTTGCATTTTCCTTCAGTGCTTTTCAAATTTTTTCGCACCTCTGCACCATATTACTCTGTTAGTATACTGCAAAATATGTATGTCATACCCGTTCTTATCCGCAATCCACGGTAATTTTCGTATCCGATAAAAATCTGTTCTCTGTCCGTGTCCTCACATATTTGCACTTACCTTAATTATAAATGGAATACCACCGTTGCCACATTAAAGTATATCAGTATTGAACAGGTATCCACAATCGTTGTAATCAGCGGCGATGCCATAATTGCCGGGTCAAAATGCAGTTTCTTTGCAAGCAGTGGCAGAATACAGCCGATAAGCTTTGCAAAAATAACTGTAATAACCAGTGAAATTGAAATGACAACCGCCAGTGAAAAGTTCTTATACATCAGCAGGATTCTAAGCCCGTTTGCCAGTGCCAGAATCACACCGACAATAATTGAAATCCGGAATTCCTTAAACATCACCTTAAAAATATCACGAAAGGTAATTTCTCCCAGTGCAATCCCACGGATAATCAGCGTGGAACTTTGTGAACCGCAGTTACCGCCTGTATCCATCAGCATTGGAATAAAGGATACTAAAATCGGCACTGCCGCAAACGCATTTTCATAGTGTGTGATAATCACCCCCGTTGCCGTAGCGGATAACATCAGCACCAAAAGCCACACAATTCTGTTTTTGGCATGTGTCAGCACCGGTGTTTCAAAGTAAGATTTTTCACTCGGATTGACTGCTGCCATGAGTGACATATCCTCTGTCGCTTCATCAACCACAACATCGAGTGCATCATCGACCGTGACGATTCCGACCATACATTCATCGGTATCCAGAACCGGAAGTGCCAGCAAATCATATTTTGAAAATAACTGTCCGACCTGCTCCTGGTCATCGCTCGTATGCACAAAAATAATCTCTGTCCGCATAAGTTCTTCAATCGTTTTGTCATCATCTGCCACCATTAAGTCTTTGGCGGTCACAATGCCTACCAGTCTGCGCGCTTCCAGCACATAGCAGGTATAAATCGTTTCCTTGTGGATTCCTACTTCTTTAATATGTGCCATTGCCTGCTTTACGGTCATGGTGCGCTTGAGTGACACATATTCTGTTGTCATAATGCTGCCTGCGCTGTCCTGCGGATAATCCAGCAGAATATTAATCTGCGCACGCTTCTGCGGATTGATATTGGATAAAATCCTTGTTACGACATTTGCCGGTAAATCTTCCAGTAAATCCACGGTATCATCCATAAACATATCGTCTATGATTTCTTTTAATTCCGTTTCCGTGAAAGCATCAATCAGACAGCTCTGTGTTGCATTGCTCATATTGGCAAAAACTTCGGCTGCTTTTGCTTTCGGAATCAGACGGAATGCCTGTGCAAGTTCCTTTTCTTCAAATTCTGACAGCAGTGAGGCAATGTCTACTGCATTCATCACATTTAAAATGCTTCTGATTGCTTTGAATTCTCTTGCTGCCAGAAGTTCCATAAAAATGTTCTTCTCCATTTTCTATGCTCCCTTCTGTCGTATCCGTATTGTGTAAATTTTCCGAATGATAACTGACGCCCGAATCCATTTGCCTCACCTCCTTTAATACTAAAAAAACTCCGTCTGACGACGGAGTTTGAAATTCAATCTTAATCTTTGCGCAACCATTTCTTTATCTGGCGCTGTGCTTCCGTCGTCCAAGCTTTAGCATCACAGGGCATATTAGTTGCATTAGGTTATGCCTTAAACCGACATAGCCTGCTGACCAACGATTTGTGTCTCCACAAATTTGCGGCAGCAACCTTAGGAAAATCCAAATCCCTGTGGTAACCTCACCTACCGAAGTATTTCGTTTTTTTCATTATAGACACAGAAAATAAAATCTGTCAACTGCTTTTTCGTAAAAATCATACTTTAAAAATTGCAACCTTTTTTGCGACACTTTTTAAATTTTAACACATTGCACAAATATAGTGTGCATTTGTGTACATTTTTACCAATATATACCATTTAAACATTCCCGAACACTTAATAGCAAATCAAAATCAACTCTATTAATACCTATATGATCATATTTTATTGTACGACAAAAAGGCTGCCATATTGCCAGCCTTAAAAAATATTAAATTACAACTCACGAAACCAATTTTGCAAGTTCCTTTTCAAATAATTCCGCTGCAGAATGATAGTTATGTATTCGCCGTGGATAGCCATTAATCCAAATCTGCATATCCAGCACTTCATCATCTGTCATATCATCAAAGTTCGTACCTTTTGGAACTATTCGTCGTACCATTTTGTTATTATTTTCATTGCTACCGCGTTCCCAGCTACTGTAAGGGTGGCAGTAATAAACCTTTGTACGCTTCTCATTAGGCTTCGTACAACTCCGCTCTAATTCATTAAAATAAGAAAATTCTGTACCATTATCAACAGTTATCGTTTTAAACACGTTTGAAAACATACTGCCCCACGTTATTTCCAAACGGTCTACAGCTTTTACAACCTCTGCCGCAGAATGGTCTGGCAGTTTAAATATTATCTCATTTCTTGTTTTTCTTTCTGTAAGAACAAGAAACGTGTTCTTTGATTTTCCTCTTTTACCAACAACACTGTCCATCTCCCAATGCCCGAATTCTTTTCTATCCTTAATATACTCTGGTCTTTCCTCAATGCTCGTCCCAACACTGGCTCTTTTCTGTACTCTTACTTTTTTATATCCTCTTTTTTTATTCCGCTTTACAGGCAGATTTTTATTTGTCAGATTAAGAAATACACCTTTATCAATATAATTATATAGTGTCCTAATGCAAATACTCACAGAAAAATCCTTTGCTCTATTCTGTACACGTAATTCTCCCAACACTGCCTCTGGGCTGTAATTTTCCTTAACAATTTTATTCTCTATGTATTCAGCGTACTTATAATCATTCCCTATTTTAAGTTGTGTTCCTCTTACCTGTAAATTTGCATCACAACGTCTTTGTGCAATTTCCGGACTATACCGCATTTCTACAGTGTAATCACTGTTTAAATGTTCATATTGTCCTCTTTTTATTTCTCTATAAATTGTACTTCTGTGAACGTGAAGCATATTTGCTATGTCCTGAACGCTTATCTTAGCCCGCAGCCACGCTTCTAATCTTATACGGTCATTATATTTAAGCTGTTTCCAGCCTTTCATTTGTTTCTCCATACAACACACCCCCTATGTCATATTTACGATACTATTAATTACCATAATAATACCACTGGTGTATTAGCTTTGTCTATTTTGTAATTTTATAAAACTATCCTAACTGCACAGTATACATTACAATATTCTTATTTTTATATTAAATGTACAAATTATGTTTTTTTATAAACGGATGCTTATTTTAAGAACTATTTATATGTCTATTCTGTAAAAACAGCATTTGATATTCCATTTAATAAAAAATGCAGCAATTGCTGTTTCAAAACCAAACAACAATCACTGCAATTTTTTGTAAGGGGTTCTTACCGATTCAATGTAACATATTAATATACAAAATACAACCGGGAATGTTCGGTATTAATAATCACCACTATAAAAGCAAGGACAAGCCTTGCTTCTACCGCCTTACAAATTAACCCTTCGGCTTAATTTTCCAGTTGGTGTAATTAAATACTTATATATCCGTTATCCAGCCTTTCCCGTAACCTTAATCATGTCTTCTAAAGACATATCAAACATCTCTTTTATCTGCTGTTCCGGTATTTTAAGGGCAATCGCTTCACATATCTGCTGTTTCCTACTGTCGTCTAACTCACAGATATACTGGTTTATGTATTCGACAAGTGGAAGCTGCATATCCTTTTTAAGGGTTACACTCTGCTCTTTATCCGGATGGGCAAGCTTATCCAGTTTTTGCTCATACTCTTTTCCCCTCAAAAAGGCAATCATCATCTTTTGATCATCATCCACTTTTTCACAAGGCTGTGTGTAATCTTTATACAGGAAATTTTCATCGAGAATGATTTTTTTTGCTCCTTCAGGAATCTCTGCTACTTCCTCAACCTTTGGTTCAGTAATCACTGTTTCATAAGCGCCTGTTTTAGTATTAAGCATTCCTCGAACCGCACACACATAGCCGCCATCCGGACTTTCTTTATTCAGCTGCATTGCAATCTGATATGCAGAATATGGAATAGCAACTTTTCTGTTAAAAATACGTCTGAATTTTGCAAAAAGGATTGTGCTGCGGCTTGCTCCGGTTTCCCAAGGAAATGCTTTGCGGTCCATTATTGGAAATTCTCCCTCCAAAAAAATGATACAGTTCTTTCTGCTCATTTTCCGGACACCTGCAGGTGTCAACAGTTCTTTTCCGGTTTTGTTGTAATTACCGCTGTAATTATTGCCATTTTTTCCATCGTTAAATGTATCAATGGTCATTTTACCTAATAACTCGGATATGTATTTCTGAGTTGATAACGCACCGGCGCCGCAGCCTAAAAATACAATCGTTGCACAGTTATCCATCATGATTTCCCATTTGTTTGATTTGTACAATGCTTCAGCCTGCGATTTAGATTGGAGGATTGGTATCAGGGAAATGTTACGTGAACGGATAGTACCCATAAGTTTTTCTGCTTCTGCCGGTCTTGCTCCTGCATAATATTCGTCCATCCAAAACGTCAGAGGAATTGGCAGTCTGCCGCCTTGTGCCTTAAAGTCATAGTCTGCCATACGGCACAGAATTTGTAATGCCTGACTGTATAACATACTGGCAACAAAGTTATAAGAAGAATCGTTATCGTCTGTAACGATAAATAACGCTATTTTATTTTTTGTCGGATGCTCTACCGTTCCGCCAACTCCTGTAGCAAACTCACGCAGATTCATGTCATCGGCTTCAAACACACGCTGCAGTGCTTTTGTTTCACAAAGCTTCAGCATTGCATTTGTAATGACAATAATTGAACGTACTGTTTCTGTAGCACCTTCTTTTAACTTACGGTAATCTCTTACTGCCGGATTATCTTCCCCATATTTTTCAGATATAGCATTCATTTTCATCTGTAAAATAGTTGGTGGCTTTTCTCCTTCTTCAACTTCAACACTTGTATCATATTTAGTTTCATCATTGATTAGCTTTAACACGTTATTGAACGTTGCTGTTCTTCCTTCTTCTTTTGCCATAAACCACTCGTAGTAAAACGTTGACTGAAGATATAATGCAACTCCTTGTTGCCAGAACGGGTCGTTTGACATCGAATCCGGTGGTGTCAGTGACTGCTGGATATTTGCAATCAATTTAATTAAGTCTTCTTCTTTTTCGATATAAGCAAAAGGATTATATCGGTCGGAAAGTTCCGGGTCCTTTAAATTAAGAACCCGAATAGTATATCCATCATTTTTTAGTTTTAAGCCGCATTTATACAGCAGTTCACCTTTTACATCAAGGATAATGCAATTTGTTATGCCTTCTAATACGTTTCGCATAACTATAGATGTTGATTTATACTGTCCTGAAGAACCCCACAACATCATGTTATTATTGGATGGTGCATTTTCACCCTCTGTAGCGATACGAACATTCTGGCTTAATATTCTGTTCTTTTCCGGGTCTGGATTACTTCTTCTTTTTGTAACATCATATGGGTCTGCCCATTCCTCATCACCGTATTCATGTCCAGCTTGGAAATTTCTGTAATGATACAGAATATACCAGCACAGGAAAACCCATAAAATTATACCAACGCCTAAGCAGGCAGGTGTTTTTTCATTCCACCAGACTTTATACCACTGTTCAAATATAAGTGGAAGATAATCTGTTGCGTTTAAAATTGTCATGTCCGAAAACGTAAATATTCCGGATACATAGTAACTTACAATTAAAATCGGTACTAATAACATCACCAAAAATGATATTGATACCTGTTTCTTTTCTATCATTGCTGCTCCTCTCAAAAAAAGGAATGCCCATTACCGGTACATTCCTCTTTCTTCCATTATTTTATTTTGGGTTTCGGGCTTTTAATATGCGCATTAATCTGCGGCTGAATAGCTTTATCCTTTTTCAACGACCAGTTTTTGTTATGCTTATCAAACTGTTTAAATATATCTTCACCGTTTTGAAATGGATTATTAACTGCATCCGGTCTTCCATTTATAAATACTCTTGGCACTTTATCTTTTTCAAGGAAAGCTATATATCGTATCTTACTTTCCCCCTTAACTTCAAATACATTTCTCTTGTTAAGCATTAAAGACATCTTTCTGCCTGTGTATGGAATAATACACGCAAACGCATCTTTGCCATATTCGCTGTTTTTCAGGTGTCCATAAAGTGCGCAGTCTTTTACAAGCGTTTCATGATCAATACTTATCATCACAAAATCATCATTATTTTTTAAATCAACACAGTCTGCAGATGTTGATGGTCGAATCTCATGTGAATACTCTATTATTTCCTTTTCTGTTTCATCTGGCGGAATCTGATTATACTCTGCCATCCGTTCTTTTACATCGTCTGTGACAGAGTCCATCCATGCTTCAGGAGTTTCACTGGCAGTGTTAAGATATTGCTGCTCATTCATTACGGTCATCTCCGGAATCTCTGGCTGTTTCTCCCCTCCCGAAGTATTGGCAAGTAGCTTATGCTTATATATGTTATATGCCTGCTCTACCATGTTTAAGTCTGCTGTTGCCACACGAAACTGCTTTTCGCCATCGCCAGGCATTAAATCCGGCAAATCCGAAAAATTAATATCCAATGCCTTAAATGCCTGCACCATATCCTGTGCTGCGGCATCCGGAACAGATACAATGCTTGTCTTTCCGTCTGTAAAATTAAGCAGGTCTTTTCCGCTTAACGCTCCTCCTGTAAGATTATCTCTTATATATTGGTCAAAGCACGCATTAAATTTTGCTACGTCCTTACTCTGCACACACACATGCACTGCCTTATCCTCCGGATTTACGCTATCCTGTATACAGTATGTTATCCCTGCTTTATCCAAATATTGCTGTATTGTTCCTTTGGCATCCAGCCACAGTTTATTTTCTTTGTATGGCATACGGTACATCTGGAAATCACCTTTGCTTTTACGCAAAAAATCCGTAAATTCCTCTGTATATCCCTGCGTTACTATATTTTCTTTTGCTGCACGTTTAATAAACTGCATAAGTTTCATCATTGCGTACGCATCAAGACGGCTAAATTTAAGATATGTTTTAATTCCTTTAACACCTTTTTGAATCTCTGCATAGGCTCCATTTGTTAATTCGCTCATAGAATTCCTCCTTTACGTCACATTTTTGGTGTCACATCTTCCGGTATATTTACCGGTACTGTATGTTTTTGTTGCGCTTCCCGCTGCTGCTTTTCCTGTGCCTTAAATGCCTGTTCAAGCTCTGTTGCAGCTTTTAAGGCTTCGATTGCAGACTTGTACGTCTGCGGATTGCCTTTTTCATCTGTAACAATATGCTGCTCTTTTTTGTCGAAAATGTAGTAATATCCATCTTCAGAGATATTCTTATCCTGAATATTAGACACTTCCTGATATTGGGCAACAAAACGGTCTGGCTTTGACATTTTCTGTATCGCACTTAAAAAATATGCTTCAGACGTTTGTGCATCCTGAAGCTGCCTTTTAAAAACATCTAAGTAGCCCGCCACATCTTTTCTGTCTTTTCTTATGCCCTGTTTCAGGGCTTCCGCAGAAAGTCCAAGGACATTTGCAAACAGATTAATCTGCATATCATTAAGCTTTTCCGTTCCTGCTTCAATCAGCGTAATGTTCCGTGTAAGCGTTATCCGTTCCATATCTTCCACGGTTAATCCTTTCTCTCTACGCACCTTGTTTATAATGGCGCTGTATGGTGTTTTATCCATATAAATAAATCCTTTCCGTGACGAACTTCGTCACAATCAAAAAATGTAATAAATATAAAAAGGAACCTGCCGGTTATGACAGATTCCTCTTATACATTCTTAGAATAACTTATTAAATTTATGGATTCCAGTTCCATTTAGTGTCATTTTCAAACTAAACTATAATAATGCTATATCAGTAATTTCAATTTCTGAATTTAATGGATTCTCATTATCTTCTTTTAAAATTTTAAAAGTATAATTTATCCAGACAGAAATATTATCATTTCCATCTTCTCCGTTATTACTAACTAAATACGTGTATGAATGAGTTGGTATGTCCCCCCCTTCACCATCCCACACCTCTGCAAGCGTTACCACATCACCAATATTTAAATTCGGAATGTCAATATTAAAATCCGGTTCAAACTTATTAATTTCATACGCTCTCTCTACAATATTATTCATATATTCCACCTTTCTGGGATTTACCCCTTAAATTTAATATTTATCTTATTGACAATATTATAATAACACATCGTAGCCCTTTTGTCAATGAATACTATATTTTTTTTTCAATAAGTCTATAAGACAGTGTCAAAATTAGATTACATTATCTTCATAGTACTTTCGCAGCTGCTCCATCATTTCGATGGACAGATTCGGGGCTGCAAAGCGTTTCAATACACTATATGGCATACCGTCTGTCATGCAGCGTATTAGATATTGTTTTTGGGCTTCAGAATACTCCGGATTCTGTATGATATTTTTAGTAAACAGTTTATAACTGTATGACTGTTTCTGTGCCTGCTTTGCCTGTCTGCGCTTTTTAAACAGTCTAGTAAACATCCCCTCTGGCACAGGCTGCTGTATATCCTGTGCCTGCTCCATTGCTGTTGTTGTCTGCTTATTCTTTAATTCCATTTCAAGTTTCTGAATTCTGTCTTTATAACCAGCAATCTGCTTTTGGGTCTGGTCATTTTCGTCCATGACAGACATATACTGCTTATGCAGCATTTCCAGTTCTGACGTTTTTGCACGCAGTGCTTCCTGTGCCTGGGCAATGGTACGTTCATTTGCTTCACGTTCACGCTGCATTGCTTCTTTTACGTCTTTTTCAAACAGTTTCCTGATTTCCTGATTCTTTTTTGTAAGCTCCTGTGCCATCTGACTTGCCTGCTCAACCGTTCCATACAACTCATCAGCATTTTGATACATCTTTGTAAGTATCTGCGTTCTACGTGCGCAGATACTATTAACATCAAGTGCAGAGGAAGACATAGCTAATATATCTGTATGAGCAATACCACAAACAGCACACTTTAGATATTCAGTCATGTGTGCAATATCCGGTTGTGTATTAATAATGTTAAAAACTTCATCTGTAATTTCAAAATATTTCTTTGCATCTATAAGAAATTCTGCAAAAACGTTTATTTCTTCGTTCATCTTCGTACCTCCATTTTGTTATCATTCTGAACTATTTTCTTCTTATCTTCATATTTGTCGATAACTTTTGAAAGTTCACGCACTTTCATGGTTTCTTCTGAATCCTTAATGATATGCATTAAAGTTCTCTTTTCCTGCATTACCGCACTCAGTTTTTCTTTTAACTTTACATTTTCCTTTGCAGATAAATCCGTAAGTCCTGCTTCACTGTAGTTTTCTTCATATTCTTCGATTATGTCTACAAGTTCTTCAAATTCTTCATCAGACATCTTACAGCCCTCGTTCTGAAGTTTCTGTACCAAGCTTCTGTATGTATTTCTTATTTCATTTTCTTTCGGTGTAAATATTTCATCAGCAGCTTCCTGTGTTTTCATCGCTGCTTTTATTTCACGAATTTCTTTCCGCACATTTTCAAGTTTTTCCTGCGCCTGCTGTATGCTTCCTATGTTATTATCAATCAGATAATTACATTCATCACGTATCGAATCTATCCGCAGCAAATCTTTTCGTACACGAATCTGCTCCGAAAGATTCATATTGTAATAATGGAACTGCTGCGCCTGATTGTATCGCATTGCACTGCATACAATAAATCTGCTGTTTTTCCTGTACTCGTTTATGATGTGCAGTTTTTCAGAAACGTAAATTTTATCTGCCGGTACATTTCCTTTTTCCAGTAAAATTCTCTGCTGTATATCCTGCATTGTGTATCCCGCGCCAAGACGGTAATCCCGTCTTGCACGCTCGGATTTTTTTTCGCAGATTTCCATAGCTCCGTGCTGATATGCAATGTACTGTCCGTATTTTTCACTGTTTCCAATCCTGATTTTATATCCCATTCGCTGCATTTCTTCGATGTAATCGTCAAAACTATCTGAAACAGAAACTGCCCGGTCTATATCCAGCCGGATAATTTCCTTCCAGCTGAATTTCCCGGACTTTTCTGCAGCATGTTCCGCATAGGACTTTCCTTTTCTGTTTTTACTTTTATCATACGTAAGTTTTTCAAGTCCATGCTTTTCACAGATTTTGTCCGTTATGGGCTGTATATATTTTTCCCAATCGCCGTTTACATACCGGTATTTATTTCCATCAATTCTGCCAACCGAATTAAAAACTATATGCCCGTGCATATGCTCCTGGTCATTATGGATTGCAAAAACATAATCATATCCCGGAAGATATGTTTCACAAAACTCTTTTATAACGTCATACGCTTTTGCTTCATTACATTCTCCCGGACGAAAAGATATTACAAAATGATATCCCTGCCGCCCCTGCAATTTTTGAAATTCTCTTTTTGTGTTCATCATGGCATCATAAATTTCCGTTGCAGTTGATCCGCAGTTGCTTCCCATCCAAAGACAGTCTTCCGTCTTATCCGGATTCAAAACATATTTTATAGAATTTGATAAATGCTGTGATGCTTTCCCATGTTTACTCTCTTTTATATTCCCCAGTACCGTTACTGCCACTTATTAATTCCTCCATATTTTTATTAACCTGCTCTAATCGTTTCGTACAGTCTGCAAGAACTTTTATCAGATTATTTTCAGATTCTGCATTGCGTAGTTTTTCATATCTACGAATTGCAATCATCAATTCGATTTTCATTTTTCTTACATCAAAGTACAGTAAATTAATTTTGGCTGTATTATTTTCATACAGTAACTGCTGTCGCAAAAAATCACTGTACTTTTTCTTTTCCTGATTTGAAAATGATGAATTTTCAAAAAGCTGCTGCAGTTTTTCATACTCCGCTACTGTAAGTCTGCAGCATATCATTTTAGTTCTGCCTTTTTCATTCATGTGTATGCTCCTGTTCTTTTTCAATCTGCAGCATGATTTTCTGCAGCAAGTCATCTGTTACATTTCCTCCGATTTTTTCCTCAATACTTGAAACAAATTTTTCATTACGGCTGATTCTTTCCCGCTGTTCCTGTTCCTGCTTTTTACTTTCAAGCATGGCAAGTTCTTTCTTTTTATTTTTAAGTTTCTCCTGAAGACGTTCGATGTCTTCTGTTGTCTTTTTGATTTTTTCGTTTAAATCCATTATTCGTTATCCTCCTGTTTCTGTTTATTTTCCTGTTCCATTTTTTCGGTTTCCTTACGTTTTTCTTCCAAAAGAATCCGGTCTAAAACATCCCACGGAATAAATCCGGGCTTCTTTCTCAAATCCGCTGTCAGTTTCTTCACTTCTTCTTCTGTCAATGTTTTCTGCGGTATTACATTACTTACCATCCGCTGCGGCTGGATAATATACTGGTCTGTTCCGTTTTTTCCATATAACCGGTCATAGTTAAGAGAAACTTTTTCTAAAATTTCATTGATGTTTTCGTACATATCATCAAACCTGTTTTGAAAATCTTTCAGTCGTCTTTTATCTGAATCACTTTCAGCTTTTTTATCTTCCGTTAAATTTTTCTGATGTTCCAGCCAAAACAAAAAAATTCTATTTACGAATTCTATCTGTGTTTCTTCCTGTAATTTTTTTTCCATTACTTTCTCAAAAATTTCATCATCAATTTTGATTGTTCTTGCCATTTCAATTCCTTCTTTCTGTTTACTTTTTGCTAAATCTTTTTGTGTTTTTATATAGTGCCTATACTTTTTATACTTTTATGTGAAAGCCAGTATTTATGCGGAGGCACTCAATTTTACAAAAGTGCCGGGTATAGAGTGCCTCAACTTTTTATAGGCACTCTATACCGCATTTTCGGCACCCCTGTTATTTACTGGATTTAAGCCCTGTTGATTACTCTGCAACTGTCAGGCACTTCTGTGATGTGTACCCTCTGATATTTTTTTGCAAGATACGCATTTTGTAATACAAAACCGTTCCGCTTTCGCTCCACTTGCTACTTGTTAGGGGAAGTCCCCTAAGACCCCTTACAGACAGACAGCACACACATTTTTTCACAGCTGTTCTGACACTTGCACAATTCATTTTTGTAAAATTTTCTGCCATTCTTTTTCTTTGCTGCATAAAAAAATTCCTTTCCTGTTACTTAAAAATTTAAAAGAGGAACGGATTTTTTACCGTTCCTCCTTTAAATTTTTTGTTGAATTTTCTGCGGATTTTATTATCTCCTTCTGAAAAAAATCCGACTTTAATTTTGAAATTTTAAAAGATATGTACTGAATAATTCCTTGAAATTTTTTCCGTTTTCTGAATGGTCGTTAATGTATCTGTAAAACGAATCCAGTAAATTATTTTCTGTGTACATCTTCTGTCTGCACATCTCTTTTTCGCTTTCTGCTGTCGTCCGCAGCTGCGCTGTAATTTTCTTTTTCAATTCGATTTCTGCGGATTTTGCAAAAAGATTTTCTCTGCTGGACTTTAACATATCCATCACAAAAAATTCGTATTCCGTATCAATTTTATCTCTGAGTTTTTCTGCTGTTACCATTTATTGTTACCAATCCTTTCTATATTTGTGACGAAGTTCGTCACATTTATTCTTCTTCATTTTCTTCAGGTAATTCTTCTTCTGAATCTTCCTGATTATCTTCATCATCCGTTACTGTAACTACACGTCCGCCACATACTGCATGTTTTTGATGCCATGCATCCGTAAAGTCATAATATCCAATCGGGTCACCTGCTTCAAAAATTTTACCGTTTCCTGCATAAATTCCAACGTGTGTTATATACCGTTCTGACGGTGTTGTCTTTGTAAAGAAAATCAAATCTCCCGGCTGAAGTTCATCCAGTTCCACATGGTCAACATAGTCATACTGTTCCTGCGCTGTTCGTGGAAGTGATATACCTGCCTGTTCATAACACCACTGCGTAAGTCCTGAACAGTCAAATCCTTCCTCCGGATTTGAACCGCCGTATTCGTAATCATCTCCTTCGTATTTTATGGCTTCTTCAAAAACATTTTTTATGACTTCATTGTTAAAAATCGTTACATAACTTTTAACAAGCCGCACATAAAACATATTTCCGTACATATATCTCCAGCCACCATTTTCAGCAACCGAAATATCATTTGCGTAGTCTGTAACTACACCGCCGGATTTTTCTTTTGCAAATTCTTGTGCAAGTTCAAACGTATATTCATTACCGTTTTCTGCTACGTAATTAATAAATCCCGCGCCGTAATTGTATGCCTGAACTGCTGTATCAATGTCACATCCCTGTGCATTTGCAGCTTCAATCAGTTCAGAAAAATATTTCACACCCTGCCGGATTGATTCATCTGTTGAAAGTGAATTAGGCGGCAGTCCCAAAGATTCCGAAGACTGCATGACATCTTCTCCTTCCCCATGAGATTCAACTTCCATTATGGCAAGAAGATAAGGAACGTATTCTTTTATTCCATATTCTTCAGCATAATCACTTACATCTGTTTCGTATTCCAGTACGTTTGCAGACACTGTTGTAAGTGCGTTAATCGCTTTTTTTACGATTGTCGCCGGAGCAAATACAACGGAGATTATCGTTGTAACAATTGATACAATCGCTACAATGATTGCAGCGATAACAAAAATTGGTGCTAAAAGCTGCAGCGCTGCAGCTGCCAAAGTGGCAGCTATCATTGCAGCTTTCTGTATTATTCCGGACGATTTTGCAGTTTCAGATGAATCCGTTTTATCGTCTTTTTCTGTCTGCATATCAGCAGAATTACTCTGCACCGTTCTTTTTATATTGTCCGCTATTTTCTTTACGGCTTTTATACCTGCTTTTACAGCCTGCACCTGAATATTTGCGCTGACTGCATAAGTGTTCTGTGTCATTTCTCCGGCAGGATTTTTCATTGCTTCAGCTGCAGAATTTTGCATATTCTGCACATCATTATATACATTCTTCCCTGCATTATTATGTGCATTGCTATCGTTGTAATAATGAATTTCCGTTGCTCTTTGTTCCGGTTCTGCCATATCCTCATTCATTCCGGATATATTTGCCGGACCGGAAGTATATTTTTCCTGTTTTGTTCCGGAGGAAAAAACAGAATATCCTTTTGCTTTTTCCTTAGAGCTTTTTTGTGCAGCATAATAATCATTACGCTGCACATCTGGCATACTGTTTAACTGCTCCTGAAACTTTTTGTATTCCGGGCTTTTCATTGCACGTTCGATAATCCTCTGCTGTTTTGCTTTGGAATATCTGTTCCACTGCCGCCTCTCTTTTGGTGTAAGATAATATGTAATTTCAAGCTTCTGTTTATCTTTTACAGATAACTTTCTTCTTTTCCTTTTCATATCGTCTGCAATAGTTCTGTACGTGCCATATGTCCTGTCGGCTGCCGGTTTACACGCTGTCTTTTTTACTGCATAATTAAGCTTTGTATCTTTTACCTGTGGTATTTTCATTATTCTTCCCTACACTTATAATATGTTTTTCCGGACTGCTCATAGGACGTTAAATGTCCCTGCAGATGCAGTTCTGAAAGTACATTTTCAGCTTTATCAACCGGCATATTCAATGTATTTTGTACGTCTTCTGCTGTTATAGCAACAACAGCAGCCATCTGCAGTATCTGTACTGATATGCTGTGTTGCGGATTTTTTGCAATCTCCTGAAGCTTTTTCTCGTGAAAATTTGTTGAAAATGTGTTGTATAACTCATTATCTTTTGACATTGAAGCATTAAGCAGTATGACTTTCTTGCCCCATACGACGACACCGTAACCAGGAATTTCTTCTGAAAGCGAATCAAATTCGCTTTCGGAAAGCGGCTGTACCGAAGCAAGTGTCTGTGCATCCACTCCGCCCTGGTCAAAAAACACCTTGTATCCGCAATTAGAGAACATATCACGCAAGTTTGGATTCTGAATGGCTCTTGTAAGATTTTGCAGAGCCAGTGTAACAATACCGCCAAATTTACGATATGTAACAACTGCATTGAGTAGCATATCTGCAGAACTTTCATTATCCGTTACAACCTGTGTTTCATCTATGATGAAATGTGTCGCTTTCTGAAGCGACTGGTTATACTCCATACGAGTGGACAGGAAAAACATGATTGTAATCATTACAGGCTCCCAATAGTCTTTGGATACATTTTTTAAACCAAATACAACGAAGCGATTATCTATCGTAACATTTGAATTTTCTGAAAACATATCATAAAGACCTCCGGATACATACTGGGCGAGAGAATTATATATCCTGTGCAGGATTGCCTTGTCATTACTATTTTCCATTTCGTTTTCCAATTCGGAAATCCTGTTATAGACACTGGTAAGTGTTGGCTGCCATTCCAGTCTTTTCTGTGCAAAAGCTTTATCATACACGTCCTGCACAGCCTGTGTCACAAAGGAACTGTATTCCTGCGTGTATACAATATTGCTCATTACTGCCCGGCAGAAGCTGTTTGCCCATCGGCTTACATCTGCAACAAACTGGTCTTTTCTTGCAGTATTTTTCTGTAAAAAAATCCCCTGACTGATTTCCATCGGGTTTATATAAATATCCCCTTTGGGCGTAAAATCAAGGAATTTTCCACCAAACATTGCACACGTACCCTGCATCTCATTCTGCGGGTCAATAATTATTATGTCATCTTCAGTAGACAATAATGTCTGCGCTACCTCTGTTTCTTTCATAAAATAGGATTTTCCTGAACCTGTATGACCGACAATCATTGCGTGCGGTGATTTCAGCTTTTTTCTATTAGCAAAAATCAGGTTTTTAGTTGTTCTGTTGACACCTAAAAAATATCCTTCGGGTTCAATTAAGTCAGTTGCATAAAACGGCTGCAACGAAACGACTGACGATGTCAAAAATGCACGCATTTTTGACACAAGTCTTGCTCCGATTGGCAGTGATGTATTAAATGCTTTTAACTGCACATTGTTGTATGTTTCAAGCATTACACCTGCCGTTTTTCCTTTCTGCTTCATGGATTCGACCCTTTCAGCAAGTTCATCTTCTGTATCCGCTGTAACAACAACCATAAGACCGACCAGAAGACAGCTTTCATTGTTATCTTCAATCTGGTTCATGTAGTCTTCAAGTTCTACTTTCTTTTTGTCTTTACCGAAAGAAACACCAGCCATCAGCTGTCCTTTTGCTCTCTTTGCGTCAATTTCCTGCGTAATGGAACGTTCATTATTCATATTTGCATTTGTAAGTGTACTTTTTAATACATCACCGGCTACCGGTGCATAATCAATCGTCAAAAATGACGGATATGAAACTTGTGTAAGATTATGTACCACTTTTTCCTCATTGAGTGACGAATCAAAACTTCTTGCAAACATCACGGATACATACTGACGGTTGTTAAAAATCATAAAGTTTTTATAGCTGCGTATACTAACCGGTATAACATCAAGCACTGGATCACTGCCCGGAATATCCATTGCAATATCCGTATTATCAAAATCATTGTAAAAGAACTTTCTAAGACTTCTAAGCCGCTGTACTCCGGACAATGGAACTATCCTGCTCTTTAATGCAGCAAACAGATGCTGCAGTTCGATGTCCATGCTCATAAAATATGTTCTGGCATCGTCATATGTATATGTTTTTGTTGTGATCGTAAGATACATTACTTTTTCAACATCACTTATTTTAGCATCTGCAATCTTTTCTTTTATCCAGTCCCTGATGCCGTCAGAAATATCCGGATACTGCTGTCTGTTTACGTCAGATAACAATTCATTAACAAACTGGCTCATGTTTTTGTACTCATTCGCAATGGTAATCTTAAAATCTGCACTCATAAACTCCAGCAGTTTAATAAGATTCGTTAAGATTATATTCTTTTCATCTTCATCGTGGTTTTTATAGTTTATGTCTGAAAAGACATAACAGCGGTCATAAGTTTTTAAGCCCTCTGAGCTTTCAATCTGAAATATGCCGCTTTTATTTGTGTTAATGATTGAAAAAGCTTCCCTGGTATTAATGGGATACCGTTTGTTAAAAGGCAGTGCCGTCTGTCTGGCACTGCCTGCAAAAACCTTTTGTGGATTTAAAACAAAACTCATCAATTTCTCCTCTCTTTCCTCTCTTTAATCCAAAATGATTTAACTCTTATTTTTTCTTCTGTGGAAGAATAAGACAACTTTCTGCTTCTGTATGTGTAGAGCATTTCCATTAACAATTTTGCAACCGGAAGATATCCCTGATATTTATAAAATCCGAATAAAATAACGGGAAACGCAACCGGAACTCCTATATAAATACTGAGCGTTACATCTATATGGAATTTAAAATAAAGCAGGGCAGCCGAAGCTGCCCCGCATAATCCACCTGCCCCCACATAAATCAATTCATGAATTGAAAAACCTTTCCAAAAATCGTTTCTGTATGCGGTCAGGAAATCTTTATTAAGTTTTATGTTCAATTAATTCACCTGCCTTATCTTAAATCAAATGCCCGTTTCAAAAAGGCATCTGAACCTTTTACCGCTGCGGTTAGAAATACTACTGTAACAATGGACATAAGCACATTACCTGCTCCGTTAAACCAACCGAACACATCCCATGTTGCTGCTTCTCCGAATGTAGAGCTGTTTATTATATGGCTGCATATCTGCAGTATAAATGCAATTGCTGCTATCTGCAGTACAGACGTCAAAAAAGATTTAAACCATGCCACTGCCGTATTATCCAATCCTCTGCCTCCGGCTATAGTACACAAGGCAACCGGAGCTGTACCTATAAGCAGATAAAGATTAAGAAAACGGCTCATGACTTCTTCTAGGATAGTAGTTGCGCAAACAATTACAAGTATAAGATACAGTGGTCCGAAAAGTACCATGGAAAGAGAAAAACCAAGGTCTATATCATCGCCATAAATTTGTGGAATGCTGTCCCCCAATAATCCTGATGTAACATCACTTGCAAAATTTGTAAATTCTTGCATAATTGAAAGCCCGTTGATAAGCAGTGTGTTGCAGATGATTATTTTTATGAATAACTCTACCCACATTTCCATAGTTACATTTTCTTTAAGATTAGATGCCTGACGACAGAATCCGATAAGTGCAAACATATTTAAAAACATTGCGCCCATTCCCATAAACCATGGATAAATGCTGTCAGTGATATACGTCCATGCACCCGATGAGTATTCCTGCGGCGACATTCCAAGCAGACTTTGAACAATCGACATTGTCCAGTTCCAGAACCCTAATGCCGCCGAAAAGCAGGGACCACCTGCAAGCATGCTTTCAAGCCATCTTGGCATATTAACCCTCCTATTTATCCTACAAAAGCGGCTAACAGCTGCGGTCCAAGGACCATTACAATTCCTCCCCCCACACGTTTAAACGCACCAGCCTGCATGCTTCCTTCTTGACTTTGCATAGAAGTTCCCAATTCCAGAAAACCCCACAGCAATACAATTTCGCCTATAGAAGACACAAGAGCCTTTACAATCTCTGTAAAAATATTAAAATTTGTTGTAACGACTTCTGCTCCGCTTGCTGCCGCAGACTCCTCTGCAAATGCAAGCTGTGGAAAAAATACCATTACGGTACAAAATGCTGCAATCGTCATAAATTTTTCAATGCTTTTTCGCTGTCTGCTGTCCATGCTGCTAATTTTATTTGTCAATGTTTTTATCATTTTTCACATTCCTCTCTCTTATTTTCTTTTATTTAAAAATTTGCCTGATAAAAATGTTCCTGCACCAGCCACCACTGTAAATGCCAGCCAGAAAACTACTCCCGACCAGCGGTTTAAATCTGCTGACAAATGCCCTTTCACGGATGATGCAACAATAAATGCCAAAATAACACTTATTACAATTCCTACAATCACAAACGGATTACTTTTTTTACGCATATATTCTCTCCTTTTACAATAAAAAAGCAGATTCAATGCTTCAAAAGCCGGTTAAGAAGCGCCGTTCTGTCCAAAGAGAGTTTTTCATTCTCTTTTTCCAGCACTTCTTTTTCCTTTTTTAACACATCAATCTGCTGATCTAAATCTTTAATTGTCTGTTTATTTTTTAAAAGCTGTTCCAGTTCCCGGCTTTTTTCCATAATCTCTGCCAGTAAAACGTTTAACTGCTCCTCTCTGCCTGTCAGATATTTTTCTCTATGCTCACATTCGTTTATGCGATTTTCAATATCTTCAAGCAGTATTTTCTGTTTCTGCTCCATACACACTCCTAAATGCTTTCAACTGTAACCGATGACACTTTAAAAGTTTTAAGCGAAACAGAAATCTGATACTGTCCGTACACAAATTTGATTATCCCGGTTCCTGACTGGCTGTTAAAATCGCTGTCACTTTTCCGGTCATATCCTGAAAAGATACCAACTACATCATCATAAGTACTTAACGCACTCATACCACAGAATGTTGTTTCAGTTCCCGAAAAAATGATACTCATTTTTGTACAGCTTCCGGTTTCATTATCTTTTTGATAATACATCTGTGCCGTTGAACCATATTCATCGTACAGAATCGCAATCATTCTTGTTGTATTTGCTGTGTCCGGAGCTGTTCCAGATGCTTTCCATCCGTGACTTTTAAAAGCTTCTACTGTTACCGGAAACGGCATTGAAACTTCATTCACATTAATGGACAGCTTTCCATTTTCATACCGGTAAGCACCTCCTGTATCTGCACTGTTAACGGCTTTATCTTCCGTTTCAAACTGTTCCTCATCAGATATTTCTGTATCTTCCTCTGTTACAGACTGTTCATACTCCGGTATTAATACTGCTTCATTGCTTTGACCGATGCATACACACAAAATACAACACATAATAACAATAACTGTCATTACTGCATTTCCCAGCGATGCTGCTTTAAGGAAACTCTGCTTGTTGGGATTTTTTTCTTTTCCGGCAAAAATAAGTGCATATAACATCCCAACAACCGGAATTAAAGAAATGGCTACCGGAATGCTCCAGTCCCTTACTGTCAGCGGTTCAATCCGCTCTGCACGCAATTCTTCAACCAGCTTTGGAAGCTGTTGCCAGTATTCATCCGTATACAGATTTGTTACATTCTGATTCTGTGTTTCATCTGTCTGCTGTTCATTTTCCACTCTTTCCACCTCCTTTGCTTCACATTCCTTGTTAATCTTCAATCTGTTTACCTCCTTTCTGCATAAAAAAAGAGGAACATCAGGTATATGTACTCCCTGAGTTCCTCTTTAAAATATTACATATTAAATTTTAACAGATTAATTTAAGGCTTCAAGTGTCATTTGGTTCCATTTAGTGTCATCTGGTGTCATTTGGTTCCATTTGGTGTCACTTAATGTTTCAAATTTACAAATGCGGACCACTTTGACTTGTGACGAAGTTCGTCACATTCTGTTCTTTTTGAATATCCTGCTCCGGTGTATGACTTTCCGGCTGCGTGACGAAGTTCGTCACATTTTTATCTGTTTCAAGAAGACTGTCTGATTCTTCTATGCCCTGTTTCATGCGGCTTAAAGCTTCCGATATTCCGTCCACCGCTGTACGTACCGTATCTGCAGCTTCTTCATCAAAGCTTTCTGCCTGTGTACGGTCAAGATTTAATTCACATTCAAGCATAGACAATCTTGTTGTCTTTTCCTTTAACTCTGCTTCCTGTTTAAAAGGCTTTGCAAGTTCCTGCTTTGCATTTTCAGTCTGCCTGTTAAGTGTTTCAATTTCTTCCTTAAATCCTTCTATCTTCTCCGGAATCCTTTTTATCATATTTTCAAGTCTTTGCAGGTTGCCACTGTCGGAAAAGCCCATTTCCGACTGATATTCGTGATTTCCTTTTAATTTTGCATAAAATACTGACCTGAAAAAGTCAAATCCACCAACGACATTAAATCCCCGGTATTTTCCAACAATCCGTTCCTGTGCTTTACACGTATGCAACACTTCTGAAAACATTTCACCGGCTTTTTCTTTATCGGTAATTTTAACACCATCAATTGTAATTTCATATTCCTCCTCCGGAAGCGGATTATTTTGGGCTGTTAAAAGGTCTTTGCTTATATTCTCTATTGCAGAATTTTTCTCTGCAATCTGCTTCGGGTATGTGATATTTACCGCATCTTCCAACTTGTGTCTTGTACGTAAATAATCTGATTTTAACTCACGAAGCCGTGCAACAGATATATCCAAATCCATTTTTTCACGAATTCTCGGGTCACCGGTACAAAGGGATTTAATTTCAGCATAGTTTAATACGGCTTCATCACAATCTTCACAAGTTCTCGCCGGAGATTTACTTGTCATTATCTGACTGATAAACCGCTGCTTATTCTCCAGTGTCTGATACAGATAGGCATCAAAAGTGTTTTTTGTAACATAGTTATAAATATATACATTTTTGTTTGTGTTACCCTGTCTGATGATTCTGCCATTGCGCTGTTCTATGTCTGACGGCTTCCACGGGCAGTCCAGGTGGTGAAGTGCCACCAGTCTTTCCTGCACATTTGTTCCCGCACCCATTTTGGACGTACTTCCAATTAGAATACGCACATCGCCTTCACGGACAGCCTTAAATAATGCTGCCTTTTTGTTATCTGTATTTGCATTATGAATGTACTCGATTTCATTTTCAGGGATACCCCGTGCAGCAAGCTTTGCTTTTATGTCATCATACACATTAAATTCTTTTGACGGTGTTGACATATCACAGAAGATAAGCTGTGTAAGCTTTTTATCATTGCCGTCTGTATAAATTTTATAAACGTTTTCAACACATCTGTTTATCTTGCTGTCCGGTTCGTCCGGATATTCTGGGTCAATCAGTCTTTCATCCAGTCCTATCTTCTTACCGTCAGAGGTAATGGTAAGCATGTTATCTTCAGAACGGTCTACTGCTCCTGCATGAACCAGCTCTGCCCGGTGCGACAGGTCGGCAACCAGTTCTTTTTGAACTTCAGACGGCTCACACGTTACTGTTTCAAATTGTGCTTCCGGTCTGTCTAGGTTTAACTGATCCGCAGTTATGATATCCGCACATTCCTTAAAAATACTCATAAGCTCAGGCAGGTTGTGGAATTTTGCAAATCTAGTTCTTGCACGGTATCCTGTTCCTTCCGGTGCAAGTTCTATTGCTGTTACGGTTTCACCAAATGTAGCCGCCCAGCTGTCAAATGAGAGCATATCCAGTTCTTTTAATTTATCATACTGTAAATACCTCATGTTTGTATACAGCTCTGTCATTGAGTTACTTACAGGTGTACCTGTTGCGTGTACGATGCCTTTTCCGCCTGTCAGTTCGTCCAGATACCGGCATTTCATAAACATATCTGTACTTTTCTGTGCTGCGGCAGTTGACAATCCTGCAACATTGCTCATCTTAGTGTAGATATACAGATTTTTGTAAAAATGACTCTCATCTACAAACAGTTTATCAACACCTAACTCCTCAAATGTTACAACATCGTCTTTCTTATCTTCATTGGCAAGTTTTTCAAGATTAATCTGCAGGCTCTTTTTTGTTTTTTCAAGCTGTCCCACGGTAAAACGGCTTCCTCTCTGCCGCTTTGTCTGGTCTATTGCTTCAGTAATCTGCTCAATCTCAGCCTGAATAGTTTCTTTCTGCCGCTCTACTGAAAGCGGTATTCGTTCAAACTGGCTCTGTCCAATAATAACCGCATCATATTCACCTGTTGCAATCCTTGCACAGAATTTTTTACGGTTTGCCTTTTCAAAATCCTTTTTAGTCGATACTAAAATGTTGGCTGTCGGATAAAGCGTTAAAAATTCCGTTGCCCACTGGTCTATCAGGTGGTTTGGTGCAACAAATAACGGTTTATGGCACAATGCCAGCCGCCTGCTTTCCATTGCACCGGCAGCCATTTCAAACGTTTTTCCTGAACCGACTTCATGCGCAAGCAGTGTATTTCCACCGAAAAGAATTCTTGCAACGGCATCCTTCTGATGCTGCCGCAGTGTTATTTCCTCGTTCATGCCTGGAAATGTGAGAAAGCTTCCGTCAAACTTTCTTGCACGGTTACAGTTAAACAGTCTGTTATACTTATCTGTTAACGCATTTCTTCTTTCCGGGTCTTTAAAAATCCAGTCCTGGAACGCTTCCTTAACTGCTGTCTGTTTCTGCTGTGCAAGAGTTGTTTCCTTTGCATTAAGTTCCCTGACACTCTTTCCGTTTACGATATTGGTGTCATATACTTTCGTATCTTTAAGGTTTAATGTATCTTCAAATATCGCATAGGCATTTACGCGCTGTGTGCCGTATTCCATATTGGCTTTTACATCGCCCGCTTCAACCATGCTTTTATTAGTAATAAACCATTTAGACGTTGCCGGTGAGTATTCAATCTTTATTTTCTGCCGTTTTCTGTATGTCAGTTCAAAGGTTTCATACATAAACTGTTCATAATACTGTTTATCAACCCATGTCGCACCAGGGCGGATATAAATATCTGCACTTTCAATTTTTTCTGGCTGTACTGCTTCAAGCGCCTTTACATTCACTTCATATTCTGGTTTTAATACAGAAGCCCTGCGGGCTGCTTTAAGTTTTTCAACAACATTGCCCGAAAGATATTCATCTGCATTTACCCACCCTTCATCTGCATTAAACCCCGGCTGGTGGAAAATAACTCCTGTAAGCTCCTCTTTTATCCGGGTATATTCTCCCGGTGTTCCCAACAACTCTGACATATACTCAAGACTTACACATCCCTTATTTCTTATGCTTTCAATCAATGATTCTGCCGGTGTATCAACTTTTGTAACTTCGATAATCGGTTTGATTGTCCGCTTGTTAAAGATTGCTGCCTTGGATTTCAGATTTCCATGTTTATCCAGATTTTCCAGCGTACATAAAAGATAATATGCCGAATCTTTTTCAAATGCCTTTTTATTTGCTACACTGTTAATCAATCCAAACTGCTTTGTAAATCTGTCGTATGCAATGTTAAGCTGTATCTGTGCCTTTGTAATATCTTCATCAGGATAATTAGAAAGCTGGTACTGGATTACCCTGTTAAGCACATCTTTTAACTCAACCATTCCTTTTGCACGTTCTTTTGCTGTATCATTCATATCCGGTTTTGACATTTTATCATTTTCCCGATAATAAAGTTCACCGGCGACAAGCGTGTATGAATAGTTTTTAACATCAGGATTTGCAGGTATCTCATTTTTTACATTTTTTCTTTCATCTTCTGTGACGAAGTTCGTCACGTTTTTATCCGTTTCAAATTCAAATGCAATGTTTCTGTCCGCAGCTTCATTTATCTTCTGTTCAAGCTGGTTAATATCAACATCAGCTTTGACAGTCAGTTCCATTGTTCCATACGGTGTACTTCTCTTATCCAATGTACCCATAATCATGTCCGGATTTTCTACAAAATAACTGTTCATCATATATTCTTCACCGGACTGATTTAATACATCTGTATATACCCAGTCATCAACTTCTGTCTGCGGCTGGCTGCGTTTTTTTAAGAAAATAATATCCGAAACAACCTGTGTATCTGCTGTCTGTTTAAATGCATTTTCCGGCAGTCTTACGGCACCAAGCAGCTCTGCACGCTGTGAAATATATTTTCGTGCGGCAGCCGATTTTGAATCCATTGTATAGCGGCTCGTGATAAACGCAACAACACCTCCCGGTTTTGTCTGGTCAAGTGCTTTTGCAAAAAAATAGTTATGGATTGAGAAGTTCCATTTATTAAACTTTTTATCATTTACCTTATAGTCCCCAAACGGCACATTGCCTAACACAACATCAAAGGCTTCCGGACGGTCTGTTGTTTCAAAACCGCCGACTTTAATCAGTGCTTCAGGATATAATTTCTGCGCAATACGACCGGATATGCTGTCAAGCTCAACACCATACAGGCTGCTTTTATTTTTCATTGCTTCAGGCATACTGCCAAAGAATTTTCCAATACCCATAGACGGCTCTAAAATATTTCCTGATGTGAATCCTGCCTTTTCGAGTACATGGTATACCGAACGGATAATACCATCGTCTGTATAATGTGCATTTAATACGGAAGCTCTTGCAGCTTCATATTCCTGTGGTGTAAGCAGCTTTTTAAGTGTTGTATATTCTACGTTCCAGCCTGCCCTGTCTGCATCGAATGGCTGCGACAGACCTCCCCATCCGGAATATCCGTTAAGCACTTCTTTCTGGATTTCTGTTGCTTCTGCGTTGCTGCCCTCCAGTGCTTTTAATACCTGTATTGCCTTTACATTGTTTAAAAAACGCTTTCTTGCATTGCTCATGTTACCCATATCAGGTATTTCCTGTTTTTCAGTATGCGGCTGTCCGGTGGTCATGGTACGTTCCGGCTCCAGCATATCGGCAAATGACATCTGTACCGGCTTTATTTTTTCTGTTTCCTCCGCTGGATTTGTGACGAAGTTCGTCACATTCTTCTTTTTCTGTGTGACAGAATTCTTTACATCATTTTCTGGCTGCGTGACGGAGTTCGTCACGTTTCTTTCAGGATTTTTAATGTATTCTTCAAGTTCTTCTGCAAGGTCTTCATATGTTGGAAATGATTTGAGGAAATCTATCAGACCGCCGTAGCCGTCACCGACATCATAACGCTCTGTATACTGTCTTCCGTCCGGCATGACAATATTAAATTTAACCTTATCATATCCAAAATACCGGTAATCTTCTTTTACATTCGTATCATACCACGCATCCCGTGAGCCGTATTTTGCAATCATTGCGTGCTGTCCTGCAAGATGTTCGTCATCTGCCTGTTTTAACAGGCGGTCAAATTCTTCAACCGTGTATTTTTTTCCGTCTTCAAAAGCAGCACTTTCACTCCACTCACACACAACATACGGCACTAAAAAAGCAGAGGTTAAAGACTTTTCATCTTTTTCCTCTGCTTTCTGTTCTTCATTTTGATTGATTACAGGGTCAGTATCAATTCCCTCATCACGATTGAGTCGGCTTCCATCGCTATCCCCTGCATTATTCCTGCCCACTTCAGCGGTTCCAGTTCCTTGTCCGGGATTTCGTGTTTGTCCCTCTCTGTTATCCGCTCTATCAGACGTTCTCTCATTTCCTCCGCCTGTCTGTCCGTATCCTCCAGATACTTCTCCAGTGTTCCGTCCTTCTCGAATTCCTCCAGTACCTCTGGATACCATTCTTTCAGAAACTCCCTTTTGCGTCGTCCGTATAAGCCCATTTTCTTTACTCCTTTCCTGTTCCAGTGCTTTAATCTCATTATTAATATCATTAAAAAGCTGTTTCATGGATTCCTGTATTCCACTGCCAATAGCAGATACCATTCCATATCTGTCTATCAACTCAAAATACATATCATCAAGTGCAAAATCATAATCCCCATCCGGTTCACAGCGGCTTAAAGCTGCATACCGCAATGATTCGGATACAAAATTACAATATGTATTCTCAAGTGTCATTTCAGAAACTGTGCTGTCAGCTTTTCTTACATTGTTTATAATCATTTGTCCGTATTTTTTCCACTGTGAAACCGCCTGTTTTGTCGTTATATCAAATATGACTTCACGGATTGTATCACCACTGCCATACAGTTGATACTTCTGTGCAAGCTTTTTTGCCACCTGCGGTGAAAATCCCGGTTTCATTTCCCATAAACGCGGTGAAAATGCGCCCGGCAGTTCAACTGTATCTGCTACATCGAACAGATACTTTAATTTTCCTCTGCCATCCGGCACTGCAATTCCTTTTGTTCCGCGCTTCACCTGCCTGCGCATCCGTGTGTGCCACAGATTGTAATCCGCACATGCCGTTGCTTTTGGTCTTTGTGCGTAAATTAATATCTGTTCTACAAAACTGTATGGGCTTATGCGTGCCGCCGTCCTTAAAAAGGACGTCCAGCGTGAACCGTTTGATGTTACTTCAACAAGTGTTTTCTCATACAGCTTTCGTATTTCTTCATAATTTGCCATAGGTAATCTCCTTTATAATATTTTTGTCTACCTATAGCTTAAATTAATTAAAATTGCTTATCCAGTTCCATTTAGTGTCATTTTTAACTTACTACATACACTGTGCCAATTACAACTCCTACTACTATACAAACTGCCACCATACATGTATAGCTGATGAAACAGATAAGCACATACGCTGCGCAGAATGCTACAATTGCAAGTAAATAAGATAAAATCCTTAAAAGTCCTTTAAATAATCTTTTCATATTCCAATACCTCTCTTTCTCCTGAAGCAATTGATGTTTCCCTTGTAATTATAATACACCTAATAGGTGTATTTGTAAAGAAGTATTTTAAAATTTTTAATATTTTATACTTTTGTGACGAACTTCGTCACAAAAAAAGACGGTACTGCTATCACAATACCGTCTTAAACCATTTTAAAATTACTGTTGTCTGCAATATCCAAACTCAGTCATGAATCCGTTTAATGCATCCTGTTCTTTATATTTTCCCAGACCATGCTCTCTTACATAATCCTTTATCTTATTTCTGTCTTCCCTCGTAAACTTCCACAGCTGGCTTACATGGTCACAGCTTATGCTGCCCGGAACTGTATAATCATACTGTATAAGACCACCAAATATGCTCATTGTTCCTGTCTGATAAGTCATGCTGCGTCTGTTTTCCATTGCGCTTTCAAGCGCTGCGGCATACTCTGGAAGCTTCCACACAGAGTTTTCAACCACTCCGCCGTCTTCAGTAGCATTCTTATAATACTTCTCACTGATAAATCGCACATATCCATACTTTGCAGAACGCACACTGCTTTCGTATTTTATATCCGGTGTTGTATCTGCAATATAGACTGTTACGGTCTTTCTGCTTGTATTACCAACGCTGTCAGTAACCTTATAGGTTATTGTTGCACTGCCTGCCGCGGTGAACTTCTTCCATTCCTCATCATTTGTATTAGGAATTGTAAGTTTATCTGTAATATCTCCGTCTTCCAAATCATTTGCAGTTGCTGTTGTAAGCAGCTCTGCAACCGTAATTCTGCCTTCCTGTGCTTCCTTTAACGTAAAGTATCTGTCCTTTGCCGTAATCTCCGGGCAGTCGTCCCAGATTGCATATAGGATAACTACATCACCGTCCGTAGAAGACAGATTGCTTACAATATCCTGATTGGAAAATTCTATTGTTTTAGTATCTGCTGTTCTGTTCCAGCCCATAAATGTACTGTCTCCCCAGTCCGTTGTCCTGACATAAGCGTTATCCGGGAGTGTTACCTGTTCATCATATTTTGCCTGTATGTCTGCCATTTCTCCAGCAGTTGCACCGTTACCACCAAACCGGATTGTGTATGTAATCGGCTTTATCTCACCGTCCCAGATAGCGTACATTATTGTGTTCTGTGTAAGATTGTATTCTCCTCCTGGGACATACTGCTTTCCGTCTAACAAATTTTCTGCCCACGCTGTCTGCACGTAAGAATCTATGTATCCCTCCTGTGCTACGAGCGTATGCTTTACCGACTGTGCAAGTGTCACTTTTTTTCCGCATACATTCGCAAGGTCATAAGCATTAGTATATGCCGTTACTGTTACCGGTTCCGGCTGCTGGCTCTCATCGGCGCCGTTAAGGTCATACTCAAGCATTACATTTGCAGAATAGACTGCATAATACGTTACGTTGCTGCTTATTGTAATTGTGTCGGTGGTTATTTCATTTACTTTTGCTTCCGCTGCATTAATATCCGTATTACTGTTCCAGCCGATAGTGTCTGTCGATGTAACACCGTTCCAGTCATAGTCCCTTATATCAGGAACTGTAATAACAACATCTTTCGTATTATTATAACGTGTTCCTGTTACGGTTCTTACTCCGTAACTATCTACAAATTTTGCAGTTACATCACCGCTGTATAATGCGTACAGCGTTACATCTTCCTGCGGCATTGTAAGGCTTTTAATTGCTTCTGTTGCAAAACTATCTATATTCCACCCTAAGAAATCATAATCGGCTTTCTGTGCTGTCAAGGCAAGGTCAACGTCCTGTCCCCAGTAGTAGTCCCTTGTAACAGGCTTTGTACTGCCGTCAGACCAATTTCCGCCGTTTTCTGATACATTATATGTCACCGTATATTTGTTACGCTGATAATATATCTTTAACGTAATATTCTGTGTTACCGTTACCGGGAACGATTCGTTTGCTGTCTGTGTCTTTTCAGAATCATACTGGTATCCGTCATATTCATTCACAATATCAACCACATTCAACTGATACCCGGACTTATACTTGTTCGATGTAGTTTCATGCGGTGTGTCCGGATACGTGCCGTCGGCATTCATTAAGTAATGCTCCACAGTCACAGTATACTCATTCTTGATGTTAGATTCGGAATACTTCGCATACAGCGTTGTATTTCCTGCCGGTGTGTATGTATCTCCTGCGCCGCCAACACGCTTTGTAAGGGCAGAATCCGAATACCAGCCCTCAAATGTATATGATGTTACAACTCCGTCTTTCTGCTCATCGGCTTTTTTAGCTTCAGGAAGCGTAACTGTGCCGTTAGTATAATTTGCCTTTACATTGACCGTTCCGCCGTTTGCGGTTAAATTCTTAAAACTTAATGCCGGCAGCCAGTAAGACACTCCATTAAACGTTCTGCCTTCATCAATACCGTGTTCCCGGTAATGCAGGATTGCCCACATGGTATCATAGGTATTGTTGGTTGCCCTTAAAAGGTCAGGGTTGCCGTTATAGTATGCCGCCCAGTTCCATGTACCGACCGACCAGCCGTCCCAGCCGTTTACTTCACCGTGACTTGTCTGTTCTGTGAGCTGTTCATTCCAGCCATTAAATGTTGCAGCTGCGTTGGTATTGGTGTCCATTATCGAAGCTGTACCACCGTTTGTTTCATAGCTTACGGTATAGGCTCTCTCTGCCTTTAAGAAGCTGTAGATTTTGTCGTATTCGTATGTTCTTACCGTATCTGTTGTTTCATTTCCGTTTTCATCAAGAAGCGTACCGCCGTCTGCATTATAAGCCACCTTATAATTATTGTTTGCCCAGTCCACAGATAAGTTAATGGTATTATCCCACAGGTACCACTGCTGGTTGTCGCCGCCGTGATAGCCGCTGATCGTAATGTTAGTTCCGTTATCTGTGCTATATCCCCACAGGTCAAGCACCAGTGAAGATGAATCCAGTGAAGTACAGTTTCCAAGCTTTGAGCAGATGTAGAAGTATCCGTTCCCTGCCATTTTTAACGTCCATAACTGGTTATCGCCGCCATGGTATGCATACTGCTGGACATTTGCTCCGGCTGATGTTCCGCTTACATCAAGCACTTTTCCTGAATAGTTATTTTTGATTACCCAGTATGGCACACCATTTTCACTTTTTACATACTGGAACGCAAACATCTGCGCATTTCCATTTACACAGTCCCACAACTGCACATTTGCTCCATTTTCGGTACTTGCGGCATTAATATCTACGCTGTCATATCTTCCCCCACACTTTGTACGGATTGTTGTAAGTCCGTTTTGTCCTGGCATGACTGCCGTTCCATTTCCAGCATAACTTCCTGCTGTGTTCATATATTGGTCTTTATACACCCAATTACTTTCCGCGGTGTATCCCGTCTTTTTGAAATCTAATTTATTAAATCTGTTCTCCGATGCAGCCGAATACGACTGGTAATAGTCCTCTTTGTTGTCGGCGCCGTTTCCCATGTAGCTTACAAACCTGTCCGCGGCTTCCCACTGTGCGCAGAATGTAAATGTTCCGTCTGTCCGGTCACCGAACCATGCCGGGTCCATTATATACTGCTCACCAGGTCCGTATATGTGCCATTCTGACGGCTGGCACTCGTTAAACGTTGTCCAGCCCCGGTTGTCACAGAAAATTTTTCCGTCTGCTTCCCGGATTACCGCCCAGCCTTTAAACACGTAGCCGCTCTTTGCAAATTCATTTCCTTTTAACGTAAACGATTCTGAATACCGTACTGTTTCATACGGCATATTACCGCTTCCTCCGTTGGGGTCATATTTTATGGTGTACTCCGGAAACGGCGGATATTCAAACGTCAGTGTCATGCGGTTTAATATTGCTGTTACATCATACCAATCAATTACCCAATCCGGATTGTCATCAAATAATGTATCCACACTGTACGTACAACCCTTAGATGTTAAGTCTACCGTCTGTTCCGATGATGTATTTGAATTAATACCCAATAAATTATGTGAACCATCTGCCGTAAAATCTACATACGCCGTTCCTCCACAGTTAATATATGACCCCTGCCATTCTTCATAGGCTTCGCCACGACAATACTTTGCTGCACTCCAGTTTGATGTCGTATTAACAGATATTGAGTATGTAGCGCTATTTATATTTCTGCGTACATTTACACTCACAGGAATTTGTAATGTTTCAGTTACATTTATTTCAACATCATCACAACGGTCATCTACACTGGTCGTTTTGTTGTATTCATCAAATGTTCCATGTACATTATATTCAATGCTTAAAGCCCCTTGAACTGTTTTACAATAATATCCATTTTCAAAGGTTGCTGCCTGTACTATTTTACTATTTTCAACCGTACTAATAAAAATCAGTACGCATACTGCAAGCATTAACCAAACGCATTGTATTTTTCTTTTCATATTTTTGCTCCTTTCTACGCAAAATGACACTCTACAGAACAAGACTGTAAAGTGTCATCTTAAAATTTATATTTCATTTTTTCTTAATTAAAATGCTAGTAACGTATCAATCGAAACGGTATGTGATGTACCATGAGCATCCATAATCGCACCTAATGCTTCAGCATTATCACTATCCACGTGTTGAATTGTACCATCCACTAATACAGCATCAACTGTATAGCCAGTAATTGAATCAGTATAAGTATAATGCTGATATGTGTGTCCCCTACGACTTGATTCACTTGTTTTTGTCCACTTCCCAGTAGCAACCAGTCTTTCCTCATCGGTTAATGACGGTGCGGCTTCGGTTGCCGGTTCCGGAGCAGGCTCTGGAGTTGGTTCAGGTTCTGGGACTTCTTCTGGTTCGTTGCTTCCGGTATCTGTATCTTCTGCTGCTTCCGGTTCTTTTTCTTCCGCATCATTTCCTGTATTCTCTGACACGGTTTCCTCACGGTAAGGAGTTTCTGCCGGCTGCGCTTCTTCTACCGGTTCTGCCTGCTGTGGGGTTTCTACTGTGGCTTCTTCTGTCTGGGATTCATTTTCTACTTTCGTTTCCTCTGCTACAGCTGCGGTTTCACCTGCTCCTGTCTGTGCCTGTGCTATTTCCATCGCTGCTGTTGTCTGTTCTGTCTTTTTTGCTGTAGCTACTGTCGTTGTCTGCTGTTTTGTTTCCTGTGCGGCTGTCTGCTTATTTTTATTACCGCCTGATACACACACCGCCGTTGTTCCTACGGCGATTAAAACGATTACCGCCGCTACTCCTGCTACTACTTTTTTGTTCTTTAATAATTCTTTTAATCTTGTCATATTTTCCTGCCTTTCCCGTGACGAAGTTCGTCACAAATTTGTTTCTTATATAGCCCAATTTATTGTGGATAATCATAATATTTTATACTACCATCAAAATCCTCATAGGCAACATATACATGACTTATATTCCCATATTTATCACGTATTGGAACTGCGCCCAAGTGCTTTTTATAACATTTAAAGGGGGATAATAAATAATTATCTGTTTTTTCCATAACCTTTACTAGTTGCCCTTTATCTTTTATAACTTGATATAATTCACTAAGCCATTCACCAAGCTGTACTTTCTTAATCTTATATCCTGGCAGATCGTAAATAATTTGCTTTGCCTGTTCTCTTTCACTCATATCAATAGCCCCTTTCTTTCAATCGTGACGAACTTCGTCACATTTATCTTCGTCAGCGTCAATAAGTCCTTCTTTTTGGAGTTTATAGTGCATAAGTTTAATCCAGTATTCCCTGCATTCTCCTTTATCTGTAACCCAGTTTTGTAGAGTCCGAAATGGAATGCCAAAATATGCAGCGAACTGCTTCTGTGTCATTCCTGTACGCTCTACCAGCTCTCTTACTGTCATATGGCACATACCTTCTTTCTTTTATCTTATATATAGTATATACCTATTAGGTGTATACTGCAAGCACTATTTTCTTTTTTCCGTGTAACAAAGTCCGCCACATTAATTCCATGCCGGGGCTTATTCAGTTTTCAAGGTACAAATTTGTGACGAACTTCGTCACATTTTATAAATATACGGCAATAATAGTCATATCTTCTGTAATAACATAGCTTTCATCAAGCTGATGTCCGCTTTCGTCTGACCAGTATCTAAATCCCGTATCTTCAGGATTCACAGGAATAATGATATTGCTGCCTTTCGGCAGACTGTACACTTTATATACCTCATCATTCGTCATAAATGTAATCTGTGCATATTCCTGACTGGCTGTATCCTGTTCTTTCTCTAAAACAGCCGTCTTAACACAGGATATTCTGCTTACATTTCCACCTGCATTCGGAAATGAAGCAGTTACTTCAACAGACATCAGTCCATGTTCGTAATCCATATCCAGCACTTTGACTTCAATATCCTCTGCACTGTCTATCTGCATACAGAACTTTTCAAGAAAGTCCGTTACAAATTCATCTGAATTCCCTGTTGTATATGCCCTGTCTTCATAGATTTCAGCCATTGCACTTTGAACTGCCGCTTCTAGTGCTTCCGGCAGACTGCCGTTAATCTCATCCTGCCGTATGTCTTTTGCATCTACCGACATGACTATCAGAACCGTGGTCAGAATCATCATGCCAAGTGAAAATGCAAGAATTATTTTTTTCATCTACTGCTCCTCCACCGGAATTGTAATGTCTGCCACAGTCTGTCTGTTCTCAGAATCCATAACAGACACACGTACCACATACAGTCCCGGATTTTCAAATCTCACAGTTCTGCTCGTTTCGTCATAAGCGATTTCATTTTCTTCTTTATCCTTTACATACAGTACCTTTACACGCTCCGCATTCTGTGCATTTTCTGTATTTCCGTCCCGGATAATGGAAATCCGGGAAAGTATCTCTGCATCCGTACCGGCATATATTCTGTCCGCCGTATCATCATAAAGAATCTGTGCCGATTCACCCGCCAGTATGTCCTTTGTTTTTGCAGCTGCGGCATTATATCCGCTGTAATCTGCATTATTTACAGTCACCCGGCTTCCCAAGATGTCAAACACACCTGTATGTCCCGCCACTGTAATACCCGTCAAAATGATAAGTATGGCTAAAGCTGTTATTGCAGCTATTGTACCGCTCGAAAAGGTTTTCATTATTGTTTTCATATGCCACTCCTTTAAAACAAGCCTGATACAAATGCCGTAACACCGTTTTGCAGTGCCAGATACAAAGTGCCGCCCACTACCGCAAGCACCGCCAGTGCTGCAAGCGCAGATGCAATGCCGTCCCCGTAGTTTTTAATAATTTCTTCCATTTCGTACCTCCTTTAAAAAAGCGTTACTGCATAAAGCACTGCTTTAAACAGTCCTATAAAGCTGACACCTAACACAGCAACAACCACTGAATCGCCAATCTGCTCCATAATCTGTTCCATCATATCACCTCTTTATACTGCAAAATCCTTTAACTCGTGCTGCTTATTTACATTTAAGAATGGTATACTGTAGTTATAAGATACTGTAACCTCTGCCATAACGGTATTATCCTCACTATCCTTATACTCATTCACCATCACTGTGTATTTGTTATTTCCGGCATTTCTGCACGCTGCAATGACTGTCGGAGAAAAATTGCTGTTTTCAATCTCATCAACAATGCTTTCTTTAAAATCCCTCGCATTTTTAGTATCAATATCCGCAGCAATGATTCCTTCAAGTGTAAAAACTGCCATCAGCAGAAAAAACAATGTCAGATATGTTTCAAAAATCTGTTTCACTTAATACCCCTCCTTTAAAACATTTCCATCGATTTTGCAAAAAAGGAAATCATCATTACCGTCATATCAACAAGCAGCTTGAATCCTGCAGCGATTGCCGGTTTTGAAACGCTCATATTTTTCATGACGACAATTTTGTCATCATTTTTGCGGTTCTCTGCTTTCTCAAGCATATCATTATTACGTTTTAAGATTTCTTTAAATTCTGTCTGCATATCAGCACCCGTGCCTGAACTGATTGAGTACAGTGTACTCATAATCTCACTGATTTCATTCAAATTAAACTCTGAAAGGAAGTCATTAAACGGTGCCACATCTTCCGGAGCAGCTTCTGTCTGCTCAATGAATTTTTCAATCGCTGGCTGAAGCACTGCCGGAGCTGTTTCAAGTGTACGTGCAATAGACATTACTACATTATTGTTCTGCATCTGTAATGAAACCTGCACCACCCATGTCGGAAACTCATTCTTGATTTCTTTTTTCAAGTACTTTCCCATCACTTTATAATTAAGTGACGGATAATTTACAATTAACAGTGCTGCAATGCCGCAGATGATGAGTGTTGCCGGAGTATGAAGAATAACCGACAAACTCAGACCAGTAGCAACCAGCACCGCACTATATACAAAGAACTTACGTCCTTGTCTGCGGACATCATATGTTATATATGTCTGATATATTTTTTTGATTTTATCTGCTTCTGCTTCTTTCTCATCAAGCCAGTTTATACAAAGCTTTTTGTCAAGCTTTGAATATGCACGTAAAAAATACAGAATCATGATAACTGCTGATATCTGCACAAGATTATTTGTACTGATATCAAGCATATCTATGTTAAATAACGCTGGAATGTACAATGTAATCAGGCACATTGCAAACGATAATGCTATTGAAATCATGCCCATGATTTTTACGTTTCTTTTCTGCTTTTGAAATAGCACTTTAGTATCCGTCCATATCTGACGGTCACGTAAAAGCGTTTCTATTCCAAGATTCATATCACCGCCGTCTTTTTCAATCTGCAGCATAAAGATATGCAGTCTTTTTATTCTGCGGCAAGAATATTCCTGTTCTATGATTCTAAGTGCATCCTTAACAGCATTTTCATCGATTGTGTCCTGAATGTGCTTAACTGCATTATGAATACAGTCTTTCATGTGTCCATCCGGGAACACCTTTTCTGCATCGATGAGCGCATCAGGAATTTTTCTTTTTGCTTTAAAATAATAGAGCATACGTTCAACGTATTTGCTAGCGTCTGAAAAACGCCGCTGCTCATACAGGCTCTTATAATAATTCCGTATAAGAAACGGTGTCTGTAACAATGCAAATACAATTATTACTGCATAACCGTATAACGGAAGCTTGTACAGCCTGCCTGCCAATATACAGCCTGCAAGTACACACAGATACGTAATCAAAAGTTTTTTGAATTTGAATACATAACCGTAGTTTTCAATTTCTCCAATCAGATTTTTATGATTCAGGTAATACAGCCTGCTCTCTTTATTCTTTCTTTTCTTTCTTTCCTTCATAGAATTTCACCTTTTCCTTTAAATCGTTATCCAGTACATAAGGATTACTTATCAACTCATCACTGAATTTTTTCCTAATATAATCAGGGATTTCTTCATCTGTTCTCTGACCATCTTCTACAATGAAAGTTATTTTTTTCTCATCTTTATTACGTTCATAATATGCAATCTGGTCGATATACCTTGTATATGTTCCATCTGCATTTTTCGCTGCTTTTATCAGCACAGCTGCATCCAGATAATCATATATATTATTCTCATGAGATTTACTGCCTACGCAGTTCATCATGTTTAGGAATCTGTCCGGAACGTTTCTTAAATCATCTGTGTGTAGAGTCGTAATGCCTTTCATTCCGGTTGACCACGCTTCAAGAAGTTCCGCTGCTTCAACGGAACGTGTTTCCGCAAGCATGATTCTGCCCGGATTCAAACGCACAGACGTTTTTATGAGTTGTGTATAATCCTTTTTTTCAGAGGTAATCAGTTCAATTCCATCTGCTTCCGGCTTTAACTTTGAATAGTACCATTCCCTCGTGTCTTCAATTGTTATAACCTTTGCATTATCCGGAATGAACAATGATAAAAATTTTGCAAATTCAGTTTTGCCGACACCCGGATTTCCGCAGATAACCATATTATAATTTCCTGCAGCATGATTAATAAGCAGGTTCAAGATACCTTCATCGCAATAAATGCCTTTCAGCCCACTGTAAGTAAGCCTTGGTTTTTCCTGTACTTTTCGGATACAGATGGTTCTTCCACGCAGAGCAAGTGATTCATGAACACACGTAAAACGCATTTTGTCCATTTCGCATTCCAGAATCTGATTATCTACGTTAAATGACTGTGATACTGCATTAGCAATATGCATTACAAGTGAATTGATATATTCCGGTGTCACAGCCGGATTATTTTCTTTCCACCTTCTGTTATGTATATCACGCAGCCATAAAGCCGTACCATTCCAGTCAATATCTGTAATATTTGTATCTGTTATATAGGATAAAAGCGGATACAGCTTATCTTCCGTCAGCAACCCGGCTGCTATCTTTAATCTTTTTTCTGCCATATTTCCTCCAATAATTTTCCAATAAAACAGGGGTGCAGATAAAATTACTTACACCCCTAAAATAATGCTACATTTTCTTACTAGAAGCCTGCAAGTGCATTTGCTCTAGTAAGAAATGTATTCATAAGATTTGCGAAAGCCGAATAGACTAATCCATTCGGATCACATACGCAGATTGCTAACATAATTGCAATAATTGCAATAGTTGCCATCAAAAATTTGATTCCTGGACCGTAATCCTCAAAAATTACTGAAAACATTCTTCTACTCCTTTCCCAGTATCAAAAGCTGTAGTATTGACAGTTTACTATTCCAGCCGCTATGCTGAACAGCTGCACCGTCTTATTCAAGGATAAGAGTATTTTTTTATAGTTTCAAGTTCCATTTGGTGTCATTTAGTGTCATTTGGTTCCATTTGGTGTCATCTGGTGTCATAAAAATGATAAAAGGGACAGTGCATACAAAATCACTGTCCCTTCTGTTATATATTTGTGATATATTTCCGTCTGAATGAATAACATTTACTTTATTCTACAATAATCAGTTAAGGCGGTAATCTTATTTTTCTTTTCATTCTTCTGCTCCCTGCTCAATGTAAAATAATAGCTACAAGTTCATCATATGTAGCTGTAGATATAAATAACATCCCCACCCAAATGAACCAAATTAGTATGCCTTTTATCAAGTCTTTTAAATTATCCATAATAATTTCTATTATCATTGTCCGCTGCTCCTTTAACTTCCGCTTTCTCCAATGAAATAATACCGTCCCAGTTCTTTTTATCTAACTCAATTTGACAATAACTATTATACTTTTTATAAATCTCCTTCACCAAGCTTTCATAGTTTTGATGTTTAATGATTCTTCTCCATTCCCAGTAATATACTGGAATCTTTGTTTGAAACACTTTATTATGATTTTCCATCGAAAATATACAGCAATCAAGGTCAATTACTATACCTTCAGAATCTACCAAAAGAGGCTCTATAAAAAATGATATAATCCCTACAGAAAACATAACAGGAACAACAATTTTAGCAAGCTTTGGATACATAAACAAAATCCAGCTTACAATAGCTAAAAACAAAATTACTGCTCCAATTCGTATAAAACGAAAAATAAAATCTTTTCGTCTGGATATAGTACACATGTACTTTTTATCATTATAAGTTATTGGGTATAACTCCAAATATAAATTCTTCTTTTTAATATTCATACTTTTTCTCCTATTTCTAAAGTTTTAAGCTTCCTTTTTCCTCTATTGCTTATTTTTCAAGTTTCTTTTCATAAATTATTAGTTCTTTATCTGTATAACACTCCGGATAACTGAACTTTTTATCTGCAGTTTTTTGAAGTATATCATTGCGGTATTGTACTGCCCGTTCTATGTTCTGTTTTCCAGATAATTCTTTCTTTGATTTAATTATTTCGCTAATAATCAAATCTATTGAATCAGCCAATTCACGAGCAAATTGCTCATCACTATCAATTTTATATTTCACGAATGTGTGTGAAGAATCCACATCAATATTAAGCATAATACATCTCCTATTCTATCATTTATTCATACATAACTACTTTTCTAAAGTTTTCATAAGCAGGGGAATTGTTGGATTTATTTAATAATTCCGTCCCAGTTTTTTCTATTCGTATTTTCAAGTTCTTCTGTTTCATAAATGTTATATTCTCTAAAAATTTTTATCATTAAACTTTGATAATCTCCATTTTTAATTTCCTTCCACTCTGGCAGCCATAAATAAATGCTCGATTTAAACTCTTTATCTTGTTTTGTATCATTTTTCATTACGCAGTAATCGAAACGAATTCCTGCAACATCACGCCCTAGAAATAAATAATATAAACCGAGGACATTTAATAGAACTAAGTATGTTAAAAAGTCATTACTAGAGTAGGGATAAAATAATAATAAACATAATATTATGACTAAAATAGTAACACGTACACCACATAAAACGATACCTTTCATACCGGATATTATAACTGTGAACTGGTTTCCTTTATATGTTATAGGCGATATTTCTAAGTATAATTTTTTCTTATTAATATTCATACCTTTCTCTTGTGTGATACTTAACTTCCTAATTATCATA